>Ga0067045_1030450_pt1 | contig 15230 bp, 15 predicted proteins | sample TerdegcTABiofilm_FD_59184 | JGI IMG/M metagenome (GOLD analysis project Ga0067045, IMG submission 59184) | Combined Assembly of (Gp0054472, Gp0054536) Wastewater bioreactor microbial communities from Singapore -Terephthalate degrading...
GAGGGGGGATTCAGGGGGGTGTGCCTTTCTCTTTTTTGTTTCATCACTTTTTACTTACTCATTTATTTTCAGGATAGACTTGTATGCTGCATAGTAGAAACAGTTGAGCATGAAAAGAAAATTAATACATTGCGCCCTCTTACCTGCTTAAAAACTCTTTGGGATTGTCGTAAAGAATCATTTTACCGATTTGTTCAGCTGATGATCGGCTAAGATATTTCTTTTCAACTTTTTCTGTTAAAACATAGGCAATAGTTTTGAGATTATAAAGAATTGATCCAACTGCACCCTCAGCATTCCAGGAATCGCCTCCCATCATGATTCGAGCCCCCCCAGTAGTTTCCAACCATTCCGACAAGGCAAGAACCGCATAGGTTGGTGACATAACCGGTAGCCAAACCAAGTCTAAATAAAGGTTTGGATAAAAAAGCGACATGGCTCCTGGTTCACCAACCCAAGGGAAACTCCCATGGAACAGTGATATTTTTAGTTCATGGTATTCTTCAAAAATATTCCCCAAATGTGAGGCAGCTGTCTCAAAAGCTTTTCCCGGACCAGTATGAATTTGAACTGGTAAACGATAATCAGCAGCTTTCTGAAGACAATAATGGAAAATGTAATCTTGAAAATCTCTCACTTCGAATGAGAGTTCAGTTCCATCTTTTTTATAAAAAGCCCTTTCAGCTTGCTCTCGTTCGACTCGTTCAAAGCGAAGAGTTCGATCGTAAGCAACCGCACATTTCATAGTACCTATTCCCTTGGCAATTCCATTTTTAAAAAGCTGATCAATATAGGAAAGATATTCATCAAATGTCTCAATATAAATTCCCTGCTTCGCTGCCTCGATATGGGGATTCATCCGGTCATGGTTTAATTTCACTTTTGAATAGCCATAAAATAACGGATCGATTCTCAAAACCGGATAAAAATGACTCAAGTCTATATCGAATTCTCCCAATTTCCAATAACGATCATGAACTACCTTTTCAATATTTAACTTATCAAAAATCCAATGATCAAGCATATTATTCTTTGAATAACTTTCTCGAATACGTTGGGAAAGTTGATCCCAATTTTTTTCATTCAATTCATCATCAGAAAAACCATACATATAATGAAAAGCCTCAATGATATATCGTAAAAAAGCACTGGCAGGAATCTTCTTCATCCCTTGTAGCAGGCCATCACGGGTTATTGTCACAATATTGTGATCCCGTGCTCCATAGATAATCCAGGGAAGATAGCTTTCCCGAAGAATGGCAAACAAAATATCCGAATGATCTTGATAAGTATTTTGAGGAAGAAAATGTTCATGGGTATCGATTTTTTTCCAGGTCAAGAGTTGATTAAAAAGATCCTCATAAAAAGACATATTTTCATCTCCTTAATATATTTTTTCACATAATTGTCGAAATTTACGAGAAGCAATTTCAATTTCTTCTTTTCCCGAAAAAATACTGGAGGTTCCAGCTATAAATACATTAGCACCGGCTTTTTTTAAAAGTGGAACTGTCTTTTCACCAATCCCTCCATCTACAGCAATATCAACTTTTAATTGGGAGGATTCGATCAGGTTTTTGATGATTTGAACTTTTTTTACCACTTCCGGTACAAACTTTTGTCCAACAAACCCTGGATCTACTGTCATCACTAAAACCATATCGATATAAGGAAGAATATATTCAAGGATATCTGGCGGTGTTGATGGATTTAAGGCTAATCCGGCCTTTTTCCCTAAATTTTTTATAGAACTGACCATCTGATGAAGACGAGACGTGGTTTCAACATGAAAAGTAATGATATCAGCGCCTAAGCCAGCAAAAATTGGAATTGACACTTCAGGGTTGCTGGTCATGAAATGAACGTCAAATAGAAGGTTCGTCTGAGGACGAAGTTTACGGAGCAAATTGGTTCCGAGTGCATAATTTGGTACAAAATGTCCATCCATAATATCCAAGTGGAGCATGTCAACCCCACTTTTTTCCAATTTTCGAATATCTGATAATAAATCTAAATAATTTGCACAATCCAATGATGCGCTAATTTTTACCGGTTGAGCGTTCATAACTGACTTTCCTCCTTCGAAATCTATAGTCGAGTCAATAACTTTATTGAAAATCAGTTTTTCAAGGAATGATGAGAACTTTCTTGTAAAATACTTTTTTCTCTTTCATAAGCTGAATAAATTCAGGAACTTCTTTTAAAGTAAGACGATGAGAAATGAATGGTTTAAAATTTGCTTGGCCAGAATTTTCAAATTCCAAAACCGCCTTCCAATCCGACCCAATATGAGTGAATCGAGAATTCCAAGTCCCATGCAGAGTCAACTGTTTTCTTAAAATAAGGCTCATTTCCTGAGGGGTTAAGGTTACATCCCGTTCCTGGTTTCCCAAAAGTAAAACCTCTCCAAACTTGTGAGTTATTTTGATGGAATGAACTAAAGCACGGTTACTACCAGAAGCTTCACAAGTGAGATCGAAACCACCAGCTTCGGTATAGTTTTTGACCGCTTTTTCTAATTTTTCTGGTTCAGGGATCATGGCATCATCAAAACCATTCTCTCGGGCAAAATCAACTTTTTGCTGATCAATATCGAAACCAATCAAACGCCGAGCTCCTGCAATTCTTGCCCAGATTCCAAAAAGCACTCCTATAGGACCCAAACCAAATACTGCAACGGTTTTTCCAAAAGGTATTGATGACCTCCGTAAAGCATGAAGGGTTACTGCCGCTGGTTCGCTTAAGGCTCCTGATTCGTAAGAAACCTTATCGGGGAGTTCTAAACAATTGGCAACCGGTACAGTAACATATTCGGCAAAAGCACCATCACGTCGTGATCCAATATATCCATAGCTTTCACACATTTCATACAATCCAATTTGACATAAACGACAATGGTAGCAAGGTATCAGGGGGAAAACCGTCACTCTTTTACCAATCCAATTCCCGTTTTGATTAAGATCTGCGACATCTTCAACATCACCCGCAAACTCGTGCCCGGGAATTGAGGGGTAATAATAAGCAATATCACCATAAATTCGGGGAATATCTGATCCACAGATACCACACGCTCTTACCCGTATTAAGGCTTCTCCTTTTGCTGGTTTTGGTTTTGGAACGTTTTGGAGTTGAATAGTGCCTTTTTTTAATAAAACTAATGCTTTCATGGTATCCATTTTTAAGGTTTCACCACCACTTTCAATCCTTCTCTTGATTCAGCAGCATGGAAAGCTTCGTGTATCTGTTCTAAAGGAAAACGATGAGTAATATATTGAGCAGCATGAACCATGCCTTTATCAATGATTTGTATGGCTTTTTTGTGATGACGAGGAAGACTGCCATGGCTTCCTAACACAGTAAGCTCTTTATAATGAATAAGATTACTGGATATGTTGAGTTTTCTGGCTGTTGAAGACAAACCTCCAAAAAAATTAATTCGGGCTCGATGCCGTGCTAAAAGAAGTGATTGTTCTTGAGCGTCAGGAGATGCACAAGTAATCATGATGACATCTGGCCCCTCACCCTTCGTAACTCCTTTCACCTTTGCTTCTATATCAGGGTCATCACTCAGAAAGTAATGGTCGGCACCGTATTTTTTAGCCATATCCAACCGTTTTTGTGACCTTTGAATTACAATAATATTTGTTGCTCCCATATGACGACCTAATTCAATCATCATACAACCTATTGGACCAGCTCCAATAATACAAAGCGCATCTCCAACTCCTAACTGACTCATCTCTAAACCATTTATGGCACAAGCTAAAGGTTCTGCTAAGCTGGCTTCATCAAAGGATAGGGTATCGGGTATTAAATTAACGACCTGTTGGTTTACCGTTAATTCATTCAAAAGGATATATTCTGCAAAACCACCAGGAAATTGATAACCGACAGCATAATTAATAGCACAGTTCGTTCCCATCCCGTTTTGGCACCAATGGCATTTCCCACAGGGGACATCGGCTCCGACAGCTACTCGGTCTCCAACTCCGAACCGTTCAACGCCAGCTCCTACTTCAACAACTTCTCCGGCAATTTCATGTCCCACGATTTGAGGATACTTTACACGAGGATTTCCTGAATGCATAATTCGCAGGTCAGATCCACAAACTGCACAGGTTCTTACTCGAACCAATACTTCACCTGGCCCAACTATATAATCTGGTACTTCTTTAACCACCAATTGGTCAATGCCTTCTAAAACTGCTGCTTTCATAAGGTTCCTCCATTATTTATTTTATAAATTCAACTCTTTACATAAAAACGATACGTAATTACCCATTCACTTTGAACTAAAAATCTATCTCTATTCTTTACTAAATTGGTAAAGAAAAAAAGACCTGAAACTTGAATACATCTTCTTTAATAGTTTCAATAAATAAATCCTTTTACAGAATTTTGAAATCAAACAGATTCAAATTAAAAAGCCAGAGGGAATTCCTACCCTCTGGCTTTTTAATCAACGGTTTATCATTTACACCTCCGATTTGGAAAAACCTTTTGTACGATAATTTTCAATCAAATCATTTTTGATATCATCAATTCAAATTCATTCAAAAATTTCATACAATACTGCTTCTTAAGCACTCATAATATGACCAGTAATATTTGTTCCGTTTTTCAAAGTGTCGGAAACCGGACATCTTCTTTCGATTTCCTCTAAAAATTCCTTGAGCTGTGCTTCGCTTATATCTCCTTTTACTTTGATTGTATATCGGATGGCTTGCATTCCCGGTCTCACGTTCTTATCTTGTCCCATAAATCCTCTCGGGTCAAGATCACCTTCAACACTAATATCAATTCCTTCAAAAGGTATCTTTTTCTCATTAGCTACCACACAGGCAACAATACCTAAGCAGCCAACCAAAGATGAAAGCATTGCCTCAACCGGATTGGGAGCAGTATCCTCACCCCCTAAAGAAGGGGGTTCATCATAAGAAAGTGAAAAGTCACGTATCATCGATTTTATTCTTAAACACCCATCCCAATGTCCACTCGCTTTAAAAGTCGCAACCATGTGTTATTCCTCCTTTTTTAAAAAAATTCCTATTTTCCCCTTCCCAGTTTTTTTTCATCGAATATTTTTTTAAGAAGGAAAACAGATAACTTCTTTTATTTTCAAATTCAAAAAAGAATTTTGATGTGCCGGTCTTAAAACCAAGGCGGTATCCGCTCCTTGACTTTGTCCACCAATTGCCACTACATCTTGGCTTGATGAGACTGCACCGGCATCAGCCGCCATGATAGAGATTTCAACTGCGACTTTAAAACCTTGGGATATTCTCCGAAAACTTTCGGCAATAATTTCCGGTATACTGATTCCGCCGAATTTCTCCCGAAAAGATCGGCTCACCCCACTCAGTGCATGAGATGACATCACGATTGGAATATCTTTCTCAAAAAGGAGTTTTTGAACGTCTTTTGGTATGGTTGATGATTCATCGTTAAAAAACCCCTGATGGTAAGTTACGGCAATTATTCTTCCTTCATAGTGAGAAGCTTGAGCTATCTCCGATAAACGTAATGCTGTTTCACCACTTTTAGTTGCAATTAGTATTGCTTGTAACTGAAGCATCAAGGCTCTCTCGACAGCTAATTCCAAAGTTTTTTGAGTATTTTCTTTACCAGGCTGAGAAAAATAATGAATTGTCTTTTCAGTTGAAGAGTTCATCGTTTCCTTCTCACTGGTGGAGTTCAATCATTTCACCGGTTTCCATATAATAAATCCGCTCAGTTATATTGGTAATATGATCACCAATTCTTTCCAGATAACGGGCAATCATCAAAATCCAAATAGCCTGCCTGGTCACTGAGGGGTCTTTTTCAATATAATTGACGATTTCCTCATGGACTGCACGGTAAAGAGTATCAACCTTATCGTCATCCTCGACAACTTTTTGAACAACATTCAAATCTTTTTGAATAAACGTAGCAGAGGTTTCTTCTAACATTTTGACAACAATATCAGCCATTTTTGGAACATCGATAAGCGGTTTAAAAAGTGGCTTGTCGGCAAGCCGAATGCTGAACTTGGCGATATCAATTGAATAATCACCAATTCTTTCTACGTCAGTTATGATCTTCATTACTGCAGCTATGACTCGTAAATCTTTGGCCACTGGCTGTTGGAGAGCAATCATTCTTAGACATTTTTCTTCTATCTTATAATTATATGAATCAACAATATCATCCAAAGCAATAACTTCTTTTGCTTTAGCGACATCTCTTTCCTGAAGTGATTCAATCGACATTTGTAACATCTTTTTAGCAGCCTGGGTCATATTTACCAAATCTTCCTGGACTTCTCTTAGCTGACGGGTAAAATGACCTCGAATTATCTCCATTGGTTCTCCTCCTGAAATAATAATTTTTCACCACAAATCATCCCAGGTGCTTTAACTCAACTATGTCACTTCTTCATCGATTTTGATTCAAATCCAATCATTATTGAGTAATTCAATTTCACAAGGTCATAAGCATAATAAACGTTTTCTTACTTTTTTTCAATTCACTTCTTTTGAATAGAGGGGAGAAACCTCCCCATTCATTAAAACCAAAGAAATCATCATTCATTCCAGAAAATTAAATTTCCAGGAATTCGACTTCTTTTTTCTTTAAATCACATATGGCAACCGAAGCCACTCCAGTAAGGAGACCACAGCTCTCCCCAGGATTTAATAAAAATCGGTCATTTTCTTCCTTGATCATTTTTTCATGAGTATGGCCAAAAATTGATAAGTCATATTTTCCAGATTGAAAAGCTAATTCAGCCGGTCGACTATAATGAGAAACCCAAATTCGGTAGGAATTAACTTCAATTTCTTGATAATAGGAATGGATTATTCCTTTTGATTTCTGAAATATCCCAACAACTTCACCATCATTATTTCCCAATACACCCCACCAGGGAATAGTTAAATGAGTGAATATTGCAACAGAAAAAGGTGCAACAAAATCACCACCATGGATGATCCCATCAACTTTTTTTTCCTGGAATATGTGAACCGCTTTTTGTATTTTCTCCAAAGCATCGTGCGAATCAGAAAGAATACCAATTTTCATTTCTTTAAACTCCTTTGTTTAAAATGATTCCCAGTGAATAACTTCACTGAGTGGTCTTTTTAGCTTGTTTTCCCGAGGAGTTTCCAGAGGATAACCCAGAGAAATAAGACTCACTAATCGGTAATCTTTCGGTGCATGAATGAGATCAAGAATTTTATCTGCATATGGTTTTTTATCTCCCGCAATCCAGCACGATCCTAAACCCAGTGCATGAGCAGCATTGACAATATTGGTTGTGGCTGCACATCCGTCTTCAAGAAAGTACTTCACGTTTTTACAGATAACAATAAGGGCAACTGGTGCATCTTGAATAAATTTTCCATAATCAGTTGCTTCTGCAACATTCTTTTTTATTTGAAAATCAGTTAAAACAATAAATTCCCAAGGTTGAATGTTGATCGCGGTGGGGGCTAAGCGGGCACAGTCGATGATGGTTTCAATTTTTTCTTTCTCAACCGGTTTTTTGAGGTAACGGCGGACCGACCGCCTGGTTTTTAAAACTTCAATGGCATCCACGGTTCCTCTCCTTTCAGCTCGTTATTTATTATCGTTTATAACCAAACTTCTTAAGAAGTTCCTGCCGCTCAAATTTATCTTTTTCATTTTCTATTCCTTTAGGTGGAAATCCATCAATAACACCCATAATTCCATGACCTTGTTGTGATCTGGCAACGATAACTTCACAGGGGTTCGCTGTAGCACAAAAAATCCGGCACACTTCAGGAACCATTTTCAGTGCATTTAAAATATTAATTGGATACCCATCTTTTAAAAATAAAATAAAACAATGGCCACAACCCAATTTCAGAGCATTTTTAGTTGCTAAATCAATAAGATCAGAATCATTTCCCTCACAACGTACTAAACATGGACCCGAAGCTTCACAAAATGCCAAGCCAAATTTAATTGTCGGAGAGGAACCAATAACAGCTTCATAGATATCTTCAACGCTTTTAATAAAATGAGTTTGTCCTAATATAAAATTATACAGGTTAGGATTCTCTATCGTGACTAATTCAATTTCCAACTTTCTATACCTCCTTTTCTTTTTTTGGTTATTGGTTAGAAATTTTTTAGGTATTCATTTATGTTGAGTCCCATAAATTACTGTTCATGTCAATCCCCAAAATACAATTTAACATTAATCCCTCTATACTGTCACCCTGAGAAGTTCCTTTCTACATGAGAATCTCATCATTGGATTTTCGTTCTTCAAAAATTTTTTGATGAAATGAGATTGCCACGTCGCATAGGACGCTCCTCGCAATGACGGAGCAAAAAAAATTCAAATCCCCCTAACCCCTTTTTCCAAAGGAGGACCAATTTTCCCTCTCCCCTTTGTGGGAGAGGCTTTATTCCTTTTTTCCCTCTCCCCTTGTGGGAGAGGGTCAGGGTGAGGGGCATTATTTTCATCCTCAACTGGTGCCACGAAAGTGGCATAATGGTCGATTCGAATCTTCTTATTACTGAAAACGATTTTTATTCCAAAGTTTCCAAATTTCGTAAGCAAAAAATGAAATGAAAGAAAAGACGATTGTATATATCCATTCCGATCCATTGAGGGGCACATTTGAAAAAACACGAGCGGCTGAAGGAATCACAACGGTGATTAAAACGATGACTGCTGACAATAAAGCAGCTTCGATGAGATAAAGATTGGAGCGGAGATTGATTTGCCAAAAATTTCTCTTTTCTGAACGAAAACTATACGCTCGCAGTAGTTCTGAAAAAGCCAAGGTAACAAAAGCCATAGTTCGGCCGGTTTCTATCCCACCCATTGCTGTTCCAGTAATAAAGGCGATGATGACCGATAAAGCAATAAAAATCGAATTAAAGATGATTATTTTCATGGATTGCGGATTGAGAATCCCTTCTTTAGGATTTCGAGGTTTTCTCATCATAATATCCGGTTCTGGGCTATCAACTCCTAAAGCCATTGCTGGTAATCCATCGGTCACCAAATTAATCAATAAAATTTGAACCGGGACTAAAGGACGGTGTAAGCCGATTAATATTGGAATGAAGATGGCGATTATTTCGCCAATATTACAGGCTAAGAGATACGTAACAAATTTTCGAATATTATCAAAAATCACTCGCCCTTCTTCAATGGCTTTAACGATAGTGGCAAAGTTATCATCCATTAAAACAACATCAGCGACTTCTTTAGCAACGTCGGTTCCGGTGATCCCCATTGCTACACCAATATCGGCTTTTTTCAAAGCTGGTGCATCATTTACTCCATCGCCAGTCATAGCCACCACTTCATGATTCTTTTGAAGAGCTTCAACAATATTTAACTTCTGTTCTGGCCACACCCGAGCAAACACGCGGAGATGTTTAATTTTTTCAATCAAAGTGTCTTGAGAAAGCTTTTCCATCTCTTGGCCAGTGATGGCTTCATCTCCTGACTGAACTAATCCTAAATCCTGAGCAATAGTTTTCGCAGTAAGAAGATTGTCTCCAGTGATCATAATCGTTTCTATTCCAGCACTACTGGCTTCCTTCAAGGCTTGTTTTGCTTCCGGACGAGGTGGGTCAATCATCCCAACCAAACCACAAAAATTGAGATCAAATTCATCATCCTGACTAATTTTCTTTTTATCTGGTATCTCTTTTTCGGCAAAAGCTAACACTCTCAAAGCTTTCCGTGCCATTTCTTCAATTGTTTTCAGGATGAGTTGTCGTTCTTTTTCGCCAAGGGGAATTTTTTGATCGCCTTTTTGATAGGAACTGCATCGGTTAATTAAAACATCCGGGGCACCTTTTACTAAAATCCTTCTTGTCCCATTGATTTCATGAAGAGTAGACATCATTTTTCGTTTTGAATCAAAGGGAACTTCATCTAAGCGAGGAAAATCCTCTCGAATCTTTTCAACTGAATAACCATTCTTTTCAGCTAATTCAATTAAAGCCAATTCAGTTGGATCACCAAAACGCTGCACCTTACCATTATTTTTAATAATTGAACTATCATTACAAAGGACACCAATTTGGATAAGGGTTTCACTCGGTAAAAAGGGTTGTTCCTGGACTTCTTTTTCTTCAATTTTCATTTGAAAAACTTCCTGAACAGTCATCTGGTTTTGGGTCAAGGTTCCAGTTTTATCGGTACAAATCACCGTGGCGCTTCCCAGAGTCTCAACGGCTGGAAGCCTGCGAATTATGGCATTGTGCTGGCTCATGCGAGTGACTCCCAAGGCAAGAACAATGGTTACAATAGCTGGCAGACCTTCTGGTATTGCGGCGACTGCTAAACTCACTGATGTCATAAACATGTCAAATATTTCTTCTCCCCGGATAATTCCAACTACAAAAACCACACCACAAACAATCAAAGTTAAATATCCTAAGAGTTTCCCTAAACCAGCTAATCGCTTCTGGAGCGGAGTAACCATCTGTTCTTCTTTTTCTAATAATTGAGCTATTTTCCCAATTTCCCGATTTAACCCAGTTTCGGTAATGACCCCTTTGGCACGACCATAAGTGACAATAGTTCCTGAATAAGCCATATTTACTCGTTCGGTTATGGGGAGATCCTCAGCCACCGGTTCAGTTGCTTTTTCAACTGGCATTGATTCGCCGGTAAGACTGGCCTCATCGATGCGGAGATTATAAACTTCTATAAGCCGTAAATCTGCCGGTACATAGTCACCTTCATGAAGGAGAATAATGTCACCAGGAACTAATTCCTCTGAAGAAATTTTTTGTAACGATCCATCGCGAATAACTTCACACTCGGGAACTGACATTTTCTTTAAAGCATCTAGGGCTTTATCGGCTTTTCTCTCTTGACTCACACCTAAAACAGCATTAATAATTAAAATAGCAAGAATAACTATAGCATCGGTGGTTTCTCCCAATAAACCCGAGATGACTGCTGCAGCAACTAAAATAAGGATTAAAAAGTCTTTAAATTGGTCGATAAACATCCCTAAAATGGTTTTTCTTTTTCCGATAGGAAGAACATTCCGTCCTTTATCAATGAGCCTTTTTTTGGCTTCTTCGGTTTTTATGCCTCTTTCAACGTCTGTTTCAAGGTGCTGAATGACATCCTGAGATGAAAGTGCATGCCAACTTACTCCTTTTTGATCCACGGCAAAACCTCCTCCAACAATCCCTCGAACTTTTCTATCAAGGTCTTCTTCTCTTCATGTTCATCTTTTCCAAGAATTTCTTGAATAAATCCCTGCATAGCATTGTCAAAACCAATATCATAACCTTCTTTTTGACTCCTATACCATTTATAATCAAGAATAAAACAAAAAATATCACCCAAGGTTTTCCCTTGGTAAGCATCTTCTAAACCTTTTTCTACAATACTTTGGACTGCTGGAGTGTACACTGAAAGGAACCAATTTAAAGCAGCTTCTTTTATATTGACTTTTCTTTTAAGAAATAACTCCATTTGTTGAGCATAATCATGGATATAGTTGATAAAGGTATCATAATGACGGGGTTCGGTGAGGTCAATTCCTTTTAGTCCAGTTTGGTTTTCAAACTCAATCCTCTTTTTACGGAGGGTTCGACTTTCTTTTCTTTCGCTGGGGAAGAACTCGATGACCTCAGCATCGATGAATTCTATACCAAGTTCCTTGGCAATTGCCACTCGATGATTTCCATCCAAAACATAATATTCATTACCAACTTTATACACAATGATGGGAGGAACAACCTCACCTTTTTCCATAATTCTTCTTAATCGGTAATATCGAACATCAGGATTTTTTAACTTAAATCCGCTTAATAAGTCTTGCACTCGACCTACGCTTCCAACAATATTGCTAACCTTTATAGCTTGAATTCCCCGGTAGGCTCGGTTTGATAAATTCATTTTTTTTGAGACATCTCCAAACCCTTTTACTTTTTGAGCCTTCATTGCGATGCAATTCCCCTATTCTTTCAATTATTGATTCATAAATAAGTTACTATGAGGCACTAAGTTTTCTAATTTCAAAAAAGCGATGAACGCACTCATTTGATCAAACATCAATATGATCCCCAAGAAAACGAGCAAGATTCCGCTGATTATTTCAATGATATGACCTCTTTTTTGAAGTGCCCGAAGAACACTCATCATATATCCCCAACCAATACCCAATAAAATAAAGGGAATTGCTAATCCTAGGGCATAAAAAGATAAATATATACCTCCCTGCAGAACATTTCCCAAAGTTGATACAAAGAGGAGAATCGAGCCTAAGATTGGACCAACGCAAGGCGTCCATCCTAATCCAAAAGTAACGCCCAAGATTAAACTTCTCAATTTAGCCCAGGTTTTTTTTGGTTGAATTCTCTTTTCGGAATAAAACATTTTTATTTTTAAAATTCCCAGTATTTGTAAACCAAAAATAATGATAATAATACCGGCTACTCGGTTAAACCATATTTTATATTTCATCAGAAAAGTACCTAAAAAGGAAGCACCGATACCCATAAATATGAATACCAAAGAAAACCCAACCACAAAAAGAATGGTATGGATAAAAACTTTCTTTCGTTCTTTTTCCAGCGATTCAACTCCACTGATATAACTCACATAGGCTGGAGCTATGCCTAAAACACAAGGGGATAAAAAGGACAAAAGACCAGCTAAAAAACTTACTAAGCCATTTAATTGAATATCCATATTTACACCTTCGCTTCCGACTGCTTTTTGATTAAATTTATGATGGTCGTTACTATTATAACAAAGCTTTTTCTTAAAATTTGATTATTCCATGGTAAATTTGAACCTGAGTGTGATATAAATACTATGAGCTTTTTTAATTTTTCTTTTTTGTGAAGTAATCATTGTTTTTAATTGATCAAAAAAGGCATTTGAAGAAAGAAAAAAAAGAAGGTGATATCAATTGTATTGGGAAAAAGATATTGAAACATTGGATCGGGAACAATTGACCCAATTACAGTCTAAACGGCTTCATGAAACCATATTGCGGGCAGCAAAAACTCCTTACTATAAGAAGTTGTTTGAACAACTCAAAATCCAACCAGAAAAAATTGTATCTCTAAAGGATTTGCAAAATATTCCCCCTACAACCAAAGAAGACCTACGAAGTGGATTTCCGTATGGTTTCTTAGCCACACCCCTGGAAGAAGTGATTCGCCTCCACTCTTCTTCAGGAACAACCGGTGTTCCAACTGTTATTTACCATACTGCTTCCGATATTGATTCCTGGTCTAATTTAGTGGCTCGTTCGCTCTATGGAGTGGGAGTTCGAAAAAATGATATTTTTCAAAACATGATGAGTTATGGTCTTTTTACCGGAGGCCTTGGAATGCATTATGGGGCTGAAAAAATAGGTACTATGGTCATACCGATAGCAGCAGGGAATAGTAAGCGTCAGATCTGGTTTCTTAAAAACTTTCAAACGACGGTGATCCATATCATTCCAAGTTATGCGCTCCTCCTTTCCAATCTCATCAAAAGTGAGGGATTGGATGCCTCTCGAGATTTAAACTTAAAAATCTTGTTGATTGGGGCTGAACCTCATAGCGAAGAAACCCGTCAGCGAATTGAGGAACTCTATCATGCAAAAGCATTTAATTCCTATGGTTTATCTGAAATGAACGGTCCCGGGGTTGCTTTTGAGTGTGCCTATCAGAGTGGATTGCATCTTTGGGAAGACGCCTATATTTTAGAAATCGTAAACCCAAAAACTCTTGAGCCATGCCCCGCTGGTGAACTGGGAGAGATCATTCTCACTACCCTTTGTCGGGAAGCAACACCAATTCTCCGTTACCGAACGAAAGATTTGGCTTATTGGATAGATGAACCTTGCCCCTGTGGGAGAACTCATTATCGAATCTCCCGCATCCAAGGACGAACCGATGATATGTTTATCTATCATGGAGTTAATATTTTTCCGATACAAATCGATAAAGTTTTAATGAATAACCCAGAGGTTGGTTCAAATTATCTTGTCACTTTAGAGAGAAAAGATCTTCGGGATACCATGAAAATCGAAATCGAAATTAAACCCGAGCTCTTTATTGGTGACCTTCCAAAACTGGAACGGTTACGAGAACGCATTCAAGCAGAAATACGTTCTGAAACATTAGTCACTCCAGAGATCATCTTAGTTGAACCAGGGACACTTCCTACCACTGAGGGAAAGGCTGTCCGGGTGGTTGATAAACGTCAATTATAAATTTCTGAAAGGAGTGGAGATAGAATATGGCCCATCAGGTTTCAATTTTTGCTGAAAATAAACCAGGGAGAATCGAAAAAATAACACGCTTATTCGCAGAAGCTTCGATTAATATTCGGGCAATAACCATATCGAGCGCCAATGGGTTTGGAGTTATAAAAGTTTTAGTCGACCAACCTCACAAAGCTTTTGATATTCTTCGTAGTCAAGGAATCCCATCCTATCTACAAGAAGTCATTGCAGTCATTATGGAAGACCTACCAGGTGGTCTCCATCGGGTTGCCCAAGTCTTGGCAGAAAATAGTATTAATATTGAAGATGCTTACGGATTTGTTGTAACGAGTGGAAAGAATGCTATTCTCATTATTCAGGTTGAAAGTCAACCGCGGGCTCAGAGTGTTTTAGAAAGAAATAACTTCCAGCTCCTCAGCGACGAAGAAATTTACAAGTATTAAAGTAAAAAGCGGTCGTTCCAGACGACCGCTTTTTACTTTTTCCATCAAATTCAATTTTTTAAAGAGGGAGGTACTTCTTCATCACCTCATCAAAACGATTTTTCAATTTCTGAGCCTCATTAGCATAATCAGAGTGATTGTTCCAGAGATTTCCCGGATTCAAGATTTCATTGGGAATACCAGGTAATGCGTTCGGTATTAAAAGATGGAAAATAGAGTCTTCGTGATAGCCATTTTGATCAATCGTTCCATCAATCGCCGCTCTGACCATCTTCCGAGTATAATCAATATCAATTCTTTTCCCAATTCCGTAAGGACCTCCAATCCACCCGGTATTAATTAAATAGACTCTTGAACCATGCTGGGTTATCTTCTTTCCCAACATATGTGCGTAGGTTTTTGGTTTGAGAGGCATAAAAGGCGCTCCAAAACATACTGAAAAAGTTGTTTGGGGCTCAACTATTCCTCTTTCAGTCCCGGCTAATTTACTGGTATACCCTAATATAAAGTTGTAAACCGCTTTTTCGGTTGTGAGTTTTGCTACTGGAGGCATCACTCCGAA
>Ga0067045_1030452_pt1 | contig 15226 bp, 12 predicted proteins | sample TerdegcTABiofilm_FD_59184 | JGI IMG/M metagenome (GOLD analysis project Ga0067045, IMG submission 59184) | Combined Assembly of (Gp0054472, Gp0054536) Wastewater bioreactor microbial communities from Singapore -Terephthalate degrading...
CATCTGGACATGCCACCGGCAACGCCAGGGTAATACCCGGATCGCTCTGTGTCATATCCGCCACTTCTTTCCACGACGATGCGGCTTCGTCCCAACGGTAGAGACGGCGCCCATAAGGTGTGTTGGAATTTTGCCGGGGGAAGAAAGCAACGACGTAGAATTCCCCAGCAGGGGTAATGGCCAGAAAACTTCTCTCTGCTCCGGGAACCCGATTGATTTTCACAAGGTTGTTATTCGTCTCCAGCGACTCGAAGTGGTCGCAGTTGTACCACCATAACTGGTTGTTCCGCGGGTCAATGGTGAGCGAATCGGGAAAACATTGCGGGCGGTGGTATAGCTCTGCTGCGCCGGTTTTGGGGTCGAATTGAAAGATTGCCCCGCCGTTTGCCCGGTCGCCGACTGCCAGATAGCCCACTCCATTTGTATCGAAGGACATGGAGCGTTCAATGCCGTATGGGACACTGCCGATTGGCTCTAGCGTTTGCTGATCAGCAACACGATAGATGGTGGTTTGTCCGTTGGGCAGGTTGCTCCCGTAGGCGATGTAAACCGCATCGCCGGGGTTGACGCCCATCGCCCAGCTGTTGCTGGTCACCTGGTGGAACACCTCCACGGTTTGGGCTGCCAGGTCAACGGCATAAACATCCGTATTCGGATGGTACAACAGCAGTCGCCCATCCGGCGCAAAATCGCTGGATTCCGAAATATTGCTGGCTTCCAGCCAGGGAATATTGTTCACTGCGCCGCTGTTAAGATCAATGGTGTCTACACCCGTCCAGTGTGTGACATAAAGCAGGCCATCTGGACCAAAGGTAAGCCACTCCTCCGGCCCATACCCCGCTGCGATCTCGGTGAGCTCCCCCGATTCAGATACCTGCAGGATCTTGCCGCCTGAAAGCACCAGGATCTCCCCATCCGGCCCGATGGCGAATTTTCGCCCGGATACTTCTCTGGTGATAAGCTTCTGTGCGCCCTCTTGATCTATCCGCGTCAGGCCGTTTTCCAGGGCATAGACGGAGCCGTCTGGCCCCGGCTCCAGGTTGCGGTTGCCGTCCTGGGCCAGGATCTTCACCGTTCCATCGGGAGCCGCGCGATAGAGCCTGCCGCCGTCCCGTGTGGCGAACCAAAGCGCCCCATCGGAGGCGGCGGCAAACGTTTCAATCTGAACCCCCGGACAGCGGAAAGCCACCGCCAGCGCGCCATCCGGTTTCAATTCGTAGATCGAATCTCCCCCATCCGTCACCGCCAGCACACGGCCATCGGGACTCGTCCGCACCCACCACGGCACAAATTCTGATTGCCACACCAGTTCGGCGCTCGCGCCCGGCAATGTGAGCGTGCCATGCGGTTGGGGTCGGCTGGCATCCCCGGAACATAGCGGGACAGGGGTGGGTGTAGGCCTTGGGGTGGCGGTGTTCGCAGGTTGCGGGGTGAGGGTGTCCGCAGGCCTGGTCGTTGGATTCGTCTGGGTGTTGCTGCTACAGGCGCTTGCGGCTAAGGCAAGCAGGCCAAACAAGGTGAACGTGCGTCGCAGATGTAATTTGAAGGTCATGTCTGCTCCTGTTCCTTTGGCTGGTGAACCGCCCAACGGTGGGTTTCCGCACAGCGCAGCGGGGCAAAGTGAGCGGGGCGCCAACGCCAGGGCAGTTTTTGGTTTCCATGAGTACTCCCAATGTCTCCCCCACAAAAACATTATATAAATATTCTTGCCCAATGCAATAAAAATGGGAGTGGCTAAATATTGGGCTCAAGTGAATTGGTAGACATGAGCCGGGTAATTGGGAAGGCGTTGCTTTTGCAATTGGCAATGGTTGAAGTAGTAGCGCCTGGCTTTAGGCGCTACATCTACCATCTGCTGGATCGCTTCTTGGGTTCGCTGCCAGACTACTTTGAAGATCAGATAGCAGCGGGTGAAGCGATCTACGGTCGTGATGATGAAGATTCGGTTTTTTTGTCTCCGCTGAAGGTGAATATCTTGTCCACCTCTGCTTCGTTGACTTGTTCGGGTGTCGGTGGATCGGGCAGTCGCTCTGCTTGCGCTTGGATCCATAGCGAGACCGTGTGATGATGCAATCCGAGATGGCGGGCGATCCGCCGCGGGATCATCCCCTCCCCGTACAACTGCAGCGCCTGCTTGCGCATGGCTTTGGGATAAACCCATGCCTTCGGGTTGGGCGTCTACTTGATCTGACAGAACATACAGCGATCGCGTTGGCTGCCGTTGTCTGTTTTTCCGGCCCGGTTCTGACGCACCGTTCGGTGAAATTTGGGACATTCGTTCATCCCCTCTTTATAACCCAGGCTTTAGCCACTTCGGCGCTTTACAGCTATCTTAAAAATTCTGAAACCTATTGAAATGCAGCCGGACTCATGGTATTTTGAATATGGCATGAGCAGCCTTTACCTTTACAATTCGGTCACGATAGGAAACGTCCGAAAACGGTATGGTAAATGGCGTACGCATCCGGTAAAGCGTATAGCCCGTGAGGGACACTCTGGGTGATCCCTGTGAAGAAGACGGCCGCTTAGTGTTGCGGCTCCTGTCCCTGGTGGCAGGATAGGTCAGGAAACCTTCCGTCGAAGAGAAAAGGGCTGCTCATGTTTCCTTCGTAGCGCACAGGCAAATGCTTATCTGTGCGCTACTTTTTTTGTTTCAAACGTCCAATCCATCCCAAAGCGCTCAGTTTTAGCTTCCCTTCGCTGGCGGAGGGATGGAAAAATTATCGCTGTATTTTTTCAAACCCCAACAAAAACTATTGACAAATCGTTGATTTGATGGATAATGAAATAGAATAAATGTTCTATCTATTTATCATTCTATCTCTCCCGGCCAGCGTTTTGCCGGGCATCGTACCGATGGAGCTTCAATGACCCGTCTTTTATTTCTACCGGATGAGACCACGCTCATCCTGCTGGAATCCCCGTTGGACCCCGACCATTTAATTCACAGCATTCAGAACAACCTGTGGCAGCCGCCGACGCCCTACCGGGAGGGCGACAAGGGAGGGCAAACCCGGCGGCTGCAGGCCATCCGCCTGGGGACCATTGTTGTGGTTGGATACCAGGTTTCCCAAAAATCGGGCGGCATCCGGCGGCGGCGCGGCAGCCTCAGCCGGAGGCAGTTGCAGGTGCTCAAAGGACTGGCGGAGGGCCTCACCAGCCGCCAGATCGCGGCGCGCCTCAAACTTCACCCTGGCACCATCGAACACCACGTCAACGCCATCAAAGCCCGCCTGGGGACCGGCAACCGCGCCGAGTCGATCAGCAAGGCCTCTGCGCTTGGATTGATCCGCGAGGAAGAGAGCGTTTAGCGCCTCAGGGCGCGCACCAGGGCGGGAGCGGCCAGGGCCCCGGCGGCGGGCAAACCAGGCGATTATAGTCAGGCGGGAGCGCTTTTCCGCACCAGGGGAAAGCCGGCCAGGGACCCTCGGGCAGGCAGATGTTCAACTGGTAAAGCAACCAGGGGAGGAAACAAAACAGGCCGATGATAAGAAGCAGCGCGGCAATCGCAACCCAAACGAGCTTCCGGCGGCGGTTCCTCACGGGCGAAATCGCCGGAGCAACGCTTGTCTCTTCCGCAAGGGCTTCTAAACCGGCCGCGGCGATCCTTTCCAGCACGGCGGCAAATTCTTCCATATCCTGGTAGCGGTCCTCGGGGTCTTTGGCCAGCGCTTTGAGCAGCGCCTGCTCCACCCCCTCAGGAAGCGCCGGGTTCAACGAGCGCGGCAGGGGTAGGGGGTCGTGGATTTGTTTGAGGAGTACCGCCAGCGGCGTATCCGCCTGAAAGGGCTTTTGCCCGGTGACCAGTTCGTAGAAAACCAGGCCAAGCGAATAAAGATCAGCCCGGCCGTCCACCTTTTTCCCCATGCCCTGTTCGGGCGCCATGTACTCCGGCGTGCCGATCCCCACCCCTGTGCCCGTCAGGTCGGCGACTTCGTCGCTTCCAAGCAGTTTCGCGATGCCAAAATCGCTCAACATGGGATGGTCGCCCTCGCCGAGCAAGATATTGGCCGGTTTTACGTCTCGGTGCACCACCTGCCGCTGGTGGGCGTACGCCAGCGCCCTGGCAACCGGCGCCAGCAGGCGGGCAGCCTGCGCCGGGGGCAGCGCGCCCTCAAAACGCCCCTTGAGCGTGCCGGCGGGGATGAACTCCATCACCAGGTACGGCGCGCCTTCGTGGTCGCCGTAATCGAGCACCTTGACGATATTGGGATGAGAAAGCTGCGCCAGGGCGCGCGCCTCGCGCTCGAAGCGTTTGAGAAACTGCGGGTCTTTGAGTTGGTCGCCGCGAATGAGCTTGACCGCGACAGAGCGCTCCAGGCGGGGGTCATACGCCTTATAGACGGTGGCCATGCCGCCTTCGCCAAGCTGCTGCATCACCTGGTAACGACCGATAGTCTGACCGGCCTGAATCGTCATAGAACACCTCCCCTCCCTTTCTGAAATGAATCGTGCAAGGACTTGCTTTAGCTGCGGTGAGAAATTTGGCAGACAAAAGCTAGAGCATAGAGAATGCTTTCAGGACTGCGCTCCTTCGGCCGATGGCAACACCCACACCCATCCACTACATACAATGTCAAGTGGTCTTTTTGCGTTAAGGCTACTCGTTTTTTAGCACGGTTTGACGTATCTCTTGCCAGACTCTTAAATGCTCTCGTTTTATTCCGCTGGCGCGTTGAAATTCAAACTCAAGCCATTTGGTATATTCATCTACAAAGTTTTGCGGATTGCTTATCAGACGTAAATAATATTTGAGGGATGGCATGACTCCATTGACAATAATTTGACAGGAATGAAGCCTTTTATATTTCTCTATTTCCTGCATAACCGCTTCTTGGTTATCAAAATTTGGCTCATTGGTTGTCAAAATATAATAGCGGTCAATTCCAATATTCTTAATTTTCCTATAAACCGCTCCAATCATCTCAGCAGAAATAGGCTTGTTATGCTTAATTTCTATTGATTCAAAACATGTGCCATCAGCGTTATTAACATCTATATCGCCTAAAGATTTCGAGCGAGAATCGGGACTGGTGTGAGATTCAAGAGCGACAAGATTTTTATCTGAATATCGCTTTACATCTGGCATGAGCAAGTTGTAAACCGCATAGATAGCCAATACAGGAACCCGAGCAGTTCCAACTACTCCTGTGCCATAATTGTAGCGAATATGTTGACTTACGGCTTCAACGATTTTTGCAATTGTCAATCTGCTTGTAATTTGAACTTTACCAAAAAAGGTATGGTCATTTGCTGAAGATTGAAGCATTAAAGCCATGAGGGCAACAAGAATGGTAGGGGCAAGTTTTCCGTTTTTCTCGACGAAATCAAGTGTACGTAGAAAAGCTGTTTTTAGACTTGCATTCCGAATTTGTCCAGGAAAATTCAAGTCATAAGGATGACGTTGCTCTAATGATCTAGTAAGCCAAGCGCTTTCAGCCATTGCAAAATGCGGAAATTTTTGTTTTAGAAATGGCGTAACATATTTAGTATCAAAAGTTCTACCTGAATAACCGCCTTTCATACTTCCTTGATGCTTGCGAATATCTTGGGAAGGTACGAGGGTTTTGTAAACAAGTGAAGTTATAGTAACACCTAAAACCGCTTTTTGTGCTTCGGCGTTCTCAGCTATGATGTTTAAGTTTTCTACAAGGTCATCAGGCAAAGCCGCCAAAAGAGATTTTAGAGTTTGCTTGTTCGCTATGTCGTATGCCGATTCCATGACTTCAATAGGTGTCTGCGGCATTATTTCTCTCCCACAAAGATAATTGATGTTTTATACTGCTTACGCGACGTTGGGCATATAGACAATATTCACTGCTAATATCAAAGCCAACGTAGTTTCGCTGATTTTGGAACGCAGACACTATTGTTGACCCCGACCCAACAAATGGGTCAAGAACAATATCACCTTTTTCAGTGAGTAGTTTTATAAACTCATCTACAATTTTGACAGGATAAATTGCAGGATGCGGACAATTCTTCAACGATTCAACCGGGGTAATGATTACATCCTTTTTTAATGGGTTACCATAGATACGGATAATCGTAAATCCGTTCTTGTCTAATTGTATCTTTCTTCCACCTTCTTGCCCGCCAAATGGCTCTGAATGAATGCCCCTAATTTTCATGCGAAAGCCTTGGATTTCTCCATTGCGAACTTCTTCGATGACTTCTTCAAGTGCAGCTTTTGCCATTTCTTTTTGTTTAAGGGCCAGAGTTGATTGTTCAATCAATGCGAAATATTTTTTGCCTACATTTTCGCCTGTTCCATTACCATTGCCATTAGGTTTTGGTTCATCAACTGGCTTTAAAAATTCATCAATGAAATATTTGTAATTTTGGGTTTTGACAAAATGAAAGAAAGGCTCTGTACTGCTTACTAGCCTGCGCTTAAATTGTCTCGGCGTAGGATTTGACTTAACCCATGTCACATTGTTGACAAGAAAAACTCCGCACTGTTCGATCGCGGCGATTGCAAACCGATACGGCATTAAGAGTAAACTGCTATTTTCATATTTGTCGCCTACATTAAGGACAATGCTTCCGGTTGGCTTTATAACACGCACGCACTCTCGAAAAATCTGCATAAGCGCAGATATATACTCATCGGGCCTTTTCTCATTCCCAATGCCTCCGCCATCATATTCTCTCTGCTGAAAGTACGGAGGAGAAGTAATGACTAAATCAATGCTATTGTCAGGTATCAACTTCAATAGTTCTGTACTGTCTCCACAAAATATCTCATTCCAAAAAGGCATTCCTTCTGGGCGACTGACAGAATAGGTGAAAGACTTTTGTTCTTTGACTTTTCTCATGGCTATATTTTACCCTACTGCCATTTTTACAAGTTGGTCGTTCAAAGACGGACACCTAACCATTTTTGAACCTGTGAGATGTGACTATTATAACGTGGGTTCGGGATAAGCTTAAATCTGTCAGGGCAATTGCAAAACAAGCGCCTGGACAGAAGCGCGAGGAACTGCTGTGCGGGCGTTACGATTTCTCGACGGGGATCAATCCCCTGCTCGATTCATGAAAGCCGGCTTCCTGCCAGCCCGTAAGGGCTTTCACGCCCTCAGGCGGGGTTTGCGAAGCATCTCGCCGCGCAGTCCCGGATGCCTTTCTCCGGGGCGCAGCATCTCGCTTCCAACAGAAACAATAAAAGCGAGGCTTCCAATCCATTCTCAAAGGCGAGACAACCCGCCTGTCTCATTGTCATTCCGAGCCGCTGAAAGGCGGCGAGGAATCTTTCGCGTGGGAACAAGATTTCTCAGTCGCTTCGCTCCTTCGAAATGACAGATGGGTGCTTGCTTCGCCCTCCCTCACCTTCGTTCGGGACAGGCTTCGAAAAGACGAATGGGGGGTTGTGCGGGGCACGGCTCGGGGTGCGGCGGTTCGAAACATTCCCTTGATTAAAACCGTTTTCCCGAATTGATGTTTATCGTTGCATCGATCCCAGCAGGAACTTCTCGATCTCGGCCGCGATGATTGCTGCTCCCCGGGTGTTCATGTGGATGCCGTCCGTAACCAGGTGAAACCCCCTGCGCCGGGAGATTGAATCGTAGCTCTCGCCCAGGATGTTGTGGCAAAGCACCAGCTCAACCGAGCGCAGCGCGCTGCGAGTGTATTCGCCCCCGTGCGATACCCCCTCAGCTCGCAAGGTCTCTTCTTGCCGTTCGTGCACTGGCAGGTAAGCCGCGCCCTCCTGGGTTGCAACCTCGCGCAGGGCGGCGCAGTAATCTCTGGCGCGTCGGTTGGCAGCCGAATCCAGGTCTTCGCCGATCAGCGGCGGAGAAGCCAGCGCGATCCGGGCGCTTGTTTCGGCTTTCAGCTTTTGGACGATCTCCAGCATCGTGCGGCGGTAACCTTCTGCTGTGGGCCGCTGAGAAATTCCTTTTAAAACACGGCTGATCCAAAACATTGAATCGTTGACTTCGGCGTTGATATCATTGGTACCAATCAGTATGACAACATAATCCGGCTGCAGGGCAATGACGCGCCGGATGCGGCGCAGCAGATTGACCGAATGATCGCCATTGACGCCGGCATTGATCATCTGGAAGCCCTTTAGCGCCAGGCGCTGCCGTAAAAGGTCAACGTAACTGGCGCTGATCAGGCCATTTGTGATGCTGTCTCCAAAACATACTACCGAATAAATCTGTTGCTGTTCTAACGGGGTAATCCATTGAGATTGTATTGTTTCCACGATGCGCTCCGATAAAAGATCATGCCGGGGGAATTATACCCCGGCATGATCTTTTGGTTGAAAGGAATTGTAACCTCAGTCGGATGTTTTCTTCCAGAGCAGGCTGTAAAGAGTTTGCCCCAGGTCAACAGCTTCCACTATCAAGAGGATCGCCAGGATCATGCGCGCCAGCAGCCCCAGGACATCGCCAAGGCGGCCTGCGGCGTCGGGGGCGATGTTCATGCCCTTGAGGATCTCCAACGCCTGCGGGGTTGTCTCTACGATCGGGGCGCCACCCAGCAACGCCAGCAGAAGGACGATGTTCAACAGCGTGAGGCCTGCGGAGATCCAGCGCGTGGTTGGCTGCCAGCGTCCTTTTCGTAGCACCGCCAGGTTCAGCAGAATGCCGAGCCCCCACAACGTGCAAATCCAGGGCAGAAAGTTATAAAAAGTCTGCGTGAGAACCGGCGCAAAGACCCAGCGCCCATCCACAAACATGTACATCCCGATGCGGTCGGCGTAGAGGAGAAAAGCCAGCAGGAACACAACAGCCAGGATCGTCTCGATGATCATCGAGCGCGTTTTCACCTGGTCGCCACTGGGCGTAACCGGTTCCAGCTTGCGGGGATCCCAATCGTCGCTCTCCACGCCCTGCTGCGGCAGTTTCCACTGCAGGATGGCGAACACCACCACAATCACGCCCAGGCTGGTGATCACGCCGGAAAGAAAGGTATTCAGCGCTTCGACGAAGGAAAGACCGATTTGCGCCAGCCCGCCGTTCGAGAGCGTAACCGCAAAGCCGAACTTGACAAGGCTCAGGATAAAAACAACCAGAAGCATAATGCGCACCACCATCAAAAAGGTGGGGTACATGCGCGGCCCAATCAGGTAACGCGGCGGTTGGTAGGTGGCGGCCACTTTTTCCGGCTTGCCGTAGGATTTAAGCATCTCCACGACCATTTCTTCATCCGGCTGGCGTCCCTGCTGGCGGGCGCGGTCCTCCAGATTATCTTCAAGCAGAGAGCGTATCTCGGCCTCGATATCGGAGCGCATCTTCTCAGGGATATGCCGCCCGACTTCAGCTACATAACGGTCAATCAGTTCCATTTCAGTTTTCTCCTTCTTTATCACAAGATCTTTCCAATGATTGCGACCAGGCGCTGCCATTCCTCTTTGAGGCGGGGCAGCGCTTTCTTTCCTTCTGAGCTCAGGGCGTAATAGCGGCGCGGCCTGGATTCATCCACGCGCCAGCGCGATTCCAGCAGGCCCTGGCTTTCCAGCCGCCTCATCAGCGGGTAGAGGGTGCCCTGGTCAATCTCCAGGCCCTGATCCGCCAGCAGCTTCATGAGCGAGTAGCCGTATTGCTCCTCTTGCAGTTGGCTCATCACCGCCAGGACGAGCACCCCGCGCCGCAGCTCCAGGATGACATTTTCTAAATAGGCTTCATTTTCCATATTTCATCTCCATGCTACACATTATACTATGTATCACATTATATGTCAATAGTAAATTATAAGAATAATAAAATATCATGCGGGGTGCAGATTTTCTTCGGAGGGCGGGTCAATGAGACAGAATCCCCCAACCTTTTTAACGGGGATTGTGTATTAAGATTATAAGAGGACATCCCTGCAAGACGGAGCGTTTTATGCCGGATCAAGCAGCCATCCGGTGTCTCAAAAACGGGGACATCGGCGGCCTGGAAACACTCATCACGCGTTACCAAACCAGGGCCATGCGGGCGGCCTATTTTGTCACCCAGGACGAACAACTGGCAGAAGATATCGTGATGGACACCTTTCTTGAAATTTACAGTCACATCCATTCTTTTGACGAAAGCAGACCCTTCCAGCCCTACCTGATGCGCAGCGTCGTCAACAAAGCCCTGAACGCAGTCCGAAAACGACGGCGGGAAATCCCCCTGGAAGCGCTGGAAGGGACGGGCAAGGTCGAGAGCCTGCTGGCGCAGGCGGCTTCGGTCGAAAGCCAGGCGGAATACGCCGCCCTCCAGAGCCAGATCCTCACAGCCATCGCAGCGCTGCCCCCACGGCAGCGAGCGGCCGTCGCCCTGCGCTATTACCTCGAAATGAGCGAAGCGGAAATCGCTTCGGCATTGGAAGCTGCCCCAGGCACCGTAAAATGGCTGTTACACGCCGCCCGCGCCCGCCTGCGGGCGCTGCTCGGTTCCCAAAGGAGCGCCAGATGAAACACCGAACCTACGCACAAATTCTCGACGCTGCCGCCTCCAGGCATATCTCCGAAAGGGTGGATCTCACCCCTCGCATCCTCGCCGCAATAGGAGAAAATCAGATGAATACGATGCAGCACGCTGGCAAGAAATCTCGAAAAATATTTACCCCAAGGAGCATCCGGCCGGCATGGGCCATCGCGCTCATATTTCTCTCCCTTCTACTCATCAGCGCCCTGGCAATTGGACCGCAGAAAGTCTACGCGGCCATCATGAAATTTTTTGGGTATATTCCAGGGATCGGGATTGTGGAGCAGGACAGCGGTCTCCGGATCCTCGCCGAACCGGTCCAGGTCACCCGGGACGGGGTAACCGTATCGGTCAACCAGGCTGTTCTTACCAACAGCGAGACCCTGCTAAAATTCGGCGTTTCGGGCGTCCCGCTTTCTGCCTACCCAAAAGACGAGGCGGTTTCAGGGTGCATCGAGCGTGCATACCTGCGCCTGCCGGATGGCGCACGGATTGAGGTCGAAGCTCCTATCCCTCCCGATGTCAACGAAGCGACCTTTGTCCTGCCCTGCATCTTCAACACGCTGCCGGGCACAGTTCCAACGGATTGGGAGCTACCCCTGCGCTTTATACCGGCGCCTCCCGACCTGACCGTGATGCCGGTGATCGAGGTCACAGCCGCCGGTCAGGAAATACCGCCAGCAGGAGAAGGGAACACCACTACGCCCGCCCCCACTGCAACAGTTGCCGTATCGGTGGAGAAAGTGATCCAGACCGATGACGGCTATATCCTCATCGGGGCGGTGCGCCCGCATCTTGGCGATACCCAATCCATCGCGATCACCGGGGCTGCGGTAATCCACGACGCCAATGGCAATAAGGTGGCATATACGTTCCCTCAGGATATCGATGAGTATCAAATCATCAACCTGGGTCAAGGCGACCAGCCGTTTTCGCTCCAGGTCAAAGCAGCGGGGGTTGCCTTCCCGTTGAGAATCGAGATACCAGGCAAGATCATCTCCCCTGCCGACCCAACCGCTTCTGCCGAGGTAACCTTCGATGCGGGCCCGAACCCGCAGCCGGGCCAGGAATGGACGCTGAACCAAAAGATTGAACTGGCCGGGAACACCCTGACGCTGGTTTCGATTACAGCCGATTCCCGCAATGGCTATAGTTTTCGATTTGAAACCAACGGAGGCATCGCCGGCCTGAGCGTGCAGATCGACGGCTACACCCCGGTCGGCGGTGGCGGCGGCGGTGATTATCAAAGCATCGTTAACCAGAGCCTTGCTTTCACGGAACAGCCCAAAGGCAACTTGAAGATCATCCTCTCCAATCTGATGCTGGCGAGCGAGACCCAGTTCTGGCAGGGGCAGTGGTCGCCGGAAAGCGTGCGCAGCGATTGGCCAACGGCCACCCCCGCCGCCTTCGCGGTATGCTTGAACGCCGAAACCTTTAGCCAGGTGCAACTACTTCCCGCCGGGCTGGATGGGCGGCTGCTGTTTACTGAAATGAACCCCGAGCTCAACCTCGTGATCGCTGCTCTGGATGGCAGTCAGCGCCAGGTGCTGGCTCCGCATAGCAGTCGCGGCAAGTTCTCGCCAGACGGCCAAAAGGTTGCCTACCCCGCCAATGACGGGATCGTGATCCTGGATTTGTCCAGCAACACGACCGCCGTGCTGGAAGGCCCTACCGGATATGACCTGTCATGGTCGCCCGATGGCGCACAGATCGCCTACGTGACTGCTGGCGACATTTACGGCGTGTTCGTCGCCCCTCTTGCAGGCGGCTCGACCCCGAAACAACTTTCTAACCTGGGCTATGAATCTCTGGCAGGCTGGTCGCCGGATGGTTCGCTGCTTTACTATGCGATCCCTGGCGCCAGTGCGGACGGTTCCTTCTTGCTGCGGGCTGTAAACACAGCGACCGGAGAAAGCCATGATCTCTTCACCCTGGAAAACTCATCGCGCAAAGCGCCTATGCCGGCCGTCTCTCCAGATGGGAAGTGGGTGGCCTACCGCGCCAGCGATAACAGCAGCCTCTATCTCAAAGGCATGGATGGCAGCCCGGCCCGGCTGCTGCTGGATAACCCGGCAGAGGCGACCAACGGGATTGCCTGGGAAAAAGAAGGTCATCTGCTGGGCGTCAGCCTGATTACCCCACAAAATCAGGATGGAGAGATCTTGCTGATGGCGCCAGATAGCTGCGAAACCTACCGGCTGCCCGGTTTGAGCGGCAAACTGGAGGGGATCATCATCCCATAAAATATCTCACCTTTCGGAAACCAAGTGAAGGTTACCCATTGGGGAGCGCCTACGATCGGGCGCTCCTCAGGAAACCGTAACGGATTTTTGTATGAAGAAACGCTTCTTTCAATATTGCGCAAAGATACTTCTCGTGGTTTTGATGACGGCCTGCACAACGCAAGAAACGCCGGCAATTTCCACCATCGCTGCGACACCGTCGTTACCTCCACCCGCGACCCTTACACCCACCCTGACGGCTGTTCCGCCAGAACCAACAAAGCAGCCGGTTTCCACCGGCGCTGTTGTCGCGTCCACAAACGTACCTGTCGCTGCCCAGGGAGAGACAGTGATGATCTTCATCGACGAAACGGTCCCGGATGGCGCGAATCTCCAGCCTGGCCAGGCCTTTCGTAAAACCTGGACGTTGAAAAACGGCGGGGGGCGTCCCTGGGTCAAGGGTTTCGCCTTGAAAATGATCTCGTCCGACCCGGCTGGCGAGGATCTTGGCAGCCCGGATGTCATACCACTCTCGCAAGAAGTGAAACCAGGAGAGAATATCCAGGTCGGTGTCGATCTCACCGCTCCACATCAGGATGGGCGTTACATTGTTACTTACCAATTGCAAGACGAAACGGGAGTGCCTGTTCCAGGCAGCCGAATCTGGGTCACGATCACAGTGGGCAACGTCGGCTCAGTTTCGGCGCATGGTGTATCAGCTACTTTGACGAATTTCCTATCTGACGCGCAAAGCGCTACCGTGCGCTTTTGCATGACGGTGCCTGATCGCAACTACGCATTGGATCGCGCCCCCTCCCTGCTGATCGACCAACAGCCAGCCCCCTTCTTAGAAGGAGGCACGATCTCCCCCTGGGGATGCTACGAGTTCATGTATCAAATCGGCGCTGCAGAGCTCGAGCGCGCTCAAGGCATCACGCTCTCCATCCAGGGCAGCCTGCGAATGTCCCCTCCGCCGGGCGACCCGGATGCGGCCTGCAACTCGGCGCGGCCTAACCTCCTCGTGCAGTACCCAGGGTTGGATTTTCAATGTCGCTTCAGCATGGCAGGATATCACACCAACTTGAAATTGCCGGCAGGCATGACCGCAGAACAAGCCAGGCAAATCATCACGGACGCTGTTGAAGGGGCAATTTATGGCCCGTGGGTATTGAAGATACGATAGGCAGGCGGCGGTTTCTGTCGCCCAGGATAAACAACCGCCCCTTAAAAATACTGACCCCCGCCCGAAGGCGGGGGCCAGCCCACGCAGGGTGAGGTACCTCCCCTCCCCTTTATGGCTGTCCATAAGAGAAATAATCGAACTGGATGGCAACTGGCAGGATCTCGTGCGACATGGCGCCGATGCCCGTCAGACCCGGCTCCGTCAGCGTGCCGTCGGAGGTGGAAACCACTTCTTGCCCATTGGACTCCAGCTTGAGGTTGTTATCCTGGCAGGTAAAGCGCACCACGTTGGGCTTGGCGGGGTAGAAGACGTTGATCGGCATCGTGCCTTGCTTGATCAGCACGTACGGGTTCTGATCCTGCTCGCGCAGCTTGGCATCGTAGCGGTAGAGCCAGTACTGGCTGGTGCTGGAGAGGCGCGCCTCGTACCAGGCCGTCAGGTCGCTGTTCGCCCGGCAGACCAGCGCCATGCCGTTGGAGGTGTGGCCGGTCGGCAGGATCTGCGCTTCGAGGACGACATTGGACTGGGAGCGATTTTGGTTGAACTTGTAGACATACGTCTCCAGGTCGCGGAATTCAAAGATCATCTTGCCGTCCTCATATTTGACGGTGGTTTTCATCTGGCCGGGCTTGGCCTGGCTGGTCACCATTTTCATGTCCGACCAGGCGTCCTGTGTGGTGCTGAAATCGTCATAGAAGGATTTCTCGATCCCGGCTTCCGGCACGGGGGTGTTGGTGGGTGTGGCGGTCGGCGCGATCAATTCCTCTTTGCCCACGCCGCCAAAACTGCACGCCAGGGTGACAAACAACAAAACAAGAACAGGAACAAGCAACTTTGCTTTTTTCATCAACAGGTACTCCTTTCATCCTTTCAGGAAGGTCGCCGGCGGTGCTTACACGGTGGAGGGGAGTAGAGTCCCGTGTTCTTTTGCCGGGCAACATGAGAGCCAGAATGACGCAACTGTTCTCGAAGCGTGGAAGGCCAGCCAGCCAATCCGCATTCCGGCGTCTCGCATTATTTATAAAAATTCCGGCCGTTTGTGTCAATAGCCCCCAGCCGACATTCGCTTGACAGGTTTGTAAGGCGGTCGAAAGGTTAACGGAGCGCCGAATCAAAAAAATCGGCCAGTCTGCGGATGAGCGCAGCCTGGTTTTGCCGCTTGTGGATGCCATGCCCCTCGTCTTCGAAGACCAGCAGCTCGTAGGGGATGCGGCGCGTCTCGAGGCGGGACTGCACCTGGCGCACGTTTTCGGGCGTGACGTTGGGGTCGTTGGCCCCCTGGACGATCAAAAGCCGGGCGCGGATGTTCTGCACAAAATGCAGCGGAGAGCGCTGGCGGTATTTTTCCGGCAACTGGGCGGGCGCGCCGCCCATCATTTCGACCAGGTAGGGGCGCAGGTCGGGGCGGGGGGTCT
>Ga0067045_1030453_pt1 | contig 15225 bp, 15 predicted proteins | sample TerdegcTABiofilm_FD_59184 | JGI IMG/M metagenome (GOLD analysis project Ga0067045, IMG submission 59184) | Combined Assembly of (Gp0054472, Gp0054536) Wastewater bioreactor microbial communities from Singapore -Terephthalate degrading...
GTCTGGTCCCTTCTACTGGAGAACGCCTTAGAAAATTGTCCCTCCCCAGGCATTCAAAACCTGGCAGTTCTGCCAACCCAACCCTGGTTCATCCGCTTCTTGCCGGATCACCATTTCAGCCACAGCCAGGACGTGGTCATGCTCGAATGGAACGACGAACTTCCTGCTGATAAAAATACCGAAGAACAACGTCCCTTTATCCGTCCAATGAAGCAGGAGGATTTACCAGCGGTATTAACACTCGATAACCAATCATTTTCCCCCCTCTGGCAGCTTTCCGGAGACAGCCTGAAAGCAGCCTATCAAGATTCAGTGTATGCCAGAGTGTTCATACTGGATGGCCGCGTAACAGGTTACCTGATTGCTAATTTGACTCATCTGGGTGGACACATCTCTCGGCTGGCAGTATCCAGGCTGCACCGCGCCAGGGGAATTGGGAGCTGCCTGGTGCTTGACGCCCTATCATACTTCTTGAAAATCGGGATTAAAAAAGTGACCGTCAATACACAGGATGACAATGAAGCCTCTTTGGCGCTTTACCGGGCAGCAAATTTCAGGCTGACGGGTGAAAAAGTTCCGGTTTTTATCTATTCTGCCTAGTGGCAAATAGTTCTTTGACTTTTTTACTCCAATATGGCAAAATATCTCCAACTTAATCGGTTAAGGAGAGAGGATGAGCAAACGTCAAGAAATTCGCCAAAAACGCCTTCGCCAACAAAAAAAACAGCGCTTTATCTATACTGGAATCATCACCGCATTTGCACTGCTGGTAGCAGCGTTGCTGATTGCGCCCAATTTTAGGCCAGTGGGCACAATCGTAGAAATCACCCCCATCGCACGCCCACAGGCTGTAGGCAACGCCATGGGAGACCCAAACGCTCCGGTCAAAGTGGAAGAATACGCCGACTTTCAATGCCCGGCCTGTATGCGGTTTGCTAAAAATATTGAACCGCAGATCATCCAGCAATACGTCGCCACTGGCAAAGTATATTATGTGTTCAAAACCTTTAGTTTTCTAGGTCAGGAATCCGTGGATGCCGCCCAGGCAGCGTACTGCGCCATGGATCAGGGGAAGTTCTGGGAATATCACGACATCTTATTCGCAAACCAGAATGGAGAAAACATTGGCGATTTCACGATTCCCCGCTTGAAGGCTTTCGCCGATACACTTGGACTGGATTCCAGCACATTCAACGCTTGCCTGGACGGTGAAACCCATAAAAGGAAGGTGAATGACGACCGTGCAAGCGGTTCTAACCTCGGTGTTAACGCAACCCCTTCTTTTGTCGTCAACGAAAAATTAGTTTACTCGGATAAGCTGATCTCAACGATCGAAGAAGAATTAGCCAAAAATCCAGCTCAATGAAAAACCAGGCCGAACAATCAGGGTAGACTTTCCTCGAGATGCCTGCCCTGATTGTTGACTTAAGGTATTATCCAACCGACCCCAGTTAACAGCGCTACGAGCAGCGGCGCAACGATCAAGGCGGGTAATAAATTCCCAACCCTGACTGTACACAGCTTAAGAATCGAGCCGATCGAAAGGCCAATGAGCAGTACCCCACCGGTGGCTGTCATCTCGGCCATCATCAAGGGGGTTACCATTGGCTGCAACTGCGCAGCAATCAGGCTGATCCCACCCTGGTAGATCAACAAGGGAACACTGGAAAAAGGTACCCCAACTCCAAATGTAGAAGAAAAAGCAATCGAGGCAAAACCATCCAAAATCGATTTGGCGGCCAGGATACTATAGTCCCCGGTCAAGCCATCCTGAATGGCGCCAAGGATCGCCAGCGGACCAACACAATACAATAAAGCAGTCGTCAAAAATCCTTGCACAAAACGGCTCTGTCCTTGTTCATGATTTTTACCAGTCAGGCGTAATTCGAGCCACCCCCCAAGATTTTCGATACTTTCTTCAATTCTCCACCATTCACCCAACAGCACCCCGATAATGAGGCTGGCCAATACCACAATCGCGTTGGTGGTCTTAAGAAACATTTGAATTCCCAGAGCAAGAGTAAAGAAACCCATTGTGTATAAAACGGTCTGCCGAATGCGCTCCGGGATTTTTGCCCCTAACAGCAACCCCAATAAACTACCGGCCAGAATGGCCCCTACATTGACCAATGTACCAACCATCGTTTCTCACCTCTAACTTTATAAGGGGATTACCAATGTGGGGCGATCCTTCCCCTCAAATTGATACTCGCGCAGTTCCAGGATATAGCACAACGAAGAAAGCCTGTTCAAATACCTCAGCGTGTTATTCGAAACCAGAGCTTTATGAAAAAGGGCTGCCGTGCGCCTTTCCGCACGCCTGGTCGCTGTCCGGGACATATCCAAAACAGCTCCAGAAACAGAATCTCCTGGGACAATAAACTCTTCAGGAATTTCGACCAGCTGTCGAACCTCCTCAAGCGTTTGTTCCAACCACGCCACATGGTCATCGGAAATATTACGGAACTTTGATGCCTGCTCTTCCGTTGCAGCCAGCTCTGACATCAATAAATATAAATGACGCTGAACGTTAATCAGGATTTCCGCAATTTCTGGTGCTTTGCAAAGACTGCGGGCAAAGCCTAAAATAGAGGTGAGCTCATCAACAGCGCCCAGCGCCTCAAAGCGTTCATCCTCTTTGGGATACCGCCCTTTTCCTAATAAGCTGGTGTATCCGTCGTCGCCTTTACGCGTATAAAAGATGCTCATGCTATCCTTTTCCCGCCTCCTTTTTCGTCGTGCGGTAGAGAAACCAGTAATCGCGTTCTGGAAAAGCCTGCATTACCTCAGGCTCCCAAATAAAACGCCCGGGAAATGTCATCTCTTTGAGAGCTTGATCAAGAGCCTGGATTTGTTTTTGGTACGCAAGAGGCATCGCCGGCAATTCTGCTGTTAAAAGCTCAAGCATTGCCCGGAGCCGAATTTGATAACGGTAGTCGGATAGAGAGAATCCATCTTCTTGCGCCTCGGTCAAAGCATTATTCCAGAGCGCCAAACGTGCCGGGATTTCTTTTTCAATTTTCTGGATCCAATGCGCACGCCAGCGATTGCAAATTTCATCTAATTTGCTCAACAGGAGTTCTTCTTCCACTGGAACTGTTTTTGCTTTCAAGCGAGCTTTGTACAGTAAAAGGTTGCCCGGAGTAAGCCTGACAAAATCGGCAAGCTGACCAATCCCTGAAACGGCAGGAAGCGGCCAATATAGCTCTTTCGAGAACAGATAATCTTTTAATTCTGGTAAGGCTGCTTCTAAAAATCGCGCCTCATTCCCCACCGCAGCCATCACCGCTTCTCCAGCATCCGCGACCGCTTTCGAATCAGGGCGTCGCGGTGATCCCCACGCCACCCTGCTGTGTAGGAACACGGGCAAGTACAAACCAGTTTAAGACAGTCTCAAAACGGTCGCTGGTATCAAAAAGCGGCCCCATGCTCACCCCCTGGATCTTACGGTCGACTGCATAAGTGTAAACGGGATAATAAAGAGGTAGAGCGGGCATTTCTTCATTAAACACAAACTGGAAATTGCGGTATAGGCGCGCTCTTTCCCCCATATCAGCCGTAATCCGCGCTTGTTCCAGGTATTCACTGGCATTACGATTGTCCCATTGAGAATAATTCTGCCCGCCAGTTGCCTGAGCCTGGTCCCAAAACGGATAAGGGTCCGGGTCAGGGGAACGCGAGAGATTAAGATCCACCAATGCGGCCTGATAAGAACGCGGGACAAGGCGGCCATTGATCAATTCCTCATACGGAACCGCTTCCAGTTCGACACGGGCGCCAAGTTTCTCCCATTCGTTCTGAATATGTTCAGCGATCAATCGGTGCTGATCGTCATCGGGATGAAGTAAAGTGAACGCGAGAGAGACATCTTCTTTCTTTCGGACAGCTTCCGCCTCGTCGGCCACGGTATAGCCGGCTTCTTTTAACAATACCACAGCATTTTCCGGGTCATAGTCCACCGGTTTTAGATCGTCATAATATGCCCATGTCCCAGGAAAAATCGGGCCGTTAGCGAGGATGGCCTGGCCACCCATGAGGTTATCAACAATCCAACGCCGGTTCAAGCCTTTGAGGAAGGCGAACCGCACATCTTTCTCTTGGAAAAATGGAACCTGCGGGTTGTTTAAGTTAAACAATACCATGGTAAGCTGCGGCCGCCGCCCTGTATAAACAGCAAGATCGGGCGCTGCTAACACTTCCGGCAGCACGTCAGGTGTCACCTGGCTGATCCCTTGCACAGCACCATCCTGGTAGGCAGCAAATGCAGCCGCAGAATCGGGATAATAACGGAAGACAATTTGTTCGATATAAGGTTTTTGGGCGTAATAATCCTCAAAAACGGATAGGGAAACCCCTTTGATTTCATTATCTTCAACGATTAATTGATCAAACCGAAAAGGTCCGCTCCCAACCGGTTGGAGGTTGAAAGGAGACTCGACTATCTCTGCAAAAGACCGATCCCCCAAAAGATGCTGAGGTAAAACGCCAAAAGAAAGGTAATCTAAAAATGGTGCGAAAGGCTCAGGAAGTTTGAACTGAAGCGTGGTATCGCTGGGAGCAATTACTTCGACCTCTTTCCAAAAAGTTTGCAGATCCGCCGGCACAATATCGTTTTCTTCCCGCATTAGATCAATTGTAAATAAAACGTCCTGGCTGGTAACGGGTTCACCATCGTGCCATTTTATATTGGGGCGCAGCTCAAAATTATAGATCGTCCCATCTTTAGAAAAACCCCACGATTCAGCCAGGTCTGGTTGAGGAACCCCCCGGCCATCGAACCGGATGAGGCCGCTATAAATCAGGCGATTCACGTCGCGGTCAACAGAATTATAGAAATCTAACAGCGGATTCAAACGTTGCAGGCTTCCAACCAGGCCCTCTACGTACACGCCACCCCGCACGGGCTCAGGTGAAAGAGATTGAAACGATCCCGGTTGCTCACTCAAGAGTAGGAGGCCAACTACTAAGCCGGTCAAAAATATGATAATTAATTGCCAACGAAGTTTCTTCATAATCTTATCGGATTAAAAAGAGCGCTCCGACCCTTGCGGTGAGCCACCCTTCTTCTCAATTGATCCGGTAACCAAAAAACCAATGATCAATTTACTTACTAATGATTACGGTCGCCAAAGTTAGAATGAAGAAAATGACGCTGGCGCCGATCGTAATCCAAAACAAGGTTTTTTCAATCCCCCTCCGTGCAGTGAAAAATCCACCGCTGTCAGAGCCAGTCAGACCGCCCAGGCCGACGCCCTTATTCTGCAAAATCACACTGGCGATTAAAGCAATTGAAATTATAATTAGGGCAATATCAAAATAGCCTTTAAGAGTCACTACATTCCTCCTGCGAATGGTCGAACGCAGGCAGAATTATACCTTTTATAACCTGGAATCGTCAACTAAATAAATGGAAGAACTTGTAGTCAACCTCCACATGCACACAACCTACTCCGATGGCCGCGGCAGACATGTGGATATCGCTCGCGCTGGTCTTAAAGCAGGCCTGGATGCGGTGATCGTAACGGATCACAATGTCCTCGTAAACGAGTTGGAAGGGTATTTTCGTGAGAATGGGCGGCAATTGTTGTTGCTAATTGGCGAGGAAATCCACGACCAGACCCGAGACCCGCAAAAAAATCATGTCCTGGCGTTCGGGCATAAACGAGAACTGGCCATCTATGCCAATGATCCACAAAATTTGATCGACCAGGTAATAAATAACGGTGGCCTGGCGTTTCTGGCGCATCCCTATGAATACTCCCTGCCACTTTTCGGCGAAGAGGATATTGGTTGGGTTGCGTGGGAGGTTCATGGCTTTCATGGAATCGAACTCTGGAATGGGCTGAGTGAGATCAAAGCCGTGATCCATTCCCGCCTGCAGGCCATCTTTTACGCCTTTTTTCCAGAATTTATTGCGAGGGGGCCGGAACTAAAAACCTTACAGAAATGGGATGAATTGTTGGCAAACGGCGACAAAATTACCGCCATCGGCGGTTCAGACGCCCATTGTCTAAAAATTCGCATGGGACCATTACAGAAAATAATCTTCCCTTACGAATTTCACTTTCGTGCGATCAACACCCATTTACTAACGCCGCAGCCCTTAAGCGGTGAATTGATCCTGGACCGCCAGATGATCCTGGAAGCGCTCAAACAGGGACATGCTTTCATCGGCTACGATTTACCCGTCAGCACCAAAGGCTTCAGATTCACCGCTCAGGGCAAAGAGCAAACCGCCATTCAAGGGGATGAGATTCGATTAAACGGCGGGGTTACACTTCAAATCAAACTGCCTGACCGTTGTGAATGCCATCTCCTGCGAAACGGAAGAGTCATCAGGCAATGGGTTGGCCGCGAAGTGTGCACTCATATAGCCGTCGAACCTGGCGTTTACCGCGTGGAATGTTACATCCATTACCTGGGCAAACGCCGGGGATGGATTTTTAGCAACCCGATTTATATACGTCCATGACAACCAATAATGCCACCCGCTTGCTCAATTCCAGGAAGATTCCGTACCAGGCCTTTGACCTGCCAGTCGAAAAAATCGGCGCCTTGGAAACAGCCCAAATTCTCAAGGTGCCGGTCGGCCAGGTTTTCAAGACCATTGTCATCATTCGCGAAAAGTCAAACAAACCGCTCCTGGCGGTCATCCCTGGAGACCGCGAGGTAGATCTAAAATCCCTGGCAAACAAATTGGGCGAAAAGAAAGTCCATCTGCCTACCCAGCGTGAGGCTGAAAAAATAACCGGCCTGAAAGCAGGGGGGATTTCCCCGCTGGTCTTGATCCACAAGGGGTTCCAGGTGATCCTGGATGAAGCCGCAATGCAATATTCTGAGATTCACATTTCCGGCGGACAGCTTGGGCTGAATATCCGACTGCCTGTTTCAGCCCTGATTGAACTCACACACGCTCAACTTGGGAGCATCAGCAAACCATCTTTCGGGCAGAACGAGTAGGGGTATCCTCCTACAGGATTTGTTTGAGAAAGAGTCGCTACCCTTTAATGACAATCAAAGGTCGCAAACGAGCAACTTTGCGAGCAATGCCTGCCCCACAAACGGTTTCCACCACTTCATCAACGTCTTTATAGGCTTCCGGCGCTTCTTCGGCCAGGCCGGGCAGCGACCCAGCCCGGATATGAATGCCCCCCGCTTCCAGTCTTGACCGCAACTGGTCTCCCCTGACCTGTTTTTTAGCCTGGCTGCGGCTCAGAACCCTGCCCGCCCCATGACAGGATGAACCAAAAGACTTATCCATGCTCTCAGCAGCGCCAACCAACACCCAGGAGGATGTCCCCATGCTCCCAGGCACCAGCACCGGCTGGCCAATAGACTGGTACTCTGGCGGTATCTCGCGTGAACCCGGACCGAATGCTCGTGTTGCTCCCTTACGGTGAACACACACTTTGACGGAATGATCCCGGACGCTGTGTGTTTCAACCTTTCCAATGTTATGAGCGACATCATAAACCTGGTGTAAATGCCATCGTTGAATTTTTCCGGCAAATACCTCCTCAAAAGCTTTGCGGGCCTGGTGTGCCAGAAGCTGGCGGTTGGCAAAAGCATAATTTGCGGCCGCCCGCATTGCACCCAGGTATGCAGCGCCTTCCGGCGAGTTTAATGGAGCACAAACCAGTTCTCGATCTGGCAGATGGATGTCATATCGCCTGACCGCGCTTTGAAATTCCTGAACGTAATCGGTGCAAATTTGGTGGCCGAAACCGCGCGAGCCGCAATGGATCATCAAAGCCAGGCAGCCTTCCTGCAACCCCATTTTCTGCGCAGCTTTGGCGTCGAAGATTTGCTCGACGACTTCCACTTCAAGAAAGTGATTTCCGGAACCCAATGTGCCCAATTGATCACGACCGCGCGCCTTAGCCCTGGGGCTGACCTTGTCCGGCATCGCGCCCTTCAGGCAGCCTTCCTCCTCAGTACGTTGCAAATCCTGCTCACTGGCCAGCCCCTTCTGGAATGCCCAGCGCGCCCCCAGCAAACAGACCTGATCGAGCTCCGAAGCGCTGAGATGGAATAAGCCCTCCTTGCCTACTCCGCTTGGACAGGCATGATCCAGGGCTACAGCTAAAGAATCCAAATAGGGTTCTGCCAGATCCACTGAAATAAACGAACCAAGAAGGCGGACGCCGCAATTAATGTCATACCCGATCCCCCCTGGTGAAATGACGCCTTCAGGGTAGAGTGTAGCGGCGATTCCGCCAATCGGAAACCCATATCCCTGGTGCATATCCGGCATAACGACCACATTCCCAGCCAGCCCAGGAAGGGTGGCAACGTTGACCGCCTGCTCTAACGAGCGGTCATTCATCACAGCCTCAAGAATCTGGCGCGTCGCAAAAATTCGCACTGCTACGCGCATATCTTCGCGTAGCGTGGATGGGATCTCCCATTCGTAATCGCTGACTTTGCGTAAATCTTTCAGCGATACCATCTTCACCTCCAGCAGCAAGCTACACGTCGAACACGATAGTTACTTCAAGCCCTTGGGGCAGCCTGTTGATGTTGAGATTGTGGTAAGTGACAGCCTTGATTTCTTTCGCTTGCTCTTTAATTTTCGCCCCGCTGAGCCAGGCTTGAAGCTCAAATCCAGATACCCTCAGACGGATCTTGTTAAAAGCAAGGTTTTCGGTTTCTTGTAAAAACAATAATTCACTCAAAAAAACAACCAATAGGCTTTCATCATCACTGGCTGCCAGCTCAACCATACGTTCAACCTTGCAATCTTGATCCAACAGGATTCCTGCAATTTCATACATGGCTCTGGCCGACTGAATTAACAGGGCGGGATAATCCGGCGCCCAAACACGCACAGCTCGATCGGCCGTGTGCTGCAATTCAATAAAGCCCAGTTCTTTCTCATCAGTCATGATTGAGTATAATTATAAGACATGAAATCGAGATTGGATCTTATTGAGGCGCGTCTGCAGGCACTGATCGAAAGCAGCGCCCATATCCTGCCACGAGAAAATATCCAGCAGATTCTCGCCAAACGCCTGGTTGCTGCGCTGCAAGAATCATCCTTGTTGAGGGAAGATGGAAGCTATTCAGCCCCCAGCATATTTGTTATCCACCTCAATCCGCAAGCCTTACCGGAATGGCAAAGCCAACAAGAGTTATTGAATAAACTGGCTACGGTTCTACAAGAAACGGCCGCTGAAGAAGAAATTCAGTTCGACATACAACCCATCATTATGTTAGAAGAAGATAACAGCCTGCTGGTTGATGATTTTTTGATCACCGCCGAGTTCCCCACAGCCCATCGCGGCGCCACAGAAGCCATCCAACTCAACGCCAGTGAAGAAAGGCCTACCCGGCCGCTAACTGCTTTTTTGATTGTCAACGGTTCAGAAGTGTTACCGTTGCGCCAATCTGTGATCAATATCGGCCGTCGGCTAGATAACCATTTGGTGCTCTCCGATCCAAGAGTTTCGCGCAACCATGCGCAACTTCGCTCGAGCCGTGGATACTATGTTATTTTTGACCTCAATTCTACCGGCGGAACGTATGTGAATGGGCAACGGATAACGCAACAGACCTTGAAACCTGGCGATGTTATATCTCTTGCCGGCGTGCCAATCATCTATGGTGAAGAAGCAACCGCCGAGATGGGAGATACCAGCGAATTAAACGCCCGTTCGGAAGGGCCTGTCGAGGGCGAAGCGCAAGATCGTCACGATACCCCTTGAGGCGAAGCGATGACTGGCATTGTTGTAGTACTCCTGCGAATCCTGGCCACGGCTTGCTTGTATGCATTTCTTGGGTGGGCGCTTTTCACCCTCTGGCGCGAGTTGCGATTAGCCAGTTCAACCCTGGCATCGCAACGTTTTCCAGTGATCAACATCGCACAATTGGACTCTGATGACCTGGCTGGCCGGGATTACCAGGTCAGCGAAGTGATCATCGGCCGAGATGAGAGTTGTGATTATCCCATCCCGGATGAAACAGTTTCATCCAGGCATTCGCGGCTGAGCTTTCATCACAACCAATGGTGGGTAGAAGATTTGCTTTCAACCAACGGAACTTTTCTCAATGAGGAACGTATTTACACCTCGACCGTGATCATATCCGGCGACGAGCTCCGCTGTGGAAAAGTCAACCTACGGCTTACGATCAAAAACGACTGAGACCACTTATACCATCTTACGGTGCTTTTTCGTTCTAAACTAGAACCTTCAAACCCTGGAGAATTCAAATGGACCAATCACCAGCACTCGCAGTAATTGGAGGAACCGGATTAACACGATTCGCCGGTTTAGAAAACATCCAGACTGTTGAAATCGAAACCCCTTTTGGAAAACCAAGCGCGCCTATATTGCTAGGTACGCTTTCTGGAAAGCGAATTGCCTTCCTCGCAAGACACGGAATCGGTCACCACATCTTACCAAGTGAACTGAACAATCTTGCCAACATTTATGCCCTGAAATCGCTGGGGGTAACCCGAATTGTGGGAATCAGCGCTTGCGGCTCTCTTAGAGACGACTATGCACCCGGCCATGTTATTATCCCCGATCAGCTCTTTGACTTCACGCGCGGCCGCCAGCGAACTTTCTTCGGAGACGGTATTGTAGGCCATATTGGGTCAGCAGATCCTTTCTGTTCAGATCTTTCCAAACTGGCGTACGAAGCGGTGCGCGAATGCAAAGCAACCGTGCACTCCGGGGGTACGCTGATCACCATCGAAGGGCCTCGATTTTCAACCAAGGCCGAATCGCATCTCTTTCGGGCCTGGGGAATGTCAATTATCGGCATGACCACATGCCCCGAAGCTTTCCTGGCGCGAGAGGCAGAAATTTGTTACACGACCATCGCTCACGTGACGGATTATGATGTCTGGCACGTCAGTGAAGAAGCAGTGAGTGTAGAGATGATCGTCAAAACCTTGAATAGCAACACTGTCATTATTCAGGAATCCATTCGAATCCTGCTTGAAAAATTACCGGAAGAGCGGGATTGTTCGTGCGGCTCGGCGTTGGAGAAAGCCATCATCACTGATCCCGGGCAGATTCCCCCAGAAACCCGGCAGAGATTAAGTTTGCTGGTTGACAAATATTTACCCCGGTGAACTTCCTTTTTCCATCCTCCTTGACCTGGGCAGATCAAATCCAAAGCCGGCTATTAAAATTAGCCGCGATTTTTCTGGTCATAAACGCCGCGGTTCTAACCTTATCCCCTGCTGTACGGTACCATTCCTGGGAGGTACAGTACCGGTGGCAGCATTGGTTGGGTGTGATGATCTGGCTGGCATCTTTTAGTCTGGTTCACCGCTTGATGATCCAGACCCTGCCCGAACGCGATCCTTACCTCCTTCCTCTTGCGGCCATTTTAACCGGATGGGGGCTGCTTTCCATCTGGCGATTAAGCGCAGAAAACGGCCTGCGGCAAAGTTTATGGCTAGCGTTTTCCCTGCTCATTCTTATCCTCGGTCTCAAAGCCCAAAACCCTCTGGGGGTTTTGAGACGGTATAAATACATCTGGTTAACCAGCGGTATTTTGATCTCGGCATTAACCTTTGTGTTCGGCACCTACCCTGGCGGAGAAGGCCCCCGGCTTTGGCTGGGCTGTTGCGGTTTATATTTTCAACCTTCAGAACCTCTCAAGCTTTTATTGATTATTTACCTGGCGGCTTACCTGTCCGATAAGATGCCCGCAAGCCCGAACTTCATTCAGCTCCTGTTGCCGACGTTTCTGCTGGTTGGGGCTGCCCTGGGCATTCTTCTAATTCAGCGCGACCTGGGAACTGCGTCCCTTTTATTGATCCTTTACTTCACAGTCATTTTCCTGGCCATCGGACAATTTGAAGTCCTGGCTGCTGGTGGGATCAGCTTACTGACCGCAGGCATTATAGGGTATCTTGTCTTCGATGTGATCCGAATCCGGATAGATGCATGGTTGAACCCCTGGTTAGATCCCAGTGGAAGATCCTACCAGATTGTTCAATCCTTAATCGCAATTTCCAGCGGGCAAATCCTTGGTCGAGGCGCCGGTATTGGTTCCCCAGGCTTTGTGCCTATTGCCCATTCGGACTTTATCTTTTCATCCATTGGAGAAGAATATGGACTGGCTGGGGCGATCGGCATCCTGATCATTCTGGCAATTTGGATCTCGCGAGGTTTTCGCATCGCGATTAGAGCAGCCAATCGATACCAGCGCTTCCTGGCTGCTGGCGCAGCCGCCTATATTGCCGTTCAAAGCATCTTTATCATCGGAGGAAATATCCGCCTCCTTCCATTAACAGGGGTCACCCTACCCTTCGTTTCTTACGGTGGATCATCCTTGCTGACCTCCTTTCTTGCATTGCTAATTTTGACGCTCATCAGCGCGCGTCGCGAAACTGATCCTGCTCCAATCCCCAATAGCCGCCCTTTTCTGGTGACCAGCGGACTTCTCCTCGCCTCCCTGGCTGCAGCCGGCCTTGTATATGGATGGTGGTCGGTGGTGCGATCTGATGACCTGGTAGAACGGTTTGATAACCCTCGCCGGAGCGCCGTCAGCCAGATTGTCAAACGCGGTGCTATCTTGGATCGCAACAACCAGATCATCGTGACCAGTGCTGGAACGCCTGGAAATTACAGCCGTGAAAATCTCTATCCACCCCTCAGTCACGTTGTAGGATATACGCATTTTGCTTACGGCCAAGCCGGCCTGGAATCCTCGCTTGACCCATATCTGCGTGGTCTGCAAGGCTCGCCAGCTTCATTGGTATGGTCAAGCCAGTTCCTTTACGGCCAACCCCCTCCAGGTCTCGATGTCCGTTTGAGTATCGATCTTAAGTTTCAGGCTATTGCTGACATCCTGCTCGACGACTATACCGGCGCGCTGGTGATCGTCAACCCTAAAAGCGGCGAAATCCTGGCAATGGCGTCTCACCCCTATTTCGATTCAAACCAAATTGATGAGAAAATGGAAGAATGGATCCAAAGCGATCAGGGATTCCTTCTTAACCGTGTCACCCAGGCTAGCTACCCGCCAGGAACCGCGCTGGGACCTTTTATCCTGGCTGACTACGTCGCAGAAAAAAAGCTTTCAGATCCACCCGAGGCATTATCCCTCCGGTTCAATGGCCAGAACTGGAATTGCGCAGTTGCGCCGGTAGATCCACAATCCTGGGGAGAAATCATTTCCAAAGGTTGTCCAGGGGCAATTGCGGAAATCGGCAGACAACTCGGCGCTAAAGAACTCTCCCAGCTTTATGAGAAGTTGGGGTTAACGCAAAGCCCTGCGATCCCACTGCCGGTTGCCCATGGTATTCCTACTGCCAGGCTGAGCGACACATTAAAAACTGCCCTTGGTCAGGATGGAATTACCGTTAGCCCGTTGCAAATGGCGCTGGCCTCGGCATCTCTAAGCAGCGAGGGAGGGCGCCCCTCTCCGCTTCTGGCTCTGGCGGTAGATACCCCTCAGCAGGGTTGGATAATATTACCCAGTGGTTCCCCGACCCCAGCTCTCCCGCCAGACGGCGTTTCAAGAGCATTGCAATATCTAGAATCTCCATCCCTGCCAATTTGGGAAACAACCGGCTTCGCATTCAGTGGAAACAACCGGGTAGCCTGGTACATCAGCGGAACCATGCCAGATTGGAAAGGCACACCAATGGCTCTCGTCATCGCGCTCGAGAACCAAAACCCAGATGCCGCTTTAAAGCTGGGACATTCCTTGTTTGAAAGCATCTTGAATCCATAAAAAAGAGCAAGGGGCAGATTCTTTTCTCCCTTGCTCTTTCTAATTTAGAAAATTTATGTTCTTTGCACGTGTTTAGAAAAACAGTACGCCATTGAACTAAACAGGCACAACCTTGACAAAATGACGTTTCCCCACTTGTAAAACCCCTGCGCCTGGCATGGGTTGCAATCCGTCGGTCAAAACCTCTCCGTCAAACCGCACCCCTTTTTGTTCGATCAGCCGTCTCCCTTCACTTTTACTGCCCACCAGGTTGGATGCAATCAAAACATCCAGGACTGTCTGGCCTTTAGTGTACCGAAACTCAGGCATCTCCTGAGGAATATCTTTTTGCTGGAACAACCGAACAAACGCGTTTTGAGCTTTTTCCGCCTCTACCTCGCCGTAGAAATTTGCAGTAATTTCAAAAGCCAGCTGCATTTTAGCGTCGCGAGGGTGCAATTGACCACTGGCAATGCTCTTCTCAAATGTTTCGATTTGAGGAGGCGTCCAGCGAGTTACAAGACGGCAATAAGAACCCATCGCAAAATCGGGGATGCTCATGACCTTTCCATACATATCTTCGGCATCCGTATTGATAGGAATGTGGTTGCCAAGAGATTTGCTCATTCGGACAACACCGTCTGTCCCGGGAAGGATCCCAAGGATGATGGCAATGTTTGGCTTTTCACCCAAATAGGTCATCAGTTTTCGCGCCGCCGTGACAATATTGAAAAGCTGGTCTGTCCCACCCACCTGAACATCAGACCGCATGGCATAGGCATCATACCCCTGCATAATGGCATAAAAAGTCTCATGCAGATAGATGGCATCCCCTCGTTCCCAACGCTGTCTGAAGTTATCACGCGTCAGAAATTGCTGGATTGTGAAATTTGAGGCCAGATGAATCAATTGTTCAAAGGTCAGTTTTGATAACCATTCGGCATTATACCGGATGAGGGTTTTTTGAGGATCGAGAATACGAAAAGCCTGTTCCGCATACGTTCTGGCGTTCTCTTCGATCTCTTCCTGCGTCATACGGGGACGAAGAACATCTTTATCGGATGGATCCCCTACCAGCGAGGTATAGTTGCCAATCAAGAAAGTGACTTCATGCCCCAGTTCCTGGAACTGGCGTAACTTGCGCATCGTCACGGTGTGTCCCAGATGCAAATCAGCCCGGCGAGGATCATAACCACAGTAAACTCTCAAAGGGCGATTCTCTTTTTCAGCTTCAATCAAACGCTGGCGCAATTCCTCTGCCATCGTCTGTTTAAGCGCCTCATCGCCATATTCTGTCCCTTGCATCAAGTATTCAACCTGTTCATTAATGTTCATGGCTATCTCCTCTAAAACCGTCTCTTCCAGTCAGGAATGCTTTTAAGATGCCCGCCGGAAAGCATCGAAATTATAACTGATTTTAAATCACAGTGCAGTTTCAACCAGCCTGGAGAGTGGCTAAAATAGTGGATCAAGGAAATCCCTCACATGGGCTGGATAGGCAGGGTACAGTTGCTTGTAGAGTTGACGCCTGTTGTAGCAGTAGATAAA
>Ga0067045_1004275_pt1 | contig 15222 bp, 15 predicted proteins | sample TerdegcTABiofilm_FD_59184 | JGI IMG/M metagenome (GOLD analysis project Ga0067045, IMG submission 59184) | Combined Assembly of (Gp0054472, Gp0054536) Wastewater bioreactor microbial communities from Singapore -Terephthalate degrading...
GCGCTTCGCTATCTCTGGGCACGTCATCGTGTCAAACTCCTCTCTGACTATAATAAACTGCGGTCCGACAACAAGCGCATCATAGAGGTAACAGATCTCGGCCTCACCTACAACCTCCTCACGGCATACACCTCATTTGTGGCTATCGATACCGAAGTTCGTAACATTGATGGGAAGCCCACCATAGTTACACAACCTCTGCCCCTACCCCAAGGGGTTACAGACTATGCGGTGGGCGGCATGGCGGCAACCCGGGCCTATGCACCAATGGCTAAACTGGCTTCTCCTATTGAATTTGAGAGAAAGGGTATTGTTAGCGAACAGACGGCATCGAAAGATGAAATTCAGCATAAATCATTACCACAGATCGGTGACATAACCGTATCCGGCGGACTTTCAAAAGAGGCTGTGGTCAAGGCTGTGAATAACCACATAAAAGAAATCGAACCCTGTCGGTCTCAGGCAGGATTTAAGGGAAAAATTACCGTCACATTAATCGTTGGTTCAGATGGCACCGTGAATGATATAAATGTTATCTTAGGAACCACAAAAAATAAAATTACCAAACAGTGCATTGCGAAGATTATAAAGAAGTGGCAGTTTCCACAAAACAACAATGGCAAAGAAACCAGGGCAACCATCAGTCTTCTTTTCGAGAAATAATTCTCGGAAAGTCTGTATCGTCATGTTTCTCACAACAAGGGCGGCTCTCACAGCCGCCCAGTTCCAAATGTCAGTATTTCAGATCTATCATCATCTTTCCACCTATTCCTGCCTCACAGTTTTAAATTGTTTATTATACTTTCATATCGCTTCACTCTTTCATTCCTCCACATCCCATCATTTTTTCCATTCCTATTCTGCTCCTTTAATTCGTAAACCAACCAATATCCTCTCCTGACTTACCTAATTAAAAACGATTATCGTTGGAAACCATAATCTCAATTTTTGACTACAACATTTTTTTGGCGGTAATATAAAGATCAGGAGGTAGAGGATGGGGAAGTATGAATACAAAGAAAAAAACCCTTCAGGGAGATGGTGGATGGAGGTAAAAAAAGGTTCTTCCTGCAAGGGAAATATACGCAAGAATCCCTTTACCGGACGATACCAGTTCTATCGAGGTGCCGTGAACGTAACTCGTCCTTCCCTTGAAGAGGCAAATCTTGAGGCCCTGATAGCCAAGATAGAAAACATGGATATGTGATGAGAATTAGTGAGGCTCGGATGTATTGAATTCATATTGAAAAACACGATTGACGGCAGTAAGCTTCTTAAAGAATAAATAATACGGGAGGTTATATTATGATACGGTGGATCATGGTCTTTGTGACCTTAGCCCTCGCCGTTTGCATATTTTTGAACACTGAAATATGCTGCGCTGTACAGCAGACACCTGACGGTGCTGTCATATCGTCAAAAGAGCCCACATTGACCAGGACAGTTGTGGTATCAGGCTTGCGGGACCCGTGGGACATAGCCTTCACCCCTGACGGGGCAATGCTATTTACCGAGAAGTGCCGGGGTCTTTCTGTTCGTCGTGCAAACGGGACAATTCAAAGACTATTCGGTACATCCGGGTCAGCAGTAGTAGCCAGCGATTTGTTTTGCCAGGGTCAAAGCGGTATGCTTGGAGTGGCAGTCGACCCAGATTTTGCCGGCAATCGCTATCTCTATCTTTTCATGGCCTCGAATCTCAACGACCAAAAAACAAATCGCGTTGTGAGGCTTGTCGTGGATGCAAGGTATACCACGGTCAGCAATCGCAAAGACATCATCACCGATATTCCGTTTAAGAGTTCTGCCACCATCTGGGGAGGGGCCGGGGCACACAGCGGGGGACGTATTCGGTTCTCCCCATCAGACGGATTCCTGTATATCACCACCGGCGACAACCACAACGGGCCATTGCCGCAGGATCTCACTCGCTTAGGCGGCAAAGTGCTTCGTGTCGACCGTGATGGCGCAGCCGCCCCCGGAAACAATACTCCTGGCGGAGGAGATCCGCGCATCTTCACCTATGGGCATCGAAACGTGCAGGGAATTGCATTTCGTCCGGGTACCACGCAGGCTTTTTCATGTGAGCATGGGCCAGGCCATAGCGACGAAGTGACACCACTCGTCGCTGGCGGCAATGGCGGATGGGACCCGAAACCGGACCCAAACGTCAGTTGTCTGTCAAACTATTGCGGTTATACCTCCAACAGATCGGACGGAAGGTCTACCTCGATGACCGACCTCGACAAGTTTCCGTCAGCCCTTCGACCCTCATGGACAAACAATGGGGTTTCAGAAGGCATGGGGCACTGTACATTCCTGAGCGGAAAGCAGTGGCAGGCATGGGATGGTCGCTTGGCAGTCGGATTTCTCCGTGGTTCGCGGATTGATATCATGCAGATGGATTCCGCCGGTATGGTGACCGGGCACACGACTATGAGTGGCATACCTTCCCGGCGCATGCGTTCCCTCGTTCTGGGTCCTGACGGTTCTCTCTATGTCGCTATCGATCAAGGCGAGATATGGCAGATTTCATCAAGACCATAAATGGTTGTGACACAGATTGATAAGCCCGATATGTGTGAGGGAGGGTGTTTTATACAGTGGATCGGATAGACTTCGTTTAGGCCGCCCACAGGCCATCCGATTCGTTTCTCAATTCGCTTTCCGGGCTGTCTTAACTTATTTTGGATCTTCTCTCTTCCCTTTTCCTAGAGACCTGCCCACCGAACTCATCTTGAGGTAGGCGGAAGCAGTCTTCCCTCATCCCTCAGTCTTCTTCCACTCTTGCTGCCTTCACTTCTCACTTTTTACATTTAACTTTTTTCTTCCCTTCCTGCCTTTTCCCGTTCTTTGTTCTTGCTATCATTACCCCATGAGCTTACAGCTATGAGTTGCCTTTCCCTTTTCCCGTTTTTTCCTTTTCCCGCCTTTCCCGCTTCATCTCTCGTCTCGCTTCATGAAACTGAGGACACAAATCTGACGAACCTGGAACATAACTTCGACACACCTTCGTGCGTGTCTCGTAGATTTTGCATGTGGCCATTGAGCCCTGCCACGTAAGGTATATGCAGCTCATCAAACAGGTCTTTATGTTTGATCCGAACGTATTGATAACCCCTTCGCTCGTCCACGTTACGTCATTGTCACGTACATGTTCAAGAATATCCTGCCGACCCTCTTTCTCCCATCGCTGAATATCCTCAATAGTTGTGTATGCGGCTACGTCTACATGGCAGCAATTACCGCACCTACGACAGACAAAATCTTTATCCTTTTTACTGTTCATTATTAGGTATCAAGTAGGGTTTTGTCCGATATACATACTGACATCCACGTTCCGAACAACTCGATAAGGAGCTATAATTTGTTGATCTTGCCGCCTCCAAACTGGGTAAACAAAATCAGTTCTGTTTACTACCATAAATCTTATGTTGGCTTATAACTCTATCACCAAGTCTGAATTTAAGGTAGTTATATTTATTGGGTATGATGCCTGTAGTGGACACCAAAGTCATGGTACAATACAAGAGACGGAGTGTCAGCAAAGATCTGGTACAATAAATTCAGACAGTGACATAAGTGGTTTCGCTGCCCTATACTAACCACAAAAAAAAGGATGCAGTATGAACAAAGGCGGCGAACCACTAAAAATCTTTCGGAGGTTGTTTGAAAAAGCTTGACCATATCTTCATTTCTCAGGAATTCTGCTTTGGATAAACCGTTTGACTCAGCAATGAGATATTTAATTTCATCAACAATATGATGGATATACTCAAGCGACGAGAGTGGCATCTTCTACCTCTCGCAGTATGTAGGGTCCCAGATAAGGACTGAGCGATTCCGGAGTAACAATTTCAACTCTACGCTGTAATATTTCTTCAAGAAAAACGGATAGCTTATAAAAATTGTCAAAAGTCTTTTTCGATGGCTCGAATTCTACCAGAAATTCAATATCGCTCCCCTGGTGTAGGTCGCCTTTGATAAAGGATCCAAACAATCCAATTTTTGACACACCCAGAGACCTCAGATATGGTGCATTCTTTTTTAAAACCTTAAAAAATCATTTTTTGTCTGGACCATACTAACAACCTTTATTGCTGGAATTATTTTGATTTTACAGCATGATAATATTTCTGTAAAAACAAAATGAGAAAAAGGCAGGATTAGGGGGGAAGAAATAAAATAGCGAGACTGGCGGGAAAAGAAGTAAGGCGGGAAATAGAAAAACAACACGGAACTCGGAACGCGAATGGCGGAACGGGAAGAACGGAAAGGAAGTGTGGATTATTGAGGATGTCTCTGTGTCAATCGTTTTCTGTCTGTGGTAAAATGAGAACCGAAATTGTTTATCTCCATAACACCCCTTTTTATGAGTGAAGCCGAAGAATTACAAAAAGATATTTGATTGATTGGAGTAATTGATTGATAAGACTCGTAATAATTATTTTTTTCTTTTTCGTAGGCTATTTTATTATTAAATCAGTAATCAAAAAATTCATCCAATTCAGTATTCACCAACACAACGAAGATAAACATCGGGACAAAAATGAAAAAAGACAAGATCACTATGGATGGAATAGAGGAAACCAGGAAGAAAGATATCGACAGATTTTAGGGATTACCGATGCAGATAGTCCTGCCACTATCAAAGAGAAATATCGAGACTTGCTTGCAAAGTATCATCCTGACAAGTTGCAGCATTTGGGGGAAGAATTTCAGGAAATCGCGGAGCAAAAGACAAAGGCGATCATAGAAGCGTATGAGTTCTTTCGGAAAAGATATAATATTTGAAAACTGATTGAGAAGACTCAAAGGGAGATACGGTATGCGAAGAGTTGTTATAATTCTGCTGTTGGCCATCGTATGGTATGCGATATGGGATGGAAACCTTTCTTTTTGCAGAGAAACCGATGAAATCGGGCAAAAGCCAAAACTGGATGTCCCTTACGAGCCAACGAGTTATGGGATTGCTCGGGCCATGATCTCAATGGCTAAAGTAACTTCTCAAGACGTTGTGTATGACCTCGGTTGTGGAGATGGGCGGATTGTTATATTGGCAGCAAAAGAGCAAAAAGCCCGAGGTGTTGGTGTAGACATTGACCCGGTGCGTATTAAGGAAAGTATTGAAAACGCAAAAGCTGCCGGGGTAAGTGATTTGGTTAGATTCATTGAACAAGATCTCTTCGCTACCGATGTGTCTGAGGCAACAGTAGTAATGCTCTATCTTTGGCCTGAGGTCAACCTGAAACTTCGGCCAAAACTCATGCAGGTCCTCAAGCCTGGTACCAGGATTGTTTCTCACAGCCATACCATGGGAATCTGGAATGCGGATGCAACCAGCAGAGTTGAAGGCCACAGCATTTATCTTTTCGTAGTGCCGGCAAACGTTACCGGCACCTGGGTCTGGACCGGCTTGAGCAAGAACCCTACCCGCCTCCAATTTGTTCAAAAATTTCAGGAGGTGCAAGGTTTGCTACCCGGCCAAGAAAAAGAACCTTTTCTGAACTGTACCCTGAATGGAACAGCCATCCGTTGCTCCGCAGCGTCGTTTCTCTTTGAAGGGCACGTTTCGGGTGATACAATCAAAGGCAAAATCAAGGATAGTGTCAGCAGACAGGTAAGAGCAGCACGGGCAACTCGCGATTTTTCAACCATGGTCTCGATTGCCGAGTAAGGATCAATCATACATTTTGAATTTTGGGTTACAGAACAAATGGAACGAGGTTAAGTTGTCACCAGCGTTAGCACCCATTTCTTCCTTGCCTTATGGGAAGAGATGAGGGTATCATTTCGCATGACCCCGGTCCCAATTGTCTGGAAGGAAAAGAGGCTCATTGAATCATTTGATGTGGATATTTTTGGCCGCTTGCGACCCCATACCTTATTTGCATTTCTCTTAAATGCAGCCTGGAATCATGCCAACAAAGGGATTTACGGATTCAAGGAACTTTCTGCCCGTAATGTGCTGTGGGTTCTTGTTAAGGTACATATTCTCATCAAACGCTTGCCAACATGGGGTAAACAAATAACAATCGAAACATGGGGAAAACGGAAAGTGAGGCTCTTCGCTCTCCGAGACTTTATGGTTGCCTCAGAATCAGGTGAAAACCTTATATCGGCTACTTCATCATGGATGATACTCGATAGAACAAGTGGCAAACCCCAACGATTTAATGAGAGATCGGACAGTCTCCCGTGGCAACCGGGAAAAGTCGCTATGGAAACCAATCTTGAAAAGGTGCCGCACCTGAAAAATGGCAAAGTACTGTCGCAATTCCGAGTTCATTTCTCGGACATTGATGTGAACAGGCATGTAAACTCGGCCAAATATCTCGAATGGATTATAGACAGCCATTTGCAAAAATACTTGGAAGCAAATGAAATCCGCATGCTTGAAATGAGCTTCCTTTCTGAGGCAATGATAAACGAAGAAGTAACCGTTTATTCAGAGGTTACAAACGGCTTTGAACTGGTCAGCGTAAGGCGCACGTTCGATGAGAAAGAGCTCTGCAGAGCCCGGCTGGAGTGGCGGAATTCAAGCTAAAAGTTTATTTTCGTTGAATTTTCGGTGATAAAAAGATACGCTTTTTTTGTCCTCATCACTCAATAAATTATAGGAGGCGAACGTATGAACAGTTGGCTCTCTCACCAAAAGTTTTCTGTTTTATTGCTGTTTGTTGCGTTATGTACAATGATGGCAACTGCCTGCACGGTTCCGCAGTCGCAATCTTCACGTCAAGAGGCTCTCGATCCGGCAAAAGCAGCACTCGGTTCACCTGGCGGCAGCCTTGCGGCAATCCATAAATCCAAGACTGTTGACTGTGCTGCCTGCCATGGCAAAACCAATGATGTAGACGACAACGAGACAGTCGTTAACGCAAAATGCATAGAGTGCCACGGGACTCTCGCTGATGTTGCCAAAAAGGATAAGGGCCACATAAATGCTCATAAGTCACACATCGGACAGATGAACTGCACAACTTGCCACCATGGACATGTGGCTTCACGTTCATACTGCTTGGGCTGCCACTCATTCACCATGCCAATCCCGGGAAGCGGTGGTCCTTTAGCTGTAAAAAAAGATCCTGTAAAAAAAGATCAGAAAGTGGATTCAACTGACATTGTTATCGTCGGCGCAGGGGCCGCAGGTTTCGCAGCGGCTATAACCGCTCATGATGCCGGAGCAAAGGTTATCCTTGTTGAGAAGAATCCCCTTACCGGAGGCAACAGCATGCTTGCAGCAGGAGGCATGAACGCTGCAGCCACGCAGATGCAAGCAAAGAAAAATATAAAGGATAGCGCTGATCTCATGTTCAAGGATACTATGACCGGTGGCAAAAATATCAACAACCCTGCTCTGGTTAAAATACTTGCAGAAAAGTCAGCTGAGTCCATTGACTGGCTGACATCAATCGGTGCCGATGTAAGCGATGTAGGCCGTTTGGCAGGAGCAAGCGTAAATCGAGCCCATCGTCCTACCGGTGGAGCCGCAATAGGCGCACATCTCATAGAGGTTCTTAGAAAGAATGCCTCTGACCGTAAGATTGATATACGAGTTAACAGCAAGGTCCTTCAGATTCTCCGTGATAGCAGCGGACGCGCAACAGGCGTTCAGGTGGAGGGTAAGCACCGAGGGTTGTATGTAATTAATGCAAAAGCGGTCATTATTGCTTCCGGTGGCTTTTCCGCCAACGCGGTAATGGTGGAATCATATCGACCAGAATATAAAGGCATGACAACCTCGAATCAACCAGGTGCAACCGGTGATGGAATGCGCTTCGGTGAGGCAGCAGGAGGAAAGCTTATTGGTATGCAAGATATTCAAATACATCCTACTGTAGCATATGGAAGCAGAATACTGATCACCGAGGCAGTTCGAGGAAACGGCGCAATCCTTGTAAATAAAGAAGGTAAGAGATTTGTGAATGAACTGACAACCAGAGATGCCGCATCGGCTGCCATACTGAAGCAACAGGATAAAATGGCGTATCTGATAATTGATGAAAATATCCGAAAAAGCCTCCGACAGATCGAAGGTTACTTTCATCTTGGACTCGTGAAAGAAGGAAACACTTTGAAAGACCTTGCCAGTGCAATTGGCGCTCCCCCCGATATCCTTGAGTCAACGGTTGCACAATACAATACAGCAGTTGAAACAAAGAACGATACCGAATTTAAACGAACAGATATGCCACGCCCTATCAAAACCCCGAAATTCTATGCAATTGGGGTGCAACCAGGCATTCACTATACTATGGGCGGACTTGAAATTGACGAACAGACGCGGGTTATAAACAAAAATGGCATGCCTATTCCGGGTCTGTATGCAGCAGGTGAAGTCACTGGTGGCGTTCACGGAGCAAATCGTCTTGGCGGTAATTCCATATCTGAAACAATTACCTTTGGACGAATAGCGGGCGCTACCTCAGCAAAATCTGTTCTAAAAAGGTAGATTATACACTAAAGGGGACGGTGCAGCGCCGTCTCCGTGCCCTCTCCTTTTCATGAGGATTAATCTCTCTCTCCTTTTCATTGTCAATTTCCTTATCTCCCTGGGATTTGCCATGGTGGATCCTTTTTTTCTATTTATGTCAGAGATTTAGGTGCCACAGGAATTCATTTTGCCGCCATTTTTTCCATTTTTACTGTTGCAAAAATGGTTTTAAGTCCTTGGATTGGTTTCTGTTCAGACCGTATTGGGCGACGGAACTTCATCGCAATTGGTTTAGGGTTTTATGTATGCGTATCCATTTTATACCTGTTTCCCCCAAGTATAACCCTGCTGATTGTGACCAGATTTTTTCAGGGCATTGCTGCAGCATTTTTTCGGACCGTCAGCATGGCACTCGTCGGTGATCAATCCCCAAAAGAAAAGGAAGGAACAAATATGGCGACCTTTGATATCTCATTTTACAGCGCATTGGGGCTTGGTCCGGTTTTTGGTGCAATCGTCCGAACGTATTTTGGAATGCCCGGTATCTTCAAAATCCTTGTGGCAATCACTGTTGTTTCATTTCTGGTAGTTCCGTTCATGATTCCTGGGGGCTTGAAAAATATGGGAGGGTTGGTACGGGCAAAAACCAAACATGCCATATTCAGGAAAAATAAGACTCTCATAGGGATTCTCTCGTTTATTTTCACACGGGCTATCGGGATAAGCGTTTTTACAATTTTTCTTCCTCTTTTCATGGAGAAAAACCTTGGCCTCCCTGGGATACAAATCGGTATTATCATGGCTTCAGGAACAGTTCTTATGATGCTGTTCTTAAAACCAATGGGTTTTTTGGCAGATCATCGAAGCAGAAGAGCACTCGTATTTATTGGGGGGCTTTTAGCTTCCGCCCTAATCTTCTTTCTCCCGTTTGCTTTCGGATTTTGGAGTCTATGTTGTATGACTATTGTTCTTGGATTTGGAAATGTAATCTCTTTACCTGCCAGCGCCGCTATGGTTATGGAAGAAGGTGATTATTTCGGTATGGGACTTGTCTTTGGCCTATTCAACACCACCATGAACCTTGGATTCGCGGTAGCTCCTTTCCTTGGCAACTTCATCTTAGAATATAAAGGACTGCCTTCAGTGTTTTATTGCGCAGGCATAATCGGTATAGCAGGCATCCTCATTTTTTATATCTGTTTCATGAAACAGCCTTTGACCCCGTACAGGCGTAAACATATCAACCCATAACGCTTTTGAGAATCCGGTATGATTTGAATTCTACCTCGAGGTGAAAGGCAACAAATCCTTCGATCAATTCTCGTGCGTCTTTCTCAAACATGATATCTCTTCCGGTGCTATTGTTGTAAGGTGAATAGTTCCCAAGCGGTTCACACGACATATTTTCATTTTCTCTGCCTCTCATAGATGCAAGTCGAGCGATGACCTCATGATCATATCTTCTATGCGCGATAAAACGAGCACATCGATGGCAAAGAGTGCCGCCATGTTGGCTGGAGAAATATGTTTTCTCTTCTCCATCCATAGTCTTGCCGCAGTAAACACAGGTTTGAAAATTGGGCTCAAAACCAAGAATTTGGAGCATGTTTAATTCATGGTAAAGCACATCACTGTATGTAAGATCATGTTGCTTGATTATGGTCAAAACATCTTTCAGCATGTAAAAAAGTTCAGTATGTTTTTCCCTATCTCGCGTTAGCTTATCGACAAATTCGGTGAAAAACCCTGCTATACAGGCCTTTTTCAGGCTTTTTTCTATGCCTTCGTTCGTCTCTATAGCATAAGCATTTTCCAAGCGGACCATGCCTTTTCCATACTTTTCAAAATACTCCAGGGATATGTGGTTGAAAGGCTCAAGGGTATTCATGAATCTTTTTTGGCTTTTGTTTGCCCCTTTAGCAATAGCAGCAACTTTTCCGGAGTTACGCGTGAAAAGCCTTATAATCTTGTCCGACTCTCCATAGGCCCTTTTGAATAAAACTATCCCTTCATCTTTGTGGAGGGGCATTATCTTTCAATAATCTCCTTCTTTCCATCAGATTTGAAAACAAATTTTTTGTCATCTATTGACTGATTTGCCTTAATACCCAAAAACTCGATTGTATTTATGTTCCCGGTAAATTCATGAATCTCAATCTTCTTGATCCATTTTTGCGTATCGATCCATATTTTTGCAGAGAGAACAGTTCCTTCCTTGTTCGGGACAAGCCGCAAAACTTCAAAACTTCCCTCAATCATCTGTTCTTTGATCGTAAAAAGCTCATCAATTTTTGCAATATCCTCAACGAGGTCAAAAAATGTTCCATCAGTTTTTTCCTTGTCGATTTTATTCTTCGTCACAAAAGGTTTGTCATCCTCTTCCTGCCAGATAAATTTCCCATCATAAAGGAAATATTGAACCTTAGGTGTTTTATAGCGCCACAAGAAACCTTTCTGTCTCTTGAAAAAAAACTCTCCCCGTGAGTCACGTTCCTTCTTCAGGCTTGATATAAAAATTCTCTGTTTGAATTGTGCTTCCAGGGTCTTTACCGATGCATAGGCCCTTTTAATTTCATCGAAGGGGGAAGTTGGTGAAGAAGTTCTGAGTTCTGAGTTCGGAGCTCGGAGCGGTGATTCAGCGGCATATCCTACCCAAACACAAAAACAGATTGCAATCGTCATAAAAAATACAATACAAGGTATATATTTTTTGAGCCCTCGCTTAACGCTAATCGCTGAACGCTGAACACTATCAATCATTTCCTCTTCAACACCTCCCTCGGTTTTACGCCGTCAGATGGCCCTACAATCCCTTCAGCCTCCATTCGTTCCACAATCCTGGCAGCCCTGTTATACCCAATTCTGAATCTCCGCTGGACCATACTGATAGACGCTTCACCTCTCTCCATTACAAACTCAACGGCCTCCTGATATTTTTCATCATCCATATTTTCTTCGGCAGCTCCGTCTTCATCTTTTTCCTCAAGGATCTCCTGATGATACACCGGAGTACCCTGTTGTTTCAGGAACTCAACAATTCTCTTGATCTCGCCTTCTGACACAAACGGTCCATGAAGCCTTTGCAATCTCCCATATCCAGGACTTAAAAAAAGCATGTCGCCATATCCGAGAAGACTCTCGGCGCCGTTTGTGTCAAGAATTGTCCGTGAATCTACCTTTGACGAAACCTGGCAAGAAATTCTTGCGGGAAAGTTTGCCTTGATGATACCAGTAAGAACATCCACGGATGGTCTCTGAGTCGCAAGAATCAGGTGGATACCGGATGCCCGCGCCATCTGTGCCAATCGTGCAATGTACTCCTCCACCTCTTTTGTAGAGACCATCATAAGATCAGCCAATTCGTCAATGACAACAACTATGTAAGGGATTGCCTCCACGCTCCCCTTAACCATCTTCTGGTTATACTTATCAATGTTCCTAACGCCTTTCTCAGCCATCATTTTGTATCTCCGTTCCATCTCGTCGATGAGCCACCGGAGAGAGGCCTTTGCATTCTTGGCATTTGTAACGACTGGCAAAAGCAAGTGTGGTATTCCATCGTAAAAGGACAACTCCAGCATTTTCAGGTCAATCATGAGGAACCGGACATTTATCGGTGTTGCTTTGTACAACATACTGCAAATCATGCTGTTGAGAGAGACGCTCTTTCCTGATCCGGTAGAACCGGCAACAAGCAGATGGGGCATCTTGGTCAAATCGGCTACAAATGGCTCGCCTGCGATGGTTTTTCCAAGGGCAAGACTCAGGAACGAACTTGATGAGGCAAATTGGTTCGATTCGATAATTTCCCTGAAATAGACTGTCTGTCGAATCTTATTTGGTATTTCAATACCGACAACATCTTTGCCAGGTATGGGGGCGATGATTCGAATCGAAACAGCACTCAATGCCATAGCGAGGTCATCAGCAAGGTTCGAGATCCTGCTTACCTTTATTCCGGCAGCCGGTTGAAATTCGTACATGGTTATCACCGGACCAGGGCGAACCTCGACTACCTTGCCATCGATACCATAGTCTTTGAGCTTTTTCTCCAGAATACTTGCATTGGCCTGGATACTTTCCTTGTCAATCTTAACTTCTTTTTTTTCCGTTGTATCAAGAAGATTGACGGATGGTAGCTTATAGGGCCCTACTTCATTGAAAAACTCAAACGCTTCCTGAACCGGTTTTTTCTCAACCTTCTTTTTTTCTTCCGGTAGTTCCTCGGTTACCTTTATCTCTTTTCTTCGTTCAAGAGGCTTTCTCCTCTCCATCCTGGCCTCAAGCAATGAAAGCAATGGGGCCTGTACAATCAGGAAGGCTGAGATCAGGAGCAAAATTAAAAGGATAAGGTAGCTCCCGAAATAGTTGAAAAATTTGAGAAAGACTCTCCCAAAGAACGAGCCCATGAAACCAGAAAACGGCATTGCCACACCCCGCAGGTGTATCTGTCCAATGCTTATCTGAAGGATTGCAGAAAGTGAGAAAAAAAGCAGAACGATACCTGATGCAAGAAGAAGTATATGGGGCGGATCTTTCTTTCTGATGAAAAAAAGACCAAACAGGAGGGAAACCGCCGGCAACATATAACTTATTATTCCAAATAGTTGTATCAAAATATCAGATATATATGACCCTACCTTGCCGCACCAGTTTTTTGCGGCACCTGAAGCTAATGTATTGAGAGACGGATCAAAAGGATGATAGGAAATAAGGCTTACCAGGAGGAATAAAAACAAACCCAATAACCCGACACCCAACATCTCCTTTTTAAGCTCTGGCGACATAGTTTTAGTGAACCGTATTGTTTTGCTCCGTCATCAAGCCTTCAATAGCCTGTCTGACCGTTATCATAATTTCTGTTTTGGCAGAACGACTGCCCTGTGCTGTTTCAATAGGCTTTCCGATTCGTATGTATATTACCCCTTTTTTATTCGGAATAAAACTACCTTTTGGCTGTAATTTGCTTGAACCGGTTATCCCGACCGGCACAATTGGCACTTTAGCGCGGAGGGCAAGGGTGAAAACCCCTTTTTTAAACGGAAGTAGGTTTCCATCTTTGCTTCTGGTTCCTTCAGGGAAGATGATAATATTCATACCTCCCCGTATTTTTTCCGCTGCGTCATCCATTGCCTTGATGGCCTCCCGCGGGTGCTTCCTATCGAGGCTTATATATCCAGCCCTTTTCATGGCCCATCCCAAAAAGGGAATATAAAAAAGCTCTCGCTTCGCTATCCATTTGAACTGGAGGGGAAGTCCAGCCAAGAGTGAAAAGATATCAAGAGCACTTTGATGATTGCACATGAATATATACGGTGGCGATGAAATGTTTTCAAGACCTGTCACTGATGTCTGTATGCCACTGGTTATAAGGTGGATTCTTGCCCAGAACTGCGCCATGCGGTGCAATGCCCTGCCCTGGTTATCAAAAAAAGATACAAAAAGAGCAATCACTGAAAGAATGATTGTAACAACTGCATGTTCACAAAAAATGATAATTCTTCTCATATCAATCGATTGTGAAGGGTTTCAACGATATGTTCCACTTCTATCCTAATTTTTCTGTCTATGTCAAATGGTGACACGCCTAACTTGTCAGCCTCAATAATCTTCTCGTTATATGAAATAGTTCCAAGAACCGTGAAGCCTACCAGATTTTTCCGTATGAGTTCATCATCAGAAACGTCGGTGACTTTGTTGCCTACGACGTAATGGTTTTTGATTCCAATATCCTGGCTTAGCTTTTTTATCTGATATGCTGTCTGAAAACTTCTCATGCCTGGCTCAACAACCACAATTAAGGCATCCACGAATTCAGTTGTTCCCCGGCCAAGATGCTCAAGGCCTGCCTCCATGTCTACAATAACAGATTCATCTCTCTCAATTAAAACGTATGAAAGAAGATTTTTCAGTAATACATTCTCAGGGCAGAAACAACCGCCGCCACCCTGTTGGATGTTGCCGAGGATGACAAGTTTGATGCCGTCCTTCTCTATGGCAAATCTCTCAGGAATATCATCTACCCGGGGATTTAATTTGAAAAAAGAGCCATAGGTTCCTTTTTTGGCTGCTGTCCTTTCTTCAATAAACTCACTCATGGAGGCAAGAGGCTTCGTTGAACTAACCTTTTCCTGGTCAATCCCTATTGCACTTGCGAGATTTGAGTCGGGATCGGCATCAATGGCAAGAACTCTCAATCCTTTTTCTGCAAGTATCCTCGCCATAACCCCTGCAAGGGTTGTCTTGCCTACGCCACCTTTTCCAGATATAGCTATTTTCATGAAAGCTTCCCGCAAAAAAATCTTTTTACGTCACACAATTTCAGGATTTTGATTCAACCGCTGTCGATACAAGGGCCTGAAGCAAGTCCCGTTCTTGACGTGTCGAGAGGATAATAAAACTCATGCCCTTCTCAACAATAGTTCCCGGATATGGATTATAAATCCATTCCAAATCGCTCGTTCGAGCCGCAATGACAAGGATATTTCCAATTCCCTTGAAATCGATATCTCCAACAGGATGTCCAATATACGGCGAATTTTCAGGTATGCTGATCTCCTCCACCCTGAGAGGGGCTTCTTTATCGCGCAGCATCTTATCGATAAATGAAGTAACCGTTGGCCGCACCATTTCTGAAGCCATACGAATCCCGCCAATATATTGATCCGGCAATCAAATACCTGAATGTTATCACCTCGCATAAGCAACCATGGGATGTCTGAAATAACTTTGTACACGGTGTGGTCTCTTGACCAGCATTCTCATGAAGGATTGGGTTTTATGTTTCA
>Ga0067045_1030454_pt1 | contig 15222 bp, 13 predicted proteins | sample TerdegcTABiofilm_FD_59184 | JGI IMG/M metagenome (GOLD analysis project Ga0067045, IMG submission 59184) | Combined Assembly of (Gp0054472, Gp0054536) Wastewater bioreactor microbial communities from Singapore -Terephthalate degrading...
TCCGTCGCCCGGCATGGCGGCCGCCGCCGCCACCCGCCGACCGGTCTGCCGCGCGCCTGCGGCCAGCCTCAGAGAAAGCGGCACCGCAGACCCAGCCCCAAGGGTTGGCTCGCCGGACCGCTGGCCAGCTCCACATTGCCCGGCAGACGCAGCAACGGGCGCGCGGCGATCCGCGCTGGCGGCTCTTCGGGTCCCGGAGTGACCAGCAGACGCACGCCGGCGATGGCCATGGCAGCGCCCAGCGCCCAACTCACCTGGCTCTTGATCTCGCGGTTGTTGCTGAGCTGGTACCACCGATCGATCTCTGCCGGATCGGTAGCCCGTCTGTACTGGGCGTGGAAATCATCCGCTTCTTCGCCGAAATCCACGCCGAGTTTGGCCAGGTACAGACTCCCCCCGAGCAGCAGGACCCCGGTGGCCCCTCGGCTCGTGCGCAGACGGCTCCAAGCCGCCGCCGCGGCTGGCTCCGCCCACAGCACCGCACCCACCAAGATCGCGATCAGCCAATTCGTCCGCGAACCCTGCCAAACCCTCGAAGGTTCCATACATCCCCCAACGAACGCGCGCCTCGCTGCCGTCACCGAAGGCGCGGCCGGGCGCCCCGCCGGCCGGCGTTGGCTCGGCTCCCCGCGCCGCCAAGCGACCGGCACCGACCGCCCCCACCGCGCGCGTCGCCGCGATCTGGCGGCGGCGCAGGTCGCGCCTGGATCCGAGCCGCGGGGTAGGGTAGAGACGCTGGCAGACCTTGTCAACCCGATGCGACTCGGCCTTGCGAGCCCCCGCAATGCTGGCTTCGCCCCCCTGCCTGCAGGCCCGTGCGCACGACCCAAGGCAGGCACAGCGGACCGGCTCGTCCCCGGCCGTTCGTCCCCCGGTCCCCAGCACCGCGCACGGCCACGAGATGACAGCCGGACTGCGGCGGTGCGAGCCCTGGACCGCGATCCTGCGGGTCGATGGCTGGAGTGCTTGACGAATGAACGCATGTGCACTATATATCGTGCACCCGGTTCGGCGCCGACACAGCCGACGGCGATGGCGGTCCGGCTGCACCGGGCGTCCGGAGACACGCCGGCCTGGCGCATCGTCGGGTCGCAGTCGGCGGACCCCGATCCACCTTTCATTCGCCGGCGAGGGATGCATGCGCAAGGAGCTCACCGCACGCCAGCAGGCCATCCTGGATTTCGTGACTGCCACCATTGTCGAGCGCGGCGCCCCGCCCACTCTGCGGGAGATCATGGAGGAATTCTCCATCAGCTCCACCAACGGCGTCCGGACCACCCTGGCGGCGCTGGAACGCAAGGGCCGCATCCGCCGCCGGGCGCGTCTGTCCCGCGGCATCGAGCTGACGGAACAGCCCCTGCCGAAGGCTCAGGCCGCAGGGCTGTGCCAGATTCCGCTGATCGGGCGGGTGGCTGCTGGTGCCCCCATCGTGGCCGAAGAGAACGTGGAGAGCACCCTGCGCCTCGATCGCGCGCTTGTGCCCGTTTCGGGGACCATCTTCGCCCTGCGCGTGCGCGGCGACAGCATGACCGGAGCCGGCATTCTCGACGGCGACATCGTGCTCGCTCGCCAGCAGGACCGAGCCGAGCGTGGCGACATCGTGGTCGCGCTCCTCGGCGAGGAGGCCACCGTCAAGTACTTCGCGCCCGAATCCGACCGCGTGCGCCTGGTACCGGCCAACGACGCGTACCGGCCCATCACCGTGGAGCCCGGCGCGGACAACTTCCGCATTGCCGGCAAGGTCGTGGGGCTGGTGCGCCGCTACTGATCCGTCCTCCCGCCTCCGACATCGCGGAGACTCCGTCGGCCTGCAGGATACGCTACCGATGACCCACGCCCCCCTCCGCCGAGACCACCTTCGGCGCATCTTCGCCGCGGCAGTGACCGCGGCCGCACCGCAGGCCTGCATGCGGCGGGCCCTCGAGCTGCGCGACAGCCGACTGCGCATCGTCGACCACACCCTGGATCTGGATGGCGTCAGCCAGCTCGTGGTCGTCGGGGCCGGCAAGGCTGCTGCCAGCATGGCGGCCGCTGCCGAACAGATCCTGGACGATCGCCTGACCGGCGGCACGATCAACACCAAGTACGGCCATGCCCTGCCCCTGCGGCGCATCCGCGTGGTGGAGTGCGGGCATCCAGTCCCCGACCAAGCGGGCGTGGACGGCACGGCAGCCATCCTCCAGCGCGTGCGCGGACTGGATGCCCGGGCTGTCGTCCTGTGTCTTCTGTCCGGCGGCGGCTCTGCCCTCATGCCGGCACCCGCGCCAGGCCTCACCTTGGCGGACAAGCAGCAGACCACCGAGCTGCTGTTGGCCTGCGGCGCGACGATCGGCGAGATCAACACCATCCGCAAGCACCTCTCGCAGGTCAAAGGAGGGCAACTGGCGCGCCGCGCCCAGCCCGCGCGGATCTTCACTTTGGCGCTGTCAGACGTGATCGGCGATCCGCTGGAGACCATCGCCTCGGGACCCACCTATCCCGACCCGACGACGTTCGCCGACTGCCAGCGTCTCGCCGACCGCTACGGCCTGTCCGCCAGGCTGCCGGTCGCCGTTCGCCAACGCCTGGCCGCCGGTGCCCGCGGCGAGCTGGAGGACACGCCCAAGCCCGACGACCCGTGTTTCGCGCGCACGACCAACTACGTCGTGGGCAACAACTCGCTGGCGGTGGCCGCGGCGGAGGCCGAGGCGCGCGTCCTGGGCTACCATCCGCTGGTCCTCACCACCCGCCTGCAGGGCGAAGCGCGCGAGGCGGCGGCGGCCGTGGCCGCCGTGGCGCTGGAGGTGCGGGCCAGCGGCCGTCCAGTGCGACCACCCGCCTGCCTGATCTGGGGCGGCGAGACCACGGTCACCCTGCGCGGCCAAGGAAAGGGCGGACGCAATCAGGAGCTGGCGCTGGCCGCGGCCACGTATCTGGCGGACGCGGCCGATATCTCGCTGTTGAGTGGCGGCACCGACGGCACCGACGGGCCCACTGACGCTGCCGGGGCCGTGGTCGACGGCCAGACCGTGGAGCGCGCCCGCGAGGCAGGCCTCGTGCCCTCCGAGTACTTGGCTCGCAATGACTCCTATCGGTTCTTCCAGGCCCTTGGCGATCTGGTGGTCACCGGCCCCACGCAGACCAACGTGATGGACCTGCAGATCGTCCTGATCGGCTGACGCCGGGGCAGCCAGGGCGCGCCGTCCGCGGCAGCGCCGGCCGCTGCGCTGTCGCTGGACGTTGGACGCACCTGCCGGCACCGGCCCGCCTGGTCGGCCGCCAGCCTTCGTTGCCGCCGGCGGCTGGTTCGCCAGGTGGCGGGCCGTCCTCGCCACGTGCAGCCCGAGCGCAGGCGTGCCGACACCGGCGCCACCCGGACCTCGGCCGTCGCTTGACACCCCCCGGGGGGACGGTTAGTGTAGTCCCGTCGTCCAGACGGCGCAGCGTCTGGTGCCGCGCTCTTCGCCAGGCTCGTGGGTCCTATGAAGCGCCTGCTTGTCGTGCTGCTGTTGCTGGTGGGCTCCCGGCGAGCCGCCGCGCCGGCCTCTGGATACGCGGGGGAATTCCTGGCCCTCGGCGCTGGCGCCAGAGCGCTGGCCCTGGGCAGCGCCTTCGTCGCGCTGGCGGACGATGCCACCGCCGGGTACTGGAATCCGGCCGGTCTGGTGCGGCTGTCCAGCCGGCAGCTCCACCTGATGCACGCCGAACGCTACGGGGGCCTGGTCGCGCACGATGTGGTGGCCGTGGCTGACGCGGGGCGCCATGGCCGCGGCCTGGGCCTCACCCTGGTGCGCGTCGGGGTGGCCGACATCCCCTTCACCGACCTGCCTGACCCCAGCCAGCCACCCGGTGACGCCAACCGACCCATCGTGATCTCGACCGAATCCAGTGCCGACTATGCGCTCTATCTGTCGTGGGCGCGGCGCTTCCGTTCGCGCCTGGACCTGGGCCTGAGCCTCAAGGGCATCTATCGGTCCATCGCCTCGTACTCGGCCTACGGGGCGGGCATCGACCTGGGCCTGTCGGTGCGCCTGCACCCGGCTCTGGTGGTGGGCGCGGTGGTGCGCGATCTGACGACGACGCCGATCGTGTGGAGCACCGACACCACGGACCGCATCGAGCCCTCGCTGGTGGCCGGCTTCGCCGTGAGCCGCGCTGTCGCTGGGGGCGAGCTCACCGCGCTGCTGGCGTCGCGGACGGGCGGCGACGCTGCCGCGGCCGACCATGCCGCGCCGGTGCTGGCCGGCCTGGAATTCGCCTACCGGCAGCTGGCGGCCCGCGCCGGTCTGGAAGAGGGGCGCCTCTCCCTGGGTCTCGGCGTGCGTCCGCACGCGCGGCTGCAATTGGATGTGGCCTACGCCCAGCACGATGACCTCGATGCCACCCAGCAGCTCTCCGCTGGCTTCCGCTTCTGAGCAGGGGTCCTGCCGCTGTGGGTTCGTAGCCCTGGTGGGGCGGCCCAATGTCGGCAAGTCGACCCTCTTCAATGCCCTGGTGGGTCAGCGTCTGGCCATCGTGACTCCCAAGCCGCAGACCACCCGGAACCGAATCCTGGGCATCCTGACGCGCCCCGAGTTTCAGATCATCTTCCTGGACACTCCCGGTCTGCTCCAGGTGCAGGACAGACTTCAGGAGAGCATGGAGCGGCAGATCGAATCGGCCGTGCGTCAGGCGGATGTCGTCCTGCTCCTCCTCGACGCGGTGCGGCCGCGCGATCGCCTCCAGCTCGTGCAGGCATTCTTGGCCACCTACCGCGGGCCGTTGGTGGCTGCGCTGAACAAGATCGATCAGCTCGAGCCGGAGCAGGTGGCCACCCTGCAGCGCTCCTTGGCCGAGGAGCTGGGTCTGTCGGCGCTGCTGCCGATCTCGGCCCAGCGCGGCGACGGACTGGATGCCCTGTTGGCGCAGTTGGTGACCACGCTTCCGTACGGACCGCAGCTCTATCCCGAGGACATGGTCGCCGAGCAGCCCGAGCGCTTCTTCGTGGCCGAGATCATCCGCGAGGCGGCGTTCAATCAGTTGGACGAGGAGATCCCGTACTCGCTCAGCATCACCATCGATACCTTCCGGGAGAACCCTCAGAAGACCTACATCGCTGCCTCCATCCACGTGGAGCGGGACAGCCAGAAGGGTATCGTCATCGGCCGCCAGGGGGCCCGACTGCGTGCCATCGGCGCCGCGGCGCGCGAGAAGATCGAGGTACTGCTCGGACGACCCGTGTATCTGGACCTGTGGGTCAAGGTGCGTCCGGATTGGCGCCGCAGCGAGCGCGATCTGCGGGAGTTCGGCTACCGTTGAAGGCCCACTGGCCGGCCGCACGCCGGGCGGCCACGGACCTGCGACGGCAGTGCCGGCCGCCGGTTGTCCAGGGCCGGGCATCGCCCTGGCGATCGACAGTGGTCACCGACGCAATTCCATCGAGGAGAGCATGGGCATGAAGGTCTTGGTGGTGGGCAAGGGAGGGCGCGAGCACGCCCTGTGCTGGAAACTGGCGCAAAGCCCCCGCGTGGAGCGCGTGTACGCGGCCCCGGGCAATCCCGGCATCGCCGAGGTGGCCGAGTGCATTCCGTTCCGCGTCGATGCCGATCCCACCGCCAGGGGGGAGATCGACCGGCAGCTCGAGCGGCTGCGGGATTTCGCCGTGCAGCAGCGCATCGACCTCACGGTGGTGGGCCCCGAAGATGCGCTTGTCGCGGGGCTGGTCGATGTCTTCGCGGCCGCCGGTCTGGCCGCCTTCGGTCCCACCGCCGCTGCCGCGCGCCTGGAAAGCGACAAGGCCTTCGCCAAGGAGCTGATGGCCACAGCCGGCGTGCCGACGGCGCGGTATCGGTCGTTCACCGACAGCGCCGCCGCCCGGCAACACGTCCAGGAGCAGGGGGCGCCCATCGTGGTCAAGGCCAGCGGCCTGGCGGCCGGCAAGGGAGCGGTCGTCTGCAGCACCGTGGCCGAGGCCCTGGCCGCGATCGGCCAGATCATGGACGAGCGCGTATTCGGCGCTGCCGGCGCGACGGTGGTCGTCGAGGAGTTCATGCGAGGCGAGGAGGCGTCGTTCTTCGCCATCACCGACGGCACCCATTACCTGTCGCTGGTCAGCGCCCAGGATCACAAGGCGGTGTACGACGGCGACCAGGGACCCAACACCGGCGGCATGGGTGCGTACGCGCCAGCCCCGGTGATGACGCCCGCGATGGTGGCGGCCACCGAGGAACGCATCGTCCGGCCGGTGCTCGCCGAGATGCGCGCGCGGGGCTGTCCGTTCACCGGCGTCCTGTACTGCGGGTTGATGCTCGAGGCGTCGGGCCCGCGCGTGGTGGAGTTCAACTGCCGCTTCGGCGACCCGGAGGCCCAGGTGGTCCTGCCATTGCTGAACGCCGATCTGGCCGAAGTGCTGCTGGCCGCGTGCACCGGACGTCTGGCCGAGGTCGCGGCACCGCCCGCGCCGGGCGCCGCGGTGTGCGTGGTGTTGGCCTCCGGAGGGTATCCCGGGAAGTACGCCAAGGGCAAGCGCATCGAAGGCCTGGAGATGCTCGCCAAGTATCCTGGCGTGGTGGCCTTCCACGCGGGCACCGAGCGGCAGGATGGCCAGTTGGTCACCAGCGGCGGGCGCGTGCTGGGCATCACGGCCAGCGCGCCAGACATCGCGGCAGCCATCCGCCAGGCCTATGCGGCCGCGGCCGAGATTCGCTTCGACGGCATGCACTACCGGCGCGACATCGGCCATCGGGCCCTGGCTCGGCTCGAAGGCGGAGACCAGGCGCATGCCCGCTGACATCCTGCGCTTGCGCAACATGCGCTTCTACGCGCATCACGGCGTGCTGCCCGAGGAGAACACGCTCGGGCAGTGGTTCGCCGTGGATCTGGAGATCCACATGGATCTGGCCGCCGCCGGGCGCACCGACGATGTCTCCCGGACTCTGGACTACCGGAGGCTGTACCGAGTGGTCGAAGGAGCGGTCACCGAACGGCGGTTCCGGCTCGTCGAGGCGCTGGCCGAGCACATCGCCCAAGCGGTGGGCAGCGCCTTTGCGCCCATCGAGGTGACGGTGCGCGTGCGCAAGCCGCAGCCGCCGCTGGCGGCGCACTTCGATGGCCTGGAGGTGGAGATCCGCCGCCGCTATGGCTGAACTGGCCTTCGTGGGGCTCGGCTCGAACCTGGGCGACCGCGCTGCCTATCTGGCTTCTGCAGTGGCGGCGCTGACGGCGCATCCGGACATCCGAGTCGTGCGGGTCTCCAGCGTGTACGCCTCGGCACCGCTGGGGTACACGGAGCAGCCCGAGTTCCTCAACGCCGCCGTCCTGCTGTCCACGGAGCTGGACGCCGCCGGCCTGCTGCGCCTGCTGCAGCGCGTCGAAGCCGCCCATCGCCGCCAGCGCGACCGACGTTGGGGCCCGCGCACGCTCGATCTGGACTTGCTGCTGTACGGCCGGCTGCAGCACCGCGATGCCCTTCTCGAAGTGCCCCACCCGCGCCTGCTGGAGCGGGCCTTCGCAATGGTGCCGCTGACCGAACTGGCCCCCGAGGTGCGACACCCCGGAACGGGACTGCCGCTGCGCCGCCACCTGGCCGCGATCCGCGGGCATCAGCGCCTGCTCCGGCTCGGATCGCTGCCGCAGCGGCACGAGGAGCGCCGCCGCTGAGCGCCCTGCCAACAGGCGCCAGCGCGGCGAGAAAGGCGATCGATCCCATGCAGACCCCACCCGTCATCGTCACCCCGGCCCAGATGCAGGCGCAATCGCGCGCATGGCGGCAGGCCGGCCTGCGCGTCGGCCTGGTGCCCACCATGGGCTACCTGCACCAGGGCCATCTCTCGCTGGTCGAGGAATGCCGCCGCCGCTGCGAGCGCACGGTGGTCAGCATCTTCGTCAACCCGCTGCAATTCGGCCCACAGGAGGACTTCGCGGTCTATCCGCGGGACCTCGACCGGGACCTGCGCCTGTTGGCGCCGTTGGGCGTGGCGGCCGTGTTCCACCCGAGCGCGGAGGCATTCTACGCGCCCGATCACTGCACGTTCGTCGAGGTGGAGCGGCTCACCTCAGGACTGTGCGGCGCCTTCCGGCCAGGCCACTTTCGCGGCGTCACCACCGTCGTGACCAAGCTGTTCAACGCCGTCCAGCCCGAGGTGGCCGTGTTCGGCCAGAAGGACTACCAACAGGCCGCGGTCATCCAGCGCCTGGTGCGCGATCTCAACATGGACATCGAGATCGTCACCGCGCCCACCGTGCGCGAGCCGGACGGACTGGCGATGAGCTCGCGCAACACTCGCCTCACGCCCGCGGAGCGCCAGCGAGCCCCGGCGATCTACCGCTGTCTGCGGGCCGCCCAGGAGCGGATCGCCGCCGGCACGGAGACGGACGCCGCGCGTCTGTGCCAGCGACTGCGCGCGGAACTGGCCGCCCAGGTGAGCCCGGACATCGACTACGTAGAAGCGGTGGATCCCGAGACCTTGGAGCCCGTGCAGCGGATCGCGGGCCCGGTGGTGATCGCCGTGGCCGTGCGGCTTCCCAGCGCGCGGCTGATCGACAACTTGCGCGCCGAACCACCCGCCGCGGGTCGCGGCGCGGCTCGGGCTCAGGTCTGACGCCAGATGACCTACTTGGCCACGGTCACCGGGCGGGCGGCCTCGCTGCCATCTGCGCGCAGGGCGATGACGTACGTGCCGCTGCCCACCGGCATGCCAACCTGGTCGCGGCCATCCCAGCGCACCTGGTGCGTGCCTGCCGGCAGGAAGCCGTCCACCAACCGGGCCACCTCCTGCCCGAGCACGTTCAATATGGACAGCTCCGCGTGCGCTGCCACTGCCAGGCTGAACGGAACCATCGTGGCCGCGTTGAACGGGTTCGGGTACGCCGGCAGCAGCGCTGTCCGCTCCGGCAGCCCAGCGGTACCGGCGGTGGCGACCACGGTCGGCACATAGGGCGCCGCGGAAAGCCAGAACGAACCGCCCAGAGGCGACGTGCGTCCCACCAGCACGGCCAGACTGTCCACGTCCGGGACCGCCAGTTGCCCGCTCTGGCGGCTGTCGAGCGCCACGGCCACCGGTTGGCCCGCACCGCCCCGCATGGCATAGCCCCACATGCGCAGGCGCCCGTTCTCGTCGCCGACCAGATCCACGCGAATATGGCCGCGGCCGGCGCTCGCCGGGTGCAGGACGACGCCCACCGTGCCCCAGCGCCGGCTGACCAACCCTTGGACTCCTGAGAACGGCAGGCCGGGCGCCGGATACATCCGGATCCGGCGGCCGCGCAGCGCCGCGTATCCCAGCGCCGGGTCCGCGGCGGCGTAGTTCGCCAGAATCCAGTCGGCCCAGACCGCATCGAAATCCGCCGCGTGTCCCGCGGCCCGCAGGGCGGCGGTGACCCCGAAGGTGCCGTTGCGCGGCTCGGCCACCAGCGCGCGGATCGACGCCGCCCCGTAGCGCTCGGCCAGAAAGGAGACGAACAAGTACGTGCAGCCGTAGTTGGCGGCGCCGGCCACCACTGGCCAGGACGTCAGGTCGATATCCGGGTTGGCCAGGAAGGCGGGCACCATGCTGGTGTCGGTCTCCGGAAACCCGGCCACCGCCTCCGCGTACCCCGACAGGCCCTCGTTGACCCAATTCTCCTCGTCGCTGTCGGCCCCGAAGTGGATCAGATGCTGGAACTCGTGGGCCAGCGTGCCGCGGGCCAAGTAGGGGCGGGCGCGCAGCATGCCCGCGTCGAGGTAGATGGTGTCGCGGCGCAGCGCCGCATCGGGCCAGGCAGCCACGCGCGGATCGAAGAAGCCGACGACCCGCGCATCGGCTATCTCGACGACGAAGATGAAGATGCGCTCGTGACCGTCCACGTCGGGCGGCGGCCCGAAGGTGGCGGTCAGCAGCTCGTAGACCCCGCGCGTCGGATCCGCCGGCGTGGCCCGATCGAAGAGGGCTCCGAGCTCATCCACGTGGTCCTGGTAGATCGGCCCCCCTGCGGTGTCCCACTGCGCATTCTCCACGAAGATGTAGCAGTGCTCGCCCACGTACCGACAGGTGCCGGGGCGCAGGTAGAAGTCGCCGGCCACCAGGAAATCCAGCTCGGTACCGACGGAGACGACATCGGGCGTGGGCCGCACCTGGGCGATCTTGCCGGCGGCCGGCGGCGGCAGCACCGCGCCCGGACCTGCCAGGTACTCGCCGCCGCGCAGCCAGGGCTCGTCGCCGCCGGGCGCGCCCCCGCACGGCCACGCCGCGGCCAGCAGGGCCACCAACGCCAACGCCACTCCCGTGCGCATTCCGCTCTGTCCCTCCGCCCCTGTGCGTCGTCCGGCACCACTGCCTGAGCTGCCCGTGCCCACCTCGCGGCGCTCCTCGCGGCTTGGCTGGCCGCTACCGGTCTGCAGTGCACCCACGGTCAGAAGCGGCGCACCCATCCCAGCCAGGTCTGGCCGCGGCCGGGCTGACAAGCCACGACCATCTGGCGGCCTCGGTCCAGCCCGGTGGCCGCGCCGGCCGCTCGCGCGCCGCGCGCCGCCTCCACCGCGGCCAACAGATGGTTCACGGCCACCGCCCCGACGACGAACAGCGCCTGCCGGTCCGCGCTCTGGCTGCCGTGGCGCAACTGGCGGTACCGCTGCCGAGACGCCTCGCTGTCCCATTCCCAGAAGAACTCGGAGGTCAGCGGGTAGAGGACGGCATTCGGCCCGTCGCGGTACGCCGCGTACTCGTTGTGCTGCTGGACGCTGGAATAGAACCCCAGATCGTCGAAGAAGACCCGATCCTTGCCCGCCGGACGCGCGCCTGCGTGCACCGCGGCGTACGCCCGGTAGTCGTCCTCTCGCACCGCCGCCAGATACCGGAAGCCAAGGTATCCACCCCACAGGCTCGCCTCTGCGCCGGCGAACCAGTTCGCCGCTTGCGGCCGCTGGCTAGCGCGCTGACCCCATCCCGGCGCCAGCAGCGAACGAAAGAATGCGCCCGCCGGGCTCGGCGCCGCCTCCACCAGCGACGCGCCGGCCATGGATGCTGCCAGCCCAACCGCCCAGAACAGGGTCCGCATGGCCTCAGTCGAAACGCTTGTAGGCCCGCATCACCGGGAACACGCCACCTGTCCCCGGCTGGAGCCCCACCAGCCACCGCGTGCGGCGCTCGATCGCGGCGGCGGACTCGCCCTGGCGGCGCATGTGCGCGGTCCGCGCCGCGTCGATGGCGCTGAGCACGTGGTTGACGAGGATCAGGCCGGCGACGTTGGTGGCGCGCTTCAGATAGCGATTGCTGTCGTCGCGCTTCTCCTCGTACTCGAGCCGGCGTGCGGACGCCACCGTCTCCACCGAATCGAAGTCGGCCAGGTTGACCACCGGGTTGCCCGTAGCCACGTGTACCAGGTCGTCCCAGCCCACCACGAACTGGTTGTATTTCCCCAGCAGCTCGTAGTACTGCTGCTTGGAAGTCGAGCCGCAGGCGCCGAGGGTGCCCGCGCGGACCTGGGCGCTGCAGGGCAGAGCATGCGTGAAGGAGTTGTAGCGGATGGCGCGGCTGGTCTCCCGCCAATCCAGGTACTTCTGAGGATCCCAGTGCTCATCGGCAAAGGCCCGAAACTCGTCTTCCAGGTCGTTGCCCTTGCTCTTCCACGCGTACCACAGCCCCGCGGCCGAGGCCTCCACGCCGAAGAAGACCGCCGCCTTCAGCCGCGACCCGGCGTACCATTCGCCGCTGCCGGGCAGGATGGCCGACAGCAGGAAGGCTCGGCCGGCGCTCTTGGACGGTGCTGGAAAGCTCCTCGGAACTGCTTCCTCGACCTCGCCGCCGGCCGGAGCGGGATCAGCGGCAGCCAGGCGGTGCGCTGGCAGCGGCCAGATCCGGAACTCGCCTTCCCGGGCACTGAAAACGCTCGGCACCGCTCCTTGGCCGATGCCCGCCTGGTCCGCCGCGGCCAGTTGCGCCAGCAGGCCGACGCTGGCCAGCAGCAGGACGACATTCGTCCGTGTCATCGCTCACCCCCTTGGCAACACGTTGCAGAGCACCGGCCGAAACCGCTGCCCAGGCGCCGGATCTCGGTCGACCGATCGCCGGTGCCTCGGCACCCAGCACCGGCCGCCAGGCCATCCCCCAGCGCTACAGATACGAGAACAGCACCGTGAGGTAGTACTTCCAAGGCGTCCGCTCCTGCACCTCGTCGATGCCGTACGCCAGGTCCATCTGCACGCAGGTGGGCACCGCATAGAACGAGATCAGGTCGAGGCGCACCTGCACGCCCACGTCGCGCAGCGGGCCGGTGCGGCCAAGAAACGGGTCGCGCTCGTCCCAGCGTCCATCCCAGGCCTTGCCGACATCCGCGTACACCGCTGCGAATGCCTGATCGAAGTAGACCTGCTGCAGCCGCCAACCCCAGTGCGTCCGCAGCGGGAAGCGCCAGGTGACGCTGCCCATGGCCGCCTTGCGCCCCTCGATGCTGTAATAGGTATACCCTTTCATGAAGTTCAGGCCGCCGAGACGGAAATCGAAGAAGTCGTTGACGATCTCCTTGTCGTCGACAGCGTCCGAGGCGATCCAGCCGCCGTAGAAGCGCACGCCCAACGTGGTATTCCACGGCAGCCCGACGTATTCGCGCCAGTCCACTGTGAACTGGTTGTAGAACAGGTGCACGTACTGCTCGCTGAGGAAGGTCGCGCTCTGGTCGAAACCGCGGATGAAGTAGTTGTAGTAGCGATCGTAGCGGGCGAACAGTTCGCGGCCCCGGGGGTTGATCTGCTGATCTCGCCGGCGTTCCAGCCGCCGCAACTGATAGGTCAATCCCAGGTCGAAGCCGTGCAGATAGGTGTACCCGTACGGCCGCTGCGGGCGCCGCACGAAACCTAGGCTGCCGTCCGTTCGCGGCACGAAGGCGTCGCTGTGCACGCTGGCATCGTACCGATCGTACGTGGCCGTGAGCGCCAGTTGCGCACTGCGGCCGATATTGCCCTTCACGCCGATCGTGCCCTCCACGAGGTCGTAGTCCACGCCGGTGACGATGACCGTCCGGTCGGCCGAACTGTCACGACGCGCGGAGGCCCGGCGCTGGTACGCCGCTTCGAGGAACACGGTCGGCCGCCAGCCTCGGTACTCGTACGACGCGAACAAGTCGCGGTCGCCGTTGCTCGGCGCCACGGCGAGCCCGACCAGCGCGGTCTGCCGGTCCAGCGCGTCGCCCGACGACAAGTACAGGCCCGGCTTGAGCCGCCCCTCGTCGAGGATCAACCGCGGCATGATCGCGCTGGGCAAGAAATCCACGCCGTACGCCGTGCCTGCGCGCGTCGCCGGCGCCGCGGCCGCCCGCCCGTCCACCCGCCGCTCTGGGCGCACGCTGATGCTGGCAGCCAGGTCCGCGGGTACGGGAGGCGGGCTCTCCGGCCCGTCGAGGGCGACGCGGCAGATCTGGAACCCGTCCGCACTGTACGCCGCGAAGTACACCTTGCCATCGGGCGCCACCGACGGATAGAAGGCGCCACCGACGACATTGGTGAGCGCGCGCACGCGGCCCGTCGCCAGATCCAGCGCGTACAGGTTGAAGATCCCCGAGACGTCCGAGGAGAACACCACGGTCCGGCCATCGGCGGCGTAGACCGGGTCGCGATCCGTACCCGGACTGTGCACCAGCAGCTCCAGGTCGCTTTCTTCCGGCAGGGCTCCGGGTCCTACGGCCGCCAGCCGCACGCCCAGCGCGGCAGTATCGACGCGCACGGTGGCGATGTCCCGCTGGCCACCGCGACTCACGGACAGCACCAGCTGCGACCCGTCCGGCGACCACTGCGGCGCGTACAACTGCGTGCCGTCGTGGAATTCGGTCAGATAGCGCACCTGCGAACCGTCGCGGCGCATGAGTCCCAGGTTGTTGCTGCCGCCGCTGTTGTGCACGAACGCGAGCCATTCGCCGTCGGGCGAGTACGCCACGTACAAGGCTCGCAGCCCCCGGCTCAGGCGCTGCTGCGCCGGCGGTCTGGGAGCGTACCCGGTCACCGCCCCCGGCAATGCCCACAGCAGCTTGCGTGCCAGACTCGGATCGGGAGCCTCCAAGTCGTAGGACCAGATATCCGCCTGGCGCGAGCCATGCGCATCGGCGCGGCCGACCTGCACGTACGCCACGCGCCGGCCGTCCGGCGCCCAGCTTGCCTGCAGTATCCCCCCAGCGGCCAGCACCTTCTCGTCACCGCTGGCCAGGTCGCGCAGCAGCAGGGCATGCGGGCCGTAGTGCTGTCTCCGGGTGGACAGGTATGCCAGCCGGTCGCCGCTCGGCGACACGGCCGGCCGCAGGTTGGAGAAACCCACGGCGGCGACCACTTCGCCGGCCTGCAGCGGCCCCAGCCGCGCCACCTGATCCTCGTACCGGTGGCGCAGCGAGTCCAGCCAGGCGGCGTGGAGTTCGCGGCCGCGGATGCCCAGAACCTGGTGCACGGCGGCGTCGAAGCTCACGTGGCGGCGGCTCGCGGCAGCCTGCGTCAGCGCCGCGAGTCGATCGTCTCCATAGCGCGCGGCGATGAAGCACACCAGGCTGAAACCGTGGTCGTACACGTACTCGTTGCCAAAGCCGACCTTCCCGAAGCTGCCCATCTCGTCCCATGGCAGCACCTGGTCCGCCAGGACCTGCGCCCGGAGCACCATGTCCCGGTGCGTATCCCAGCGATCGTACCGCGCCTGGTCGGCCTGGTATTGAGCGAGCCCCTCGGCAAACCACATGGGCACCACCGTGCCCACGAGCGGGTAGGAGACGAGCACGTCCGGGTACCCGACGAGGATATCCGGACGGTGCTTCTCCTGCTGGTACCCGAAGACTTGCAGGTACGCGCTGGGCAGCCACTGGGGCCCCTTGCGAGCCGCGCCCAGCGAGACGATGTGCGTGAACTCGTGCGCGATCTCGTTGCGCAGCCAGTCGGAGGTCCCGCGCAGGTCGAAGTCGTGTTCGAGCGCAGTGGTCCAGATCTCGATCTTGTCCTGGTAGTAGTAGGCGGCGCCGTTGGCGTAGTCGTCGTAGCCGCGCAGCACGAGGCGCACCTTGCCGGACGGCGCGTACCCGTACAGGTCCGTGACGGGACCGTAGACCTCCTCGCCGATCTGCGCGGCCTGCTGCGCCACGCTTTCCAGACCCTGGTGGTACAGGACCCGGAAGTGCTCGGTCTCCAGCACCTGCCAGTCCAACTCGGGATGGTTCTGGCCCGGGGCCCGGCTGGCCCAGACCGCGGCGATGGCCACGGCCATGGTCAGCACCCGCGACCTGCTCACTGGCTCACCGCCATCTTGACGAAGACCTCGTCCG
>Ga0067045_1003832_pt1 | contig 15216 bp, 15 predicted proteins | sample TerdegcTABiofilm_FD_59184 | JGI IMG/M metagenome (GOLD analysis project Ga0067045, IMG submission 59184) | Combined Assembly of (Gp0054472, Gp0054536) Wastewater bioreactor microbial communities from Singapore -Terephthalate degrading...
TCATATTCGCCCCACCTAATCGGGGACATTCCTCCGGCCCCAAAGATAGGCTTCTCCAATCGGGGACATTCCTCCGAAGGAGGTGTGTCCCCATTCCTTGTTCGGAGGTGTGTCCCCTTTCCTCAGCCATGAACTCGTTCGCCTTCGGGCTCAGTCAAACTCGGCGCTAAAGCGCCTCAAACAGTTCCCTCGCTTATCCTCAGGCTCACTCGCTCTTTGAATTAGGGCTTAAAATCGCCCTTATGACAAGCTTCACTTCATTCTGAGCAGGCCCAAGGGAGGCACGGCGTTATCCATAGCGAACGACTTGCGGAGCGCCGGTAACAGCAGCCGGCGAAGCGAGGGTAACCGGACTGCGGCGCGAAACCAGCGGGCTACCAGCGTTAAGAATTTGAGCATAATTAGCTTGGTAGATAAAGGGCTTCTCCCATAACTAACCTATCGCCGCCTTTGCAGCGCCGCTAGTCCGGTCCGAAGCGAGTCGTTCTGCTGTCGGCGTGGAGCATTGGAGTGAGCGGGGATAACGCCGTGCCGCCGCGGACAACTTCATTGAATTTTTAGATTTATTTTGGAAAAATACCCACACCCTACATAAAAATTGGTGTAATAGACAAAATATTATCAGATTGCCAGGGGGTGATGAGTAATTCGCAGCAACAGTTTATTATCGAAAAAAATGATAATTATTTACGCCGCCTGCCTGCTGGTGCTAACGGCAGCGCTGATTTCCCTGCACGGGCGGCAGGCCGCGGCGCAAAACCCCGTCCTGTACTGGGGAAGCGCCGGGGATGACGTTTTTCGCGTACAGCAGCGGCTCAGCCAGTGGGGGTATTACAACGGCAGCCTGGACGGGTATTACGGCAACGATACCTTCCAAGCCGTAATTTATTTCCAGCGCAGCAACGGCCTGGTCGCGGACGGTGTCGTGGGCCAGACTACCTGGGACGCTCTCGGATTAAGCGTTCCCAGTGAGACGCCGGCTGTTTCCAGAGGCGCGGCCACCGACCGGGGCGACATTACTCTGCTGGCGCGGGTGATCGAAGGTGAAGCGGCGGACGAGCCGCTGCTCGGCAAGGTAGCAGTCGGCGCGGTCATATTAAACCGGACGAAAAGCGCCTCGTTCCCGCGCACAATCAGCGGAGTAATTTTCCAGGAGGATGCTTTCGAGTCGATTGAAAACGGACAGGCTTACCGGCCTTTGAGCCAGGAATCTCTCCAGGCCGCCCAGATGGCCATGGGGGGATATGACCCTTCGGGCGGGGCGCTTTTTTTCTGGAACCCGGCCAAGTCTGTAAGCCCGTGGATATGGAGCAGAAGCATTATTACTCAAATTGGCAACCATGTTTTTGCCCGGTAAAGGGGGTTGTTTATGAGAAAGTGGATTTTAGCGGCAATCATCGGCCTGTTGGCCCTGGCGGCGGCCGGTTCCTGGGGCTACAGCCAGTATACGGCCAACCGAAAACTGGAAAACTATTTAAGCAATAAATACCAGCGCGCTTTTTACGACCTGGCAAGCCAAACACAAAACCTTGAAGTGCTCCTGTCAAAGAGCATGGTTGCTTCAGACCCGCGCCTGGACAGCGCCCTGCTGATGGATATTCGCCAGCAGGCGGCATTTGCCCAGTCCAATCTTTGTCAACTGCCGTTAAACGATGCGCTGGCCGGGCGCACGGCCAAGTTTTTAAGCCAGGTGGGAGACTATGCCGGCAGCCTGGCGCGGCAGGTTAACCAGGGCGAAAGCATTGACACCAAACACTGGGATACCCTGAACAGTCTTTACCGGCAGGCGTCGGATTTAAACCGCGAACTGCAGGGAATGCAGGCCGGAGTGGCACAAAACAATTTTTACTTTGGAGAAATGGTGCGCCAGGTTAGAAGTAAACTGCAAAAACCTCCGGATGATCTCGCCAGGACAGAATTTCAGTCGATTGATAAACAAATGCAGAGTTACCCCGCACTGATCTACGACGGGCCTTTTTCGGAGCACCTGGAACGTACCGAGCCCAGAGATTTAAGCGGACTGGGCGATATTGACGCGCCGGAAGCGGAGCAAAGGGCGCTTGCTTTTGTTGACAAACAGGGTGGTGTAGATTACCAAGCCAAGGTTACCGGGATGGCCAACGGGCGTATTCCGGCTTACAGGGTGGAAGTGACCCGGGTAGGCGGGACGGACGGCGCGTCAACAGTATTGGATATATCCCGGCAGGGCGGCAAAGTGATCTGGATGATGAATTCCCGCCCGACCGGTGACCAGACTGTCAGCATTGAAGAAGCGCGGCGGAAAGCATTGCAGTTTTTATCAGACCGTGGTTTTGGGGAAATGCGCTCAACCTATTATCAGCGCCAGGGAAATTCAGTTACCTTTAACTTCGCATCTCTACAAAACGGTATAACCCTTTATCCCGATTTGGTGAAGGTGACCGTTGCCCTGGATAACGGCGAAGTTGTCGGAACGGAAACTTCCGGTTACCTGATGTCCCACAGGCAGCGGACCTTGCCGGAAGCCGCAGTTTCACGCCAGCATGCGCTCGCGGTAATTAACCCGCGGCTGAAGGTTTCCGGAGGGGATCTTGTGCTTATCCCGGTTGGTGTTTCAGATGAAAAATTGGCTTATGAGTTTCACGGCAAGCTGGGGGAAGACTCCTACTTGATTTACGTTAACGCTGTTGACGGGCGGGAGGAGAACGTTTTAAAAATAATCGAGACACCAGGCGGCACATTGACAATGTAATGCCCGGCATTTTCCGGTTGACACCAGGTAACGCTTGTGCTAAGATANCTTTAATTTTATGATTTTGAAACAACATAAGGCAATGAGGGGGAAAAAATGGCGCTGTTAATCGCCAGCGAGCCGGGGTTTGGTGCAAGCCCGGCCGAGGAAAGCGCTTGGGCCGCCCCGGATGCCGCGGGCGAAAACCTCCCTTTGAGGGGGAGAGAATAAGCCTCCGCCGGTTTGCCGCCGTTATCGGGCAGGAGAGGGCTGTATGAGCAGATGTTCTCTGAAAATGGGTGAATGCATGCAGCCAAATAGGGTGGTACCGCGAGAAATATCCCGTCCCTTTTAGGGTCGGGTTTTTTTATTTGTTCACAAGGGAGTGANCATGAATTGAAGGAGATTTTAGAACTCCTCGAATCCAACGCCAGGCTTACCCCCCAGGCAAATTGCAGCCATGCTCGGAAGAGATGAGGAAGAGGTTGCCGAAACGATTAAGGAATTGGAAAAAAACAAAATAATCCTGGGTTATTTTACACTGGTTAACTGGGATAAACTAGGGGCTGAGAAGGTTTCCGCCCTGATCGAAGTAAAAATATCACCGCAGCGGGACGTGGGGTTTGACGCCGTGGCCGAGCGCATCTACCGGTTTCCCGAGGTGCGGAGCGTCAGGCTGATGTCCGGCGCTTACGACTTGGCTGTTATGGTTGAGGGCGGCACAATGAAAGAGGTTGCCCACTTTGTTTCCTTTAAGCTTGCTTCCATGGAGTACGTCCTCAGTACGGCCACCCACTTCGTTCTTAAGACCTATAAACACCACGGCACCCTTGTCGATGATGTTGAAGAAGACAGGAGGCAGGTGATCGTACCGTGACTTTAAAAACCAACTGGGNGGAAATGGTCAACCCGGTCGTGCGTGACCTGCCGCCTTCCGGCATTAGACGCTTTTTTGATCTGGTTACGGAGGTAAAAGGCATTATTTCACTGGGGGTGGGTGAACCGGACTTCGTAACTCCATGGCATATCCGGGAGGCGTGTGTATATTCACTGGAAAGAGGTTACACCATGTATACCTCGAATCACGGGATGCTGGAATTACGCGAGGAAATCGCCCGGGACATCCATAATACCTACAAAGTGGACTATAACCCGCGCAATGAAATTCTGGTAACAGTCGGTGTCAGCGAAGGACTGGACCTGGCCATGCGCGCTCTGCTCTGTCCGGGCGACGAAGTATTGATTCCCGTGCCCTCCTATGTATCTTACGCGCCATGCACCACTTTGGCCGGCGGCAAACCGGTGTATTTGAAAACATCGGTGGAAAACGGCTTTCAGTTGACGGGGGACCAAGTTGAAAAGGCCATCACTCCAAAGACCAGGATTCTCGTACTAAGCTATCCGAACAACCCCACCGGCGCCACCATTGACCGGAAACACCTCCTGGAAATAGCGGAGGTAGCCGCTGCGCACAACCTGATTGTTATTTCCGATGAGGTTTACGACAAACTGACCTATGTGGGAGAGCACACCTGTGTTTCTTCTCTGCCCGGGATGCGCGAACGCACTATATTGCTAAACGGATTTTCCAAGGCCTACGCTATGACCGGCTGGCGTGCCGGTTACGCGGCCGGTAACGGCGATTTTATTTCGGCCATGACCAAGATCCACCAGTACACCATGTTATGCGCCCCAATTACCGCCCAGGTTGCCGCCTTGGAGGCGCTGAAGAACGGCCGGGGTGAGATGCGCAAGATGATTGCCCAGTATAACCGCCGTCGCCGTCTGGTCGTGGATGCTTTTCGTGAAATTGGCCTGCCGTGTTTCGAGCCGCGCGGCGCGTTTTACGCTTTTCCGGATATCAGGTGTACCGGGCTGTCGTCGGAAGAGTTTGCCATGCAATTGTTGAATGAAGAGAAAGTGCTGGTGGTGCCCGGCGACGCATTCGGCGAACAGGGAGAGGGATTTGTCCGCTGCGCTTATGCCGCCTCTTTGGAAGATTTGGGCGAGGCGCTCAAGAGGATGGGCAGCTTTGTCAAGCGCCGGCTCGGGCGGGGTAAAGTATTGACAGCTTCTTTCAGGAAGACGGAGCAGAATGAAGGGGAGAGAATGCGACAAACAGTATGTCAAAATATTTAAAGATGTCTGATAAAGATATTTAAAGATGTCTGATAAAGCTGACCCAAAAGGCCAGCTTTGTTTTCGTTAAGCCCGGGGATAAGTGAGGGAACTGTTTGAGGCGCAAAGCGCGGGGTTTGACCGAACCAGAGCCGCGTTATATGCCTGAAGGTCGCCGGAGAATAATTTGTTCTTTTCTGTGATTGATATTCCAGATGAAACCAAATTATTCTTGTCCCTTTTTGGAGGAAATTATATAACTGGCAGAGAATTTGATAAAAGTTGTGGCAACAATAACGGGCAAACCCGGGCAAGAAGTGTACTAACCGGGAAATTGCGGACAACTCTGCCAAGGAGTCAAATATTATGAATAAAATAAATTATTCAAAACATGACTACCCAATTGATATTTCTACTAAAATACTTCATTTTGCAGGCAAGTTGTTGCGAGAGCATGGAAATTTTAAATGGGTTCCCGACTGGCTTGTTGGAACCCTGGGGATTAAAGGATGCGCTGTCGGAATTATTATGGCACAGCATTGTGTAGTTCATTTTAATAGTCAAGACAAAAATAACAAAGCCGATACCACGGATATAGATGAGGATGTCCTCTGGTGCTCTCAACAGGATTCATTGGGGAATAAGGATATTCCATGTCATGTTTTTGATTGCCCGGTAAGGCAAAGAGTTGTCGAAAGGTACGGCCAGCCGGATTATGAAGTAACCTGTTTCCCCATGGCAGGCAAGAAAGGTTTTTTAATGGCTTGCGGAGAAGGGCTGCTGCTGAATTCCTTCTCTGTTACAGAAATACTTAAAGCGATCACACATGTAATCGAATGTAGTTTGGATGTCGACCAAAACGCCGGAAAAACCGCTTCATATTTCCTCCCCTCTGAAGATATGGCGCAAATGTGGTCGGAGATGCTGGCGGGATTGTCCCATGATTTAAGGACGCCTCTGGCCTGTATAAAGGGTTACGTCACAACCTTGCTGCGGGAAGACGTAACCTGGGATCCTGTTGAGCAAAGTGAGTTCCTCAATATTATTGTTGAAGAAACAGATCACATTGAAAGTCTCATCAATAACTTGCTGGATTCTTCCACCTTGAGTTGGAAAGGTGAAATCGAACTGAAAAAAGAACCGGTTTTACTGCCCCAAATAGTAAACAAAGTGCTCAGGGATCAGTCCTACCGCAATAAAAATCATCAGTATACAGTATTGTTTGCAGAAGATTTTCCGTTTGTGGAAGCTGATCCCATTAGGATTGAGCAGGTGCTTCGCAACCTTGTAGACAACGCGGTCAAGTATTCTATGGAAAACACTCAAATTATAATTGAAGGAAAGGTGTCGTCCGGGGAAGTAGTTGTTTCGGTGGCCGATCAGGGAATCGGTATTGGTGACGAGCATCTAAACAGGCTGTTTGAAAAGTTTTTCCGGGTCAGCAACGGCATCCAGGAACATCAAAAAGGAATGGGGCTGGGGCTGCCGTTGGCCCGCCAAATATTGATCAGTCACGGTGGAAGAATTTGGGCAAGGAGCAAGTTGAACCAGGGGACCACTTTTTATTTCACGCTGCCGTTAGGTTCCCAAACGGCAAAAATAAATTGCCGCTCACGGGGCGATTAGGGGGCTTGAGATGAAGCGTCAAACAGTATTAATAGTGGATGACGAACCCCGTCTGGTGCGGTTGGTTAAAGTAAACCTGAAAGCCAGCGGGTACGAGGTGGGAGTAGCCGTTGACGGGAAAACCGCTATAGAGTTGCTGGAAGCTTCCAACTACGATTTGGTGATTTTAGATATAATGCTACCCGGTTCGTTCAACGGGTTTGAGGTATGTAAAAGAATCCGCGAATTTTCCGATATCCCGGTTATTATGCTCACGGGCCGGGCTCGCGAACAGGACCGGATACTTGGTTTTGATGTAGGGGCTGACGATTATTTAACCAAGCCGTTTAGCGTTGAGGAGTTGCTGCGCCGTGTCAAGGCAATTCTCAGGAGATCTGGTCAATCAGGGGATTTTCCAAAGTGCCCCGCTATCACATCGGGTGATCTGGTGATTAATTTTGCCCAAAAGCGGGTCTTCCTCAGAGGTGAGGAAGTGAGGCTCACCGCCACGGAATATCAGGTCCTGTACCACCTGGGCATCAATGCGGGGAAAGTAATTACCCATGAGGACTTGTTGACGTGGGTATGGGGGCTGGAATACCGCGACGAACTGCAATACCTGAGAAATTATATCGGCAGTTTGCGCAAAAAAATTGAGGATGACCCGAACAAACCTAAATACATTCTCAGTAAACACGGTATCGGATACCAACTGGCAACCGAATAGCAAACCTGAAGAAAAGGGATCAATAGTGTCAACTCTGCCAAGCAAGGCAGAGTTTTTTTCTTGTTAAGTATAGGGCCGAACATGAGCCGTGTTGTATGCCCAAAGATCACTGAAGGCGATATTATTATGAAATTATTATATTTGTGACGGGTTTTTTATGATTTTGTTATTAATCATCAAATAAAATAAGTAGCTAGTATTATGAAATTATTATTTTTAAGATAATTTTCTTATGACTTATTTATGATTCATCAAATACAATAAATGTTTAGTATCCGGACAAATCGCGTAAGTAATTGTAACGAAATATATTGGTGGTTTGGAGGGGTTGCCAATGCTCACTCGCGAAGACGTTTTAGAAAAGGCAAAAGAGGATCAGGTAAAATTCCTTCGAATGCAGTTCACCGACACTTTCGGCGTGTTGAAAAATATTGCCGTGACTTCTGAAGACTTGGAACGAGTGCTGGCGGGTCAAATTTCCTTCGACAGTTCGGTTGTGGATGGGGTAATCAACAACCATGAACAGGATATCACCCTCCTGCCGGACTTATCCACTTTTGTAGTATTCCCCTGGCGGCCCAGGGAAGGGGCCGTAGCCCGCTTCATCTGCGATGTGGCCAATTCGGACGGATCCCCTTACTCGGGCTGCTCACGCAATGTCTTAAAGAAGGTGCTGAGTGAAGCCGCCCAGATGGGATTTGAAATTTTCGTAGGCGCGGAGGTGCAATTTTATCTTTTCTGTACCGACAACAAAGGCGACCCAACCACCGATACCCATGACCATGCCGGGTTTTGCGACTTGACCCCGGTTGATTTGGGGGAAAACGCGCGGCGGGATATAGTGCTGACCCTGGAAGAAATGGGGTTCGACATTGGCTTTAGTCACCATGAGGTAGGACCCGGCCAGCATGAAATTGCCTTGAAACCGGATAACGCCCTGGCTATCGCGGACAAATTGGTAACCTTCAAGTTAATCGTGCGCACTATTGCCCAGCGGCACGGACTGCACGCTTCCTTAATGCCCAAACCGCTGAACGGCATGCCGGGTTCGGCGCTGCACTTGCACCTGTATCTCCATCGCAGGGGAAACGGCTTTATTTTCGATGCGGAGCAGCCTTTGCAGCTTGACCGGGAGGTCGGACATTTTATCGGGGGTGTCCTTGCCCATACCCGGGCCAATACCGCCATTACCAATCCACTGATTAACTCATATAAAAGGCTGGCGCCCGGCGGCCTGACACCCATGCATATAGCCTGGTCGGAAGACAGCCGCAATTCAGTGCTCCGGGTTGTTGCCCGCCATGACCGGAAAACATGGGTGGAGGTACGAAACCCTGATCCGGCTTGCAACCCGTACCTGGCCCTGGCCGTAATATTAAAAGCAGGTTTAAACGGTATTCACCAGCAACTTACACCCCCGCCGCCACTGGCTGAAAACATCTTTCAAATAAATGAAAACCAGAGCCAGAGATTAAGGGTTGACTGCCTGCCCCGCACCTTGGAGGAAGCACTGCGGGAATTGGCCTCCGATCAACTGGCCAGGGCCACGCTGGGTGAGTATATTTACCGGAGGTTCGCCAGGGCCAAGGGTGAGGAGTGGGAACGTTTTCAGGTATTTGTGCACCCCTGGGAACTGAAAGAATATTTCTCTTTCTTCTAGTTGCTGATTTTTTTATTGGGGAGGTGGTCGGGATTATAAATATCCGTTTAAAACGCTGGTTTGAAAAACGCTCAAACCGGGAAAAGCACGTTGAATACTGCATTTACTTTGAAAAAACAAAAAGGAATGCAGAATAAAAGGAGGCATATATTAGTGGGTTTTGCACAACAGGTTGTCAGCGAAATAGTAGAGAGTGTTGCTAAAAGAAATCCAAACGAACCGGAGTTTCACCAGGCAATTCTGGAAGTGCTCGAATCTTTGGAGCCGGCAATTGAAAAACACCCCGAATTTGTAGAATCGGGTATCTTGCACAGAATAGTGGAGCCGGAACGGCAGATTATTTTCCGGGTGCCCTGGGTGGACGACAACGGCCGGGTACAGGTTAACCGGGGTTTCCGGGTTCAGTTTAACAGTGCCATTGGGCCTTACAAGGGTGGTCTGCGTTTTCACCCTTCAGTAAACCTGGGGATTATTAAATTCCTTGGATTTGAACAGATATTTAAAAACTCCCTGACCGGTTTGCCCATTGGGGGTGGCAAAGGCGGCAGCGACTTTGATCCCAAAGGAAAGTCGGACGGTGAGGTCATGCGTTTTTGCCAGAGTTTCATGGCGGAGCTTTACCGGCATATCGGGGCGGATGTAGATGTCCCGGCCGGCGATATAGGAGTCGGCGGCCGGGAAATAGGTTACCTGTACGGTCAGTACAAGAAGTGTACAGGTCTTCACAATGGAGTTCTAACAGGCAAAGGACTGGCCTATGGCGGAAGCTTGACCAGAACCGAGGCTACCGGTTATGGTTTGGTCTACTTTGTTGAAGAAATGCTTAAGGCCAAAAGGCAAACTCTTGCCAATAAGACAGTGGTTATTTCCGGTTCCGGCAATGTGGCGATTTACGCGCTGGAAAAGGCCCGGCAACTTGGCGCCACCGTGGTGGCAATGAGCGATTCCAACGGCTATATTTTCGATCCAAACGGGATTAACCTGGATACCGTGAAGCGGTTGAAAGAAATTGAGAGAAAAAGAATTAGCTCTTATATTAATGAGCATCCCACGGCTAATTATTACGAAGGCTCGCAGGGAATCTGGTCAGTTAAGTGCGATATCGCCCTTCCCTGCGCTACCCAAAATGAAATTGACGCGGAATCAGCTTTGAAAATGGTGGCCAATGGGGTAATCGCGGTAGCTGAGGGCGCTAATATGCCCTCTACCCCGGAAGCAATAAAAGTGTTTCATGACAACGGTATTCTTTTCGCGCCTGCAAAGGCTGCCAACGCCGGCGGAGTGGCCACTTCAGCCCTGGAAATGTCCCAGAACAGCATGCGGTGTTCCTGGACATTTGAGGAAGTGGACGCCAAATTAAAGGACATCATGGTTAACATTTATCGTCAGGCCAGCCAGGTGGCCAAGGAATACGGCTGTGAAGGCAACCTCGTAACAGGTGCAAATATCGCTGGGTTTCTCAAGGTGGCCAATGCTATGATGGCCCAAGGGGTTGTGTAAAAAGAGCAAGGAGATCATTGACGAGGAAAGGAGGTAGAACCATGGAGCAATGCCCGCTAGCCTACATTGACCCCTGTGCAAAATGCGCCCAATTTGGAAACTGTAGCCCAAGTCAGGCTGTCCAGAAGCTATCCGTCCTTGAAAAAGAGCTACAAGATTTGAAGAAGATGCTGCAATGCCTGGTTGATAAAAAGTAAAAATGATTATTCTCATCCCATGAGCACTTTCCGCCCCGGTATTACCGGGGCGTTTTTTGTCGTTAAGAAATTATGCTTTTCGAGAATTGTGGATAAGTGACCTTTGGGCATACATAAGCTGCATATAGCTGTCCAGAGGTCACAAAAAGGCAGCTTTGTTTTTTAGTCTGAAACGCTGCCTGGAAAGGAAACGGAGTTTTATGAAATGTGGAAATTATTTACCGTTATCGTCATCTTCAGGTAAGCATATTATATTAAAACACAGTTACTATTCAGGTATTCAGAATTCAGACGCCCATGAAGCTTCGCTTCACCATCAGATGGATGAAAATGGTAAAGATTTATTTTCAGGGCAGTAGTCAAAATTCAGAATGAACCCGTGAATATGCTTCCAGCAATTTAATAACCTCTTGCAAAAGAAGTTTTGTTTCGGAAATATCACCGTATCCAAGAATCTTCGTAAGAATATAGACGATAAACCACAAGCACGAACAAGTGCGCCTTCTGCCATACCAGTAAGTCTTCAAATGTTTTCGCCGGTTCTCTCATTCTGACTCCTGACTCCTGAGTAGTTACAAAACATATTTTCTAACCAGTCACATGAAGTTCAGGGAGCGCATATTACTAAAAAAGGTGAGGGATAAATAGGCAAATCATTTATATAAAGAGGCGCCGCTCAAAAAAGCCAGACAGAGGCGGCCGGCCGGAGGGTGATGAATGGTGAAAAGCGATGATGAAGGCGGTATTTTGGGTAACGTTTTAAGGGGTATCGGTGAACTGGTCGAACTGGTGCAAAAAATGGACGCCGAGGGGAAAACGGAAATCAGCCGGGTGGGGACAATCGGAGACCTCCAGGGGCGCCGGGGAACGGGCGCCTGCTATGGTTTCACTTTGAGAACGGGCCTGCCGGGAAAAAAAGAACGGGTTGGCGGCGAGTTTGTGCAAACCGGGGCCGGGCGGGAGTCTTCCTTGAAAAAAAGTGAGCCGGTGATTGACGTTTTTGATGAGGGTGGTTTCATCCGGATAGTAGCTGAGTTACCGGTAGTTTCAGATGATGAAGTGGCCGTAAAAATAAAAGAAAATCTGCTTAATATAACCGTTCTTGCCAGAGAGGCTTCTTTCAGCAAGTCCATCGTATTGCCTAAAAAAGTAAAACCCGGCACAATGCGAAAATCTATTCGCAACGGCATCCTGGAAGTGCTGGTGGATGTGCAAGGCAATAGTCAGTAGACAGTAGTCAAACGCCAATGAAGCTTCGCTTCACTATCAGATGGATGAAAATGGGGGTAGAAGGAAAAGGGACACACCTCCTCTTTGGGGCCTGTCTTTGGGGTCGGAGGAATGTCCCCAATATAGATGGGGTTACCGCTTCAGGCTTCGGTGGGGGTAGAACCCCCCGCGAAGCCCTGAAGTTTAGCGGAAGCTAAACAAGTTCACTTTTAGGTCAGAATGAGAAAACGGTTTATCATCTTGAAGTATTCTCACTACTGAATACTGACTATTGAAAAGCAGGTGAAGTTTTTAAAGTGACTGGGCAGAGCACTTTTAAAGTGACCAAGGCAATGGGCAAGGATGTGGGCAGGGGGATAGCCAGGCTGGATCCCGCCGACATCCAGTCCCTGGGGCTGGATGTCGGGGATCTGGTTGCCATTGGTTCCGGGGGCAGGACGGCTGCCCGGGTTATGCCGGCCTACGCCGAGTACAGGGGCAATAAATTGCTGCAGATCGACGGTATTATCAGGGAAAACGCCGGCGTGTCCCTGGGCGAAATGGTCCCGGTCAGCGGTGTCACCGGCCGGTCCGCCAAAAAAATCGTTTTAACCCCTATTGGTTTAGAACCCAACCCGCAGTTTGATGCCATGTTCATCAGCCGCTCGCTGCAAGGAGTGCCCCTGGTTAAGGGGGATAAAGTACGCATTTCGGTGCTGGGTTTGCGGAACCAGGAATTCATGATTGAGGAAACCGTACCCGGTGGGTTTGTGCTGCTTAACAAAGACACCGTGGTGGAAGTCTTGCAAACAAAAGTAGCCGGCTTGAAAAAGGCCGGTCAAGTAACCTATGAGGATATCGGCGGGATGGGCAAGGAACTGGCAAGGATCCGGGAAATGATCGAACTGCCGCTAAAGTATCCGGCTGTCTTTCAACACCTGGGCATTGAGCCGCCGAAGGGAGTGCTGCTGTACGGGCCGCCGGGCACCGGCAAGACATTGATCGCCCGGGCGGTGGCCAACGAAGCCAATGCATACTTTTTACCCGTCAACGGTCCGGAAGTAATTCATAAGTATTACGGCGAAAGCGAGGCTAAATTACGGGAAATTTTTGAGAAAGCCGCCAAAAAGGGCAACAGCATTATCTTCCTGGACGAAATCGACGCCATTGCGCCCAAGCGGGCAGAGGTCACCGGTGAGGTTGAAAAACGGGTGGTGGCCCAGTTGCTGGCGCTGATGGACGGCCTGGCTTCCCGCGGGCAGGTAATTGTCATCGGAGCCACCAACATACCTGATTCCCTGGACCCCGCCCTGCGCCGCCCCGGCCGGTTTGACCGGGAAATTACCATCGGTGTGCCCGACCAGAAGGGCCGGCTTGAGATCTTGCAAATCCATACCCGGGGTATGCCCCTGACAAGTGATGTAGACCTGGAGCGGGTAGCCGGACTAACAGGCGGGTTTGTCGGGGCGGACCTGCTTGCTCTTTGCCGGGAATCGGCCATGCACCGTTTGAGAAGAGTTTTGCCCCATCTGGACCCGGAAGGTTTAACCCCCGAACTGCTGGCCAGTCTACGTGTGTCTATGCAGGATTTCCTGCAGGCGCTGGAGGAAGTGGAGCCGTCTGCCACCAGGGAGTTCCTGGTAGAAGTGCCTGGCGCCGGCTGGGAGGACGTAGGGGGATTGGACGAGGTCAAGCAGCACCTGCGGGAAACTATTGAATGGCCATTGAAATACACGGAGCTTTTTGACCAGGCCGGCGCCCAGGCGCCGCGGGGAATCCTGTTGTACGGGCCGCCCGGTACGGGTAAAACGCTGCTGGCCCGGGCGATTGCCAACGAGGCCAATGCCAACTTTATTTCGATTAAAGGCCCGGCTTTGCTGTCCAAGTGGGTGGGGGAGTCAGAAAAAGCGGTACGTGAGGTTTTTCACAAAGCCCGTCAGGCAGCCCCCTGTATTATTTTTTTCGATGAAATTGATGCCTTGGTCGCTGCCCGTGGAATGAGCGGTTCGGCTGCCTCTGAACGTGTGTTGAGCCAGTTGTTGACCGAGATGGATGGTATAGAGGAATTGCGCCGGGTAGTGGTGCTGGGGGCAACCAACCGGCTGGATCTGATCGATCCGGCATTGCTGCGCCCCGGCCGGTTTGACCTGCAGCTGCGTATGGAACTGCCCGTTCAGGCTTCCCGCCGTCAAATCCTGGACGTGCACACCAGGAAAAAACCAGTCGCGGAAGACGTGGACCTGGACGGCCTGGCCGCTGAGACTGAAGGTTTCTCCGGCGCCGATATCCGGCACTTGTGCAGCCGGGCTGCCCTGGCCGCGGTGCGGGAGTACATAGCCCGGAATGACCGGCCGTCGCAAGAACCTCCGCGCGTGCAGATCTGCAACAGACATTTCCGGCAGGCTCTGGCGGAAATCAGGCCGCGGGCGACGCCGGACGGTTCAGGTTGAGTCTGGATAAAGAAAAAATATCGCTCTCATTCTGACTACTGACTATTGACTACTGACTCCTGAGTAGTTACAAGTGGGAGGTGAAAAATTTTAGATGGCTACCGGGTTGCAACCAAAAAAGCAGAGAGATGGGGACTCGCTGGGGGCGCTGGTTGACCGCCTGCTCGACAGAGGCCTGGTGATCAACGCCGATATTTTGGTATCTGTGGCAGGGGTGGAACTACTGGGATTAAAAATAAGGGCGGCCCTGGCTTCCTTTGAAACGGCGGCCCGGTATGGCCTGGAATTTCCCTCCGGCACCAGTATTGAGACCGCCGCCTGGAAAGACGCCCGTATCGAGAAGGAAAGCTGCCCGCAATGTGAAAAGCGGGTGCCCAAAGAGGAGCTTCTAACCGAGGGATGCCCGTGGTGCGGGTGGATTTCAGCCAGGGCGAAAAAACACATTGAGTCCCAATCGTCATTGCCGGTATAACGTGGGAGGGGGTATTGTAATGGGGCCGGATGAGGAAAAATGAAGCAGTTTCTGAGCGCTCTGGATAGCCGGAGCCGGGCTGTCTGGTGGCATTTATACTGCCGCGGCCACGCGGATATAGCAGGCATGGCAGCGGCAGCCGGTCTGGATAACGACATGGATGCTTTGCTTGCCATTCGCCGGGTGATCAATCCTGCTGCTGTGGCCATCCTGGGTGATCCGGCGGTCGAGTTTGCCTCCTGCCGGGTAGACCAGGACACGGGTGAGAAAATATATTACCACTGGTGGCTTAATCCCGCCTTCCAGCCGCCGGCAGCCGGCCGGCCGCTGGTGGACGTTTTTGAAACCGGCGGTGAACTGGTGGTAATTGTTGATCCCGGTTGCCGGCCAGTGTCCGGTCACCCTGAGGTAACCTGCCGGAACGGTATCGTCATGATCAGGTTTGACCGGTCAGAAGTCATAAGATAAAGTTTGCTCAAGTTGGAGTGGTGCCTGCCATTAGGGCGATTTTGAGGCCTAATTCAAAGAGCGAGTGCGCCTGAGGATAAGCGAGGGAACTGTTTGAGGC
>Ga0067045_1030455_pt1 | contig 15216 bp, 6 predicted proteins | sample TerdegcTABiofilm_FD_59184 | JGI IMG/M metagenome (GOLD analysis project Ga0067045, IMG submission 59184) | Combined Assembly of (Gp0054472, Gp0054536) Wastewater bioreactor microbial communities from Singapore -Terephthalate degrading...
GAGCCAGCGCCGACCTGCCACACCGGCGATCTGGACACCGGCGTGGCGCCGTTGCGCGTGTCGCTGGCCAGCGAAGCCTGGCGGCAGGCCAACGCGCAGGCGCTGGAAACGCTCGTCCGGCGTGTGACGATGGCGCCGTACGCGGCTCACATCCTGGGCATGATGACCGCGTGCGGCACGTACGGCGAATGGCACTACTGGGGCTTCTTCTACCTGCCCGACGTCGGGCCAGCGATGACGGCGCACTTCCGGGCATTCGTGGCGCGCAAGTACCGCACGACGGCCGCCGTGTCTGCCGCGTGGGGTCGGCACGTGGACTCCTTCGCTCGGGTGCGGGTCCCGGGACGCGAACGTCTGCAGACGGGCGGAACCTTCTTGCGGCGCGGACGCGACGCCGCCTGGGTGCGCGACTACCTGCACTGCCATCACCGACTGGTCGCGGACACGCTCATCGACTGCTGCCGGATCGTGAAGGAGGCCTCCGGAGGGCGACTGCTGGCCGGAGCGTTCCATGGGTACTTCTTCAACACCCCGTGGCGGGACGAAGGCGGCCACCTGGAGTTCAGACGCGTGGCGGATTCCCCCTGGGTGGACTACCTGGCGGCACCGCAGGTCTACGACGTGAGCAACCGCGACCTCGGCGGTCCGGCCCTGGACCGGGCCCTGGTGGCCTCGATCCGTCGCCGCGGCAAGCTGTGGTTCAGCGAGGCCGATACCCCTACCCACATCGGCCGCAGCATGAGGGTCTACTGGAAGACGCGGGGCGAGATCGCCCGCACGCCGGCCGACTCGATCGCCATCGTGCGCCGGGACGCGGCTCGCGCCTTTGCCGATGACCACGCGCTGTGGTGGTTCGATTTCGGACGCGAATACCGCGGAGGCGAGTACCTCGACCCGCAGATCATGGCCGAGATAGAGCGCCTGGTGGCTGCCGACCACCGCCTGAGCGAGCTGCAGCCCGAACCAACGGCCCAGGTGGCGCTGGCCTTCGACGACGGCAGCCTCTACCACATGAACCACTGGCGGAGCCTGTGCGACAACGTCAGCAGCGGCGTCACCGACCAACTGGCCACCGAGGCACAGTACTGCGGCGCCCCTGTCGACTGCGTGCTGTGGGACGACGTGGAGGATCGCCATCGGTTGGTCGTGGCCGCCAATCTGTTCGCCCTCGATGGCCCGGCACGGCAGCGGGTCACGCAGCTTGTGTGCCGCGCGGGCCGCACCGTGCTTTGGATGGTGGGGCCCGGCATCCTGGACGAGCGGGGCAGCGCCCGCGGCGATGTGCGCCAGCTTGCGGGCATGCGCACCGCGCGCCAGCGCGACCGCACCGTGCCGCAGATCCGCTTCGCGCAGACCCCGCATCCGCTGCTGGCGGGCCTGCGCGGAACCGTCTTCCGCTACCAGCCGACACCGGTATGGATGGAGAAGGACGCGGACCTGCCGCTCGCTGCCGACCTAGCGCCCGCGCTGGCGGTCCAGGACCCAGCCGCTGTGCCGCTGGCCTACTGGTCCGGTACTCGCCGCGTGGCGATCGCGGCCCGCACGTGCGCCTGGGGGCTGTCCGTGTTCTGCGCCCTGCCCCTGGTGCCCCGAACGTTCCTGCGGAATCTCCTGCTGGGCGCGGGCGGACACGTGTACGAACCGTCGGGCCGCGACGTGGTGCTGGCCAACTCGCGCGTGCTGGCCTGCCATACCCGCGAGGGGGGGCCGCGGGAGTTCGCGCTGCCGCAGCCTGCCGACGTCGTGGACGCCACCACGCGCCGGGTCATCGCCAAGGCGGCGACGCGCTTCGCTGTCCAGCTCGCGCCCCGCTCCACGGCGATCTGGTTTCTGCTGGATCCCCGCAGCAGCGCGCGCCCGCGTTCCTGACCGACCTGTCGGCGGCGCGGCCTGATCCGGGCCGAGGCGCGCTTTGATCCTCAGGCGGGTATCCACGGAAACAGAGTGCGGTACGTCGGCAGTTCGATCGTCGTGCTCGCGTCCCAGGGTGCGTCCGCCCGGTCGGCCCGCTCCCAGCGCGGCTGACCATCCAGGCCGGCGAAGAGGATGGGCTCGAGCACCGCCTGCCCCTTGTCGGGGCTGTGCAGCTCGGTGGCCGGAGCCACCACGCTGCCGGGCCAGCGGCCAACCGGCACGCGCACGCGTGGCCATCCCGCTGGGCTGGCGTCCACCTGCACCTCGGTCAGCGGCCGGCGCACGTCCAGCGCCAGTGCCACCTGGTCGAGCTCCCAGCCAGCCGGCGCCTGGGCGCTGTCGAGGGCGAACACCAGCGGACCACGCGCCAGCGCGCACTTGCCCCGATTGCTGCCGCCCGCCAGCACCAACCGGGGCGCCATCTCCAGCTCCAGGTCCAGACGGCGCGTCCCGGCAGCCGACACCCGGACCCGCCCATCCGCCTCTGCGGCGCGCGCGGTGCCGTCCACGCGCATGCCACCCGCCCAGCTCGGGACGCGCAGCGCCAGTTCCAGGGGAGAGCTCCCGGGGACGCTCACCTCCAGTTCGATATGGCCGCTGGCCGGGTAGTCGGTGACCTGGCGCACGCGCACAGGCCCGATCCCGGGTACCTCGACAAGCCCGCTGAACTCGCCGTAGAAGTTGACGGCCAAGGCGCCGTCCGCAGCGCTGGTGTACGCGTACCTCGGGAACAGCGCCAGGGCGCGCTGGCCGTTGGTGTGACAGCACGACAGCGACGCGCCTCCGTAGCCGCCTTCCACTCCCTGGATCCAACCGCGCGAAAACACCTTGGGGCCGGTGATCGGCAGATGGTACGTCCAGGTGCTCCCGTCGGGACAGACAGCCGGCAAGAGCTGGTTCCAGGCCACTTCCTCGGCCAGATCCAGCGCCATCGGATCCCCCGCCAACTCGAACAAGCGCAGATTCCACTGCATCCAGGTGAACGAGACACAGGTCTCCAGCGGCGCCTCCTCGCGCAGCTGGCCCGGCGCCTTGAACCACTCCACATCGCTCATCCCGCCGGTCGGGTACCGGACCTGCGCGGCGATCCGGTCACGCGCGGCGCGCAGAAGCTCCAACACCTCGACCTCGCCCGTGACGCGCGCATACTCGGTGAGGCCCACGAAGCAGCTCATCATCTCGTACGCCTTGCCGTCGCCGATGGTGTGGACCGGCGCCCCGGCACGCAGACTCGGCATGAGGCGCGGCCCGTCGGCGCGCTCCCAGAAGTCGGCCACCACGCGCCGCGCGAAGTCGAGATACGCGGTCTTTCCCGTGCGCCGGTGCAGCAGCACCATGGCCTCCAGGATCGAGCCGCTGGCCAACCCTTCGTGCTCGTCCGTGCGGTTCAGGTCCCGGGCGCTGCCCCAGCCGAACTCGCGGGCCACCAGGTCGCCGGCTCGCTGCGCGGCCGCCAGAGCCTGATCCCAGCCCGTGTGCTCCGCATAGGCCAGCAACCCGAGGATGGCGTACTTGTGCACCCACACATCCCAGCACGGCGTCCGCGCTGGCCGCTGCGGGTCGCCGCGGTGCCAGCGGTCTGCCGGCAGGTACGTCCCCAGGTACCCATCCTCTTCTTGGCAGGCCACCCAAGCGGCCACCAGGCGGCGCATCTTCGCTTCCAGCTCGGGGTGCTCCACCAGGGCGGCCGCCCCCACGGCTCCGAGCAGGTACTTGCCGAGGTGCTCGCCGATCCACGGCTGGATTCCCGGTCGGCGGCGGAAGCCGTCGAGCAGGGCATCGTCGCTGACCCGGAGCATCCAGCGGTCGATCGTGTCAGCCAGACGTCGCCCCCACAGGCCGCCCAGGTGCTGGACGTCCCAGGCGAGCAGCCTATGCCGCGACTTCGCCATGCAGGCCATGCGTACCGACCTCCGCGTGAGTGCCCAAGGCAAGGCTCGAGACCGAAAGCCGCGGCGCGCGCGCCTGGCAGTCCGCTCGCAGCCAGCATCGCCGCCCTACCGCGCGAGACCGCGCCGGCTCGGCACGGCGTCGGCCGGTACGATATGCCCTGCGCCCGACTGCCCGCAAGGCGGCAGCGCCCTTGACCCGGTTCGCCCCTGGTCCTTACGTGCAGCGCGCGCCCGGTCCCTCTGGGATCGGCGCGGCGATCCTCCCCGTCTTCAGAGGTGACCTGTGGCCAAGTCCTTCTACGTGTCTGCTAGCGGCCGCGACGCCAACCCCGGCACCGCCGCCCGTCCCTTTGCGACGCTGGCCAGAGCGCGCAACGCTTTGCGCGAGCTGGCGGCCCATGAACGCGCCGGCGCCACGATCTGGCTGAGCGGCGGCGACTACCACCTGACCGAACCGCTCGCCCTGGGCCCCAGGGACTCCGGTGCCGCCGGCGCTCCCGTGACGGTGCGCTCTGTGCCCGGGGAGCGTGCCCGGCTGCTGGGCGGAGTCGTCGTGCGCAGCTTCGAACCCGTGCGCGATCCTGCCGTACTCCGGAGGCTGGACCCGGCCGCACGGCCCCACGTGCTGCAGCTCGACCTGGCGACGCTCGGCCTGACTCGACTGCGGCGCATGCGCTCGCGTGGTTTCGGCCGCCCGCTGTCCCCCGCCCACCCGGAGCTGTTTTTCGACGGTGCACCCATGACCCCGGCGCGCTGGCCGAACGTCGACGCTGCCGACCCGTACGAGCGCATCGCCGGCTTCCCGGAGGGCACGGGCAAGGACGATGGCCACGGTTCGGTGCTGGGAGATCTGGCCGCGGGGTTCTACTACGACGGGGATCGGCCTGGTCGCTGGGCAGCCAGCGACGACATCTGGGTGCACGGATACTGGGCGTACGACTGGGCGAACAGCTACGAGCGGGTGGCCAGCATCGACATCGGCCGGCGCCACGTGCGCACCCATCCTCCGCACGGCCTGTACGGGATCCGTCCCGGGCAGCGCTTCTTTTTTCTCAACGTGCTGGAGGAACTGGACCAGCCGGGCGAGTACTACGTCGACCGGCAGCGCGGCCTGCTGTACTTCTGGCCTCCCAGCCCTCCGGAGGCGGCCGAGGTGATCCTCTCGGTCTTGGAGAAGCCCCTCATCGCCATGCACGGCGCCCGGCACGTGGTGCTCCGCGAGCTGACGCTGGCGGCCACCCGCGGGGACGCGGTGACCATCACGGGCGGATCCGACTGCTTGGTCGCTGGCTGTACCATCGCCAATACGGGCAACTACGGTGTGCGCATCGAGGGCGGCATGGATCACGGCGTGCAGAGCTGCGACATCTTCAACAACGGCGACGGCGGCGTCAGCCTCGCCGGCGGTGATCGCCGCACCCTAAAGCCCTGCCGTCACTACGTGCACAACTGCCACTTCCACCATCAAGGACGCTGGTCGCGCTGCTACGTGCCCTCGGTGATCATGTCGGGCGTGGGCACGCGCGTCTCCAACAACCTGATCCACGATCATCCGCACTGCCCGATCCTGTTCTCCGGCAACAGCCACCTCATCGAGTACAACGACATCCACCACGTGTGCTGCGAAACCGGTGATGTCGGCGGCATCTACACCGGCCGCGACTGGACCTATCGGGACAACGTCATCCGCTTCAACTACCTGCACGAGATCCACGGACCCGGGAGGCTCGGCTCCATTGCCGTGTACCTGGACGACTGCGTCAGCGGCATCACGGTCTTCGGCAACATCTTCCAGAGCACCCAACTGGCGGCCTTCATCGGCGGTGGCCGCGATTGCACCATCGAGAACAACCTCTTCATCGACACGCATCCGGCCGTGCAGATCGATGGCCGCGGGCTCTCCCCTGCGGAGGTCTGGCAGAACATGGTCAACAAGACCATGAAGGAGCGCCTGCTGGCCATGGACCACCACAATCCGCCGTACTCCACGCGCTATCCCGAGCTCATGGAGATCGACCGTTGGCTGGCTGTAGGCAAGGGGGTGCCACCGGAAGGCAACCGCGTCCTGCGGAATATCTTCGTCAGCGGCGAATGGCTGAAGATCCATTGGGAAGCGCGGCCGGAGCTGGTCGATGTCCGCGACAACTGGCTGACCACGGACCCCGGGTTCGTCGATCCCGAGTGTCCGGAGAAGGCGGGCTTCGCGCTGCGCGACGACGCGCCGGTGCTGCGCACGATCGGCTTCCAGCATCTTCCGTTCGAGCGCATCGGGCTGCGTCCAGACGAGTACCGCCCGTCCGCCTGAAGACCCAAGATCGGCCTGCGGTCCGTCGCTGCGGAGACCTCCGCTCGGGCACAGGCCAGGTGCCGCACGTACGGCGACCGTCGGCGGTCCGCGCCTGGAGAAGCGACATGCTCAGCCACCGAGAGAACTACCTGCGAGCGCTCGAATTCAGGCACCCCGAATGGATTCCGTGCAGCCTGGCCATCTCCCCGGCCAACTGGCACCGGTGTCGGGAGGCCCTGGAAGAGCTGTGTCTACGTCACCCGCGGCTCTTCCCTGGTTTTCGGAAGGGGAGCGTAGACTTCGATCGCTTCCCCCCAGGGTACCGGCCGGGCGAGTACTTCCGCGACAACTGGGGCTGTCTGTGGTACACTGCCCAGGGCGGCATGGAGGGTCAGGTCGTCGAGCACCCGCTGGCCGACTGGCAGGCCCTGGAGGCCTACCGCGCCCCGGACTTTCGCACGCACGCGGAGCGCGGGACCCGCGACTGGGAGCAGATCCGGCGACACGTGGCTGGCCAGCGCCAGCGGGGGGAACTGGTGTGGGGCGACGGTGAACGCCTGTTCGACCGTCTCTATTTCCTCCGGGGATTCGAGGCGCTCATGCTCGACTTCGCCACGGAGGACCCGCACCTGCCCAGGCTGATCGACCTGCTCTGGGAGTACGAGGCCAAACTGGTGCGGCAGTGGCTCGATATCGGCGTGGACGTCATCGGCTTCCACACGGACATCGGCACCCAGAACGGCCTGATGATCAGCCCGGCCCACTTCCGGCGCTATCTCAAGCCGATGTTCAAGGACTTGTTCGGCACCTGCCGCCAGGCCGGCGTCCACGTCGCGCTCTCGTCGGACGGGCGCCTGCTGGAGATCGTCGACGACCTCATCGAGTGCGGCATCTCCGTGCACGACCCGCAACTGCGCGCCAACACGCTGGAGGGCATCGAGCGCCACTACAAGGGCAGAGTCTGCGTCAACCTGGACCTCGACCGCCAGATGTTCGCCTTCTGCACCCCCCAACAGATCCGCCAGCAGGTGGAGGAAGCCCGCGCCCGCCTCTATCTGCCCGAAGGCGGCTTGATGCTGATGGGCGTGGTCTACGACCCGAACACGCCCTTGGAGAACATCGAGGCTCTGGCCACCGCCTTGGAAGAGGTCTGCTTCGAGCTGCCGACCTGACGCGCCGGGCGGCCCAGCCATGGGAGGACGTCACGTGGCGCGCAACGCAGAAAACCAGGCCCCTGCGGCTGACCAGCCGCAGGGGCTGCTGTATGGTGGGCGATACTGGACTCGAACCAGTGCCCCCCTGCTTGTAAGGCAGGTGCTCTGACCAACTGAGCTAATCGCCCGTGGGAGCGGGGCCGGCGCCGCGGCGCCGGGAACCAGCGGCCGGCGCCGGACCGGCACGACCCCAACCGACATTCGCTCGGGGAGCGGGCCCTGGGCTCCGCTCCGCGCGTCGCGTCAGCGATGAAACTATGCCTTGCTGGCGGGCCGTGCAAAGTCCGGGTCGGCTGCGTGCCGCGCCCGGGTGGCCACTTTGGCCAGCGTCGCCCGCGCCGCCAACGGTGTCTACGCACCCTGACTCGGCGCCTCGCATTGGCGCGCTCGGTCGGACCGCGTTATATTGCCAGCCCCAACGGTTCGTTGCGCGGCGCCAGGGAAGGGCGCCAAGGTGACAGGCACCATGCACCAGCCCACGGCTCGTCGATACGCCTGCTCCTATCCAGTCCCGACCCGGGGCTAGCGCGTATCGCTGGGATCGCTCATCTGGATGGACGGCCGCCGGCGACGCGCCGGTGGCCGTTTTTTCTTCGATCCGCGGCGGTCCGAGCGCGCGGACCGCCACGCTCAACCATGGCGCGCGCAGTGGGGAGACGAGCGGATGGACATCCTCGAGGACCTGGCCTTTCGCGGTTTGATCAACCAGATGACGGACGGCCTCGACCAGCGGCTTCGCCAAGGGCCGATCACCCTGTACAACGGCTTCGATCCGACCTCGAGCAGCATGCAGGTGGGAAATCTGGTGGCGATCCTGCTGCTGCGGCGTTTCCAACTGGCCGGGCACTCGCCCATCGCGCTCATCGGCGGTGGCACCGGCCTGATCGGCGATCCCTCAGGCAAGAGCGAGGAGCGCGCGCTCAACCCGGCAGAGACCGTGCGCGAATGGAGCGGACTGTTCCGGCGCCAACTCGAGCCCTTTCTCGATTTCGAGGTCAAGACGAACCCCGCCCGGATCGTGAACAATTTCGACTGGCTGGGGCGCGCGTCCCTGATCGACTTCCTGCGCGACATCGGCAAGCACTTCTCGGTCCCGGCGATGCTGGCCAAGGATTCGGTGAAGTCCCGGCTGGAGACCGGCATCTCCTTCACCGAGTTCGCCTACATGATCCTCCAGGCGTACGATTTCCTGCGCCTGTACGAGGATTGCGGCTGCGAGCTGCAGACCGGCGGGTCGGATCAGTGGGGCAACATCACCGCCGGCACGGAACTCATCCGGCGGGCAGGCAGCCTCCGCGGCGTCGAACAGCGCGCGTACGGCCTCACCTGTCCCCTGGTCACCAAGGCGGACGGCACCAAATTCGGCAAGACCGAAGCCGGCACCGTGTGGCTGGACGGCAGTCGCACCACGCCGTACGCGTTCTACCAGTTCTGGATCAACACCGACGACCAGAACGTGGTCGACTACCTCAAGTTCTTCACCTTCCTGGATCACGATGCCATCCGCGATCTCGAGCAGGCGGTGGCCACGGCGCCGGAGCGGCGCGAGGCGCAGCGCACCCTGGCCCACGAGGTCACCGCTTTGGTCCACGGTGCGGCCGCGGCCGCCAAAGCCGAGCACATCTCGCAGGCGCTGTTCTCGGGCGCGGTCGCCCGCCTGACCCCGGACGAGATCGAGATGGGGTTCCACGATGTGCCCACATACCGCATGGAACAGGATGCCATGCCGCTGCTCGACCTGCTGGTGGCCGCCGACGTGGTCAAGTCCAAACGCCAGGCGCGCCAGGATGTGGAGAGCGGTGCGGTGTACCTCAACGGCGTCCGCTGTGCGGACGTGAACCACATGGTCCGCCGGCAGGATGGTCTGCACGGCAAGTATCTGATCCTGCGCCGCGGCAAGAAGAGCTATTGCTTGGTGCGCTGAAGGGCGTGCCCGGGCGCCACCATCGGCCGCCCGTCGTCCCGTACCCACATCCGAGGAATCCGAGATGTCCGCCAGACCGCGCGTCGCCGCCATCGTCACCATCTATCACCCCAAGTCCCACGCCGACGTCATCGTCACCAAACTTCTCAAAGGTGCTTCCTGCGATGACGGCTTCCATGCGCCCGGGGTGGAAGTGGTCAGCATGTACCTGGACCATGTCCTCGAAAACGACATCGGCGTGGGTCTGGCGCGGAAATTCGGGGTGCCGATCTACCCCAGCATTCGCCGCGCCCTGCACGCCGGCGGCAAAGAGCTGGGTGTGGACGCCGTGCTCCTCGTGGGCGAGCACGGTGATTACCCGTGGAACGAACGCGGCCGACACCTGTACCCGCGCCGCTACTTCTTCGAGCAGATCGCCGGCGTCTTCGGGGAAAGCGGCCGGGTGGTGCCCGTGTTCAACGACAAGCACTTGGCCTACGACTTCCGCGACGCTCGCTGGATGTGGGATCGCGCCCGCGAGCTGGGGATCCCGCTGATGGCCGGATCCAGCCTGCCGTTGGCCTGGCGCAATCCCTGGCTGGAGCATCCCCTGGACACCCCGATCGACGAAGCCTTGGCCGTCGGCTACGGCGGCATCGAGGCGTACGGGTACCACACCCTGGAGACTCTGCAATGCATGGTCGAGCGGCGTACGGGTGGCGAGCAAGGCGTGGTGTCCGTTCAGTGCCTCGAAGGTGACGAAGTCTGGCGGGCCCGCGACCGCGGCTGGTGGTCGCAGGAGCTGGCCGAAGCCGCCTGCGCCTGCATCCAGGACAAACCCGCCGGACGCATGGAGGATCACGCGCGGGAGCCGGCCGTGTTCCTGTTCCAGTATGCCGATGGATTGCGCGCCGCCGCGCTCATGCTGAACGGCTACGTCAAGGACTGGGCATACGCCGCGCGCAGCCAGGGCCGCATCCTGGCCACGGAATTCTACCTGCAGAACGACGGCCCCTTCGCGCACTTTGGGTATCTGTGCCGCAACATCGAGCGTTTCTTCCAGACCGGCACCGCGCCCTATCCGCCGGAGCGCACGCTGCTGACGACGGGGATGATCGATGCGGCGATGATCTCGCGGTACGAGGGCCACCGAGTGGTGCCGACGCCCTACCTGGACATCGCCTACCGGTCCTTCGCGGAACCGCCCATACGGCCTTCGGGTCCGCGGCCTGCCGGTGCCTGCCTGGACCCGAACGCGCCGGACATCGCGGGCAAGAAGGCGGACGAGTGATCCTGCCGCGAGGGCGCGGGCGAGGCCCAAACGCGGCAGGCGCCGCTCATTCCCATTCGACGGTGGCCGGCGGTTTGTGGGTGATGTCGTAGAAGACGGCGTCGATGCACCCCAGCGCCATCAGGCGGTCGCTGACGGCCGCCAGGAAGGGAGCCGGCAGGCGGGCGAAGCGCGCGGTCATGAAGTCGTCGGTGACCACGGGCCGCAGCACCACGCACTCGCCGTCGGGCCGCACGCCCAGGGGCAGCAGCACGGTGGGCATCTGCGTCACCGCTTCCATGAGCCCGAACTCCGCGAGCGCGTCCATGACGATCGCGTCCGCTTCCCGGAGCACGTCCAGGCGAGCTCGAGTCAGATACGCCCGGCGCAGGCGCAGGACAGGCAGCCGCTGCGGCGCCAGCAGGTACACGACGCGGTTGATCTGCGCACACGCGTTGGTCAGCTCGGTGGATGCCTGCTCGAGGCGATCCCAGTCCAGCGCGCCGCTGAGCACCGCAGGGTGCGCGTAGGTCCGCGCATCGCCCTGGACGCCGACGGCCCGCAGCGGCAGCAGCGCCAGGTCCAGTCCATGCTCGGCAGCCAGGGCCGCGGCCACGTCCGCGACGCTGTCGCCAGCGCGCGAACCGGCCGCCGCGGTCTCGGCAGATGGCCGCCCCGCCGCCGACGCAGACCCGGCCTGCGCCTGTGGCGGCAGCGGCCCCTCGCTGCACAGGGCGCGCACCGCCAGGCCCGGCCCCGGGAAGGGATGGCGCCAGAGCAGATGCCGCGGCAGTCCCAGCCGTTCTCCCAACTGGCGCACTTCGTCCTTGTACAGGTGGGCTAACGGTTCCACCACCTTGCCTTCGGCCAGCAACTGCTCGATCAGATCCACGCGGTTATGATGCGTCTTGATGACCGCCGCGTGCGGGGTGCCGCCCGACTCGATGGTGTCGGGGTACAGGGTCCCCTGCCCCAGGAGCCACGCGTCGGGATCCAGCGCCAATTCCGCCAGCACGCGCTCGCGCACGGCCAGGAACTCCGCCCCGATCCGCCGGCGTTTCTCCTCCGGATCCGTCACGCCCGCCACCCGCGCCAGGAACTCTTCGCTGGCATCGACCACGCGGAGGTTGTGGAATCCCGATTCCTGCATCAGGCGCGCCACCAGCGCACTCTCGCCCTTGCGCATGAAGCCGTTGTCGATGTGCAGGCCGAGCACCCGCTGGGCGCCCAGCGCCTTGTTCAACAGCAGGAAAGAGACCGTGGAATCCACCCCGCCGCTGACCAGCAGGAAGACCTTCCGGCCTGCCGCGGCCGCGGCCAGGTCCCGCAGGAGGGTCTCCAGGTACCGGTCCATGGTCCAGTCGCGCGCACAGCCGCACAGCGTCACGAAGTTCTCCAGGATGGCCATGCCACAGGCCGTGTGCGTGACTTCCGGGTGAAACTGGAGCCCGTACACGCGCCGGCGGTCGTCAGCCATGGCAGCCACCGGGCATGCCTCGGTGCTCGCCAGGCACGCGAAGCCGGGGGGCGGCTCGACCACCGTGTCGCGATGGCTCATCCACACGGTCTGCTGTGCCGACAGACCCGCCAGGATGCCTTCCGCGCGCAGCACGCGCAGCTGCGCGGCACCGAACTCCATCACGTCGCCGGGACAGACGCGTCCGCCCAGATGGTGGGCGATGAGCTGGTGGCCGTAGCACAGCCCCAGCACCGGGACGCCCAGATCGAACAGCGCCCGGGTATACCGGGGACTGTCCGGTGCGTACACGCTGGCCGGCCCTCCCGAAAGGATCAGACCAGCCGCCTGCGCCAGTCTCTCCGCAGGCGCATCCGGCGGCAGGATCTCCGCATAGACCTGCAGACGGCGGATGCGATTCGCGATCAGGTGGGCGTATTGCCCGCCGAAATCGAGCACCACGATGCCCGTTCCCACTGCGTGAAGACCTCCTCGGGGATGCCCGCGCCGGGTCTGGCAGCCAGGCCGGTGCCCGCTACGGGCGGCTGCCCGCCGCGCTCAGGACTGCTCGACAAGACGCCGATTCCGGTCCCGCCTGCCCCACCGGCGCGCTCCTCCTGCCAGGGCCGAGATCGTCGGCCGTCACCGCACCAGCGTCAGCAGCCGCCGCTGGGCGACGGGCCCGACTCTGAACTCGCAGTAGTACACGCCCGAGGCCACCCGCCGTCCCCGGGCGTCGCGGCCGTCCCAGGTGGCAGCGCCGACCTCCGGCCAGACCGGATGGTCGACCAGCCGGCGCACCAGGATCCCCGTGATCGTGCGGATTTCGACGATCGTGTGCACGCGCCCGGCCACTGCCAGCTCGCTGATGCCCACCTCGTAGGGAATCTGGACCGCCTCCCGGAACGGGTTGGGGAAGACCTCGCCCAGGCGCAGCCCGACCGACTGCCGCGGATCGAAGTTGAGGAACGGCTCCCAGACGACTTGGCCGTCCATGCGCGCTCGAATCCATTCGGGATCCACCGAGCCCCACCAGTTGTTGGTGGCCACGAGCGGTCGGTCCGTGCGGTTGCGCACCAGCTCGGTCGCGTCCTCGACCACGTTGAGATCCACGCGACTGGGAACGTCGAAACCCTCGGCCAGCAGCACCAGTTCGCTCTGTTCGAACCAGTTGTTCCAGATGCGTGGCCGCGCCGTGAGGCTGGCTACGGCGATGCGGTTCTGGACGAAATGGTTGCCGGTGATGTCGACCAGCTTGCTGCCGCGGCAGCGCACGCCCGCCCCGCCGCTGAACGTCGAGCCCGAGACCTGCCCGGAAGCATCCGCATCGAAGGTCAGGTTGGCCGCCGTATCCGCCCGAGCTCCGTTCTGGCGGAACTGGCTGTCCACGCACTCCAGCGGGCCGCCAGCGCGCACCAGGCCGCCGCCCCGGTTGTCCGCCAGCAGGGCGCCGCTGAGACGCACGCCGTACCGCCCCTGCACGACGATACCCAAGCCCTCCGCACCCACCACCTCCACGTCGGCCAGCGTGGAGGCCTCGTGGCCGCTCGCCAGGAAGATGCCCGCGGCCGCAGCCGCGCGCACCACCACGCGGCGCAGCGCCAGACCCTGGCCGGATTCGGCCGCACTGACGCCCACCACCGGGTACTCGACGGTCGCCCAGTTCAGAGGAAACATGCCCGCACCCAGCCAGCGGATGCCGTACCAATCGCCTGCAACCGGGACCTCGGCAGCCGATGTCAGACGCACGGGACTCGAGCCTCCATTGCTGGTGACCAGTTCCCCCTCGACGATCAGCTCCGTGCGCTCGACGTCCAGGCCGCTGTGCAGGCCGTCGGCGTGGAATCGGATCCAAGCCCCAGGCATCAGCTCCAGGCGAGCCCCCCGCTCGACCGTCACGTCTCCCACCACGTCGACGCTCCCCGCCCAGGCCTGCGTTCCAGCCACAGGCCCGGCCCGTCGCCGGTCGGCCGCGTCCAGGCATGCCACGAACTGCCCACCGTGCCGGCGGATGCCGGTGACGCTGACGCCGCTCGGCGCCGCGGGATTGGTCAGCACCCAGTAGTCCCGGAAGCGCTCGCCGTCGAAGACGTCGGTCGCATCGCCGAGATTGCCGCCGTACCGCTGCCGGTACTCCTCGTCGTGAGCCCAGAAATCCAGGTTGTCACCGCCGTCCCCGAAGGGTGCCGGGCTCCGCCCCACCCCGAATCCGCCGTCGCGAAACAGGCCGTCAGCGCAGACCAGATCGACCAGCTTGGCGCGTTCGTCGTAGTTTCCGGTGATGCGGTCCTCTACCACGTGCCAGATGAGTACTCCCTCGGCGGGCAGGTCGCGCTCGTAGTAGCTGGCGCCCCGCAGGCGCGCTTCGACCAGCAGATACTCGACATCGCCCCGGATGGGCAGTTGGTACACCGTGCCCCCGGCGTTCACGTCGCCCAGGACAGCCGAATCGATCCGCCCCTCCACCACCCGCAGTTGGCTGTTGTTCCGCCCCAGCCAACCCAGCCGCTTCAGGCTCCAGGCACACAGCGGATTGGGGCCGTTCCCGTCGCGCCAGCCGCTGGCCCCGTGTCCCATCAGCCCCCACTTCCCGATGCCTGCCGAATCCTCTTCGGGCGGAGCGTCCGGGTTGTCCGGTCGGCTGGGGTCGTACAGATCGACCAGGCCGAGGAAATGGCCGAACTCGTGCGCCATGTGGCCCACCGCCACAGGGAAGCTGGGCCCCTGCTGCACGACCCCGCCTGCGCCCTTGACATGGTTGTCGCCGCGGAGGCGCACCCGGCCGCCGCTGGCCGCAAGGTCGTCGCTCACGTAGTCCTCGCGCAGCCCCAGCCCGGCGATGCCGGTGGCCTGGTTCCGGATGAACCCCTCTGGTGCGGTCGCGGTCAGGACGAAGAGAAAGTCGACGTACCCGTCGTCGTCGCCGGAATTGGGTATGCCGTCCGGGCCATCGTCGTCGTACGCTCCCAGATCGACGCCCTGGTCCAGCAGGACGAGCACGTCGCGGACGAAGTCGCCGTAGCTGCCGCGCGGGGCGATGTACCGGGCCTGCTCGCCGGGGACGGTGATCCACCGGTCGAAGACCTCGCCCTGCAGCGCGAACTGGCCGCGCGACATCTCCTGGTAGAAATGCGCCAGGCTTCCGGGCCGGCCCGCATCGAACAGGTACCACCCGAAGTCGGGGATCGCCTCGCTGCTGCCGCGGCCTTGCTCGGCGAAACGGGCGAACACGGTCAGCGCCCGCAGCCGGCCGCTCGCCACGGGCGCGGCCCCGGCGGCC
>Ga0067045_1030456_pt1 | contig 15215 bp, 15 predicted proteins | sample TerdegcTABiofilm_FD_59184 | JGI IMG/M metagenome (GOLD analysis project Ga0067045, IMG submission 59184) | Combined Assembly of (Gp0054472, Gp0054536) Wastewater bioreactor microbial communities from Singapore -Terephthalate degrading...
GCGACGCGGCTGGCTGGCGCGACGGGGGCTGCTGGCGCGTGCCCTCCTCGTCCGGAGGCTCGTTCCTGAGCAAGATCGCGGCGGGGATGAGCACACAGTAGCCGATGACCAGCAGCACTGGCGCCAGGGTGAGCGACAGGAAGCCGTCTGCCGGCGGCACGCTCAGGAACACGTACCCGATCGCGATCACCGCCAAGCCGGCGATCGCCAGGCTGAAGTTGCGGCGCCCGAAGGGGAATCTCGGATCGATTCTGCTGGCCATGGCCTTCAGCGCTTCTCCTGGATGCGAGCGGCCTTGCCCTTCCGGCCTCGCAGATAGAACAGCCGCGCGCGCCGCACCCGACCGGCACGGATGGCCTCGATGCGCGCGATCCGCGGCGAATGGATCGGGAAGACGCGCTCCACGGCCACGCCCTGCGTGACCTTGCGCACGGTCACCGTCTCGCTGATGCCCGTGCCCTTGCGCTGGATGACGTCCCCCTCGAAGACCTGGATGCGCTCCTTCTCGCCCTCGATCACGCGCACGTGCACGCGCAGCGTATCTCCGGGCCCGAACTCAGGCAGGTCTGTCCTGAGCTGATTCGAGGTGAGTTCGCGCATCACGCTCATGTCCATGGCGCTACCCAGCCCTTCTGTCATTGGTTGGTGTGTGTGGCTGCGCGCTGCTCCGCCGACAGGCGGCGCCACCGCGCCACCAGTTTTTCTTCCTCTTCGTCCAACACCGCGTGCTCGAGCAGGTCGGGACGCCGCTCGAAGGTCCGGCGCAGCGCCTCTCGCCGCCGCCACGCGCGCACCTGTTCGTGGTCACCGCTGCGCAGCACTTCGGGCACTGCCAGCCCCTCGAATTCCGCCGGCCGCGTGTACCAGGGACAGTCGAGCAGGCCATCCTGGAACGAGTCGTCCAGCGCCGAACTGAAATCCCCCAGCACCCCCGGGATGAGCCTGACCACCGCATCCAAGACCACGCACGCCGCCGGCTCGCCACCGGTCAAGACGTAATCGCCGATGGAGATCTCCTCGTCGATCAGCCGCGTGCGGATGCGTTCATCGATGCCCTTGTAATGCCCGCACAGCAGCACGAGCCGGTCCAGACGCGACAAGCGCACGGCCGCATCCTGGCTGAACACAGCGCCGTCCGCGGTCAGGTACACGCAATGCGCGCCTGCCAGACCCAGAGCGCGCCACGCCCGGAACACCGGCTCCGGACGCAGCACCATCCCCCCGCCCCCGCCGTAGGGAGCATCGTCCACGCTGCGATGGCGATCCGTGGTGTAGGCCCGCAGGTCGTGGACGGCGTACTCCACCAGTCCCATGGCAGCCGCACGGCCGACCATGCTGGTGCTCAGCGGCGAGGAGAAGTACTCGGGGAAGGCGGTCACGATCTGGATTCTCATGGCGTTCCCCGGAACGATCCTAGACTCCAGTGAGCAGTTCCTCGACGCCGCGCACCACCACCAGCTTCTCCTCCAGCCGCACCTCCCTGATGAAGTCGCGCACGGCGGGGATCAGGATCTGGCCGCTGTCCGTCCGCACCTCGTACACGTCGGTGGAGGGCATCGCCAGCACCTCGACCAGCTCCCCGATCCTCGTTCCAGCCTCGTCCACCACCGTGCATCCCACCAGATCGAAGACGTAGTAAGTGTCCTCCGGCAGCGGCGCCACTTCGTCACCCGGCACCGTCACGTACGCGCCTGCGAGCTGCGCCCGCGCCTGCTCGGGCGTGTCGATGCCGCGGAACTTCAGCAGCACGCAGTCGCCGTCAGGACGCCAGCGCTCCAGCTCCAGTTCCACCGCGGCCCTCTGCGGGTGCTCGAGAATCACCCTGGAGAGTTCCGCGAAGCGCCGCAGCGTGTGGGTCATCACCTCCGCGCGGACCTCGCCACGGAGGCCCTTGGGACGAACGATGCGCGCGACCGCAACCCGGGCCGGAGGCATGGATGCTCCTGTCTGCGCCCGACGAGACGCGAGCGGCTACGGCGCGGCAGCCGGTTCGGGCGCCGGCTCCTCGGATGCCGCCGCGGGACCGGCAGCGCCGGTGGCCTTGGCCAGCTTCCGGCGGCGCTTGGGCTTGGGCCTCGTGAGCACGGCCTCGTCGACGGTCCCTTCCAGGCCGCGCCAGCGGGCCAGGATCCCGCGGCTGCGCAGCAGCGCGGCCACGGTCTCGGTCATCTGCGCGCCGCGATCGAGCCAGAGTTGCGCCTTTTCTTCGTCGATGGTGAGTCGAGCGTGGATCGGGTCGTACAGACCCACCTGAGCCAGCGCGCGACTCTCGCGCGGCGAGCGGTTCTCCATGGCGACGATGCGATAGCATGGACGGCCGCGCTTGCCGAACCTGGTGAGACGAAGTTTGACCAATGTGCGTTTCTCCTGAACGGGTTGTCGAAGACTGGAGGCAGCCACCCGCGCCGGGTCAGCGACCCATCATGGGCCATTGCACCTTGCCGCGACCGGGGTGACCCCGGCTCACCTTTCTGACCATCTTCTGCATCATCTCGAACTGCTTGACGAGGCGGTTGACATCCTGGATCGTCGTCCCGCTGCCTTGGGCGATGCGGCGGCGGCGGCTGCCATTGAGGATGTGCGGCTGGAGGCGCTCCTGCCGTGTCATGGAGCGGATCATGGCCTCCACATGCTTGAAGGCGTCGTCCTCCAACTGCACGCCCTGAAGAGCCTTGTTGGCACCCGGGATCAGCCGCAGCAACTGATCCAAGGGCCCCATCTTCTTGACCGCCTGCAGTTGCTCCAGGAAGTCCTCGAAGGTGAACGACTCCCGGCGCAGGCGCTCCTCCATGCGGCGGGCCTGTTCCCGCTCGACCGCCTGCTCGGCCTTCTCGACCAGCGAGAGAATGTCGCCCATCCCGAGGATGCGGGAGGCCATGCGGTCCGGGTGGAACGCTTCCAGGTCCTCGACCTTTTCGCCCGTGCCGATGAACTTGATCGGCTTGCCGGTGACCTCCCGGATGGACAGGGCTGCTCCGCCGCGGGCGTCCCCGTCCATCTTGGTCAGCACGACGCCGGTGAACTCCAGCCGATCGTGGAAGCGCCGGGCGGTTTCGACCGCATCCTGCCCGAGCATGCTGTCCGCCACGAAGAGGATCTCGTGGGGGCGCACCGCCGCGCGGATGCGCTCCAGCTCCGCCATCATCTCCTCGTCGATGCTCAGCCGTCCCGCGGTATCGATGACGACGACGCTGCGGTTGGTCTGCCGAGCCTGGACCAGCGCCTCGGTGCAGATGGACACCGGATCGCGGCCCGGAGGCGGGCAGAATACCGGCACTTCGATCGCCTGGCCGAGGAGGCGCAACTGCTCCACCGCCGCCGGCCGGTACACGTCAGCCGCGACCAGCAGCGCCGGCCGCTGCTGCAGCCGAAAGTGTCGGGCCAGCTTGGCTGCGATCGTCGTCTTGCCGCAGCCTTGCAGCCCCACCAGCATGATCACCGTCGGCGGGTGGTCCGCCAGCCGGAGCGGACTGCAGTCGCCCCCGAGAAGGGTCACCAACTCGTCGTGCACCACGCGGATCATCTGCTGGCCCGGCGTCAGGCTCTTGAGCACATTGCGCCCGATGGCCTGTTCCTTGACCCGCTGGATGAAGGCCCGCGCCACGCCGAAGTTGACATCGGCTTCCAGCAGCGACCGCCGGATCTCGCGCAGGGATTCGTCGATGTTCCCCTCGGTCAGCCTGCCCTGGCCGCGGAGCTGGCGGAACACCTCGTCGAGACGTTCGGACAGTCGCTCGAACACTGCGGGTACCTGCTGGCAGAGAAAGCGTTATCGGCGCCGGATGGAGCGGCGCGGAACGACTGAATATAGACCCGCACACCTACCCCGGCAACACCGGTGGTCGCGCGCCGGTGCAGCCGCGCAGTGCGCGGATGGCCGCTGCGGCGTCCGGAGCGCGGAATATCGCCGAGCCGGCCACCAGCACCGTGGCGCCGGCGGCGCGGACTGCCGGGGCCGTCTGCGGGTTGATGCCGCCGTCCACCTGGATGGGCACCCGCCACCCGCAGCGGGCCAGACGGTCCGCCAAGGCGCGGATGCGCCCCACCGCCTCCGGCTGGAAGGATTGGCCGCCGAAGCCTGGCTCCACGGACATCACCAACGCCAGATCGGCGGTGGCCACGAAGGGGAAGAACCGGTCGATGGGCGTGCTCGGGTTGACCACCAGGCCGCAGCCGAGCCCCAGGTCGCGGCACTGCGCCATCACCTCGCCAGGATCGGGATGCACCTCCAGGTGGATGGTCACGGAGTCGGCGCCCGCGTCGCGCAGGGCGGGCAGCAGGCGACTCGGCTGCTCCACCATGAGGTGGGTGTCCAGCGGCAGGGAGGTGATGCGCCGGACGGATGCGATCACCGGCATGCCGAAGCTGATGTTGGGGACGAAGTGCCCGTCCATGACGTCCAGGTGCAGCAGATCCGCCCCGGCGTCCGCGACGCGCCGGATCTCGTCGCCCAGCCGAGTGAAGTCGGCCGCCAGCAGCGATGGCGCCACGCGCACCGGCAGTTCGTTCATGGCATCGCCTGCTCCTGCAAGGTATCCGGCAGCGGTGCCGGCAGAGACGGCGAGGCGGTGATCACTAGATCCACTGGCGTCAACCGCAGCACCTGGCTGCCGGCCACCGGCGACTGCTCCAGCACGATGCCCGGCGGCTGGTCGGACCGGACCATGGTGGCGACCGCGCCCAAGCGCATCTCGTACTTGAGGAGCGTATCGCCGGCTTGGGCGATCGTCAGGCCCTGGAGCGGGGGTACTGTCTTGGGCAGCTCCGGGCCGCCGCTGCTGACCTCCAGGTCGACCCGCGCCCCCCGGGGCAGGCGCGTGCCTGCCGGTGGCGTGCTGCGGATGACCGCGCCCCGAGGCACGGTCGCGGACGAGGCGTACTGCACGTCGCCGAGCGCCAGGTGGGCGGCGTCGAGCTGCAGTTGCGCCTCGCGCAGGCTCACCCCTGCCAACGTCGCAGGCACCGGATAGTAGCGGCGGCCCAGGCTCACGTCCACGCGGATGCGGCGGCCGCGTTTCACCGGCAGGCCCGGCGCCGGATCCTGCGCGAGGATACGGCCGGCGGGAGCTGTGTCGTGGTAGAGCGTGTCGCGACGCGCCAGACGCAGCCCCAGCCGCGCCACCTGCTGGCGGGCGCTGGCCTCGTCCTGCTGCCGCACATCGGGCACGATGACCAGGGGAACATCGACGATGTGGGGCATGACGAGCGCGTCCAGCACGAAGGCGAACAGCGCTGCCGCCGTGGCGGCAGCCGCCAGCAGCACAGGCAACTGCCGCAGCAAGCGCCTCATGGCTGGCGTTTCCGGATGCGAGCGGCAAAGCTACCGTCGCCGGCCTCGCGGCCCGGCAGCGTCTGCACGTACTGGCCAGCCCAGGGACAGCCGGGACAGCGGTCCGCCGCGGGTTCGAGCACTGCGGTGGGGTGGCTCTGCAAGAAGCGATCGACCACCTCTTCGTTCTCCTCGGGCTCGAGGCTGCAGGTGCTGTACACGAGGACCCCGCCCGGCGCGGTCACGGCGAAGGCCGCGGCCAGGATCTCCCGCTGGCGCTCGACGAGCGCAGGCCACTGCCCGGGCGTGCGGCGCCAGCGGATGTCCGGATGGCGGCCCAGCGTGCCGGTGCCGGAGCAGGGCACATCGGCCAGGACGTAGGGGAACGAATTCGGGCGCAGGCCAGGAACGCGCGCGTCCTGCGCCAGCACCATGATCCCCGTCAGACCCAGGCGGCGCTGGTTGGCGACGAGCCGCTGCAGCCGCTGGCGCGAGCTATCCGCTGCCAACACGCGGCCGAAAGGGCGCACCCGCAGAGCCAACTGGGAGGTCTTGCCTCCCGGGGCGCTGCAGGCGTCGAGCACCCAAGCGCCGGGAGCCGGATCGAGCAGGGCCACAGCCAGCGCCGCACTGGCGTCCTGCACGTAGAATGCGCCGCTCGCGTACGCGGCGCTGGCGAACAGCGCCTTGGCATCGTCGACGACGAAATGGTCGGCAAGCCCCGGAACCGGCGCCACGCCAACGCCGAGCCCTTGCAGTTCGGCCACCAGCTTGTCGCTGGTGGTGCGCGCCGTGTTCACCCCGATCGTCAGCGGTGCCGGTCTGTTGTTCGCGGCCAGCATGGCCCGCGTGCGCTCCAGCCCCCAGCGCTCCAGCCAGCGCTCGACCAACCACTGAGGATGCGAGTGCAGGATGGCCAGATGCGCGGCCGGCGCCGCCTGTTCGTCGGGATACACGACGCGGTGCGGCTCGCGTTGCGCGTGCCGCAGCACCGCATTCACCAGGCCGGCGATGCCGGGATGGGTCACGTGCCGGGCCAGCTCCACGGTCGTGTGGATGGCCGCGTGGTCGGGGACCCGATCCAGCCAGAGGAGCTGGTACAGGCCTAGCCTGAGGAGCTGGCGCGCATCGTGGCTGACCGCGGCGCGCGAGGCAGGCGTGAGGTAGTGAGCCGCGATATGGTCGAGTCGCAGCTGCCAGCGCAGGCACCCGAAGACCAGCTCCCTGGCCAGACCGCGATCCCGGGGATCGGCCAGCGCCTGGTCGAGCTGCTCCAGAGCCGCGTCCAGAGGCTGGCCGCGCTCGATATGCCCCAGGGCCCGCCAGGCGACCCAGCGCGCGCGCATGGCTGCCGATTGGCGCCATGGGCTGCTCCCGGAGCGCTGGACATGCGGTCTGGATCGAGTGGCCATGGGATTGCACCTGAGTGCCTGGACAGCGAGCGGCGCGAACCCCGAGCGGCAGGCACTTCGTCTCCGCCGCGACGGATGGCAACGACGATGCCGGTCGGGGCGACCGTTCTCCCGCCGGGACCATCGGCGCCCATCGAGCACGAGCGAACAGCCGCGTGCAAATCTAGTGCCGCCAACACGCTGGGCAAGCGGTCAGGGGTCTTCTTGACGGGCCCAGAGGCCGCGTGCATATTGGCCGTCGCCATGGGCAGGGTCGGTGCCACAGGCCGGTCGCGCGCCCGCCAGGCCGCCAGACAAGTCGGCGGGTGTGACCATCGCCCAGCCTGGCGTTCGCCGGCCTCGGCGGCCGGGCTCTGGGTCGAGTCGACCTGCTGCCCGCACGATCCGTGCTCACTTGCAGATCCCCGATCGGCAGACCATGCGCTGCTATCCCGTCTGGGATATCCGTCACGAGGGCGAGTACACCTCGGTCATCGAGGTGCTCCTGGCTGCTCGCGGGATGGAGGCCGCGGAGCTGAGCGCTGGGGTGGACGCCCTCGCCGGCCGGGCAGCAGCCCTCCACGCACCCGAATTGCTGGCCGACATGGATCGGGCTGTTGAGCGCCTTGCCCGCGCGATCGCCGGGCGCGAGCGCATCGTCGTGTTCGGCGACTACGACGTCGATGGCGTCACCAGCACGGCCGTCCTGCTGGACTTTCTCGAGAAGGTCGGCGGGAATGTCGGGTACCTGCTGCCGGACCGGCACGACGAGGGGTATGGCCTGCAGCCGCGCGGCGTCGAGCTGGCCAGCCAGCAGGGTGTCCGGGTGATCGTCACCGTGGACAATGGCATCTCCGCCTGCGAGGCGCTGGCCCTGGCGCACAGCCGCGGCATCGACGTGGTCGTCATCGATCACCATCAGCAGTTGGCAGCGCTGCCGGTCGCTGCGGCGGTGATCGACCCCAACCGCCGCGACAGCAAGTATCCTTTTCCCGGGCTGGCCGGGGTCGGCGTGGCGTTCAAGGTGGTGCAGGCGCTGAGCGGGCGGTTCCTGGACGCCGAGGCGCGGCGCCGGTACCTGAACAGCCTGCTGGATCTGGTGGCGCTGGGGACAGTGGCGGACATGGTGCCCGTCACGGGGGAGAATCGGCTGCTCATCCGCCGAGGTCTGCAGGTCCTCAACCGGACGCCCCGGCTCGGGCTGCGGCAGCTCATGCTGGCAGCCGGGTACGACGGCAAAGATGTCGACACGATGGGCATCGCGTTTCACCTGGCCCCGCGCCTGAACGTGGCAGGGAGGCTGCACACCCCGGAGTTGGCGCTGCGGCTGCTGCGCACCCAGGACCAGGACGAAGCGGCGGCGCTGGCCCGACAGCTCGACGAACTCAACAGCCGGCGACAGTCGCTGCAGCGACAAGGATTGGCCGAGGCCGAGCAGTTGCTGTGTCCCGAAGACCTGGACAACGATCGCATGATCCTGCTGCTGGGCGAGAGCTGGCATCTGGGTGTGATCGGCCTGGTGGCTAGCAAGCTGACCGAGAAGTACGCGCGGCCCGCGGTCGTGTGTTCGGGTCAGCGGCGCGACGGCACGTACACCGGCTCGGCGCGCAGCATCGCCGGATACGACATCAGCGCTGCGGTGAGCACGTGCGCGGATCTGCTGCTGCGGTACGGTGGGCACCCTGCGGCGGCGGGCTTCACGCTTCCGGAGGAGAACTTCGAAGAGTTCCGCGTGCGCCTGTTGGAGCACGCCCGGCAGCACCTGACGCCGGAGGACCTGCAGCCGTGTCTCCAGATCGATCTGATGCTCCGCCCGGCGGATATCACCCCGGGGACCTGGGCGGCGGTGCAGCAGCTGGAGCCGTTCGGGTTGGGCAACCCCAGGCCGGTGTTCGGGGCGCGTTCCTGCCAGATCGTGCGCGCGCAGGCAGTCGGGCGCGAGGCGAGCCATCTGCGCCTGGAGATGCGCTGCGGCGAGCGGCTCTGCCGGGCCGTCTGGTGGGAACAGGGCCCACTGGCCTCGCGGCTGCGTCCGGGCAGCGTCGTCGATGTGGCATTCGTGCTGCAGCCAGATGATTATCGCGGCGCCAGCGAAGTGCAACTCGTGCTGCAGGACATGGATCTGAGCGCGTAGCGCCCGAGGGCGAGGTCCCCATCACTGGCGCCCGCCCGAGGCCGGCGGAGCCGACACAGCAGCGCGACCCATCGCTGCGGCGGTGGGGCCGCCACAGACAGCCAGCGCGGGTCAGGCATGATTCCTCCTGTGCGTATCGCTCACCGAGGTGCCTCTGGCAGCGGTCTGGCACCCGAGAACACCCTGGCGGCCTTCGAGCGGGCCATGCAGTTGGGGGTGGATGCCATCGAGATCGACGTGCACGCCACCCTGGACGGGCAGATCGTGGTGATCCACGACAGCACCCTGAACCGCACCACCGATCGCAGCGGCGACGTCGCGCGGATGACGTTCCAACAGGTGCGCGCTGCGGACGCCGGCTCCTGGTTCGGACGGGAGTTCGCCGGCGAGCGCATCCCGTCGCTGGCGGAGGTGCTGGAGTTGACTCGGCGGCGAGCCATGGTGGTCATCGAGGTCAAGGCGGACCACATCGCCGAGCGCGTGCTGCAGACCATCGCTGCCCTCGGGGCCGCGGATCAGGTCGTGCTGCAGTCTTTCAACGCCGAGACCGTGCGGCGACTCAAACTGCTCGAACCGGGGATTCCGGCGGCCTGGCTGTTGGGCCGGATCGTTCCCGGGCCGACGCGGCTGCGGGCGCGGCGGCTGGTGCGGCAGCTCCTCGAGCTGGGGGCCAGCGCGGCGTCGATCTGGCACGGCACGCTGACAGCGGCCTTCGTCGAGGAGCTGCGCCTGCGGGCGCTGTCCGTGTGGGCCTGGACCGTGGACGAGGAGGCCGCCCTGCACAACGCCATCGCCATGGGGGTCGATGGCATCATCACCAACTATCCGGACAGGCTGAACAAGGTGCTCGACGAGCTGCAGGACCAGAATCGGCTCCTGCCAGCCGCGGGCCGGCGCAGCCGCTGGGTGCGGCGCCGTCTGTGGCGGCGGACGCGGAGCGCCGACAAGACCTGAGCAGGCAGGGACGCATGGTCGATTCATTGCGCGAGGTGCGACGGCTGGTCCGGCTCTCGCTGCTGACGGCATTGGTCGCCGTGGCCACGCGGGTGGTGCAGATCCCGATGCCGGCGACCGAAGGATATGTGAACGTCGGGGACGCGGTGATCATCGCCGGCAGCCTGCTGGCCGGAGCGGCGACGGGAGGCATCGCCGGCGGCGTGGGCTCGACCCTGGCCGATCTGCTCGGTGGGTACTCGCACTGGGCGCCGTTCACCCTCCTGATCAAGGGCCTGGAGGGGTTGCTCATGGGCGCGCTGGCGCGGGGCTTGGGCGTCGATCTGCGCCGGCGCAGCGGCGTGCTGCTGGCTGTCGCGATCGCCCTGTTGGGCGTGACCTGGATGGTCATCGGCTATTTCCTGGTGGAGTGGCATCTGTACAGCTTGCCGCCGGCCCTGGCGAGTCTGGCCGGCAACGTGGCCCAGGGAGCCGTCAGCGTGCTCTGCGGCGTGCCGTTGGCCGTCGCCCTGAGCCGCCGTTTCGCCGCGTCCGGGCGCGCGTCGTCGCAGTCGGTGGATTGACGAGCGCCCGGTAGGATTCCCCGCCCGGCGCTGGGTGGTTGCCCATGCTGTGGTCGCTGCCGTTCGCGCTGCTCCTGCTGGCGGTCGTCGGACTCAGGTACCTGCGCCGAGGAGGGCAGCGGTGTCCCGAGTGCGGGGCCCGGCGCCTCGGTGACGCGCCGCTGTGTCCGCACTGCGGGTGGATCTTCGCGACCCCCGGCGACGACGACGATTGGGGCGGCTCCGAGGAACCGTAGGCCGCAAGCCGGCGGGGACCGGTGTCGCGCGGGGCGGGCCGGGGCTCGGCGCCAAGGCGAAGGCTGTCATGCTGAGCGATGAAGTCCTGTACCTGGGTGCAGCCGAGGCCGACATCACGCCACCGGCCGGCATCGCGATGGGCGGGTACTGGGGGCGGCCGACAGGGGCGGTGGGCGTGCACGACTCGCTGCGCGCCCGCGCGCTGGTGTGGCGCTGCGGCACGACGCGGGTGGGCCTGGTCGCGCTGGATCTGGTGGGGCTGGACGCCCAGGTCGTGGAGCGGATTCGCCAGCGGGTGGCGGCCCAGGTGCAGATCCCCGAACACGGGCTGATGGTCTGCTGCTCGCACACGCACGCCGGGCCGCTGACGCTGTCGTTCCGTGGCATGGGGCAGCTCGATCCGGCGTACATGGCGCGCCTGGAAGAGACCGTGGTGGCCACTGCCGCGCAGGCTGTGGCGGACGAGGCACCGGGTGCACTGGCCTACGCGCGGGTGCCAGTGCAGATCGGGATCAACCGCCGCCAGACCCGCCGAGGCAGCACCATCCTGGGCCAGAATGCCGCTGGACCCGTGGTGCCGTACGCCCACGTGATCCGGTGCGACCAGGGCGGCACGGTGCGGGCGGTGCTGTTCAGTCACCCCTGCCACGGAGTCGTGCTGGGGCGGGGCAACTGCCTGATCAGCGCCGATTTCCCTGGAGCGGCGGCCCGCTACGTGGAGCAGGCGGCCGGAGCCACGAGCCTGTTCGTCAACGGCGCGTGCGGCGACATCAACCCGCGACTGACCAATGCCGACTTCGCGGCGGTCGACCGCTTGGGCGAGGAGCTCGGTCGTGCGGTGGTGTCCGCGCTCGCCGCCGCCGCGCCGATTCGCGGCCGCCGGGTGCGCTGTGCTCGGACCACGGCCCGCCTCGAGCTGAAGCCGCCGCCGTCCCGCTGGCGTGCCGACATGGTGGCGATCGTCGCCCGGCTCAAGGAGCTGTACCGCCGCGGCGATCCGGAGGCCGGCCAGGTGCAGCGCGCCTTGGCGGACTGGGCTCGAGCCTGGCGCGCCTGGGCTCGGACAGAGGACGGCGCGGACTCTTCGCTGGGACTGGAGGTCCAGGCCATCGCCGTGGGCGAGCTGGCGCTGCTGGGCCTGGCGGGCGAGATCTTCGCGCGCTACCAACTGGACTTGGAGAAGACCTCGCCGGTGCGCCATACGGTGGTCTGCGGGTATGCCAACGGCTGCGTGGGCTACATCCCCACTGCCGACGAGCACGCCCGCGGCGGGTACGAGATCGACCAGGCGTTCAAGGTGTACCCGTCGGTGCAGGCGGTGGCGCCGGCATGCGAGGGGCAGGTGCGGGCGGCCGCTTACCAGGTGCTGGCCGCGGTGGGCGCCGCGTGAAGACGGGGCATGTCGCCGGCGGCCAGCCGCCGAGCGGACGGCTGTGGGCGGAGAGGGGACGGGCGTGAAGCGCGGACCGACGGCAGGAAGCGACGCGGGACGGGCCGCCGAGGCGCTGGCCATCGGCGCGCAGCTCGAACGAGTGTACGCGCACGTGCCCGCTACCCGCTGCGCCGGCTGCGGCGCCTGCTGCCGGTTGACGCCGGAGGAGTACCGCAACCGGTACGCGACGATGTTCCCGCTCTACCGCGCGGAATACCTGCACATCGCGCATTTCGTGCGCACGGAGTTCGACGGCCAACGGGCGGCCAGGCTGCTGGGATTCACCACCGAGCGGCCACGGCGGTGCCCGTTCTTGGGAACCACCAACGAGTGCACGATCTACGCCGTCCGGCCGTTGATCTGCCGGACGTACGCGGTCATGGATCCGCCTTCGATCGCCGCGGCCGCGGCTCGCCACCAGGGCGAGGTCGCGGCCGACTGGCTGCGATCCTTCGCCCACCGCGAGGCCGGGATGGTGTGCGCTCGCGCCGTGGTGGTGGAGCCCTCCAAGGTGCCCGCGCACGCCTATCGGCTGCTGACCGGCGCGTACGAGCGCGAACTGACCGAGGTGAGCGCTGGCGTAGCCCTGGTGGACGCGGCTCGCCTGGCGGCGTACACCGCCGCCACCGGGCGCGGGCAGATGCCGCTCCGCTGGTCGTGGGGAGGCTTCAACGCTGTGTGCAACAGCCCGGCAGGATGGCTGCGTTCGGCATTCCCCGCGTACTGGGCGCGGGCCATACTGGCTGACGCGGGGTGAGCGCTCGCCGCCGCCGGCGCAGATGCAGAGGCCTCTGGCCCTGCGGCGCCTAGCGGCCCTGCGCCTCCTGCGGGTGAGGGCCCTCCAGGACCTGGCGGACCTTGCACGCCAAGGCAGCGCGGGTGAACGGCTTGGCGAGAAACGCGATCCCGGGTTCGAGGACCCCATGGTGGGCGATCACGTTCTCGGTGTACCCCGACACGTACAGGCACTTCATCTGCGGCCGGGTCTCGGCTAGCTTGGCCGCCAGCTCGCGCCCGCTCATCTGGGGCATGACCACGTCGGTGACCAGCAGATCGATGGGACCCTGATGCGCGGCTGCCTGGCGCAGCGCGTCGGCCGGACTGACGGCTGCCAGCACCGTGTACCCGAGCTCGCCCAGGACCCGCGCGGTGCTCTCGCGCACGGATTTGTCATCCTCGACCAGGAGGATGGTCTCGGTCCCTCCGCGGGGCTCGGCTGCAGCGGCCCGAGGCGGTTCCGCGCTCTGCTGTAGGCAGCGCGGCAGGTACATCCGGAACGTCGTCCCCTGGTGGGGTTCGCTGTACGCGTGGACGAAGCCGTGGTTCTGCCGGACGATGCCGTGCACGGCGGCCAGGAGCAGGCCGCCTCCCCGGCTCAAGTCCAGCGGTGCGGGGAAGGGCTCGAAGATCTGCTGCAGGGTCTTGGCGTCCATGCCCCGACCGTCGTCGCTGACCGCCAGCATGACGTACTCGCCGGGGGTGGCGTCCGCACGCTCCCGGCAGTACGCCTCGTCGACGGTGACGTTGGCGGTCTCGATGGTCACCGTGCCAGTGCCGGCGACGGCCTCGCGGGCCCGCGAACACAGGTTGACCAGGATCTGAGCGATCTGGTTGGGATCCAGGCGCACCCGCCAGAGCGAGGCTCCAGGGATCCACGTGACCTGGATGCCTTCGCCCAGCACACGGCGCAGCAGCCCCAGCGTCTCCGCGACCGTCTCGTTCAGGTCCAGCACCTGCGGGGCGATGGATTGCCGGCGCGCAAAGCCGAGCAGTTGCTGCGTCAGCTTGGCGGCGCGCTGCGCCCCGTCCATGATCTCGTCGAGGAACCCGCGCACCGGATCGTCGCTGGACACGCTCTCTTGGCTCAGTTCGCAGTAGCCGATGATCGTCGTCAGCAGGTTGTTGAACTCGTGGGCGATGCCGCCGGCCAGACGCCCGATGGCCTCCATCTTGTGGACCAACGCCAAGTGCGCCTGCAGTCGGTCGCGCTCCGCCTCCGCCTGTTTCTGGGCGGTGATGTCCTCGCCGATGGAATGGACCGACAGCAGTCTGCCGGAGTCGTCGAAGAGCGCCCGAGCGGTCCAGCGCTGCCAGCGCTCCGAGCCGTCGGCGGCGATGACGCGATGCTCGTAGGTGCGTTCGGGCGCTGCCGGCCGCAGCTCGGCCAGCCGGGCTCGCACCTCGTCCCTGGCCTCGGGCGGCACGAGTTCGAGCCAGTCCACGCCGACCAGCGCCTCTGGCTCCTTGCCGAAGAAGCGCGCGTACGCTCGGTTGACGAAGCTCAGCCGGTTGTCGGGCGTGAAGCGGCAGATCAGCCGCGTGCTGTCCTCCACCAGCGTCCGGTAGTTCTGTTCGCTCCGGCGCAGGGCCTCCTCGGCGCGCTTGCGGTCGTCGATGTCGACGGCCATCTCGTAGCGCAGGCGGCGGCCATCGGGCCAGAGGATGGCTCTGTCGATGCAGTGGTACCAGCGGTGGGTGATCTTGTTCTGGAATTCCCAGATGTACAGGCCCGGAGCACCCTCGGCGAACAGGCGCTCGTTGGTGCAGAACGGGCACGGGGCATCGCGTCCCTGGAGGTACTCGTAGCACTTGCGGTTGTCCGGAGCACCGAAGAGGTCGCGCACCGCGCGGTTGACGTACACCACCTCGTACGTGTGCGGATCCGCCACGTACACCGGTTCGTCGATGCCGTCGAAGATCGCCAACATCTCGGCGTGCGCTCTGTGCAGCGCTTCCTCGGCGCGCCGGCGATCGGTGATATCGTGGATGACGTGGGCCGCGCCCAGCCACTGGCCGCTGTCGTCGACGATGGGGTCGACGCAGATCTCCAGGGTGCGATCGCCGGCGGCGATCTGGGCGGTCTCGCGGCGCCCGCTCTGCCGCGCTCGGCGCACCGGGCAGTCCGGGTGAGGTCCGCTCGTGTCGTGCACGATCTCCTAGCAGTGCCGGCCGAGCACGTCGCGGCACGGCCGCTGCAGGATGGTCTCGGTGCCGCGGTTGCAGCGGACGATGCGCTGCTTCTGGTCGAGCAGCCAGACCACCGAGTGCACCGCGTCGAGCGTGCGCTCCCATTCCTGGGCCGCGCGCCGGTCGTCGGCAGCTTGCCGCTTCAGGTCTAGCAGGGCCTGCGCGGCGGCGACGAGCACCTGCGGGTCCACGGACGCTGGCAGACAGATGTCCGCCTCGCCTTCGGCAGCCGGCGCCGCAGCCGGTGCTTCCGGGCCAGCGGAGGCCG
>Ga0067045_1030457_pt1 | contig 15213 bp, 8 predicted proteins | sample TerdegcTABiofilm_FD_59184 | JGI IMG/M metagenome (GOLD analysis project Ga0067045, IMG submission 59184) | Combined Assembly of (Gp0054472, Gp0054536) Wastewater bioreactor microbial communities from Singapore -Terephthalate degrading...
CCTGGATTCATTTGCCTATGTTCATCTTTCTTCGGAGCCCTCAAAGGAAGATATTTCTTACCAGTTGTTTTCCGCTGCTCCGGAGAATATGGAGGAGTTCTGCCGATTATACCAACGGACTTCGGGCGGATTAATGACCGAGGCTCTGGACCTATGCAGGGATGGCCAGAGGGACGAAGAACTGAACCGTGAATACCGGGATTTAGGATTTCAACGGGAACGTCTCCTCTTTGCGCTCCATCGGAAGGGATCTCTTCAAGCAATCTTTATGGTGGTACTCTCTGATACGGGATTGAACCTCTCTAATCTGACGAACTGTGTGCATGTTTTTATTACAGATCCGCAAAACCTGGAACCAGAGGTGCTGTTTAGTGCCCTGGGAGACCTTCGCAGGTATTTCAGGGATACTAAAATACCTATTTTAGTATATCCTGAAGGATATATGATGGAAAGGAATCTTCCGTATGAAAAAACCTATACACTCTGGGCATTAAGCATGGAAGCCACAGATGATTATTTCATGGCTTTAGAGGCAATTTTTAAGAGACCGATGCATGGATAAGCTATACAACAGTATCATTATAACTAATTTCCTCAAAATGATAAAATCCCGGTACAGTTATGTGAATACCCTTGAGTTACTCCAGGCTGCCGGCATGGAACTGTACCAGATTGAGGATGAAGACTGCTGGTTCACTCAGGATCAGGTAGATCGATTTTATGATAAGCTCGTTCAAATGACAAAGAACCCAGGCATTGCACGGGAAGCAGGTTTGTACAGTGCTTCTCCTGAAGCGCTGGGAACGATGAAACGGTACGTGATGGGGTTGCTGGGTCCCGGGAAAGTGTTTGAAAAGGTGGAACAGATTGCGAATGGATACACGCGGTCTTCCCGATACATGTCCCGGCGACTCAGCAGAAACTCTGTAGAGATCATCGTAACCCCAAATCCAGGTGTAGAGGAACGGCTCTACCAGTGCGAAAATCGGATTGGGTATTTCGAAGCCATTGTACGGGTTTTTAACTATCGTATGCCCCGGATCGAGCATGTTGAATGTATGGTTAAAGGATCACCCCACTGCAGATATAAGATCACCTGGCAGGAGAGCCCTGCTACTCTCCTGCGATGGGTTCGGAATGCGTGTTTCCTCCTGGGAGGAGCAGTAATAGGTGCTGGATGGATATCTTTCCCTCAACCGTCTTACAAAATATTAACCACTACAGGGGTTCTGGCAATTCTACTGGGGCTTTCTCTGGCAACAGAATTCTTGAATCGGCGGGAACTTCTCGGTGCGTTAGACAACCTCCGATTTTCTACCGATCATCTCCTGGAAAATATCAGTGTGAACTATAACCATGCCCTTTTGATCAACGAAATTGGGCAGACGATCAGTAAACAGATCCAGGTGGATCGAATTCTCGGAGGGGTTGTAGAGGTAATACAGAAGTATCTCGATTTTGATAGGGGGCTTATTCTCCTTACAAATCCAGAAAGGACTTATCTTGAGTACCGAGCAGGATACGGGTACAGCGGGGAACAGCTAGGAATACTGAAAGCTACAAAATTTCATCTGGGCAACCTCAATTCTCGTGGAATCTTTGTGGTATGTTACCGGGAACAGAAGCCCTACCTGGTAAATAATGTGGAAGAAATCCTGGATAATCTGAGTCCCCATAGCCTTGAATTTGCTCGTTTTATGGGTTCCCGGTCGTTTATCTGTTGCCCCATTATCTATGAAGAGAATTGTCTGGGTATCCTGGCCGTGGATAACATCATCAGCAAGAGGCCTCTCCTGCAGCGGGATCTGGACCTTCTTATGGGCATTGCGCCGGAATTAGGAATCAGTATTCATAACGCTCTAATGATTGAGACACAGCATCGTCAGTTTCAGTCGGTTCTTCAAGCATTGGCGGCCAGTATTGATGCACGGGACGTGCTTACTGCAGGACATTCCGATCGTGTAACAGCCTATGCGGTGGGAATCTGCCGGGAACTCGGGCTATCCCGGGAATATACAGAAATGATCCGGGTTGCTTCCCAGTTGCATGATTACGGGAAAATAGGGATCCGGGATTCGGTCTTGAAAAAACCGGGACCTCTCTCGCCCCGGGAACGGGAAGAGATCAAAGCACATGCGGAGAAAACCGAGCAAATCCTGAAAAAGATCAACTTTGAAGGGATCTACCGGGAAGTACCGGTCATTGCCGGGGCACACCACGAATGGATCGACGGTTCTGGATACCCACGAGGATTAAAAGGTGAGGAAATCCCCCTGGGGGCGCGAATCATAGCAGTGGCGGATTTCTTTGAGGCTATTACCGCAAAGCGGCATTACCGGGATCCTATGAGTTTCGATCATGCGATGGAAATACTAAAGGAAGAAAGCGGGCGTCATCTGGATCCCCTCGTAGTAGAAGCTTTCATAGCCCACATTACAGGAGTTCGGAGACTTACCCCGCTGGGTGGGTTTTCTCCTATAATAACGAATTAATTCCTGCCGGAGATTAGCTGCTTGATTTACGACCCCAGCAGATAATTAAGGGTGTATAGGTAAATCGCCCCGGGTCCTTGAAGAATCGGATGAAGTCTTCTTTAAATTCCCGCGGGCTGGAATACCCGGGAAGATCGAAGTGCATTTTTCCTGCCAGCACTTCTATTTTTTTTATCCAGTTAAACGCATCGGTATCCCGAACAGTGCCGTAAATCAGGTGGTGCGCTCCTACATGGAGAGAAATATCCTGGAATCCCAGTCGGTAGAGGTGTGAGTAGAGTTTTCTCCCTGCATAGGGGTCAAAATCCATCCTTTCCTCCAGCTGGGCAATGGCAGCCTTAATGGCCTGTTCCAGCCGGCTGGAAAGGCCGTAGTGATTGAGAGAGTTATGATCTAAATCGATTAAGCAAAGGATGCCTCCCAGTTTCAACAGGGCTGCGACATTCTGCACCAGATCAAAGGCTTCGGTTTTGAAGTATTCCAGAATAAACCGCATCCATACGAAATCGAACCTGCCTAAATCCTGGAGATTCTCACGGATGTCCCGCTGAACAAAGGTAATACCCGGCTTTCCATACCGGTGAACCGCATGCCGGATTCTTTCTTTTGAACCATCCACCCCCAGGGCAAATCCGGAAGGACCTACCAGTTTATGCAGGATAGAGGTAGTACGCCCGGTTCCGCATCCGATATCGGCTACCCACATACCTTCCTCCAGTCCTGCCCGACGAGCCTGCTCTACCACAGCCGATTCTTCTGTTTTTAACTCCAGCCGGAGGATTTCTTCCTCATTCTCCATGATATACTGCATGTTTTTTCCTGCCGTTCCATGTATCCGGATACTCCTTCCGGTAGTGAGAATTCCGCCAGCTCCGTTTCAATGCATCGTTCAGTTTATAGACAATGTAAGACCGCCCGGGATTCCGTATCCAGAAGAATGATCTAAGGATCCTCAACGGGTACGAAGGAAAGGAATAGATGTGTTTTTTGATATAATTATCTCCGATATATACAGTTTCCGGGTCTACCCCTTCCGGTCGATGAGTGAGGTAGGAGAAACGGAATTTTGCCCAATCCTCCGGGAAATCGGTAAACAGCAGCCTTCCTTCCTGTTGAACCTGCTCCATCAGGGCAGTACCCGGGAGAGGGGTAAGGATACTTATCTGCACCATATCAATCCCAGAATCTAGAATGAAATCTGCCAGCCGTTTATAGTATTCCGGGGACTCATGATCGTTCCCAATAATAAATGCTCCCAGGACACCGATACCATAGTCGTGCAACCGCCGGATTACAGTCTTATAATTCTCAACCCCGGTGTGAAGGTTTACCCCCTTATGCATGGACCTGAGGGAATCAGGATCGGTAGTTTCAAATCCGATGAATACATAGGCGCAACCTGCCTCCGAAGCATACTTCAGTACCTCCGTATCTTCTGCAACATTTATCGAGGCTTGCATCCACCAGGTTTTCCGTATTCCCCGTTCAACCATTCCCTGGAATAACTCTAATGCCCGTTTGCGATTTTCAGCAGAATAACCGATTAGATTGTCATCCAGAAAGAAGAGTAAAGAGCCGGGAATCGTCTCCAGCTCATTAAGGATAGAGTGAGGGGGCCGCTGGCGGTAGGATCGGCCCAGGTATCGCGACACAGAGCAAAAGCTGCAGTCAAAGGGGCAACCCCGGGAAGTTTGAATGGAGTGCCAGAGATAATCGGGATGCAGGAGGTCTCTCCGCGGTAGAACATTGAAATTGGAAAAGTCTACTATCGGGCCTCTGTAGATACCTCCGAGGTGATTCTGTTCAAAATCGTGCAATACCGTACCCCAGATTCCTTCTACCTCTCCTACCACTACCGCATCGACGTACTGAAGAGCTTCTTCGGGGACCATGGATGCATGGATACCTCCCAGTACTACGGGAATTCCCCGTTCTCTGTATCCCCGGGCAATTTGATACGCGCGGCCGATATTGCTCGTGAACGCGGTGATACCTACCAGATCCGCTTCTTCGTACTGGGAAGGGCCGAAATTTTCATCGATAATACGAACTTCCCAACCATCCGGTGTTACGGCGGCTATATACGCTAAACTTAAGGGCGGGAAAAGGGAAAAACGGCTTAGCATGTAGCCGCTGCGGCGACCAACTGGATTGATTAATAGTAAACGTTTTGCTGTAGATCTCATGGGTATTGCAGAGTGAGCATACACCAGTTTTTATCCTGGAACAAGATAGAGGGTATCTTGCCCCTTTGAAGAGGAATGGTTATGTTATAGATATATCTTTATTCGGTAAAGGAATCACTATGGCACATATAAAGTCTGCACTGGAAATTGCCCTTGAAAAAACTGAAGACATCAAAGGGGATAAAACGGCTTTACTCCAGGCATCTTCACGGGAAGAAGGAAAGAAATTAGCCTCTGCTTTTTTAGCAGATCCTACGATAGATTTACAAAAAAAGTTCAACGCATACCCAAAGGAACAACTCTCCTATGTACGGGAAGGTTTTTTTCAGGTAATCCTTTCCAATCTGGTTCTTCCCCGGGATGATGCGGATATCGCCCGATTAGATACGTTAATAAAAGCCCTGGAAGTACTGCTCCCGGATAAGGGAAATCTGAAAGTATTAAAAAGCCAGATCGCACAGTTTTTCAAACAATGTCTGGAAGATCGAAAGAGGCTTACCGATGCATTGATGAAGCAACTCAACCCGTTAATACGACAGAAGGAGCAGGAGCTGAGCCGAAAACTGGGAAGGCCGGTTCGGATCGATCCAAACGCAGATCCTGAGTTTGCCAAGGCTTACAACCAGCATATCGGAAACTTAGAAGAACGGTACACCCAGATTCTGAATGACCTGAAACAACAACTCCAGGAACTGTTCAATCACCGGTAAGACACCCGTAGATAAAACACTTGACCTAAAGAGGGGAGTCTTTTATTCTAACTCTCGATGGATAGTGAATACAATCCATATTTTTGTTGTGTTCTCATGGATAGTAAGCTCCTTCGGGTGGTCTTTCCGACGGCGGCCTTCTGATTTTATCGTTGTGCCGTTCTCCTAGGGGACTTGCTATGTCCTGTGAAGGGAGAACGGCCTATGAAATCCACAGTACAGGCCCCTGAATTCGACGAACTTTTAGAAAAAAAAGATTATTCGGCACTTAAGGAATTCTGTGAGGAAGAACATCCGGAGACGGTAGCGGAATTTCTAGAGAGACGGGAGATTCCCGAGCTATGGCAAATACTTTCTCTTATTAGTGTAAAACAAAGGGCAGAAATTTTCAGCCGCCTGAATGAAGGCATTCAAGAAAAACTGGCAGATTTTATCTCACGAAAAGATCTTGCGCTTATCATATCTGAAATGCCTGCAGATGACAGGGTGGATCTTATGCGTAGGTTCCCCGAGGAAAAACGGGAACTCGTTCTATCCGCCATTTCTCATGCAGAACGAGAGGATATCCGCAGACTCTTTCAGTATAAAAAAGGAACCGCAGGTGCGGTAATGACTTCTGAATATGTCACATTGAAACCATCTCAGACTGTTTCCGAGGCGATCCATGCGATCCGAAGGGATGCTTTAAATAAGGAGACCGTTTACTATGCCTATGTTGTGGATGATCAGAGGAAATTGATTGGCTTTGTGAGTCTACGAGACTTAATACTTTCGAAGGGCAATGTTTTAATTAAAGAAATTATGCATGAAGAGGTCATTTCGGTACGGGCAGAGGAAGATCAAGAAGCAGCAGCCCGAATCATCCAGAAGTACGATCTTATTGCTCTGCCGGTAGTGGATGACTCGGGGACCCTCCTGGGTATTATTACCCATGACGATGCAGTGGATATTCTTACAGAAGAACAAACAGCGGATATGGAAAAGTTCATGGCCCTTACCGGACATCATGAGCCGATAGGGTACTTGAAGACATCGACCTGGGAACATTTTAAGAGAAGGGCTGTATGGCTCGTAGCGTTAGCTGCTTTAGGGTTGGTTTCCGGTTCTATTATCCAGCATTTCGAAACTGTTTTACTGAAACTTATGATTCTAACACTGTACATGCCCATGGTAGCTGCTACGGGAGGAAACACGGGAAGCCAAACCGCAACCGTAGTGATCCGGGCTCTCGCTTTACAGGAGATTTCTCCGAAAGATTTTTTCAGAATTCTCTATAAGGAAATTCGGATTGCTCTCCTGCTTTCCCTTCTTTTAGGGCTTGTATCTTTTGCAAGAGTATTGTTCTTTTCCCACGGAGTAGCTATTCCTCAGGGATTTACGCTGGAGCGAATAGGCTTCGCTATATCCTTTGCATTAGGATTGCAGGTTATTTCTTCTGTCCTGGTCGGGGCTGGTTTGCCTCTATTAGCAGCAGCCTTTAAAACAGACCCGGCTGTTATAGCAAGCCCCGCTCTAAGTACGATATTGGACGTTACAGGATTACTGATCTATTTTAATTCTGCCAAGTATATCCTGGGCTTGTAAGAAACCTTCTGGATTTTCTATACTTACACTATGAGTTTATTTCACGGCTTTGTAAAAGTAGCAGCGGGTTCCCCCCGGGTAGAACCGGCAAACCCGAAAAGAAACCTTATCTATATTCGAGAAGCGATGGAACGGGCGGAACAGGAAAGGGCTGCCTTGCTGGTACTGCCGGAGCTATGCCTTACCGGATACACCTGCGGAGACCTTTTTCATCAGAACACCCTCCTCCAGGCTGCCGAGGAGGCTATGAGAGAGCTTCTGCAATCCACCCAACGGCTAAATATTATTACCGTTATAGGAGTGCCTCTTCCGGTACGAAATCGGCTGTACAACACAGCCGCTGTGATCCAGGGAGGGAGACTTCTGGGGCTTGTACCAAAACGGTACCTCCCCAACTACAAGGAATTCTATGAGGAGCGATGGTTCGCCTCCGGTGCAGATGCAACAGAACAAACTGTGTTGTATGCCGGGATGGAAGTACCCTTTGGAATGGATCTGTTATTCCGTGCGGGGGTAGAGAAATGTACCTTTGGCGTGGAGATCTGTGAGGACCTCTGGGCTGTATCCCCTCCCAGTCTGGATCTTGCCCGGGGAGGAGCATTGATTCTCTTCAACCTTTCTGCCAGCAATGAAGTAATCAGCAAGAATGCGTACCGGAGAGATCTGGTACGGATACAGTCAGGCCGGTGCGTTTCTGCCTATGTGTATGCGGGAAGCGGAATAGGAGAATCTACTACCGATCTTGTATTCGGAGGCTCCCTCTTTATTGCAGAGAATGGATCCCTCCTGGCAGAGGGCAAGCGGTTTTCCCGGAGCCTCGAATTGATCGCTGTGGAAGTGGATCTGGACCGGCTGGAGGCAGAGCGGCGGACCCTCACTCCCTTTATGGAAGGGGGGAAAGAGCCAGATGCGTACCGGATAGTGCCGGTGGAATTACCCTCTTACCCGATACAGACCATTGAAGAAAGGTTTTCCCGGGTTATAGATCCCCATCCGTTCGTCCCTTCAGAGCTGGTGGAACGGGATGCACGGTGCGAAGAGATTTTTGGCATACAAACAGCAGGACTCGCTAAACGGATCGAGTATACAGGGAGCCAAACGGCAGTCCTGGGAATTTCCGGAGGGTTGGATTCTACCCTCGCTCTTCTGGTAACTGTCCGCACGTTTGATCTACTGGAACTTCCCCGAAGCCGAATCCTGGCGGTAACTATGCCAGGATTCGGTACTACAGATGTAACATACCGGAATGCTCTGGAGTTAATGCAATCGCTGGAAGTAACTATCCGCGAAATCGATATTCGAGAGTCGTGCCTTCAGCATTTCCGGGATATTGGGCATGATCCTTCTATTCATGATACGACATACGAAAATGTACAGGCCCGGGAGCGTACCCAGGTACTGATGGATCTGGCAAACAAACACAGGGGGGTGGTGGTTGGGACCGGGGATCTATCTGAGTTGGCCCTGGGCTGGTGTACCTACAATGGAGACCATATGTCCATGTACGGGGTAAACGGAGGCATTCCCAAGACCCTCGTACGGTACCTGGTAGAATGGGTAGCAGATCACCTTTCCACAGGAGCTGCCCAGGAAGTGCTTCATCGAATCATCGAGACTCCCATAACACCGGAATTGCTCCCTCCGGATACAGAAGGAAAGATCCGCCAGAAGACGGAGGATATCCTAGGCCCCTACGAACTCCACGACTTTTTCCTCTACCATTTTATCCGGTACGGCGCGCCTCCAGAAAAGATCCTCTTTCTGGCTGGTCGATCCTTCCAGGGTCGGTACGATGAACCGACGATCCGCCGGGGATTGAAGGTATTCCTCGAGAGATTCTTCCGGCAGCAGTACAAGCGTTCCTGCATCCCGGATGGGCCTAAGGTGGGAACGATCAGCCTTTCTCCCCGGGGAGACTGGAGAATGCCGAGCGATGTTTCTGCAGAGGCATGGCTGGCCCGTTTAGAAAAGACAGAATATAAAACTTAGTTTATCGAAGCTTGTGTATGTTCTTAGAAACATGAAGCAAGAGACGAGTTTTCTCCGTAGAATCCTGCGGAGAGCATATAAGGGTCGTATGCAAGCCGAACAGAAACTATAACGAGATATTTTTGATTCCTGCTATAGACCTCCATATGGGATTGATACCCTAGTCTTTTCTGCTCTCACTATGTAAACAGCCCTTTATGGACTAAACTCTGGTTTCGCGGCTATTCTACTCCCTTAAAAACAAAAAAGGAGTACTTACCTAAGTATACGCAAATATACAATACACAAGGTTCGATAAACTAACAAAAGTTCTCACCCGTTGCAATCTTTATTTGAACATCAATTTTCTGAGCACCGCGGGTAGGATTCCTCCGTTTCGATAGTATTCAACCTCTACCGAACCGTCGATCCTGCAAAGAACAGGGAACTGCTTTTCATATCCGTCGGGGGAAACCGCCCGTACTACCAGTTCTTCACCGGGCCGAATTCCATCATGGATGGGGATATGGAAAATCTCGTTCCCCTTTAGACCCAGGGTTTCCCGGTTTTGACCCGGGAGGAACTGGAGGGGGAGGACTCCCATTCCCACCAGGTTGCTCCGATGTATCCGCTCAAAAGACTCTGCAATAACGGCACGAACCCCTAACAGCATCACCCCCTTGGCAGCCCAGTCCCGGCTGGACCCCATTCCATAATCCTTTCCTGCAATTATGAGGGTTGGGATCCCTTCTTTCTTATACCGTTCCCCTGCCGTGTAGATGTCTGTACGTTCCCCCGTGGGAAAATAGAGGGTAACACTCCCCTCACTGTCCGGGACCAATAGATTCCGGAAACGGATATTGGCGAATGTTCCCCGGGTCATAATTCTATCGTTTCCCCGTCTGGCTCCGTAGGAGTTGAAGTCTTTCGGGCTTACTCCCAGTTCCTGGAGATACCGGCCTGCAGGGCTTGCCAGGGCAATAGAGCCAGCCGGACTGATATGATCCGTTGTGATACTGTCTCCAGCAAGCACCAAGACCCGGGCATTAGAAATAGGCTGGATCGGCTCAGGCTGGGCAGAAAGATCCTGGAAAAAGGGAGGTTCCTGAATATAGGTACTTTTCGGATCCCATTTGTAGAGGGTTCCTCCGCGGAGAGGAATCTCGTTCCATGCTGGATTGAATGTTTCGATTCCTCTATATACAGAGGAAAACTCCTCCTGTGCCTTCTCTGTCAAAGCGGCAATTTCGCCACTGGAAGGCCAGAGATCCCGCAGGTACACGGACTTTCCCTTTGTATCGTATGCAACAGGTTCTGTTTCCCAATCTATATCGAGAGTCCCGGATAGGGCATAGGCAACTACCAGGGGAGGGGAGGCGAGGAAGTTGGCTTTTGTCAGGGGGTGTACCCTGCCTTCAAAATTTCGATTCCCCGAAAGAACTGCTGCTACGATAAGACCCGCTTCCGATATACCATTGGCAATCTCCGGAGGGAGGGGGCCAGAGTTGCCGATGCAGGTGGCACATCCATAGCCGACAACATGGAATCCAAGTTGTTCTAGGTAGGGAAGAAGACCAGTGGCTTTCAGGTACCGGGTCACGATCCGGGAACCTGGAGCGAGGCTGGTTTTTACCCAGGGCTTTGGCTGGACCCCTTTCTCTACAGCCCGTTTTGCCAGGAGCCCCGCAGCAATCATAACGGACGGATTGCTCGTGTTGGTACAACTCGTGATCGAAGCGATTACCACGGCTCCCTGGGATAGGGCACTTACTCCTTTGCCTGGGATCGGAATTTCCGCCTTCCGGGATAGATCCGGTTTCTGTAGGCCGTACCCTCGCTTTTCCACTGGACGGGTTAAGGCATCCTTCCATTCCTTTTTTACTTGACGGAGGGGGATCCTATCCTGAGGCCGTTTGGGCCCTGCGAGAGAAGGTTCGATGGAAGAAAGATCCAGTTCCAGAATCCGCCGGTACTCAGGATCTATCGCATCCGGGGTACGGAACAGCCCCTGAAGCCGAAGGTAGGTTTCTGCAAGCTCTACCGTCTCCAGAGGTCTTTCGGTTACCCGGAGGTACTGGATAGAGTTTTCATCCGGAGGAAAGAATCCCATTGTAGCACCGTACTCAGGAGCCATGTTGGCCAGGGTAGCCCGATCGGGAACAGAAAGAGATGCAGCACCCGGGCCGATGAACTCTACAAACTTATTTACCACTCCTTCAGCCCGGAGCATCTGGGTAAGGGTTAGAACGAGATCCGTGGCAGTAACCTCGCTCTTTAGCTTTCCTGTAAGGCGTACAGCGATTACCTCTGGTACAAGCATGTAGAGGGGTTGCCCCAGCATATTGGCTTCTGCTTCGATTCCTCCGACCCCCCATCCCAGAACCCCCAGACCATTGATCATCGTGGTGTGGCTGTCCGTTCCTACGAGGGAGTCGGGAAAAGCAACAGGCCCGTAAGAGCTCTCTGCCAGGCAAACGAGGGTAGCAAGGTATTCAAGGTTCACCTGATGGCAGATCCCCCCGCCGGGAGGAATAACGGTAAAATTATGGAAAGCCTGTTGACCCCATCGGAGGAACTCGTACCGTTCCCGGTTACGTTGAAACTCGATCTTCATATTCTGGTCTACGGCATCGGGAGTGCCGTGGACATCCACCTGGAGGGAATGGTCGATAACGAGATGTACGGGTATCTGAGGATTGATCTTCTCCGGATCCCCCTTAAGCCGGGCTACGGCAGATCGCATGGCAGCCAGATCCACCACACAGGGGACTCCAGTAAAATCTTGAAGGAGAACCCGGGCAGGGTTGAACGGTATTTCGATATCTTTCGGTGGTTTCGGATCATACGAGAGAAATTTTTCTATATTTTCATGGGTTACTTCCCTCCCGTTTTCCGATCGTAGAACCGATTCCAGAAGAATCCGAATAGAGTAGGGAAATCGAGATACCTGAGGATACTTCTGAGCAAGCCGGGAAAGGCTGAAATATGCAACCTGTTTGCCATGAAAAGGAAAATGGGATAAACAGGAAAAGGAATCCATCGTATGAGACTGAGACATAGGCCCCCCATCTGGAATGAAATATTTTCCAAGAGTAACGGCGTGCAGGCCAGGTGTCAAGCGAAGAAAAACCTGGTAGTATGCGTCCATGAAGACAGAGGATAAAAAAATACTCACTGTGGTTGCACTGGGGCATACCCTTGTACACCTGATTGAAGGGATTCTACCTCCTCTCATACCGGTTCTTCTGCTCGTGTTTAAGACCGATTATTTTCATCTAGGACTGGTAATGACTGTATTTTCGTATGCGTTCGGATTAGGAGCCTTCCCTGCAGGCGCCCTTGCCGATAAAGTAGGTTCGAAAAAGCTTCTTCTCCTTTATCTGTTCGGAGCAGGGATCCTTTGTCTGGCTGTACTCCTGGTTCAAAGTCTTATTCCCTTTGCTGTTCTAATGGGATTTTTGGGGATTCTGGGAAGCCTCTATCATCCTGCGGCAAATACATTGATCAGTCTGGGAATTAAAGAACGGGGGAAGGGTTTTGGGATCAATGGCATTGCAGGAAGCCTGGGAACTTCGATAGTCCCGTTCCTCGCTGCCTTCCTTGCCTCTCAATGGGGATGGAGATTCCCTTTCTTGGTTTTTGGGATGGGTGTACTTATCCTGGGGGTATTTGCCACGTTTGTCCCGGCTCCTCAAGCTATTCCCGGGAAACCACAGGAAAATACAAAAACGGGTGCAGCCTCAGCGGGCATAGTTTCGGACCCAGAACCGACTACTTCATCAAGAAAAGCCCTGATCCTCTTTTACCTATCCTGTGCCCTTGCAGGAATGGGAAATCGGGGGGTCTTGACCTTCCTTCCCACCTACCTGGGAAAACGGATTTCTCTCGAGGCACTGGGAATCGACTCGGTCCGGCTGGGAGGAATTTTTGCCACCTTAACTCTTATAGCAGGAGCTGCAGGGCAGTATATTGCGGGAACCCTTGTAGATCGGCACCGTCCCCAGAAGCTGTACCTCCTTGCCCTTGCCGTTTCTACAGGCAGCATCCTCCTTATGGGAGTATCGAAGGGGGTAATCCTATTTCTGAGTGCGGTGGGGTTTGGATTTTTCAGTTTCTCCTATCAACCTATGCAGAATACCCTCGTATCAAAACTGTTGCCCAGGCATCGTCGGGGCGTAGGGTACGGATTCATGTTTTTTATGACGTTTGGAATCGGATCCCTGGCAGCAGCCTTCTCAGGATGGCTTGCAGACCGGTTTGGGCTGAACGCGGTGTTTCTTGCCATGAGCGTTTGCTATGCCCTGGCCTGTCTTACGATGTATGGGATGGAGCGGTATATGCTGGCAGCGTCACGATAAACCGAGTATACCCCGGCCGGCTTTCAAAGCGGAGGTTGCCGCCGTGCTCTCGTATAATATTCCGACAGATGTTGAGGCCTATCCCGGTACCTTCTTCCTCTGGTTTCGTTGTGAAGAAGGGTTCAAAAATATAAGGTTGAATCTCTTCCGGTATGCCGGGGCCGTTATCTATAATACAGACCTGTACCTTATCCCCTTCCTGAAGGGTCTCTAGGACCAGCTCGCCCTGAAAGTTCATCGACTGCAGAGCATTGGTGATTAGATTCAACCATACCTGTGTAAGCTGTTCGGAGGAGCCGAGGGCTTGAACCCCGCTGTACCGACGAATTACCTGAACTCCCTCCTTTATCCGGTTATGCAACAGTACCAGCACTGTTTCCAGATCCTGCTCCACTTCTACCCGGGTATACCCCGGGACTTTTCCCTGCTGCATGTACCTACGGAGAGCAGCCACTACTTTCGATGCTTTTTCTGCAGCAATGTCAATAACTGAAGCAGAATGATGGAGACGGATGATCCGTACTACATGGTGCAGTAGTTCCAGCTGTTTCGGGTTTTTTAAAGCAGGAAGGATCTCATCAACTTTTTCTGTAAAACTAAGATCCAGAAGCAGTTCCGCCGTATCTCTGGGATCTGGAAATCCTTCTTCCTCAAGACGCTTCCGTAAGGCGTATTTTTCCTCTTCTGACAGGATAGAGTTACCGGAATAGGAAGAGAAAGCAGCCTTTGTAACGTTGCGATAGAAATTTTTCTCTGTACTATTTAGAGAGCAGTAGTAATCCATCTCTTCTTCCAGGAGTGTTTTTAAAAGCTCTATTAAAGACCGGGTAGAGGAGAGGATCGCTCCGAGGGGAGTGTTCAGTTCATGGGCGACGCTGGCGGCAAGCTTTCCCAGGGCGGATAATTTCTCCGCCTGTACCAGCATCTCCTGAGTTCGGGAAAGACTATCGAAAGTTTGCTGTAGTTCCTGGTTTGTTTTAATTAAATCCCGGGTACGTTCTTCTACCCGGCGTTCCAGTTCCTGGTTGAGCATACGGATTTCTTCCTCTATCTGCTTTTGCCGGGTTATATCCTCGTAGGTTCCCAGTACTCCAATGACCTCTCCTTCTGCATTTCGGAGGGGTACCTTGTTGGTTAAATGCCAGTAGACCTGGTTGTTCGGAAAAATCTGTCTATGCTCTATCCCTAATCTCGGAGTTCCCGAAAGGATCACTTCCCTATCTTCCTTCTGGTACTGGTCCGCCTCATCTTTCCATACCAGATCGTAATCACTCAATCCTACGAGCTCTTCCGGTGTTTCTTTTCCTGCGTCCCGGGCAAAAAGAGTATTGCAGCCCATAAATCGAAAGTTCCTATCCTTCCAGAATACCCGGACGGGAATCGTATCTAGAATAATACGGTTAAGAACAAGAGCCTCGGCAAGCTGTCTTTCTCGTTCCTTTATCGCTTTCTGCATAGCCTGGGCGGAGGAGCGGAGGGCTCCGATTTCTGTAAATCGTTGCGGAGGAATCGGAAAATCATAATTCCCCTCCGAAATAGCGGAGAAACTTTTAATAAAAGGTTGAATTTCTTTCTCGAGGGCATGGGCTGACCGTTGAACGGTTAATAGAACCAGCAAAGAAAAAAACAATAAGAAAAGGAGCCCTCCTTCAGCGAGGGTATAGATGGGAAGCCGGGTCTTTTCTTCCCGCTGGACAATCCCCACTACCCAGCCGTTTTTCTGCACCGGCTGGGTGGTAATAACCACTTTCTCTTTTCCAAAGAGGGGAGCATACCCAAGAAAAAGGGATGGCCGGTCTTCCTGGAGAGACTCCCGCACCGCAGGAATGCTCCGAACATTTTCCCTCTGGGCTACGAAGCGAGGATCTGTATGTACAATTAAATTCCCCTCGGTATCGCAGGCGAAATAAGAGAA
>Ga0067045_1030458_pt1 | contig 15211 bp, 11 predicted proteins | sample TerdegcTABiofilm_FD_59184 | JGI IMG/M metagenome (GOLD analysis project Ga0067045, IMG submission 59184) | Combined Assembly of (Gp0054472, Gp0054536) Wastewater bioreactor microbial communities from Singapore -Terephthalate degrading...
CGGATAAGCCAAGCGCCACCAATTATCTGCGCAAGTGAGTCCTGAAATGTCATGACCGATGGTTTCGATCCACTCGGGATTGTGGTACAGAATCAACTCATCTGAAACCCTTGAAATACAAATGGGAATTGGTAATTTCTTAAACATCTGTCGAAGTAGATCGCTTCTGGCTCCTGATTCCTCGAAAGCCAAACTTCCACCAATTGTTCGGCCATTGTTGACTTTGGACGATTCCGAATTTCCTGTTGACGCCACAGATTGGACCGATCCATCAGTAATTCCCTCAAGACGCGTGTTTACAATCGTCAGCAACTCGACAAGCTGTTGTTTCGTCGAAGCTGATTCCCCTAAAGTCGTCTCAATTATTGACTGCAATTCGCGCAATTGATCAATCATAGGTTTAGCGTTCATAGATCCCACGTAAGTCCTCAATTCTTTGATGTATCAATGATGGAAGGATTTTAGCTCCATACGACAAATAACAGGACAAATTATAACCCAGATATAGTTAGTTCTCAATTTAATATCTCATCACCAACAAACATTTTTCTTTATTTTTAAAGGCAATTATTTTCACCAAAACGAAATGAAAATAACGGAATATACATTTGTCTGGATTCCACGGTTGGCTATCTACAATATGAATTAAATACCTAAACCAACAAGATGGTCTCACAGTTAATCATTACAGCCAAACTGCCATGACGAATTTGTAACCAGATCTCTAAACAATTTTGGTCACTATCTCCCAAGCCGTGCAAAAAAATTGCCCAAGATGGAGTTCCTTGACTTAAGTCAATGCCATTTTGTTGTCTTATCGTTTTAATCAAGAATAATGGAAAATACTCCGAACGGAAGGTTGCCCACTGAACCTAGGGCAAGATGTTCGCTTCAACTATATATTTCTTGAAAAGACCTTGGCTTGCCTTATCCGAGTTAGTAGAACGAAGTAAACCATGTGGAATCATTCTCTTTAGCGTATTTACACGCGACAATTTGGTTTGCAGACGTCCGTAAACTTTCTGTTAACCGTTTCCGGATTGAATTGGCCTTCCGGCGCATATGAAAGGAATTCCCATGACCTCTCACATTAAAACGAGTCGGCAAATCAATTCAGAAACCCTCAGTCGATCGGAGTCCTCATCATTCGAATCTTCCGAAAAGTCCTTTGACAGTCGGAATTTGACAAAAACACAAGTAACTGTCTGCCGCTGTCTATCTGGAGGTCCACAATTTACATCCGTAAAAGAATTTACCCGCAGAAATCCAAAAATCTCTAATCCGGACCTTCTTTTCCTGATGCGAACGACCCTTTTACGGGTAACCCCGGAGCCTCTACAAAAAAATATGCTTTCGACTCTAAAACGAATAACCTTTCGCGCCGGCCACAGAATCATTCATCAAGGCGCCCATGGGGACAGACTCTTCATACTTCAACACGGGTCCTGTGAGGTCAATCTGCAAAAGAATCAGCAATCGCATGTCATGGGACATCTGAAGGCGGGGGATATATTCGGAGAACTTGCTCTGATCACAGGAGATTGTAGAAGCGCTAATGTCGATGCTATGAGCGATGTTGTCGTCTGGGCTTTAGACAAGGAAGCTTTTGAACAGTTTGCTCAAACTTGCCCTGAACTAACGGAATTTCTAACCGACCTGGCCACAGAGAGGCTATGTAGTCAAAAAATCACCGCCGAAAAGAATATCGGACACTATCGAATCACCGACGTGATAGCTGAAGGCGGTTGGAGCATAGTTTATAAGGGCTTCCACTCGGTTTTGAACTTACCGGTGGCTGTTAAAATGCTCAAGCACAGTATGGCCCTGGATTCGGACTTTTTTCAAACGTTCCAGAAAGAGGCGAAAACAATCGCTACCCTGAGTCATGACAACATCGTTAGGGTTTACGACATTGAACTGAGCTTCAAGACCGTATTCATAATAATGGAATACCTATCAGGGATGACATTGAGGGAGGTAATAGATTCGGGGTTCAAATTGCCCCTTCCGAGAATAGTCAACTTGTTATCCCAGATCAGCAAAGGCCTTGGATTTGCTCATCAAAACGGAGTAGCGCATCAGGACGTCAAACCTGGGAACATCTTTATACAGCAAGGTGACAAGGTAAAGATCGTGGACTTCGGTTTGGCTACACCAATAGGAGGCTGTTCAGATGACATGCCTGGAAGTCCACACTATATGGCTCCGGAACAAATCGAAGGAGAACCGGTGGACGCGAGAACAGATATTTATTCACTAGGAATTACGGCGTTTGAAATGGCTACTGGGGTAAGACCGTATCCTGATGATATTTGTCAGGTTCTTGAATACCACATGACAAAAGCTACCCCCGATCCACGTGATTTCAATCCCAACTTACCTGAACAATTCGCCTCTTTCATCAAAAAAGCTACAGAAAAAAAGCCCGACTTGCGATTTCAGGATATCTCCGAGGTCCTCAAGGAACTAAACTCTATAGCAAACGACGTAAAACCAACGAAAACAAATCAGCGCCGTGACCAAAAAAACATCAGTTTACGCATGTCCTTTAAAGACGAACTCGAATCAGGAGTGGAACCCATTCTAAAAGAATTCTGTGAGAAATTGAAAAGAAATGGCGTGGAAGTGGAATTATTCTCTCTGGACAAGATCTGACAGATGTCAAGCAAATCCAATAACAGTGCCCTGCACAAACTACCAAATTGATTTTTTCTTGACCAATTAACAAAACCACCACATCGCAGGCAAAACGTGTCCGTATTAATTGAACAAAATAGTTTAAAAGCAGCATTTAAGACCGACTCTGGGCTTAAGAGGCAAAACAATGAGGATGCAATTCTTGCAGACTGCTCTAGGGGAGTCTTTGCAATCGCTGATGGTATGGGAGGCCACAAAGCCGGTCATGTTGCAAGTAAAATGGCAATAAAAACTTTGACCGATTCCCTTGGAACAACAATGAACAAGAAAATTGATCCCATAAAACTGATGAACCAGGTTTTCTGGGATGCCCATAACACCATACTCTCAGCTTCCAGAAATAATTCTCAATACGAGGATATGGGAACAACTCTAGTGGTCGCTCTACGTGTTGGCGATTCATCATTCATCATAGGACATGTCGGTGATAGTAGAGCGTATCATATCTGCAATGACAAAATCGAACCGTTAACCAAAGATCACTCTTTCTTGAGTGAATGGATAGAACAGGGCATTGTCTCTTATGAAGATGCCCGCTCCCATCCTGCTCGACATGGCCTTTACATGGCCTTAGGCATTGATGATGAATTTGAGCCCAGAATAGGAAAAGTTAGGTTGGCTGAGAAAGATTTGCTGCTTTTATGCTCTGATGGTCTTACTGATATGGTTGCGGAAAAAACTATTCTGGAAAAAGTGCGCAGAGCCAACTCCATCCAATCGGCCTGCGATGACCTAATAGCTGAAGCAAACACTAACGGCGGCGATGACAATTGTTCAGCTCTTCTGATTCAGATAGATAATCAACAAAAATCCTTTAAATAACAAGTCGTTTGCTGTCAAACCCCTGACGCCTATCCAACCATCATATCATCACAATCTGGACTTGATTTCCGCTTCTAACTCGTCTTCCGAAATATCCCCACCTTCCACTATAACGTCATCATCTATCATGATCGATGGAGCCATAGGTAGCTCAGTGTCAAGCCACTCTTCGGATCTGTAATATTCCCTGGTGTGAATTTCGGTCTCAATACTTATCGGGTACTTTACGCTCAAACTGGGCGCCAGTTCCAGAAAATGAGTTCAAGCCTTGCCATTCGGTTCATTGAGAAATAATCGAAGCTTCATCACAAAATTCTCCCCATTCATGAGATTCACATACCCTCAATCTTCTATAATTTCCTACTTAACTTGTCAATAACAGTCGTTTACGCAATTTGATCAGACGCATCTCAACAGTCAACTTTCTCAACTAAACAGGCTAATTCTGAAATAAAACAGATCAACCAGAACAAATGCTAAAGGCTGCGACCCTTCATTCGATCATAATAAAAACATTGTACCAATTAGTCATGAAAGAAGCCTATACTGAGTTTTTTCACTGATGATTTTGGTTCATGAGCGATTTGTATTCAAGCTGATTCTCATACATCTTTAGAAAAATCTCGTGCTTAGCTTGGTGGTATTTCGCCGCCGCCCCCTTACAGGGTTCGATCACCCTGTCCACTGCGCTCATTGAAGTCATTGCTTCGGTAACCGTCGCACAGTCCCCAGCGGCTACAGCCCCAAGCATTGCGGACCCCAGAAGCACTGCCTCAGTTTCCTCAGGAAGAATAATTTTTCGTCCCGTGATGTCTGCGTGTTCACGTAGGAAAATTGAGTTCTTGGCGCCCCCACCGGTTACAAGTATAATTTCTATTTCGTATCCCGCCTGAGTCATCGCGTCTATTATATGACGCGCCCCGTGAGCCACAGCCTGAACAGTAGCCAGATATAAAAGCGCCAATTCTTCAACGCCGTCACTTAGCCTCAGACCTGATATCATCCCACGAGCCTCTGGATTAGCCCGTGGAGACCGATTCCCGTGAAAATCCGGTAGGACGTGAAGTTCTTTGGTCAGTTGAGCGGGAAACTCCATTTCCCGTGCTAGCCGGTCAAGAACTTCCGCAAGAATTTCATAAACAGTGACTCCACGTTTTTTTGCTTCTTGCTCAAGTTCACGTCCACGAACATGGCTGAAGATGATGTGATCAATAAGGGCTCCTGTAGCTGATTGACCGCCTTCGGTGAGCCAGAAGTCAGGAATCATTGCCGAATAAAATGGTCCCCAGACACCCTTCACAAATCGAGGCTGTTTTGAGACAGCCATGTGACAACTCGATGTGCCGCCAATTAGCGCAAGTCTTTTCTCTAGATCAACATCACGACCTTCAGGTACAGCGGCTCCGAGAAGACCAACCCCGCCAGCGTGAGCGTCTATTATTGAAACGGCAACAGGCGTTCCCGTCTTGAGGCCAAAATCCCGGGCTGAGCTTTGAGTAAGGCCATTGGCGATTGCTTCGCCCATCGGTCTTATGCGTGTCCCGATGCGCTGATAACCTTCCGACACAATTTCACCAAGCCCAATCGATTGCCAGTACGTGTCCTCCCACTTCCCAACACTCAAGGGATTTACCGGTGTAAGGTGACCTTGATAAGTCCACTTACAGACTGTAGTACACAAAGATCGGGTTTCATCTCCAGTGGCGCGGTAAGTCAGAAAATCAGCCAGGTCGAAAAAACGACGTGTCCGCTTCCAACTATCAGGGAGATTTTCCTTGAGCCACATGAGTTTGGGGGACTCCATCTCCGGTGAGATGGTTCCACCAACATACCGCAATACCTCATGTCCCCTTGCGTTAATTCGCGCAGCCTGTTCGACAGCCCGGTGATCCATCCATACTATAACGTTTCGTTCATCGTCACCGCTGTGGCTTACCGATACAGGTCGGTCCTGATCGTCGAGCGCCACCAGGGAACAAGTGGCGTCAAACCCAATTCCTCGAACATTTTCTATGTCAATGTCAGCTTCTGTGACTGCTTGACGTGTCGCAGCAGCGCACGCTTGCCAAATGTCGTCTGACGACTGCTCAGCGAGTTCAGCCTGGGGCCTCCACATTTTTATGGGATGCGAACTCAGCCCTAGCCTTTTACCCTTTTCGTCAAACACTCCGGCTCTCGCGCTACCTGTCCCCACATCAATTCCAATATAGTATCGGGGCCCCCTGGACATGTCATTCGCTCCTTCCGAGAAAGCGAACTCTGAAGCCAAGCATTTGCGACAATGCGGCCATTTCCTCAAGGATATCGCCGTAAGCCACTGCAATGTGGTTGCTCATATAATGGGCCATCAGCGTTTCTTGAGATACTCCTAGATCGGCCGCCATAAATGGCCACTGACGAGTGGTTCCTCTCCACCATTGTTCGCGAATTTGTTCGGGCAGCGTCATGACTTCACCCCGTCCTATGTCCATCCAAAGCTCATCATCTTTCAGATAGGCCCTGGACCATGTAATGCCGCCTGGTTTGGCTTCACCGGAGAACGTGCCCCCAGGGATCGGAAAGTATTCAGCCGGCTGTCGGTAAGAGTGAACTCCTTTGAGACTATTAGGCTCACCACTCATGGCATACCCACCGCAAGACCCCGAATTGAGCAACACCCACAAGAATCGGCCTTGATATTTGGCTCCCCAACGAACATCATGGAACATCACCGCGGGGTGTAATCCCTTAGCCTTTAGAAGCCTCTTCATAAGCTCCATAGGAACAAGATTGCCCTGATCTCCTTCCGTGGAAGTGATGATCACTTCTCCATTGCTTTCCGGTCGGCAAACTGAATTGAACAGACCTTCGGCAAAATCCGAAGGTGGCCTCAACGGGACCAGGCCTAACTGATACTGCCAGCCCAGACAGTCAGCCTTGAATTCACTCATGAGGTCTAACACGGTCAAATAATCCCGTAGTTGCTCCCTGGTGGCGTTTTCATCGAAATCATCCGCTCCGTCCTCTCCCCAATGAAACTGAATTCCGCTACCCTTGACAAAAGCCATGGCGCTGTTGAGTCTGTCATCGGAAATAAAACGGCCTCGGTCTATTATCCAGGCTTGATCAACCTTGTGTTCCGAAAATCCGATAGGAGCCAGCCGGCGCGGACCAAAGTATCCGTTGATCATCCCCATGGACGTGTCACCGAGCATCAAAGCCAAAACCCGTCGCTTCTTTATCCCGTCTGCCACAAGCGTCGCTCGGTTCAAAGCCTCTGAGGATATCGGAACAGAATAGCCTATTTGATCCGTAGAATACCCGATCCGGCCAGTGCTGAGCCACTCATCCAAACGATCCATGAAAGATTCGTCCGCCGTCCAGTCTCTAGCCTCACTCCAGACACGAGAAAATTTTCGGCCAAGACTCTCCAGACACGCTCCGGTATTCAGCAATCCAACGAGTCCTGGCCACTGTCCCGAGAAATTGCTCGCCAAAAGAAGTGGACTGTCTTTGCCTACTACGCCGTCAGTGGTATGTGTCCCATAACACCAGTGCACAAAAACACCCACTAAAGGATCATCCACTGGACCGAGTTTCTCTATGGCTTCATGGGGCCGGGTTAGAAAACCCTCAATCCGGTAGCTCGTTCGTCCAAGTTTCTTTATAGCTCGCTCCAGTTGCACCGTGGCCTCTTCGGCGTTCGCCTGAGCCAATTCGTTGGGTTTGGAACGATAATCCCCTGGCCAGAAAATGCCTATCCTGGTTCTGGACAATTTTTCTCCTTCATTAAACGCCTGCCATACAATTTCTCAGGCAGCGTCACTGGCTTTACGGCGGGTGAACTGATCCAATGCTACAGCAAAGACTATCACCACACCAATCACAATCAACTGGGCGTTTGTCGATATTCCCATCAGGGTGCACCCATTTCGCAAGAAACTGATAAGCAAGGAGCCTACGATGGTTCCCGTAACAGTTCCCCTTCCTCCGGACAAGCTAGCCCCACCAATCACTACAGCGGCAATTACATCAAGTTCCGCCCCAACACCTGCCGTAGGTTGCGCAGACACTGTTCGACTCATAGCGATCATCGCTCCTAGCCCGGTGAGCAAACCACCAAGCAAGTAGACTCCGATCAAGCTTCGATCCACTTTCACTCCGGCATGATACGCCGCCTGGACGTTTGAGCCAATGGCATAGACGTGACGACCGAACCTCGTAAAATGCAATATGGCGCCAGACATTACCGTCACGACCACAAATAGAACCACTGAAACTGGTATCCCTAATAAAGAACCCTCACCCAAATATCGGTATGAAGCCACGTTGATCGGCTGTCCGTCATACATGACCAGAGCTATACCACGATAAAGACTCATAGTTCCTAACGTTGCAATAAACGGTTGGAGCTTGAGCTTGGTGATCAGCGCTCCAGAAAGCGCTCCACCAACTGCGCCGGCTAAAAGCCCTATCGCAGTGCCCAGAATCATCACGCCCGAACTAGGCTCTTGCCCCGCTATTCCAATCATTACTCCAGCCGCTAACATTCCGCACAGCGCAAGCAATGAACCCACAGACAAATCTATGCCACCAGAGATAATGACGAAAGTCATTCCAAGGGCAATGATGCCGTAGACCGACGAACGGCGCAGCACGTTGAGGAAATTGTCAAGAGTCAGAAAGCTTTCGGGTTGCCAGAGAGATAATATGGCTATGACCAGGATCAGGCTCCCGAACGGTAGCAGTTCCCGAAACAGTTTGTTCATTTACGCTCCTGATCCACAGCGGCCAAATGCATGACGGCCTCCTGAGTAGTCTGCGAAGTCACCAAGTTCCCCACTAGGCGCCCCCTGCGCATAACCAGAATTCGGTCAGCTATACCGAAGAGTTCAGGTAGCTCCGAAGAGATCATGAGAATAGCTTTACCCTTTTCGACCATTCGCCCTATCAGTTCATAGATGTCAACCTTCGCAGCTATGTCGATACCACGTGTAGGTTCATCAAGAACCCATATCAGTGATTGAGCGATTAATGCGCGACCGAGCAATAGTTTCTGTTGATTGCCGCCTGATAAAGAATTTGCCGGAGCTTGTGGACCGAGCCACTTCAGAGAAAGCTTTCCGGCGGTCTCTTCGGCAATTTCGTTCTCACGGTCCAACTTTAAGATATACTTCATCCCTAGTTGAGCCAGGCACGGCAAAGTCATGCTCCAAAGTGCTGGACAATCCAGAAATAATCCCGTGCGCTTTCGATCTTCAGTGACATACATTATTCCGCAAGACAGCGCATCAGCAGGGTTTTCTATCATCACCTCTTTGCCTTCCAGCTCCACACTACCGCAAATTGCTTCATCCAGGCCGCACAAAACACGGGCCAGCTCCGTTCGACCAGCTCCAACAAGTCCAGCCACCCCCACTATTTCACCCCTGCGAAGATCAAAACCGATGTCTCGAACACTACTCGAAGAAAGCCCCGAAACCCTTAAAACCCGAGAACCAATCTCCACTTCCCTTTTGGGAAAATAGTGTTGAACATCACGCCCAACCATGTGAGTAACTATATCTACAATCTTGAGGTCTTTCGCCGGCCCCGTGTGAACCGCTCGCCCGTCACGAAGCACTGTAATGTTCTCTGCTACCTCAACAACCTCTTCAAGTCTATGGGAAATGTAAATGATAGTGGTCCCAGCCCCCCTTAATCTCCTGACCATTTCCAGAATTATTGCTACTTCTTTCTCTCCGCATGAAGAAGTCGGTTCGTCCATGACAAGGATCTCGGCGTTCCGAGCAATGGCTTTGAGAGCCTCTACGATCTGACAGACGCTCGCTGGAAGATTTTCTACTTTCTGGTCCGGATCCAGATTAAAACCATGCTTCTCAGCCAGGGCAAGAGTATCCTCAAGCATCCGTTTCTTGCTGTACGTCCCACAAACTCTACCGGACGGCTCTATCCCAAGCCACACATTCTCAGCGACAGTAAGATCTGGAGCAAGACTTAGCTCCTGGTAAATCATGGCGACACCTGACGCTATAGCCTCCGAGGGATTTTTCCATGAACAGATTTTCCCCTTTCGCACTATTTCACCACTGTCCGGCCTGTGCAGTCCTGCAAGGATCTTCATTAAAGTGGACTTACCTGCCCCGTTAGCTCCCACCAAGCCATGAACCGTCCCCTGCGGGACCTGCAAAGTAACATCCTCAAGGGCCTTGACAGAACCGAAGCTCTTGCAGATGCCTCGCATCTCAATGACAAATTGAGAAGACTCCATAGGGAATGACAAATTCATCAACCTTCATTATCTATGAGAACTCGAATTTCCGGTGAGTTCAGACGATCCCTGGTGACTAGCTCCACTCCTGTATCAATTCTTTCCTCGACGCTTTCACCTTTGATTGCCGCAACAGCTTTACTTACGCCTTTGTATCCCATTGCACGTGGGTTCTGGACCACCAGAGCGTCGATGTGTCCCGCCTGCAAACCTTTTAGCAAGGCGTCCGCCGCATCAAAGCCAATCATCTTGACTGAACCCGTTCGTCCCTGACTTTCAAGCGCTCTCAACGCCCCGCGAGAAGTGGATTCGTTGCAGGCAAAAATTCCGTCAAGCTCCTTATGACGTGTTAGCACATCTTCAGAGGCCGATAGGGCTGTCTCCACAGTGTCCATCCCGTAGCGGTCTTCGACTACCAAAATGTCGGGAAATTTCTTTCTCAATGTCTCTATGAAACCGTTTTCGCGAGCCGTGGTGGATGCCGATCCAGCCATATACTTTATGACAGCGACTTTGCCTTTACCACCAAGTAGCTTGGCCATGTGTTCTGCTGCCACGGCCCCACCCGCGTAGTTGTCCGTGGCCACAAACGATACCCGCTTTTTTGTCGCGACATCAGAGTCAATTATGACCACCGGAATTTTGGCTGCCGCTGCCCGTTCAATAACCGGCACAAGAGCTGCGGCATCAGTAGGAGCCAGAACAATGCCTGATACCCTCTTCACGATGAAGTCCTCGACTATTTGAATTTGTTTTTCCCGATCACCCTCGCGGTCAGGACCGGCCCAAAAAATATCTACATTGTTCTCTTTAGCTGCTTTCTGAGCGCCGGCGAGAACTGAATTCCAAAACGAATGAGTAGTCCCTTTGGGAATCACGGCAATAGGCCCCAGAGCCTTTGGAGGTTCAGTAGCGTTGGCTACCTTTTGCGACTCTGACTGAAACGTAGTGTTGTTTGCCTTCTTTAACAGAATTCCAGCTACTACTGCTGCGATCGCGATGACAACAAATAATAAAATCAGGGTGTTCTTTTTCAAACCGACTCCTCCTCAGCATTGATCAAGAGCATCCACCAGTTCGATGGTTCAACTTACTTTCCCACATTTGGAACCTTGGCGGACTCCAACGTGCTCTCTAAATAGGGACATATATCCGAAACCGCTGGAAAATGACTCTATACGAGTCCAGGAATCAAGATCAAGTTACTTCATTTGTTTTTTAAAACCCCTGCAGAACAATCTTTGCCAGACAATTTAACCTTCGGTAGCACGATCAGGCGAGCCAGAGAGCCGAGCAATGATAGCAGGCTTGTCATCAACTATTTCAAGACAACTCAAATTCCTGGTCTCACAAAATGCGCCATCATTGCTGTAGCCCTTGTGGTCCACGACGAATTGATGCGTGTGCCCCATCACAACCATTTTTGGAGGATCAGGAGCGGCAAGTATCTTATCCGCATACCATTCCAATCCCCCCTTGAGGCGTCTGCTGGCGAACATGGATCTAAAAATGTCCATTCCAGGATACTTTTTGTGCCATTTTCCAAAAAGATCGCCGTAATGATTCTTGATGTCACCGACTACATATTTCCTGTCCAGATCACATTCACTAAAACGAATAGGGGTCTCATCCTTAATTCCGGTTTCTGCCTGGATGTACTCTATTAGAACTCGCACAAGATTTTTTCCGACAAATTTCATGTGTTCCAACGATTTTTCAGCCTTGGTTTCCCAGGTTAGCAGACCAAGGAAATTCTCGCATATCTTTCGCAAAGTATCCCAAATCCCAGGTTGTTCACGAGCTGTTAAACGAGTTAAGAAATATCCCAGTGGATAGCCTCCGATCGTATCTTCTCCTTCCTCCGGTTCAGCATTAAACATATCCGCCTGATGCCCATGCTCAAAATGCCTCATCCCATTGTGCTTTTTCTTGTAACAATCTGTACAAATCAATCGGATTTTATTCTGTCCACCAGAAACAAACAGCTCCAAATCTTTTTCGACAACTTTCATATCATGGTTGCCCCTCATGAAATAAACTTTGGGGATGCTTTTCACGCAACGCTCAATCGCTTCCTTGATTGAACCGTTGGCTTTGATAATGTCCTCGGCAGTTGATGGCACAACATCCACTGGATACAGCCACAGATCAAACACATCTCCTAACATCACTAGTTCATCAACCTTGAAAGATTTGTCACAAATGGCGTTCAATAAAAAAGTTAGATAGTCAGAATCAGATGGGGAAAAACTGCTGTATTCATTCCCATCGCTCAAATGAATGTCGCTGATAACAATGGTCCTACTCCCTGACGCCATTCTTCGGCTCCCTTCTGGAATCTCAGTTCTCACGAACACGTATTGTCCGTTACGTGTTTACCTTGAATCACGGATACCGTTGGTATATTTGTAACTCATTGTTTTTATTAGATGTAACGAACGTCATAACACTCCAGGATCTTACACATGACTAGACGGCTTTTACACATATTGACCGAGAATCGTTCGGTGTAATCGTACTGTGAAATCAGCTCAACCTCGTAGACTATGCCTTTAAACATCAGTAATTTCAATTTATTATTTCGGTAAAGCCCAATGGCGCAGAGATCCATTTCTATGAGCTTTCCTCCAAACGGGATAATACGCAAATGCAGATTTAAAGATCCGTCGAAAACATTCCCTGGCTAAAAATCAGTTGATCTTGTTCTCTCGGCTCCCCTCAACTTTCAACTTGTTGTAATTTAAATACCCCTAATTTCCACTCCACAACCTTGCCATTGAAGCGCTATTAAGTCATATTGAGCCCTATTAGAGGTGTTGTTAATGTCCGAGTTCAAAAACTCCATGGAGATCTTCAAACTTCTACCTGGAACAAATTGCAGAAAGTGCATGGTCCCAACATGTTTGGCTTTTGCTGTTGCTGTGTTCCAGGGTGACCGGCGTTTGAAGGACTGTCCCTATTTGGATCGAGATGTGATTGCTCAGTATGAAGAACAACAACCCTATTGGATGGCGCTGGAGCAAGAGTACCAAAAATATCTGGAGCCATTAAGGAAAGACATCGTCTCAGTCGATTTCCAGTCATCAACGCAAAGACTTGGGGCAAAGATTTCCGGGGACAGGTTGGCGATCAATTCACTGGGCAGAGATTTTTTCGTATCTCCTGATGGAAGTGTTGTTTCCGCCTGCCATGTGCACGGCTGGATAATTGTCCCGCTACTGAACTACATCATTACCTGTTCAGGAAAACCCTTTTCCGGCAAATGGGTCCCGTTTAGAGAACTCAAGGATGGAGTGTCTTGGGGCCCTCTTTTTGCTGAACAGTTTGAGGCTCCGCTGAGACTTGTTGCCGACGCTAATCCGGATCTCTTTGAGACAATGATCCACGTCTTTAATGGACGGCCTGAACCTTCGCCGGTTGGAGCCGATATCTCCATCGCCTTAAGCTTGTTGCCGCGCCTGAAAGTACTGATATGCTACTGGAAACCCGAAGACGGCATAGAATCGTTCCTCAAAGTGCTGGTAGATGATACCGCTGAGGAAAATTTGAATATCGAATCCATTTTCATCCTCTGCGTAGGCCTGATGAGAATGTTCGCAAAAGTCGCTGAAACTCACGGCTAATAGACGAATAGCATTCACTCGTCCACATTCTGCAACAGGCGGTTACGCAATCATGGCGCCTGAACTTAATGGAGAATCCCTTGCCCCAACATCAGAAACCCTCGAAACATTAAAATATTCTCCCCAAAATGGTCCTAGAACATGAAAAGCAATTGATGGAGTAAACGCAAGATATTATAGAATTTCAGGAGGCGCTTACATGTCTCATGTTACACACAGGTCAGCATATTCAGAACTTGTCGATCGCCTTAATCGTTTTCCCCAGGGAGCTCCACCGTCTGAGACTCTCTACAAAATTCTTAAAATTCTTTTATCTGAAAGGGAAGCCGAACTGATTGCGTCGCTTCCCATTAAGCCTTTTACCGTTGACCAAGCTGCCTCCGCATGGAAAATGTCCTCAAGCCAAGCCCTCAAAATCCTCGATGAGCTTGCGGGAAGGGCCTTGCTTGTTGATATCGAAAACGATGGCCAGACAACTTATGTTCTGCCTCCTCCAATGGCAGGTTTTTTTGAATTCTCCATGATGAGAACTCGTGGCGACATTGATCAGTCCCTTTTAGCCCAACTCTTTTATCAATATATGAACGTTGAGGAAGAATTCATCCTTAGCCTTTTCACAAACGGAGAAACGCAATTAGGTAGAGTTTTCGTTCAAGAGCCGGCGCTACCTTCTGATACAGGGGTTCGGGTTCTTGATTATGAACGTGCCAGTGAGGTTATAAAAACGGCGTCACACAGAGGCATCAGCATGTGTTACTGCCGGCATAAAATGTTCCACGTTGGTCGAAACTGCGATTCGCCCATGGACATTTGCATGACGTTCAACACCTCAGCCAGATCCTTGATAAAAAGCGGATACGCCAGACAAGTCGATGTAAAAGAAGGACTGGACCTGCTCCAACAAGCCTATGATTGCGGCCTGGTCCAGTTCGGGGAAAACGCCCGAAAGAATATCAACTTCATCTGCAATTGTTGTGGATGTTGTTGTGAGGCTATGATCGCCGCAAGAAAATTCGGTATGTTACATCCCGTGCATACATCAAATTATCTTCCTGTAGTCGATGTTCCTAGCTGCAATGGTTGTGGCAAGTGTGTTTCGGCTTGTCCCGTTGAAGCCATCGGGCTTGTCTCTGCCAACGATCCACATCAGGCCAAAAAGAAGAAAGCTATCGTGAACAAGGATATTTGTCTTGGATGTGGAGTCTGCGTTCGTGCTTGCCCCGAAAAATGCATCAACTTGACCCCGCGAAAAACACGAGTCATCACCCCGGTAAACTCTGTCCACAAGTCCGTGATGATGGCGATAGAACGAGGGAAACTACAGCACCTGATTTTCGATAATCGAGTAATGTGGAACCATCGAGCCCTTGCGGCCGTGATGGGCGTGATCCTGAAACTGCCGCCCGTCAAACAGGCTTTAGCCACCCAACAGGTGAAATCCCGATTCATGGGCTATCTAACAGAAAAACTGAAATTGTAACCACGTCTCTCAAATTTGAGAGAAACTCATCCTGATTCGTTTGAACCGTATGTTTCAGGTATTTGAACTTGATATCTCTACAAGCAAAATACCTTGTAACCGTTTTTCATTTCTCCTAAACTCATCAGGCCATGATTGCGATCATGGCAAACCCACCAGGTAATTTTACGTTTCCAACGGACTTAACAACCCAAACTTTTAAGAGGAATCAATGCTTGTCATTCTCGTCAGTCTCGCTTTTGGTTTTGGATTAGCCCTTGCGCGACTTGGGCTTCCGCCAATGGTCGGATTTCTGGTCGCAGGATTTGTCTTCAATATGGCAGGCTTGTCCAAACCTTT
>Ga0067045_1004595_pt1 | contig 15209 bp, 9 predicted proteins | sample TerdegcTABiofilm_FD_59184 | JGI IMG/M metagenome (GOLD analysis project Ga0067045, IMG submission 59184) | Combined Assembly of (Gp0054472, Gp0054536) Wastewater bioreactor microbial communities from Singapore -Terephthalate degrading...
CAGGAGGAACGGAAGTTTGAGGTCGAACCGTCCTGCCCGAAGGGTCGAAGGGTCAATCAGATCCGGCCGGTTGGTGGCCGCCCCGAACAGGATCTTCCCCTGGTGGCGTTCGTCGCTCAGGAAGGCGTTGAACATCGCGAAGACGCGGCGGCTCACCCCGCTGTCGGAGTCGCTGGTGACCCGCCGCCCATAGGACTGATCAAACTCGTCGATGAAGACGAAGACGGGCGACAGTGCCTCCAGATAGTGAAAGAGCTTCTCCAGATTGGATTCAGTCGCGCCAACGTACTTGCTGAAAACGTTCTTGAGCTGGACGAAGGGGATTCCGCAGTCGTGCGCAAAGCACTCCATGCAGAAGGTTTTCCCGCAACCAGGCGGGCCGGTGAGCAAGATGCCCTTTGGGACCACCGCCGTCTTGCCCGAGCGCAGAGCATCCGCCGTGCGCAGGAGAATCTCTTTCTGCTTATCCACGCCGGCAAGGGCCTCCAGACCCATCCGGGGCATGGTGAACTCCACCAGGTCTCCTATCTCCGTCTCGATGGCCCGGCGCTTCCATTCCGCGACCAGTTCAAAGGTCACCTGCCGCTGCTGCCGCATCGCGCCCCGCAGGAGCGAGCCGACCTGGGTGAGTGACAGCCCATTGGTGATCTCGGCCAGCACCGCGGGTGTCATTGCCAGTTCGGGCCGCGAATCACCCAGCGTGCCCAGCTCGAAGTCCACGTACCGGGCACGATCGTCCTTCTCGGGCATCGGGATCTCAACGGCTTCGGTGCGGGATGCCCTCGTGTACAACTCCTCGCTCACGTCCGCAAGGGACCCGGCAATCAGGAACACGAAACTGTTGCGGCGCAGGAGCCTCGGGTCGTCGCCGAGCTGGCGGAGCATGGTGACCAGGCGTCGCTCGTCGAAACTCATGAAACGCGCCTCCTCGCGGGGCGCGATCTTGTCCAGGTAGTCCACGATCAGTGCCACGCCGTTGCGCGAGAAGAGGAACTCCTGCAGGAGTGGGAGCGCAACCGCGGGCTTGATGATCTCCTCATCCGTGGGGCGCCCGCCAGACTGCCTGCGGTAGACCTGGAGGAAGGCGTCGAACTCCCGCTGTGTCTCGGGCTGCGGGAAGTGCATGCCGCGGCTGATGTCGTAGACAACGACTTTCTTGTCAGCGCAGAAGGCGTGTTCCAGGAACTCCGGCAGCTGCAAGTACCTGCCGGAGTAGGGGAAACGGTCGCGCACGCCGTGGATGATGAAGACCGAGGCGTTGGCGGACATGTATGAGTCGCGGATCTGTGTCACCCAGGCCGGCATGTCGGCCCAGGTGGCGATGGCTTCCTGCATCGGGGCTTCCTCAAGACGCCGATGATGTCCCGCGCTAGACTATTGCTGCTGGGTGTCCTCCTGCCGGGGCTGGGCCCAGTTGACATCGCCGGACATGTCCTGCTTCTCCACGGTCTCCGGGGGCGACGGCGGCTCTTCGGCCTGCAATGGCACGGGTTCCATGGTCTTTGCCGGGGCTTCCTCTTCGGGCAGCAGCCCCAGTTGCCGCTGGTACTCCTGGTAGGCCGCCTCGGCGGAATCCAGCGCAACGTCCTGCTCAAGCTCGGAGATCTGGGTCTCCACGCTGCTCTGGGCCACCTCGATTCGGGCCTCAGCCCGGGCGAGCTTCTCGTCGATGGCCTCGGTCATGCGCTGGAGGGTATCGGTCTCGTCGCCGGTCTCGAAAGCCCCCATGATCTCGGCCATCTCGGCCTCAACCTGGGCCCGCTTGGCCCGGTCGATCTGGTGCATGGCCTCCTGCATCTGCTGGCGCACCTTCGCCTCATAGGCGGTGCGCATCTTCAGCATGCGCTGTGAGTTCTCCTTGGCGCGCAGGAGGGCGGTCTGGGTGTCGGAAAGCTCCTTCTCCGCCTGCTGGAGCTGCATGATGAGGGCCTTGGCGGCCTCCTTGCGCTCCGGACCGGCTTTGACGGCCGCCTCGACCTGGGGCTTGATGCGCGCAACCGCCTCGGACTGACGATCAAGCTGCATAGCCAGCATCTTTTCGTGCTTTACGATTTCAGCAACCTGGCGGTTTAGCTCGGGAATCTTATCCCGCAGGTCATCGCGCAACTGCCGCAGGATCATCTCGGGGTCCTCCGCGCCGCGAATCAGCCAGCCGAAAAGCGCCCGGAATACGCGCTTGATGCGGTTCCACATGGGTGGTTCACCTCGTGTAATGTCACAGGCAAACGCATACGTGCATCTGCCGGGGCACATGCGCAGGTCTGTTTCTACCTGTTCGGGTGGGAATCCTGCGTCAGTTCCGGTCTTTTTTTGTACCCGCGACCGGTTGTTGTTCCTCAGGCGCCCGCTGGGCAGGGAAGAAGGGGACGGCGGGCACTGTATGTGCCTGCCGTCCCCTTGTGCGAACCGGTGAGGGACCGCCGATTCCCGCGGCTATCCCCGCACCGTGCGCAGGTTCTCTATATCCTCCGCGGTCAAAGTAGTCTTGCCGTCAGCGCCAATCTGAACCGCCTGTCCGTTGAGGATGAACACGATGTTGTCGGAAAGCGCCAGGTACTGGTTGGCCACTGGAAACTCCCGGCTTAGCTGGAAGTAGGCCTCGCTGTAGGCCTGCACCTTGAGCGGCTCGCCGAACTTCGCCGGGTCATAGCGCAGGTCCTGGACCTGGCCGCCACGGTTCACGAAGCCCCGCTGTCCCCGGGCCTGAACGTTACTTATGGCGACTTCCTCGCCCTTTTCGTTGAGATAGCGGTTCTGGGCGGCCAGATTGCTGCTGTCCCTCATGCGCTGGGAGTTCTGGGCCTGGGAGGTCGCCCAGCCCCCGCCGCGCCGGCTGAAGGCCAAGCCCATGGCCGCCTCAGCCGCCGGTGCGGCCCCGGCCATCCCGGCCGGCCCGGTGACTGGAGCGTCTTCGTCGGCCAGGAAGGCCGTGTATTCGGTGAGGATCCCGTACTTTGTGCTCAGGGCCACGATCTCGTCCACCAGTTCCTTCTCCTTGCCATGCAAGCGGATCTGGTCCAGCAGGAACCCGATCTTGCGCGACGCCCACAAGGGTGCGAGATACTCCGTATTCCCCCGTGTCTCGGGGAACGTCACCTGCGTTTCGAAGCTGCGCTTCCCNTCGCCGGCTTTTCCGGTAAGAGTGACTGTGGTCTCGCCGCAGGTTTCGCTNTTGTACCGGCCGAATACCGCAAGTTGGGAGCCGGAGAACAGGTCCGGCAACTCATGCGGGTAGCTGTCATAGGTCTTCACCGTGCCAAAGTTCAGTTCCAGTCCCGTGAGGACCGGCTGGGCGATCTTTGAGTACCAATTGGAGACTTTCACCTCAATGTCTTCACCAGGGCGCACATACGTGGACACGCCGCCGTTTTCATCCGCCGCGCGGTCCAGGAAGTGGGTGTCCACATCGTAGCCCACGCCGAAGGTGAAGACCCGGGTGGGCAGAGGCTTCTCGGCGATCTGCTTTTTCGCATCGTCGGCGATCTGGTCGGGGTCGGTGACCTCTCCCACCGTGGGCAGGCCGTCGGTAATTACGGCAATGTAGTTGGGGTGCTTCTCCGCCCGGGTCCGGATGGCGCTTGCGAAGGCCTCGCTCATCGCGGTCCCGCCTCGTGCTGTGATGTCTGCCACGAACTTGCGGGCCTTGTCGATGTTCGCCTTGCTCGCGGGCATGAGCCCGCCGCCCAGGGATTCCACAGTGGAGGAGAAGGTCAGTATCTCGAACTCGTCCTGAGGGTTGAGGCTGTTCACGCAGAACTCCAGGGCCTTCCGGGCCTGCTCGATCTTCTCCCCGGCCATGGAGCCGGAACGGTCCAGCACGAAGATGACCGACTTGGGCGCAGCCTTCGCCGGTGTGGTTTCCTCGCTGGACGGTGACGCGAGGAGCAGGAAGAACCCGTCCTCGTTCTTCTCCTTGAAGGTCAGGACGCTGGTGGTCACATCCTGCTTCGCGGGCGAATAGTGCAGGATCATGTCTCGGTCGGGCTTGCTGTTGGTCTCCTCGTGCGAGACCACCACTTCCCCGTCCGCCTTGCGGCTCACGTCCACCTCGTGACTGGGGGAGTAGACCGCGCCGATCTTGCCCTCGGCCCTAATACTCGCCTCGAACACCGTCTCGCGGATTGGCTTGGACGAGAACTTCTCGGTGCTCATGGGGTAGTTGTACGAGACCAGCCCGTTATCGAACCCGAGAAGCTCGGTGTAGCGCAGTTCGATCCTGCGCTCGCCGCGGCCGGGAATGGGGTAGATGCGGGCCCGGTACGTGTTGCGGCCGGTGTACTCGAGCAGCGCCGGGTCCTTGCGTTTGCGGACGATCTCCTCGTAGATGGCGACGGCCTTCTCCCGCTCCAGGATCTCTCCGGGCATTGGCTTGCCGTCGACGATCAGCGTGAAGTCCTTGACCACGGCTCCGGGCGGCAGGGGGAAGATATACGTGGCCTCCTGCTCACGGTCGGTCTCGTTGACGAACACCTGGTCCACGTAGGTCGTGGCGATCTGACCCTCAATGCTCACCTTGACGTGGTGGTACTTAATGCTGAAGTAGGGGGCTTCTTCGATGGGGCGTAGCGGCGGGATGAGAATCCCATCGGCAGCCACCCCCGCACAGACTGCGACCGACAGTATCGTCACCCAAAGATGCACCAGCGCGCGTCGCGACATGAGCCTCGCCTCCCGGCCGTTGTCTGGAACCATCGCGCATCACGTCACCATGCGCCACTGCCAGATGGACGGATGGGAAGGCCGAGATGTTCCGGAGTCGGGCGTCAGTTCATGTAGCGCCGCGGTCAATATCCGCTACAACCCGCGGCGCCGGGAGGGTGATCTGGCCTGCCCGGCGAATAGACCCACGCGCCGGCGCGATGGCCCGGCTGCAGACAGACACCTGATGGGCTGGGGATACCCGATGCGATTCGGTCTCGAGCTACGATTCGAGGGTGACGAGGACGACCTGGCCCGTGTGGCGAGGCTTGCGGAGATTGGGTACCAGTATGTCCACCTCTCCGTGGACTGCCTGCGTTGTGGCGCGGAACCTGAAGCGTACTACGCGGTGCGCCGGTCGCTGAATCGCGCGGCAGTGCGCCCGGAAGTCTTCTCATGGGCGATGCCCCCCGGGATGCCACTCGTGGGTGATGATGTTCACTGGCCCGCCACCGAGAAGCATCTCGCCCTCGCGCTGGAGCGCATTGAGGAGACGGGTGGGCAGGTCCTTGCGTTTCCGGCCAAACCGGGCGCACCGATCCCGGCCGACTACCCCGTTGACGACGCAGTGAACCAGGTCCGATACTTCCTGGGGATCGCCGCCGACTATGCCGGCCCCATTGGCATCGCCCTGGGTGATCTGCTCCATTCCCCGGAAGACGCCGATGAGTCCGCACCGGGCGCGGCGGAGCTGCTCAGGTTGCTCGGACGCCCCGAGATACGCCTGCTGCTGGAGGGGCCATGGGGTCGGGAAGGCGTTCCCACGGAGCTTGACGTGACTCGCGTGGCGCAGGCGATTGTCTGCGGTGATGAGCCGGACAGACTAGCGGAATGGGTAATGTCGCTGGCGCGGACGGGGTACGCCGGGCGGGTCACCGTCCGGTTGACGGATCTGAACGAAAGCGCGGCGAGTGACGCACTGGAAGCGGCCCGCCGGGTGCGCGGGGCTTGACTTTCCCACGCCGGGGTTGGTTAACTAACCAGACTATCGGCACAACACCAGGAGGCGCAAGCATCATGGCCGAGTCTCATGAACCGGGCACCATTCTCGAAGTCAACGCCGGACTCCACGATCGCAAGGACGCGATCGTTACCTGGACCTGCTCGGGCGGTTGCGACTGCGAGTGCGACTGCGAGGCAGGGCACGTCCTGTACGAGCTGGACGAAAACGGGAACCAGGGGGCTGAAGTGCCGTGCCAGTGCACCCCGGACTGCGGGTGCGAAGATGAGTGCGGAGGCGAGTGCGGCAGCCTGACGTGGATCGTGCCTGAGCTCAAGGCCGGGCAGACCAAGCGTTACGTCATCGGCGAGGGCGAGCCCACGCAGGTTCCTGGCGTCACCGTCGGCCTCAAACCGGGCGAGCAGGCGGATTTCGTCGTGGCAGGAACGCCGTTTACCAGTTATGTTGTGAAGGAAGGCATCGCCCGCCCGTACTGCTACCCCGTCTACGGACCCGGCGGCGCCGAGGTCACCAATCTCGGCCCGTCCGACCACGTGCATCACAAGTCCATGTACATCGCCCAGGGCGATGTCAACGGCTGTGACAACTGGTCGGAGCTTGAGGGCCACGCGTCCACCATCAACCGCGAGGTGCACGTGACCGCTGAGGGCCCGGTCTTCGGCGAGATCGTCAGCATCAGCGACTGGGTCAGCGCCAAGGGCCAGAACATCCTGCAGGAGATCACCGCGATTCGGGTCTACAACACCCCGGACAATCGCCGGATCATGGACTGGGATATCACCTGGTTCGCGGCCTACGGCGGCGTGTTCTTCGGAGACACCAAGGAAGCCGGCACCATCGCGGTGCGCGTGGCGGAGAGCATGGAGGTGCGCAACGGTGGGACCTTCCGGAACTCCTATGGCGGCATCAATGACGATGAGTGCTGGGGCAAGCGCGCGGAATGGGTGGACTACTACGGCCCGGTGACCTCTGGCGTTGCCGGGATCACTCTCATGGACCACCCTGAGAATCTGCGGTTCCCGACTTACTGGCATGTGCGCGGCTATGGCCTGTTCACCGCGAACCAGTGGGGGATTCACGACTTCACCGGAGACTGGAGCCAGCGCGGTGACTTCGCGCTGGAAGGCGGCGACGCTCTGAACTTCATGTTCCGCGTGTATATCCACGATGGGGACACCGATCATGCGGGCGTGGCAGGCAAGTATATGGACTTCATCTACCCGCCGAAGGTGACCGTGGTCCAGGGCTGAACAGCCGCCGGACAACGACGCAGCCTCAACTGACACGGCAGGGGGCGCCGTTGAGCGACTCCCTGCCGTTTCCTGTGCCCAGCCAGCCCCGACGCTTACGTACGGGAAACGCTTCTGACGCATGGAGACTCAAGACTTGAGAGAACTCAGTACGCTGCACCGCAAGGTCCCGTTCTACTACGAAGGAAAGGTTGGCGAAGACACGATCATCCATTACGGTGACGGCGGCCGGAAGACCGCGCGGATCAACTCCGCGGGATGGAAGGCCATGCTGAGGCAGTTCAGCGGCCAGGAAGTGCGCCTGGGCAGGTCGCCTCGCAACCCGTCGCCGGGCAGCCTGGGCGAGTGGCTCAAGAAGACTTTGCGGCGCCCTGGGATCGCTTCCTACGTCGCCCCGATCCTGATTGCCGAAGGGTACGCTGAAGAGGTGCCCGGCGAGAAGAGCTCACGCATACGCTTTCTCGGCAACGGGAAGCATTGAAGGAGGCCCGGCTTGCTCCGGCGGCGAATTCTGTGGGACGCGCGTTGGGCGCGCGACCTCACTGGAAGCCGGAGGGGATCGCCGTGCGTGGAACCTTCGTCGGTTGCGCCGCGTTGCTGCTGATGGCCAGCCTTGCTCAGGCGGATTTCGACGACCCCTTTGACACCCCCGCGCTCGACGAAAGATGGGAGTGGCACGTTCCCAGGCCTGGTCCCGACCTTTCATTGACCGCCAATCCGGGCCATCTGCGCATCACGCTGCCCGCCGTGCCCGGCGGGTACAACCAGTGGGTGAACCCCGAGGCGAAGCAGGCGCCTCTACTCCTCACTGCCGCCCCGCGGGGCGACTTCCTCCTGTCCGCGCGGGTCAAGCTGATCTCGCACACCCCCCAGAGCAACTTCCACCTCGCGCTGATCACCGGGCTCTCAAAACGGTACCTGTTGGGCTGGGGACCGTTCTTCGCGCCGGCACTCGGGAACCCGACGCAGGCGCCCGAAGTGTGGGGGGAACCTACTGGGCAGGGCGGTTACCTCAAGCTCAAGGCGGACTGCAGCGACCTGATTCTCGCTATACGCAAGCGCGGGAGGATCTATGAGATGCTGGTGCGGGGTGCTGAGAATGCGCCCTGGCGCACGGTCGGCAACTGGGAGACCCCGTGGCCCCCGAAATACGTGGGCTTCATGGGCAAGACCTTCGGCGACGCCGGCCCGGTGATTGTGGACATCGATTGGATCCGCCTGGAAACGTCACCCTCGGCTCCCGAGGAGCCGCTGGTGGCGAGCATCAAGGTGGACGCAACCCACGAGGGCTGGCCGCTGGACGAGATGCGCTTCGGCCAGTTCATTGAGCACATGTTCGACTGCATCCAGAACGGCATATGGGCGGAGCTTGTCTGGAACCGCAAGTTCACCGGACCTGTGGATGGCAACGGGGTGGTCGAGGGCTGGCGGGCCAGTGGGCTGCGCGAAGGCGTCCGTTACAGCCGCGACAACCACACCTACTACTCTCCGGCGCAGTCGCAGCGGATCGAGCTTCCGGATGGGGAGCCCGCGGGTATCTCGCAGGAATTCGGCCTGCGAGGGGGAGTGGGGTACAGGGCGCGGCTGGTTGCGAGGCAAGACGGTCTCGCAGGGCCGGTGAGCCTGCTCCTAATAGCTGGCGACCGCCTCATCTCCCGCGCTGACGTCGCGGTCGGGCAGGACTGGACGGTGCGCGAAGTGGATCTCGCGGGCCCGGAGCGGGAATGCACCGGGCGCTTCGTCATTCAAGCGGCCGGGCCGGGCACTCTCTGGCTGGGTGCGGTGTCGGTGATGCCAGCGGACAATGTCGAAGGCTTCCGCGCGGATGTGCTCGAAGCTATCCGGGAGATTCGGCCCCCCCTAGTGCGCTGGCCGGGCGGGAACTTCGTGTCCGGGTACGACTGGCGCGACGGCATTGGCGAACGCGACCGCAGGCCGCCGCGCTGGAACCGCGCCTGGAATCACTGGGAGTTCAATGACGTCGGGACGGACGAGTTCATCCGCTTCGCCCGGCTCGTAGGGACGGAGCCGTACATCTGCGTGAATGCGGGCGAAGGAAATGCGCGCGACGCGGCGGCCTGGGTTGAGTACTGCAATGCCTCAGCCGACAGCGCGTGGGGGAAGGTACGGGCAGCCGGCGGCAATCCGGAACCTTACGGCGTGGAAATCTGGGGCATCGGCAACGAGATCTATGGCCCGTGGCAGTTGGGGCATCTGCCCGCCACGCGCTACGGCATCAAGGCGGTGGAGTTCGCCGAGGCGATGAAGGCCGTCGACCCCGGCATCAGGCTGATCGGCGTGGGCGTTGACGCGGACGGCTGGGGTAACTGGAACGCCGAGGTCTCGCGCATCGCGGGGCACGCTTTCGACTGGCTCTCGGTTCACTACTACCTGGGGATTGAGTCGCGGGATGACCCGGTGGTGAATTACATGTCCGTGCTCGGGGGGCCGCCTGCGGTGGAGCGGATGCTGGAACGTTCCTGGCAGATCGCGTGCGAGGCTTCGGGCAAGGACCTGCCCATCGCCTTCGATGAGTGGAATGTGGTGGTTGACAACGGCGGGACATTTTACTCCCTGCGGGACGGGCTGTTCGCGTGTGCGGTCTTCAACGCCCTGCATCGCCTGGGTCCGAAATGCCCCATGGCCAACCTGGCGCAACTTGTAAATGTGCTGGGGGCCATCGAGACCACTCAGACGCGAGTGCTGCGCACGCCGGTCCACCGGGCCTTCCAGCTCTACCTGGAGACCTCGCAGCCAGTTGGGGTCCCGGTCGAGCACGCGGGCCCGTCAATCGAGACGCCTGGGGGCAGGGTGGATGCCCTGGACGTGGTGGCATCGCGCAGCGAGGACCGATCGGCGCTGACCATCGCGCTGATCAACCGAATGCCGGGCGATCCGGTGACGGCAGACATCCAACTGGGTGATTTCGTTGCACGGGGCCCGGTGAGAGTCTCCGCGCTCATGGCCGACACCCCGGAAGCCACCAACACCTTCGAGGAACCTGACCGGGTTACGATCAAGCGCTGGAGTATCTCGGTGGATGAACTGCGCTCGCTGGAAGTGCCCCCCCACACGGCCATGGTGCTGGAAATGGGGAGGGAATAGGTCAGCCGGCCTGCCCGCATCGTTCTACTCCCGGGTGCCGGGTTCTTCCCGCTCCAGAATGTCAACGAACGTGCGGTACGGCGGGAATGGCCGCCTTACGAACCGGCGTTTCATCGCGGCGTCCGGGTCGGGGTTCAGGTTGAGCGTGACCACGGGAGCAAAGCCCTCTTCCTCAACCATCCGGTCCAGTGATGAGGGTCCGGCGCCCTTCCTCTCGCTTGCTCCCGAACCCGGGGAGCGCTCCCAAATGATGCGCCGGGCGGTCTCAACATCACGTTGCTTCACCGCGTAGGCATTGAGCGCAGGGGTGCCCTGCTGCTTGAGGTACCACAGCATCGCGGGGTGTCCTGTGATCACCAGGTCTCCCGGACGGTAGGCATCGTCGATGCGCCGGGCCACTCCCCGCCAGTCATCCAGCGCCTGCGTGCCAAGGTAGTCGCGCCCGGCGAGCATGTTGGCCTGACCCAGGGCCGCAATCACGGTGGCCGCCAGCAGCCCCATGGCGGCGGGAACCCGATTGCTGGACCCCATGAGGATGAGGGCTTTCAGGGCAAGATAGGCCGCGTTGCTGGCAAGGTAGTAGCAGGCTACCGCCATCCGCGGGAGCCAGATGAACATTGCGACCGGCACTGCGGCCAGCACGGGCAACACGGCATAGGGGTTCGGGCCGATGACAGGACCGGGTGTGGGCGCTGGCTTTCGCCGGAGTGTCAGCAGTGCCCAGGCGAGCGCGATCGCTGTCGCTAGCGCGTAGGGGACCACGGTATGCCAGCGCCAGGGGAAGAGCGTGGCCCCGACGTCGAAGGAGTAAAGCAGGTAGGCGACCTTGCCAAAAATGCCCCCCTCGATGGGTGCGCGGTCGAAGCCGGCAGAGCCCCGGATGAGCCCGGGGATCTTGATGACCATCCAGGGGGCAACCACGAGTGCGGAGAGAGCATGGGCGCCCAACAGGACTGTCCACGATCGCCCACGACGCCCGACGGGGGTGAGTGCGTAGATGACCCATTGGGCCAGCATGATGCCCGTGAAAGTCAGGTTATACAGGGCGCCGGCGATGCAGGCGAGCATGAGGCCAGTTGTGGTCGCGCGTGTTCTCCCACGAACGAGAGTCGAGACCCAGCACCAGGTCGCGAGTAGCGCCAGCGCCGCGAAGGGCATGTACCAGCGCGCAGAACGGCTGAACAGGACCAGGTGGGGCGAGATCGCCACCAGATAGGCCGAGGCCATGGCAATGCGCCTGTCGCCTGCAAGATCCCGTACGATGAGGTAGACCAGTGGGATCAGGGTTATCCCAGCGATGACCGCAGGAATGCGCACTGCGGCTTCGGACGTTCCTGCCAGCCGCACCCAGCACCAGAGCATGATGGTGTGCAGGGGCGGATGCACGTCACTCTCGGCGATCCTCATCGTCTCAATGAAGGGCTGGATCGCCGCATTGATGCTCCAGGCGTCGTCCCCGGTCAGACACAGGCGGCCGAGATCGGCGAAGCGCAGGCCCGCACCCAGGAGCACAATGCCCGCGAGCCACAAAGCGTTTCGTGTGCATCTGGGACGATCAAGCGCAGTTACGTCGCCTGTCAACGGGATCACCGGGCTGTTGCCGTGGATTGGAGCTCGCCGGGGGCGAGAATGAGAGTGCAGCAGTGAGTTCGCGCTGCAGTCCCCGATGACCTCTCGGCAGGCCGGCGTTCAGGTTCAGGCCGCCTTCTCCCGCGCCTGGTCACCCTTGCTCGGGAACGTCAGGGCGCCGATGGGGCAGGCCGCGGTACACTCGGCGCACTTCAGGCAGTCGCGCTCCTCGAGGATCCCCGCGTCCTTGTGATCCATGGGCGACAGACCGAAGGGACAAGCTTTCGCGCACAGGCCGCAGGATTTGCAGGCCGCGCCGTCGATCTGCAGAGTGTGCTTGTGCCCGCCCAGCTTGCTCTGCATAGTCCCCATGGGGCAGAAGGAACACCACGCGCGAGGGTGAACCAGTACCCCGAGCACCACGCCAATTGCAGTGGTTGCAAGGCACATCACCCAGAACACCCGGCCCCAGTGCATAATGTCCGATGGGTTCTGGGATATGCGAAAGACCATGAACCCCATCATCGCGGCCAGGACGATCCACCGGAACGCCGGCTTGCGCAAGAACTCGGGAATCGGCCGCTTCAGGCTGATCGGAGCGATCATTCGGTCGAGGAAGCTCCCGCGTGGACACAGGTTCCCGCATACATAGCGGCCACGGATAATGCCGCCTATGATGCCGATGAGCATGACGGTAGGAACGATCAGGCCGACGAGTGGGTACTTCCAACCGAGGCCGATAGTGATGATGACCAGGGGGGCGAGCAACCACTGTGTGGTTCTCCGGCGCACGTTGACGCGTGGAACCTTCGTCTTGCGGGGCGCGGGTGCTGTTGTCTCCGACATGGGCGACGCCTCTTTCATTCGAATATAATGAATTTCTTATAATATAACCAGCCAAGCAGCGCCTGTCAATACGTGGAGTTCGGGTAAAAGAGGTCTCTGCACACACGCGAGCATTTGAACTCTCAGCCCTGATCCCATGGAGGAGTACACCCATGAAGAAGCTCTTTCCGTTGCTGGTTTTACTTGTCTCGGCCGCCGCGTGGTCCGAAATGGCCGTGACCGACGCCAAGGGCAACATCACCGCGATCCAGACCGCAGGAGAGTACATCCCTGTTCAGATCGGCCTGCGCATACCGGTGAAGGGGTGGTCTCCGATCCGATCGCTAAGTGACGCCACCGACGTGAGAATGACACGGGATGGCGACACCATTTATTGGCAGGGAAACGTGGAGGTCGAGTCTGGGAAGCTCTTCGGCTATGTCCAGACGCTTGAGGAGCGCGACGGCTCCATCTTCCTGCACTGGGATGTCACCGCCCAGGCCGTTGCCAACATCGAGGGCGTGTTCCTGTGGCTGGACGTGCCGATTGAGCCGTTTTCGGGAGGCGCCTGCGAGCTTCTGGCGGGAGACGTTCCCGCCGCATCCGCCAGCTTCCCGGTCACGAAGCCTGACCAGCGCCACTTTGTGCGGGCAAACTCGGACCGCATCCTCATGGCCGGGCCGGATGGGCGCATTCGCCTCGAAGCCGCCCTGGACCGTCCTCTGAACGTGGTGGTTCAGGATACGCGGGAATGGAATGGGGCGGTCTACACTGCATTCCCGCAGATCGCCGGCGTTCTCGAGGCCGGGCAGACTGCGTCGCTCGACCTGGAACTGAAGCTCACCGCGGAGCCCGATGAGACCCCGGCCAACCTGTCCCTCGACGCCCGCAGGACTCGGTTCCGCCTGCACGGGTTTGGAGGCAACTACTGCTTCGGCATTGAGTCGCCGGTCACCCAGTACACTCTGGCGAACCTGAACGTCGCCTGGGCTCGTACGGAGATGACGCCCATCGAGTGGGAGCCCGAGAACGACGATGCCGACCCCGCGCATATGAACTGGGAAGCCTATGAGAGCCGGGATAGGCCCGGCAGCAACCTCCGCCGGGAGTTCGAACTGGCACGCCAGATCCAGGACAAGGGGATCCCGTACGTGATCAGCATCTGGAACCTGCCTGAGTGGCTGTACAGGGACCCGGGCAAGGGTATCCAGGCGCATCACCGGGAGGTCCCGCCGGAGTTGTGGGATGAGCTGCTGGAGTGCCTTGGATCGTATCTGCTCTATGCGAAGAGGCAGTATGGCGTCGAGCCGGACCTGTTTTCCTTCAACGAGCCGGACTACGGAGTGAAAGTGTACTTCTCGCCCGAAGGACACAGGGAGGCGATCAAGTCAATCGGCGCGTACTTCGGCAAACTGGGGTTGAAGACGAAGATGCTTCTGGCGGATACCGCCGCGCCCCGCAATACCCACACCTACGGGATCCCGGCATCCCAGGACCCTGAGGCGATGAAGTACGTTGGGGCCGTCGCTTTCCACTCCTGGGGCGGAGCTTCACCGGAGCAGTATAAGGCTTGGGGCGACTTCGCAGAACGTCTGGGCCTGCCACTTCTGGTTGCCGAGCTTGGGGTGGATGCAGGCGCGTGGCGGACGCGCTCCTATGACAGCTTCCAGTATGCCTTGCGTGAGGTCCAGATGTACCAGGAACTGATCCTGCACGCCCGGCCGCAGGGAACGATGCAGTGGGAGTTCACCTCGGACTACAGTATCGTCAAGGAGATTCGGGGAGCGGACGGCACGGTAACGCTCGAGCCCACCGTTCGCTTCCACTTCGTGCGGCATTTCTGCAACCTGACGCCTCAGGACTCCGAAGCGCTCGCGACTGAGAGCGACCACCCAAAGGTGCTCTTTACCGCCTTCCGGAAAGCCACCGAGGACGGGGAGAAGTGGGCCCTGCACATCTCGAACCACGGTGCGGCTCGGAAGGTGCGAGTGTCAGGGCTGCCTGCGTCGCTCACGAGTCTGACCCGGACGGTGACCAGCGAAACACTGTCCTTCGGGCAATCCGGCCCGATCTCCCCAGTGACGGGGGAGTTCGAGCTTGACCTGCCGGCGCTGTCGCTTACGACGCTCACGAGCCCTTAGCCCGGTCCGACCTCGCGGAGTTGCATGCATGCCCGTCAGCGAGACAGACTATGAGCTGTGTTTCCGCCTGCGCCGAGGGGGCCACGGCGTCCCTTTCGCTCTTGCCCGCGCCGAGCTCCTGGCCTGTGTCCATGATCTGCCGGTCGCGGTATCCTGTGAGAATCAGACACGGATGAAGGTGCGGCTGACCTGCCCCTGTGACCTGGAGCCCGAACTGATCCGCCGGGCCGGGTTCCTCGGGTACTCCGTGGCGCTGAGTCGGGTCACGCGCGTTCCGGGAGCGGGGCAGGAAGTCAGTCAGGGCCGCAGGCATTCTGGCAGGATCTTGCGCGGGAACTACCGCATTGGGCACGATCTTGTTCAGTGCGAGCCTCTCTGGATTGCCGACGAGAAGGAGAGGGCGGACGCCTCGCCACATCGCCGCGAGTTCCTGCTAGACGTCGAGGGCGTCCCGGTGAGCAGTATGGCTCGACGCAGGTACCGGCGACTGTCGGTCTGCGATGCCCGTCTACTGCTGAACCTCGCGAGACTTGCCGAAGGAGCGACGGTTCTGGACCCGTATGCTGGGATCGGTGGGATTGTGGTGGAAGCCCGGCGGCGCGGAATGCGGGTGATCTGCGGCGACGTGGACCCGGCGCTGCGTCTCGGTCTGGCGGAGCT
>Ga0067045_1005080_pt1 | contig 15207 bp, 12 predicted proteins | sample TerdegcTABiofilm_FD_59184 | JGI IMG/M metagenome (GOLD analysis project Ga0067045, IMG submission 59184) | Combined Assembly of (Gp0054472, Gp0054536) Wastewater bioreactor microbial communities from Singapore -Terephthalate degrading...
TTTGAAGATTGAAAAGTACCTTGGTTTAAATAGATGATAGATAAGGAATCTGAATGGGCATTTTTTTCCGTTATTAGTTGATTAGAAATTTGGCTTTTCCGAAATAAACCGAAAGCTGAGAAATAGGGATCCTGATGGTTTAAAAAGAAATACCATCCCAAAACCGAAGTCAAAAGGAATATAACAATGCCAATTAAAAGCTGATAACCACTTTTTTTGTTCCAAAGAAGGAGACCGATTGTGGTCAAAAAACTAATTGGAAGGAAAAGAAGCTGGTTTTGAAAAAGAACGAAAGAGAGAATAATAGCGCTAACTGTCCAAAAGATTCTAACTTTTCCTTGAAAAAAGAGCATTCCAAGAAAAGGATAAATAAACCAAATTTTGGCAAAAAACCTGGGAAAATTATAAGAAGATGAGGTTAGAAATTCTGGAAATAAATATTTCAGGTTCAATGAAGAAGTGCGAAGAAATAAAAAGGGATTGCCAGAAAAAACCCAATTAAAAAAGAGGATGGTAACAAAGAAAAAAGTTGGAGGGAAGAGTGATACCAGAAAAAGAGACGTTTTTCTTTGAAGCGGATCATGGAAAAAAAACCATTGAAAAATAATCACCGGAATAACAACCCAAAGAAAGGATATTTGAGTTAAGATTCCTACTCCGAGGCTCATTCCTGCGAGAAAGAAAAAGTAAATTGATTGAGTTTCATGATATTGAACAATATTGACAATGGTAATAAGAATGAAAAGTGCCAATAAGAAGAATGAAGGGGAAGAAAGAGATAAAAGAAAAAATGGAGAAGTAATAATTAAGATTATAAAAATAGGTGGTAGGTTTTTTTGAGTGATTATTTTGAACAATAACCAGGTTGAAAAGGTTCCAATTACTGGAGGAATGAGACCTGGCAGATAACCAACCAAAGCAAAGAGAAAAGGCAAGAAAGGATAGGAAAGAAAGATAATTTTCGGTTGTTCGGACTGAGAAGAAAAAAAGATTTGCGCCCGGTTGCTATAAAAATCAATTTCGGACGATATCAAACCTTTTTGACGCGCTAAAAGAGTAAAGAAATAAAAGAGAAAAAAACAAAATATATAGAAAATAATGGCGGGAATGGTTTTTTTATTCATCCGGTTTTCCCTTAAACTGCAAACCATGGATAGTTTTTTCCCAGAAAAAAGGACGGGTAAAAAGCTGAAAAATACCTTTCCAAGCAGCAATACTGGCAAGCCACCAATACAAAGGATTTAAAAGTGAATAAAAAATGAGTCTATCATTTCTTCGTCTAAAAACTGCTAACATGTTCAGATAAATCCCTAAAAAGTTACCAATGATAAGGTTAAAAACTCCTAAATATAGGATGGGACCGGAAAAATAGCTTTGTAGAAATTCACCCCGATTGAAAAGCCAGATAAAAAAGAGAACCCATAAAATAAGAGAAAATGCCTGTCCAAGCGTGGTCCCACCGATAAACGCTTGGAGAGTAAACCATCCTTTCCACCCAGAATTCCGGATGACCTGAAAAGGGTGGCGATTATGAACTAAAAAAGTTTGTAGATATCCCTTCAACCATCGAGAACGTTGACGAATCCAATTTTTTACCTGGCTATTGGCTTCTTCAAATGTCGTAGATGGAAGAATGCCGATCTGATATCCTCGATAACTCGCTCTCATGCCCAAGTCAGCATCTTCGGTGACATTATAGGGATCCCATCCTCCTAAATCTCGTAGAATCTTGGTGCGGAAATGATTAGAGGTTCCACCTAAAGGAACGGGTAAATGGTTCAAATAAAGACCAGGAAGGAGATAATCAAACCAATAAGAATATTCCAATGTAAATAATCGAGTGAGAATGTTTTGTTCGGCATTATAAAAATTGAGAGCGTTTTGAAAACACATAATATTTGGAGGTGATGACCGAAAATAAGCGACTGCTTTTTTGAGTTGATCTCTTTCGGGGATATCTTCCGCGTCATAAATGGTAAGAAATTCACCCCGGGCGAAAGCCAAACCAAAATTACAGGCTCGCGGCTTGGTCTTAGGCATTCCTTTGGGAACAATAACAAAACGAACATTATAGGGTGGCTTTTCAGCTTTACAATGAATCAATGTTTCCTGGTCATCTTCTTCGATTAGAAATATGACGTCAAGCTTTTCCGGAGGATAGTCTAAGTTCTGAATAGCGGTTTTCAGTTGACGAATCACGCTTGATGGTTCGTGGTAAAGAGGCAATAAGATGGTATATATGGGAAGATCGCTGGGACGAAGCTGATAATCAGTTTTTTTGAATAATGAGCTATTTGTGTCAAGCTTTGCTCCAGCTGAACTCAGCACATATCGAAATATAACATTGATAGCATAAAAAAGATTAGCTAAACCCAATAAAATGAGAAGGGTCAAGTGAGGAAGAGTAAAAACACCAATTATTATGAGAGCGCATAAAATACCCAAGCTAATCCATTGGATCGGAGTAAAAACCCTCATAGCTGATTCCTCAGGAGAACGATAAAAAAGACCGGAAGTTGCTTCTAATAAAAATTTATCTTTAAAAAAGATATGAGCTAGCCAATCCAATTCGTAAGGAGTAATCAATTTAAGAGTAAGCCTTTTTCCTGGAAACCTATTTTCTAAAAATTGTCGAAGTGATCCATTATTGGGATTGGGAGTCAGGATTTCTATTTCGTCATGATTAGTGCGATAAGGGAAAAAAGAAAACTGAAAAAAGTCCTGGGGATTGAAAAACGAGAGCAACTTCGGGTCAATTTCTTGGGCAAGTAGCTGGAGGTTTCCTCCAGCATATTCAAAAGGACCCTGTTCGGTGATAACGTGATAGAGCTGCAAAGGGGTTATTAAACCAAGAGAAACAAGAATCTCTCCTAAAAGACTCCCAGTTTCCTTTTGGAGTTCAAGAGCCCGAGCTAACTGTTCTTTGGTTATAAGATTTTTTTCAATGAGTATTTCGCCTAAAGGTTTGTTTATCATTTTTTTATTGGGGGTTGAGTCATTCTTGGATAAAAAGCTCCAAAGAAGATTCCTATTAGAATAAGGGAAAGAGTCAAGAGGAAAATTCGATAGCGTTGGTAAAAATTCCCATTTAGTGTGTTTTTGGGGAACAGATGAAAATTAAATCCATTTATTTGGATTATGGATGATTCTTGCTCTAAACAATGGTTTTCCAAAAAAGAACCATATGATTCATTTTGTTGATGATATAACTCCAAATCGACAAAACCAAAACTAATATTATTTTGGGCAAGGATGAGCAGCGCTACCAGAAAGAATGTTTTCATTTTATTCCTCCTTTCATGATAATATATCGGATGAATAATGAATTTTATTATATATATATTTGGATCATATTGGATTGTCATCAAAAATTGAATCGATGATTTAGAGGGAAAAATGGAATATGATTCTGATTTCGTATTGAGAAATGGAGATGATAATCATGCCAATTGCGCTCATAATGGCTGGAGGAAAAGGTGAACGTCTCTGGCCATTAAGTACCTCAAAACATCCGAAACAATTTACAGCCTTAATGGATAAAACATTTTTTCAAATGACAGTTAATCGAGTTCTTCCTTTGGTTGGAAAGGATGGCATTTATGTAGTGACCCAAGAAAATTTTAAATCGGAAATATTAAAAGAAGTTCCTTTTCTACTGGAAAAGAATATTATTATTGAACCAGTTGGAAGAAATACTGCTCCCTGCATTGCATTGGGTGCGCTCTTAATAGCTCGTAAAAACCCCGATGAAGTCATGATCGTGATTCCTTCTGATCACTTAATTTCTGATGAAGAACAATTCCGGGAAATTGTTGGTTTTGGTTGTGAAGTTGGATTAAAAGATTATCTCATTACTTTAGGAATAACACCAACTGAAGCACATACTGGTTATGGTTATATTCATTATGGGGGAGAAAAATTTTGCAAAGAGAATAAAAAAGCATATCAGGTGCTCGGATTTAGCGAGAAGCCAGATATCGAAAAAGCAAATTACTATTTTTCCAACCCTAGCTATCTCTGGAACAGTGGAATATTTATTTGGAAAGCTCGAATCATTTTAGAAGAAATAGCAACCCACATGCCTGATCTTTCTCAGGGGCTCAACACCATAGGACACTATTGGGGAACACCAGAATTAGAAAGCGTGAAATCTCAAGTATTCAAGACACTTCCATCAATTTCCATCGATTATGGGGTTATGGAAAAATCAGAGAGAGTGCTGGTGATTCCTGCTTCTTTCCAATGGAATGACATTGGCTCCTGGTCGGCGCTTGAAAAAGTATTTACTCCAAATAAAACAAAAAACTTAACTCTCGGTCCTTATTTTGGTTTACAAAGCTATAATAATATTATTTATTCTAAAAAACCAATTATAACCTTTGGAGTAAATGACCTGATTATTGTTGAAACCGATGATGTTGTTTTAGTGATGCCTAAAAGCCTTGACCAAAAGATTAAAGAATTAATACAGGAATTGAAAAAAAGCGAAGAATTTCGCAATTTAACTTAATTTATTTTAAATAATTAGATAATTTCACTCCGATTAAAATCGTCTTCAATTCGAATAATATCTTCTTCGGAAATACAATCGCCGTTTTGAACTTCAATGACTTCCAGAGGTTCATCACCACGATTTTCCATCCGGTGAAGAGTTTGCAGGGGAATATATGTGCTTTGGTTTGGAAATAAAAAGAAGGTTTGGTCTCCAATAGTAACTAACGCTTTTCCTCGAGTTACCAACCAGTATTCATTGCGATGAAAGTGAACTTGGAGACTTAAACGATAGCCAGGATTAACAACAATTTTTTTAATCTTGTAATGTGGTCCCTGATCGATTATTGCATAATATCCCCATGGTTTATTGATATGAACCGGTTTTCTTCCTGTCGAACGTTCAGATAATTCATCTTTACTTTCCAATTTCAATTCATTTTCAAGACAAACTGATAAATTCCTTTTTTCATTTTCTTTCAAATAGAATGGAATGGATGAGGTTGATTTTTCTTCAGGGAGGAAAAGACTTTTTGATAAAAATTGAACAGTTTCAAGTTCATTAAAATTTTTTTGATCAACTTGTTTTTCTAAATTTCTTTTTGAGGGAATTGTATTCCTATTTTTACGAACCATTCGTAAAACCTCCTTGGGAAACTTTCCTATAGGAATGGTTCGTATTCTGCAAATTATCAGTTCTCGTAATGGATGGGTTTTGGCGGCTCGACTGCCATGGCATATCTATGCTTTAGGCTCGTAGCTTTGCGCCTTTTCCTTTAGGAAAGTTTGCCTTTTCATGTACCCAATCGTTTTTCTTATTATCGGCAAAAAAGAAATTTTCTTTAATATAGAAATAGCACAGATTTAGTAGGCTGAATAAAGAATAAAATATCACAGAAAATAGACAAGATATGGGATTGTCTGCCTTTCCGCATTTGTGACATGTAAGAAGGAAAAGATGCCTAAAAAATTCTATTGTGAGGAATCCAGCCATTCATTAATTAGATAACCTCAATAACTATTTATAACAATTCCTCGAAATATTCGAAAGAATCAACCAAATCTAAGTAAACTCCATCAAAACCAGCTTTGAGAATTTTATCAAGATAGGCATTTGGATTTCCAAAAATAATGTGCTGCCAATTTTCATCCCAGTAACGAATTTTATAATTTCCACTCCAATCATGGTTTTCTTCTTCTAACCATGGTGGAGGATTGATATCCCATTCTTTTTGCCAATAAAAGCGATAATTTTCTGCTTCTCCAATTGAAAGATAGGAAAGGACTAAACGTTTACCACCATTCATTTTTACTTTTAAATGATAAACATCTTCATTCGTAAGCATTTCAACATTAGTAAAAAAGGCATCAATTATGAATAGGTCGTAATTAGTTTGAGAAAGAGCCTCAATCATTTCTTCTTTATTATGATAACTTGATGGATTAATTATTAAGAAATTTTTAATTAGTTAAATTTTTTTAAAATATTCTTTTATTTTTTTATAAAAAGAACGAACTTAATTTCTGAGTTAGTTTTTAGTATTCCACTGCTGCCCAAAAGAGATATAAGGTTTTTATTCTGAAAAAGTTTTGATTACTTTGTGATATTATTAATTGATAAAAGCAAAATTAACCAAAAAAAGATTTTCCTCTTCTCAATTTGTAATTTTTCGTTGAATTATTCTTTGCTAAATTTAAAAACGAAGATATCATATATAAAATAGCAATGAAATTAAAATAATCATTTATTAAAAAAAGAATTAAAGGAATATAATTTAATGGAAATTGCTTTATTTAGTATGAGAAAAAAACATCTTTTTCGAGAAATAATATCGTTATATCGCAGTTTATTGATCGTGATAGTTATCTTTTTGTCAATTTCTTTCCCCCTTTATGCTACTGAGAAACCAGTTGTTTTTTGGGTGCCTCTTAAGGATATTCCTGACTTTGGAGCTGTGGAATGGGGTTTAGCCAGTTTTGCCAAGAGGTCTCTCTTAGAAGCCGAAAAACAAAATGCCGAAGTTGTGATATTCGAAATTGACACTTTCGGGGGGCGGGTTGATGCCATGCTTTTTATGAAAGACTTAATTGTGAATGCTCCTCTGAAAACTGTTGCTTTTATCAATTCCAAAGCCTGGTCAGCAGGAGTCTTTTTAGCTCTTTCCTGTCAGGAGATTATCATGGTACCGGATGGAAGCATGGGTGCTGCTGAACCGAGAACTGGCCAAGAGACTGCAGAAACCCCACCTGACCCCAAAACGGTTTCTGCAATTCGAGGGCAAATCGAGGCATTAGCGGAAGCTCGAAATCGCGATCCACAGTTATTTGCTGCGATGGTGGATCGAAACATAGAAATAGCAGGATTAAAAGAGAAAGGGGAATTATTGACCTTGACGGCAGCAACTGCAAAAGAAAAAGGAGCTGCCGATCATATAGCTCAAGACCAGCAAGAAGTGCTTAAAATTTTAGGATTAGAAGATTCAGTTGTTGTTACCCCAACTCCCTCCTGGTCAGAAACTTTAGCTCGGATCTTAACCCACCCGACTATCATTCCAATTTTACTCCTTATTGCTTTTGGAGGCATTTTTTTAGAAATAATGACACCGGGTTTTGGTGTCCCGGGTGTAGCTGGAATCATTGCTTTACTCCTTTTTTTTGGAGGGAGGTATTTTGCTGGTCTTGCCGGTTGGGAACCATTAATGCTTTTTGTAGTCGGAATCCTCTTATTAGCTTTGGAATTGTTAGTTATTCCGGGTTTTGGAATAACTGGAATCACTGGTATTGGTGCTTTGGTGATTTCTCTCTATATGGTTTTAAGGACTACTAGTATTCTTTTCTGGGAGGTTGCTTTTAGCCAACTCTTATTTTATATGGCGATAATGGGAGGGATTTTTTTGATCCTATTATTCTTTTTGCCAAATAATCCAATCTGGAAAAAACTGGGATTACATAAAAGGGATCAAGAAAAAGAAATTCCAGAGGAGAAAGTATTGAATTATCAAAGTTTAGTTGGCAAAAAAGGCATTGCCAAAACTATACTCCGACCAGCTGGTATTGTTGAAATTGAAGGAAAACGATATGACGTGGTGACTCGTGGAGAATTTATTGAACCGGGCAAAATGGTAATTGTAGATGAAGTGCAAGGGAACCGGATTATAGTCAAAATTGAAAGAGAGGTGTAAATCTATTATGGATATTACCGGATACTTGGTACCGGCAATTATAATATTAATTTTAGTGATTGTGTTTTTTTCACTGGTTCCGTTGGGACTTTGGATATCAGCCTTAGCCGCTGGAGTAAAGATTAGTATTCTTAATTTAATTGGTATGCGGCTGAGGCGTGTTCCTCCAGCTAGTATTATCCTACCATTTATTAAAGCTACCAAAGCCGATTTAAAACTCGATGCTGGTTTGCTGGAAGCCCACTATTTAGCTGGTGGAAATGTAGATCGGGTGGTTATTTCTTTAATAGCAGCCGAGAGAGCTGGCATCCCACTTTCATTTCAAAGAACCTGTGCTATTGACTTAGCCGGTAGAAACGTTTTAGAAGCAGTACAAATGAGTGTTCTCCCCAAAGTTATTGAAACACCTGAGGTTGCTGCTGTTGCTAAAGATGGAATAGAACTTATTGTAAAGGCTCGGGTAACTGTTCGGACCAACATTGATCGTCTGATTGGTGGAGCAACTGAAGAGACTATCATTGCTCGAGTTGGTGAGGGTATTGTAACAACCATAGGATCTTCTCATTCTCACAAAGCAGTGTTAGAAAATCCAGATTCCATTTCTAAAACCGTTTTAGAAAAAGGATTAGATGCTGGCACAGCTTTTGAAATTCTCTCGATAGATATTGCTGATATTGATGTCGGAGAAAATATTGGAGCTCGTTTACAAACTGACCAAGCCGAAGCAGATAAAAGAGTTGCCCAAGCCAAAGCTGAGGAAAGAAGAGCAATGGCTATTGCTAAAGAGCAGGAAATGTTAGCGTATACTCAGGAAATGAGAGCAAAAGTTGTTGAGGCTGAAGCTGAAGTTCCCAAAGCATTGGCACATGCTTTGAAAGAAGGAAAGTTAGGATTTATGGATTATTATTCTCTTCAAAACTTGCAAGCGGATACCAAAATGAGGGAAAAACTAGGAAAGAAAGAGGATAAGGGGAAACATGAGTGATTCTGGGAGTAAAGATGCTTATTTGTCGGATGAGACATTAGAGAAAAATGCATTCGAAAAGGTAGTCCAGGAGAATTTTGCTGATTTTTATCTTTTTTATGAAATATTTTCTCAGCCGGTTTGTCGAAAAATGCATCCTTTGCTCGCATTATACCCTTGGAAACCACAAGTTTTGAGAATGTTTTATAAGTAATCAAGACAAAATCCCTTTAACTGATGATGTCGAATGAAGAGAAAGGCTTGCTTAAAAAAGACCCTCTGGTCACTTCGAAGCCATGAGGGTCTTTTTTTAAATAGTGAATTAACTAACCTTAAAGAAGTATGGAAGGAATTTTACAAAGAAGTAAGACAGAATCAAGGGTGGGATAGAAAGAAGAATAACCGAGGCACAAATTTGTCCCCAGGGAACTTCCATCCCAACCACCGCAAAAGCAGCTGAAGCAACTGGCATCGTCACTGCGCGCTGAGAAGTAATAACAAAGGCCAAAAAGAATTCATTCCAGAGAAGGATAAAAATAAAAATACACATACCCAGAATGCTGGGAATCGCTAATGGTAAAGCAATTCGCGAAAAAACTTGAAATTGAGTACATCCTTCTAAGTGAGCTGCTTCTTCACACTCAACCGGGACCTGTTTGAAGCATTCAATGGTTAACCAAATCATGGTACTAATTGCAATGGTAAGATAAGTAAATATGACTGCTGGCATGCTATCCAGAAGCCTTAAACGCATCCAAATTAAGAAAAAGGGAAGAGCGACTGCAACGGGGGGCATGAATCTTAGCGACAGGATAAAAAAGCGAAGATCAGCACTTCTTTTAAATTTTATTCTGGCGAAAATATAACCTACCGGAACTCCAAAAATAAATCCTAAAAGGAGAGATATAGGGACGATGATAAGGCTGTTGCGAAGACCGCGCATTAAAGTAGGCATTTGGAGAACTCTTTTATAGTTATCCATGACTGGAGTGAAAATAAACTTGGGAGGATAACTTATGATATCAACTCTTGACTTAAAGGAAGACACAAACATCCAAAGAATTGGGGCTAAAGCAATGATTAGAACCAGAATAATAATAATTTTATAGAAAATATTCTTTCCATTTAATCGTGCCATCTGACTAACCCCCTCCATACGATAGTGATCAAAATAATAGTGATCACTAGCATAACAATTGACATTGATGAGGCGTAAGAGACCCGACCAGCTGACCCAATTCCCTGCCAATAGGCATACATATCCAAAGTTTCGGTCGCAATACCAGGACCACCTGCTGTCAGAACAAAAATAAAATCAAAAGAACGAAGAGATTCCATCATTTTAATAAAAAAGATTGAGAGAAAGGGTGGAATGATTACTGGAAATATAATAAAACGATACAGTTGCCACCTTTTGGCTCCATCAAGAGAACCAGCTTCGACAATCTCCTTGGGAATATCTTGTAAAAGAATAATGGTTAAAGCCGCAATCAAAAAGGACCATTGCCAGATATCAATAACCGCGACCGAGTAAAGAGCGTAGGAGGGGTTTTCTAAGAAACCAATGGGCTCAATTCTAAAAAAGCTTAAGAAGTAATTAATGATTCCAATTGATGACGAATACATCAACCGCCACATATAAGCTGCTCCCACCCGGGGGAGGAGTGCCGGTATAATAAAAATAAATAAACAAATAGTTCTAAAACTCCCTTTTGCATGATCATTTATTAAAGGAGCCAACAATCCGGCACCAAAAAAAACCGAAAATCCAACAGTGATAACCGACCAAAATAAAGAAATGCGGAGAGAATTGAGAAAACGTGCATCAGTGAAAAGTTGTATATAATTTCTTAGTCCAACGAATCGAATTGGTCGGGAACTTCTCAGATCCCAATTATGCAAAGAATAATAAAGAGCGTTGAGGAGGGGATAGAAGGCTAAAAAAAACAAAATAATAAAAGTTGGAATCATAAATATCAAAAAAAACTGTTTTTTGGTCACTATTGAGCCCCCTTCTTGTTAAACCATTTAAATCGATAGGGAAAATGACTGATTTTTATTCATTTCATGAAGTAAGAAGAGGAGCTCTCTGGAGCTCCTTTTCTTTGGATTAGCAAAAAATTATTTCCCTAAGACTTCCTTAGCATAAGCAACTGCATCATCAAGAGCAGCTTGAATATCATAGGGTTGACCGGCAAATGCTTTCGTAAAGAGTTCCTCGAGCTTGACACCTAAATAGTCTCCAATTTCTGGCCATTCAGGTATTTGTAAAATGCACATTTGTTGAATTTTCATCATTTCTTTTTGAGCTTCAACAAACTCTGCTGGGTAAGCAGCTGCAAATTCTGGGCTGGCAAAAGTTGACTTACGGGCATTCGTAAGACCAGATCCGGCAACAACCTTACGAATTTCATTTTCTTTGCTGGTGAACCAGCCTATAAACTTGCCAGCAGCAACTTTGAGCTCTTCAGTTGGACAACCTGCAACTGAAATACCCAAACCATGAACGGCGGTATTGGAAATGGCGCCCTTCGGACCAGCGGCTGGTTTTGAGAAACCAACCTTATCATACACGACTGACCCTTTAGGATCCATGGTGTAATCCATTTTCAGGTTGGCATATTCAACAATGGCGACTTTCCCAGCATTGAAATTGTCCATAACATCTGACCACGACATAGTGGGGCTCGGACTATGTTTAATGAGCTCAATGTAATACTCAACCGCTTTAACTGCTTCTGGAGAATTAAAAACTGGAACACCATTTTCATCAAGATACTCACCACCAAACATTTTAAGATAAGGACTGAATCTCCAGACATTCATTCCTGATCCACGAAGTCCACGGACAGCAGTTCCATAAATTTCGGGAGGATTGTGAAAATGTTTAACTACTTCTAAATATTCATCAAGGGTTTGTGGAACTGCTATTCCGTCTCTTTCAAAGAGGTCTTTCCGATAAAACATCACGTTTCCTTCAAATGTCATTGGAGCACCATAAGTTACACCGTTAAAAGTTAGAACAGCCACTAATGGTTCAGAAAAATCAGCGAAATCATATTCTTCTGGATAATAATCTTTTATTGGGATCAGCCAGTTATTTGCTGCGAACTCAGCAACATTTGCTTCATCGATATAATACACTTGATATTGACCAGCCTTGGTTGAAGCATCAAGTCGAGATTTTGACCTTCTTTCTAATTCTGCAAAATAGTGGAATACCACATCGATGTTTTCTTTCTCCTCGAATTCGGGAAGATATTTCTCAAGGAGTTCCCATTCACGCCGGGGTTGAGTAAGAACATTGATGGTAATTTTATTCTGTGCAAAAGCTAAGATTGGGATAATCAATAAACTCATGGTCATTGCGATTAATAAAAGTATAATTAATGATTTTTTCATTCTCTCTACCTCCTTAATAATTTAAGAATTTCAAAAAAAATAATTTAAGCTAATCCTTCTCCTATCACCTCCTAATTTCAAATGTATTATCATAACCAATATACACGACTAACAATGAAAAAAACACGGATATCTCAAAATAAATCAATTATTTACTCTTTTATTAAAATGATATTATTTATTTAATTCTTTATTTTAAAATATTATTTTCTAATTTCTCGTTGGTATAAGTTTATTAAACAAAAGGTTATAAAAATCCTTCATCGATTAAAATGTCGGCTACCCAGGAAGCAGCCATAGCTACGACTGTTGTACATTTGTCGAGATGAGCTCCAGATTCCTCAAACTCTTTTCGAGCTTCCTTTTCTCTTAAACAAAAGGATTTTCCAAAGATTTGTTTATGAATGTCAGCACAAATCACGCTTCCATAAGTCTCAATAAATTTATCGTGAAGTCTTTGTGCCATTGAGTAGGCTTGGTATTGAGCCTCTTTGTCTCCACCGCCATTTAATTTCTCAAAGCGTCTTCCAACATAGCTTCCCATAATCATTATTCCTCCAGAATAACCACCACAAGCGCCATCTCCACAAAGCGCCATTCCACCCGAAAGCCCGGATGCTGATTGAAATAGGATATGATTGGCTTTTCCAGTAAATTTAAAAAAGGTTGCGATGAGGCATTGAGCACACCCACGATAATTTTTTTCGTATTCAAAACCTATTTCATAACTCTCTTTTAATTTTTTTATCCTATGAAAATCTTCTTCAATAGGTTTTTTATTGAGGAATTTATGATAATGTTCAGTAATCAACTGAATTAACTCAATTTCCCGGTTAAGCTGGCAAAATTCTCGAATTGCTTCTTTTATTGAGTGGTTTTTTAGATATTCTTGAATACTTTGTGATGGTTGATCTTCTTCTGAATCAAAAAGAAAGGCAGCAGCAACGGCTTTCGCCAGAAAATAGGGCATGATACCATTTCTGATGCACATCAGTGCAGGTCCGATAAGCCGATCTTCTTTTTTTAATTTTCGAATAGGATCAGCTCCTACGCGGTCAATTTTATCTTTTAAGATGGGATTGGCCATATTTTTTAAAACTCGTCTATTCCATTCCTTCATTTCTTCATCAGAATAACCAAACTCTTTTTGCAAAGCATGACTCGATTCATTGAGGGCTTCAACCGCCATTTGCTGAATTTTTTCATCCTGTATAGATTCGATAATGTATTGATATCCCTTTTGCTTTCCCAAATAAGCATACACAGCATGAATTGTATTATAGGTATACATTTTTCTTTTTTCATCATGGCTCATATTGGTGGTATAAACAAAGCTTTTAAATTGGAGTGGCTCACCCTTGAATGACTCTCTATCTAAGGTAAGTTCCGGGTATCCATTCGTAAGGACAGTCAAAGGATCTTTCTCTTTCATTTCAGGAGTGGGCTCAATTCCCATTCTGATAATTAAGGTGTCCACCAACCCAATGTATTGCTGGAAATATTCCTTTCCGGCAGTGGAAAGTTCTTTAAAAAGATATTGTTTGAATTGTTCTGAGGGCTGGCAGATATTAGTGCTCATGAGAATATTGAGAGGACGATTGATTTTTTCTTGTGATCGTCTTTCGATAATTGGAGCAAGGTCTTTGGCAATCTGTTCAAAAGCAGATGGAAACACGACCAGGGATAATATTGAACATTCATTTAGTTTTTGAAAAATTTTATCCTTTTCGCTGACATGAAAAGCCTGAAAACCTTTAATAATGATTTCTTCTTTTTCTTCAAGGCTAGGAAGGTTCACAATCGTATATTGCTTTTGAGTATTTAATTGGTGGATCAATTCCTGGTTGGAATCAACAAAGGTTAATTTATATCCCGCCTTATTAAATAAATCTGCGATAAAACCTCGACCAATCTTCCCCGCTCCCCAAATGAGAATATTTTTTAGTTGGTTTGACATATTCGTTATCCTTTCTTAGGTCTTTATTGGCGAATGGCATATTGCCCCAAAAAATATAGTTTTTTGAAACAGCGTGAGCTGTCTTTTCATTTGTTCATTGAAAATGGTGAAAACACTTTTTTAAGAAGTTTTTCAATCCAAAAATAGTATTAAATGAAAGAAAATAGTTGACTTACAGTTTTATTGAGCATTTGATATTCATGATATTTTTCATTATATACGTTATTCATTTCTCTATTTGGAGAAAATTCATGATATTCTATATTTCGATTGACAGCATCGATACCTTCTTCAAAAGTTGTGAATATACCGGTCCCAATGCCGGCAAGAATAGCTGCTCCTAAACAGCCAGCTTCCACATTTTTTGAAGATAAAATTGTTTTACCTGTAATATCTGCTTTTAATTGGAGCCAAAAGTTAGATCGTGATGCTCCACCAACCGACTTAATTTTAGGAATCGAAATATTCGATATGGATTCCATGAGTTCAAGATTGGTTCTCATTTCGTAGGTTATTCCTTCGAGGACAGCTCGTGCTAAATCATTTTTATTGGTTTTTAAAGTCAAACCATAAAAAACACCTTTCGCATTTGGGTTCATCGTTGGGTTTCCGCTCCCTGATAGATAAGGAACAAAATAAAGGCTTTTAGGGTGGTGGGGCATGTTTACCTCAATAGCATGATAGATGCTTTCCTGAGAATAATTTTCTTGATTAGGGCTCATAGGGAAAAAATTGTCCTTAAACCATTGATAGGCAGCGCCAGCAGTTAAAACTTGAGAAAAAGAGCAGTAGGTATTGGGATAGCAATGGGAATAACAGCAGATTTTGGCATTGAACATGGTTTCATTGAGATGGGGTTGGAAAAATGGGACAAGAATGACTTCAATGGTCCCGGTTGTATCCAAGGCCGAACCTTCGGTAATGACACCCATACCGATTGCTCCACATGGTTGATCATGTCCTCCGCAGATAATTTGAGTTTTTTCTAAAAGAGTGGTTTCTTTGGAAACTTTTTTGCTGAGATGGCCAATGGGTGTGCCAGAAGGACAGGGTCGAGAAAGTTGATTTTCCTTTACCGAACATTCGGCGAGGATTTTTTTATTCCAGGTTTTTTGATGTAAATCGAAAAACAGGGTTCTCGCGGCACTTGAGTAACTGATTGCATAGTCAGAACCAAGTTGAGCCGAAATATAATCTTCATAACATAAAAA
>Ga0067045_1030463_pt1 | contig 15196 bp, 12 predicted proteins | sample TerdegcTABiofilm_FD_59184 | JGI IMG/M metagenome (GOLD analysis project Ga0067045, IMG submission 59184) | Combined Assembly of (Gp0054472, Gp0054536) Wastewater bioreactor microbial communities from Singapore -Terephthalate degrading...
CCTGTCGTGTGCTCAAGCCAAGTCTCCGTGCCGCTTCGTTCACGTTGAGCTTTTGTTCTACTACCTGTTCCATGACTTTCACCCGTAATAACTCTTTCTGTCCCATGAGTAGCTTCCTGGCCATACTTACCCCTGACTGAAGTATACCAAGGTGACATTTTAATCGAGTTCATATAGTGGCATTATCATGGAGTTTCAACACCAGATATTTTTTGACTTGACAGATCGCAAAATCTGAGTGATAATTCATATATAAGAATAATGTTCATATATATGAACAATCATGAGGACGAAGATGGTTAATTCGGCCTTAAAAGCAATACAAATCCTCGGAAAACTGAGCCCAAGAGGAAGCCTAGGCGTCAGTGAGCTTGCCCGCGTGCTCAATATGCAAAAAAGTACGGCTTTTACGATTCTCGAGACGCTGCAATCGGAAAAAACTGGTCGAGAAGAACGTACAGGCGGGAATTTACGCCTGGGCATAAAGCTGATCGAGCTAGGTTACTGCGCGCAAGCCAGCCTCGACCTCTGCAGGATAGAGGCGCCTGTCCTCAAGCGACTCAATGTGTGCTTCGACGAAACCGTGTACCTGACCGTACTCGAAGAAGAGGAGGTCCTCTATATAGACTGCATCGAATCCCAGAGGCAGCTGAGGACAATTCCGTGATCGGAATCCGGGCTTCGCTCTTTTGTACAGCGGTAGGCAAAGCAATGATGGCCTTCCAACCTCAGGAAGAGATCGACAGAATCGTGGCCGAGAAAGGCCTCCCTCCTTTTACTGCCATCACGATTACCAGCAGGAACAGGATTCTCGCAGAATTGGCCAGGATCCGCACCGACTGTTTTTCCATCGACAACATGGAACACAAGGATTGCCTGCGCTCCGTGGGAGCTCCCATAAGGAACGTACACAATGAAGTGCTCGCGTCGATAAGCGTCTCCGGCCCTTCCGAACGGAACACAATGGTAAAAATCATGGAAATGGCACCCTATGTGGTGCAGACAGCGAACGAGATATCCATCCGATTGGGGTATAAAAGGAATTCCACCACCTTAGCACGAAAGATCTGGACGTATAAACAGGGTATTTTTGCGATCCAACACCCTGCTGCAACAGCTGGCAGAGGATAATCAGATTTTAGGAGGTTCCAATGAAAAAGCTTGTCACGGGAATTTGTTTCGCGCTGCTGCTGGTAGCTCTGTTGCCAGCGCAGGAAAAACTGGTTGTCTGGTGCCACTCGGTACACTATCAGGTCGCGGCGGGTATGACGGGTGAAAAGATAAATGTCGTATCCCAGTTTGAGAAGGAAAATAAATGCACGGTCGAATGGGTCCAGATTCCGTGGGCTGGCATGCAGGACAAGGTGCTGCGGCAGGCCTCTTTGGGAAAAGGTGAGGCGGATGTGATAATGATAGAGAACACCTGGGCAAACAGCAGTCTGCTCAGCATGTTTGAAAACCTGAATCCATATCTGGAAAAAATCCCGTTCGTGAACAAGGATGACATTCCCGGCGATTTCTGGTCGACCTATTCCCTGAATGGTGAAATCAAGGCCCTCCCCTACCGGACTACTCCCGAGATTTTACATTACAACAAAGCATACTTCAGCAAGTTCGGCATCACCGAAGCGCCCAAGACCCTTGAGGAGCTCGTGGCAGACGCGAAGAAAACCACATTTACGAGAGAAGACGGCGCCAAGGTCTATGGGCTTGGCGTGAAACCCGACGAGACCCCCATGACCTTCATTAAGGCGGCCGGTGGCGATATCATAGGTCCTAATTTCACTGTGCTCATCAATAAACCCGAAGCGGTATACGGCATCTCACTTCTTCGCGACCTGTACGCGGCCGGGGCCATTCCTCCCAACTATCTCGAGATGACGCCAGCTGATTACCAGAATCTTATGTGCCAGGGCATTATATCGATTTTCGCGCATGGCGACGCGAAATATGACCAGTTCAATGATCCGAAGCAGAGCCGTTATGCTGGCAGTATCGCAGTAGCACCTATACCCGCCTCTGAAAAGACCAGCCTTAAAATAGCTCCGGCAAAAATCGCGTATTGGGGTGCAGGCATTCCGAAGAACAGCCCGAAAGAAAAGAAAGAACTCGCCTATAAACTCATCCATTTCTTCTCTCTGCCGGATGTCCAGCTGAAGATGGCATTCAACGCGAACGGCCCAATACGAGCGTCGACTTTCGCCGATCCGCAGTTCGCCAAGAGAGTACCCTATGCCAGCGTCGACCGCGAGATACTGCCCTTCGCTCGCACGAATCTCCCCGCGTTCATAGGCACAAGCGAAGTTGTGGACATTATAAAAGAGCAGTGCGGTCTGGCCATTACCGGCAAAAAAAGCGTACAGGATGCCCTGAATGAGGCCGCCAAGAAAATAGAGAACGTGCTCAAGGCATCCGGCGTCAAATAATTCCTTTAATTAAATCTGGTATTGAAAGGATTCGCGTCCCTGAGGGAGGGGTGGAAATGAGTATGAGTTCCGCCCCTCGCTCCTCCTCAGACCAGAAAAACACGGAGGAATTTTGATGATAAAGCAACGCAACGACAAGCTCTATTCATACCTGCTTCTGGTACCATCTTTCCTTGTTGTAATACTCTTGATACTGATTCCGGAAATAATCGCGGTAATTCTGGGGTTCACAAATTACAGCCCCGGAGTCAATCTTCGCATTGTCGGACTTCGAAACTATCTGACAATAATCGGTGATGGGGTATTCTGGCGCGACGTATTCACGAACATCGTGTTCGTGCTGGTTTCGGTCTTTCTTGAGCTCATTGTCGGATTGTTTCTGGCTCTTCTGTTCGCGAAGAAATTCTGGGGACAGAAGCTATGGATCGCGCTGATTCTGGCTCCTTTGGCGATGACGCCTTCTGCCTCGGCGACCATATGGAAATATCTTCTGGATTTTAATATTGGCCCAGTCAACTATCTCCTCCAGAGGTTCTCCCTGCCGAGGTTGCAGTGGTTTTCCAGTTATCCTCTGGCGCTGTTCTCCGTAATCCTTATCTATGTCTGGCAGAGCAGCCCCTATGTTTTTATCATGCTGTACCCAGTCCGAGTCTCCATATCCAATACAATCTATGAAGCTGCAAGTGTTGATGGAGCCTCTCCATGGCAAATCTTGTTTTCCATAACGCTTCCGCTGTTGAAGCCCATCATCTTTATCGCCCTCGTGTACAGAACGATATTCGCTCTGAGAGCATTCGGTGCAGTATGGAATCTGACAGGCGGAGGTCCCTTCAGAAGCACGGAATTAATGTCGATTTACCTCTTCAAGCAGGGCTTTGTGTACTGGAAATTCGGTCTGGCGGCTGCGGTAGCCACGATAATGCTAATTTTGACTGTACTACTTTCCAAAGGATTGATCGAAAACATGTATCGTACGACTTTTGCAAAGGATTGAGGCTGGAAAATGAAAACAACACAACTGTCACCCCGTTCCAAAAAAAAACTGATGACTTTCTTCAGATGGATCGCCATGCTCTTGATGGTTTTTATCTCTTTCGGTCCCATACTTGTGGTCATTCTCTCGGCGTTCAAGCTGGAGAAAGAGATATTCACGTTCGTCCCTCAACTGCTGTTCAAGCCAACCATCGAAAATTTCAGAGAACTCGTCACAAAATGGCCGGATTTCTTCAAGAGTCTGAAAAATAGTCTGCTGATAACGCTGGGCACTTCAGTGCTGACCTTGCTTCTGAGCATCCCCACCGCCTATGCCTATTCGCGCCTGACATCCAAAAAACTCACAAGGTCGGCGATTCTCCTCATTGTAGTGAGAATGTTCCCTCCTATCATCACAACCATACCTCTGTACCCGATACTGAATAAGATCGGCATGCTGGACACGCACATCGTTCTCATTATGATCTATACGGCATTCCAGATCAGTATGAGCGTAATGATATTCAAAACATATATTGATTCGATTCCAACCGAACTCGAAGAGCAGGCACAGATTGACGGATGTTCCAGGTTTAAGGCTTTTAGAAAAATCATGATGCCGCTGCTTGCGCCGGGCACGGTAACCGCGCTCATCTACATAATTCTTTTCAGCTGGAACGACTTCGACTTCGCCTACCTCATGACCGGCACAGCGACGGTGACTGGCCCTGTAAAAATAGCGGAGCTCCTGGGGATTATCGGCCAAGGGGCGATGAAGTGGGGAACCATATTCGCCGCCTCGACCATCCAGATGGTGCCCATTCTGATTATCATCTGGATACTGCAGGGCGGTATCATAGAAGGATACAAAATCGGGGCCGTTAAGGAATAGCTCTGAGCTGATAGTATTTGTTCTGACCTATCTAAAGGATGAAAAAGATGAAAGCAGTCATAACCGACAAACGGCATAAAAGCGACCACATTGAGAGATCGGTACTGGAGCCACTCGGCATATCGGTGGAATCGTACCTGCTCACCGATGAAGCCGAAATCATACAGCGCTGTTTCGACGCGGACGCGCTGCTTGTATCGCACGCGAGTATTACAAGGAAAATATTCGAATCGCTTAAAAACTTGAAGATAGTCGTAAAGTACGGAATCGGCACGGACAACATTGACAAGGCTGCGGCCAAAGAACTCGGCGTGATGGTCTGCAACGTACCGAGATTCTGTGTCGAGGAAGTGGCATGCCAGGCGCTGAGCTTTATCCTAGATGGGGTGCGGAAGACCTCGTTCTTCTCTTCCAATGTCAAGAAAGGCATCTGGCTAGAAGACCCTTCCTCGCAATATATCTCGAATCCGAGCAAGAGTGTGCTTGGAATTGTGGGTTACGGCAATATCGGAAAATATCTTCAAAAGATATCCGTAAACATCTTCAATAGCATCATCGTCTTCGATCCCTACTATATCGTGTCCGGTGCGGGAAACAACCCTATCAGCCTCGGTGTCGGCAGCGTTACATTTGCCCGTTCTCTTGAAGAGCTGTTTTCCACATCGGACGCGATTTCCGTCCATACTCCCCTGACGGACAAAACCCGCAATATCATAGATTATCCACTACTAGAAATGATGGACCACGGCATACTAGCCAACACGAGCAGGGCGCAGATTATCAAAAGAGATGCTCTCGAAAGGGCCTTAGCTGAGGGCCACATCGACTATTTCGGCGCGGACGTGTTCTGGAACGAGCCCTGCGACTATACCGACCCGCGCGACATTCATCTCATTTCCGATCCCAGAGTAGTGATCACTCCTCACTCGGGCTGGTACTCGAAATACAGCGAAGAGTATGTGAGGAGGGCCGCAGCGGAAGAGGTCGCGCGGGTCCTTTTAGGGCAGAATCCGCACAACAGAGTTGCCTGACTGAAGAGGAAACAGTATGAAAAACGAATATGATGTCATTGTGTGCGGCGGTGGGACCGCTGGCGCCATAGCAGCCATCGCTGCGGCGAGACAGGGAGCAAAAACACTGCTCGTTGAAAAAAACGGCTTTCTCGGGGGCACCGCGACGATGGGTGGTCCCATCATGGGTGCGCTGGGGCCGGAAGGCAAAAGGATTCTAGGCGGAATAGCCGAGGAGATAATTCAAAAACTCGTCTCACTGAACGCCTGCGTAGGCCATATACCCTTTCCGCGCTGGAACTCCTTCACGACCTTCAACCCGGAAGTGCTGAAGGAAGTACTCAACGAGACCGCAGTCGACGCCGGCCTGGATATCTGTTTTCACAGTCTGGTCACGGACGCAACGCTGTCCGGTGAGCAAATCGAATCAGTGGCGTGGACGAACGGGTTTGCAAGCCACAGTATCAGAGCCAAGATTTTTATCGACGCTTCCGGCGACGGTATTCTTCTGTCGAAATGCCAGGCGACTTATAAAAAGTCCCCCTCTCCGCAATCCTGCAGCTACATGATGAGGCTCGGCGGATTCGACAGGGAAGAATTCATCCGCTATATCAACAGCCACAGCCACGAGATTCGCGGCGTAAAAGAAGGATGGACGCTCGATCTGTACGGAAAGTCCAGATATTTCGCGTTCTGTGGCCTCTTCGAGTTTCTGAAAATGGCCAACCGCGATTTCGGGCTGAATCTCCCGAGAGAATATATCTGTTTCAATACTTCATGGAAAGAGGACCAGATCGTCATTGTTGCGAGTCGGGTCAACAATGTGGACTCAACGAGCATCGACGCGCTGTCGGAGGCGGAGATCGAGGCGCGTGGCCAGGACTTCAGGCTTTTCCAGCTCTTGAAGCATTATATCCCCGGGTTTTCCGGCACCTTCCTGCTCTCCACGGGACACCAGATCGGCATAAGGGAAACTCTGCACATGAAGGGAGCCTACACACTCACCGAAGAAGATATACTGGGCGGCCGGACATTCGACGATAGCATCGCCCTTGGCGGATACCCAATCGATATACACGGAGTGAATGGCACAGGTAATCGTTTCGTATTGCTGAAAGCCAGCTATGAGATTCCATATCGCTGTATCTACTCCACCAGCTGCAAGAATCTGCTGAGCGCAGGGAGACTGATCTCCGCTGAGGGCGGTGCATTTGGTAGCGCGCGAATGCAGTCGACATGCATGGCTATCGGAGAAGCCGCCGGTGTCGCCGCAGCCATGGCCGCAAAGAAAAGTATAAATGTGGACAGGGTCGACACGGAAAAATTGCAGAAGACGCTGCGCGACGCGGGCGCGATTGTCTCAAGGTCGGATATGGTAGAAGTACCCCGACGCGCAATTTGAAATATGCATATTAGATTGCCGAGAATCGGAAATTCAGACTTCATGGAGATTGTATGAAAAGCATAGCAAAAGGCGTCTACCCGACCATGATCACCCCGTATACCGAAGAGGGGCGCATCGATTATGACGCGCTGGAAAAGCTTGTCGAATGGCATATCGAGCACGGCGTGGCCGGACTCTTCGTGGTTTGCCAGTCGAGCGAAATGTTCCATCTCAGTCTGCGCGAACGGCTCGAACTCGCCCGTATGTCGATACGATTCGTGCACGGCCGCGTGCCGGTCCTCGTGTCGGGGCATGTGGCAGATGCACTCGACGATCAGATCGAAGAGGCCAAAATGATGGCCGATACAGGGGCCGATGCCTTCATTCTAGTCACGAATCGCCTGGCGCACAGGCACGAGAGCGACGATGTCTTCACGCGCAATTTGGAGCTCTTTCTGAAGCGCTTCGACCGCGACATCCTTCTCGGCTTCTATGAATGTCCCGCCCCTTACAAGCGGCTTTTGAGCCCAGACCTTGTGCGATATAGCGTGGAAACAGGACGATTCGGATTTCTTAAAGACACAAGCTGTCACACAAGCGATATACGTGCGAAAATCGAGGCGGCGCGCGGCAGCGGCTTTAAGCTCTTCAACGCCAACGCGGCGACGCTGTTCGCCTCCCTACAGGCGGGAGGGGCTGGGTACTCGGGCATCATGACGCACTTTCATTCGGACCTCTATGTCTGGCTCTGCAAGCACTGGCAGGATCAGCCTGAGCGCGCCGCCGAGCTTCAGGAATTTCTCGGCCTCGCCTCTGTCATCGAGTATCAGCTCTATCCTATCAACGCGATGTACGCCCTTCAGCTTGAGGGCCTGCCGATAGGACTGTATTCCCGCCGTGCCGACGCCCGGCAATTCACCGAGTCCATGCGCCTCGAGGTCGAGCAGATGATGCGGTTGTCGCACAGGTTTTCGGAGAGATACCGTACATAATTTTATAACGCGTGAGGCGGGTAACGATAAAATCGATAACCGTGAGTCCAAATCCCGTGCATGCTTGAGCCATTTATATGTTACGCAATTCTTTCTTCTAAAACTTTCGATCTTTTATCCAATGGGCACTTCAATCTGGACAAAAAGTGATTCGCCACTAAGGCCATGGCAGCAACTCCAAGAAATACCACAACATAACCCACATGGCGTAGAAGCCCACCTAAAACCAATGGGAATAATGCGACTGACAAATTAAGCGTTCCAATGGCGCCAGTGTAGAGAACACGGTTCTCTTTTGTACTCAGATTGACGATCATTGCATCATGGGTAACGGTTCGAGCACTGATAAGGATACCAGAAAATGCAAAGAGAGCCACATAGACAGGCAGAGGTGCAAACGATGAGATCACCAAGGCTGCGATAGGCAAAAAGACAGCACCAACCGCCCAAATTCGAAGTATGGGCTTGTAGCCCCAACGTAGGACTATCAAAGGCCACACGAGGCTTGCGATGATATTGCCCAGGATCTGGATGAAAAGAATTGTCCCAGCCAGCGATGGATCCAGAAAATAAGCATGCTTGGCTAAAGCCATATAGAATGGCATAAGAGCAACAGAAAACCCCATGAAGTTATTGAACAGGATGTATCGCCTAAGGTTTATGTCATGACGGAGCAATGCTGGTACAGACGCAAGGATCGAAAAAGCTCCTGTAGGCTTGTCTGTTGGATACGTCGGTTCGTGAATCATCCAAAAGCCGATGCTTGCAACCAGCAACATAACCGCCGCTGCCCCAAAGAGAACTACGTAACTGGCCGGATATGAAAGATTCCCCAAAATCACCCTGGCTATAAGAGCCGAAACAAGGACCCCTATTCCGGAAATGATCTGCTTCTGGGGAAAAAATTTCTGTAACCGCTCCTGGGAGATTCCCTTGCCGAGCAGATCTACGTAAGAAATCGTGGCAAAAGATCCGCCTACGGTAAACAGCATCAATTCAGCATAGATCGTCAATAAACCAGTCGTGACGGAGAAAGATTGAATGAATCTCAATGTGAAAGCGATAGCTGCGAGTGCCGTTATCCTGAGACTGATACCAGCTATCAGAAAAGGCTTCTTGCGAGGTTGCCCCTGTAAAAGACCTGCAAACAAAAGTTGAGTAACTAATGGTATTCCGATCATTATAGCTGTAACAATCCCCACATGGATCTCCCGACCGCCAATCTCCAGAATCATGGCCGGTATGATCGTGTTGATTTCAGTAAAAGTCACAGTGATCGACAGAAACACTGCATGCCAGATAAAAGCAAAATAAGTGCGATTTTCATTTTGCATCAAATGAGTATACAACACTTTTCGCAGCGTCGGACATACCATTCGTTTCTTTGGAATAGGAGAATGATGGGGTTCCATGAAAAAAGATTAAGCCCCTTTGATGGATCTGTTTCTGTTCCTTGACAAAGGCTACAATTCCGCGGATCACTCAGCGCAACAGGCCTTCCCATGAATGTACAACGGAGGACCACGGTGCTGATAACTTGTAGTAGCAACGAACCGCGGTCCTCCGGAGCAGATATTACTTCGTGTCAAACGGAGTTAGAAATACATCGCCGCTACCGAAGGACTCTGTCTTACCCACCTGCCCTAATGTCAGGCCGGTGATCACAAGGCTGTCTCCCGGACCTGCCGCGAGGAATAGATTTTCTTCAGCCCATTCGTCAGCCCCATCGTTCTCTGGTGTGCCCAGTTGCCAAACGCCCATTTGCTCGCCGGTAGGCGTATATTTGATAAGCACGATATCGAACTTGCCTATGCTTCCTGCAAGATTGCCGTCGGTGAAACCTGCCACTACGACATTGTCGGCAGAATCGAGCGTAATGTCGGCTCCCTTGTCGTTCAGCGGTGTTCCTACCTGAGCGGTCTTTACCAGATTGCCCTGGTAGTCGAAGAAAGCTACGATTATATCTTTATCTCCGGCAAGCGTCTTTGCAAAGTCGCCGGAGGAAAATCCCGTCACTACAAGCTGTGTATCTCCAGCTACCATTCCAGTAGCTTCATCTCTGCCTGGCGTACCGAACTGTCGCATCCATCGCGTGTTCCCTGCCGCATCGAAGTACGCCAGAAAGCCATCAATATCGCCCTTCGAGCCAGCCAGATCGCTACTGGTCATCCCGGCGACAACCACGCCCTCTGTCGTAGCGACAATGGCCTGGCCTTTATCCTCACCTTCACCGCCAAACTGCCGTATCCATTCGACCTCGCCCTTAGGGTTGAGACGCGCGCAATATACGTCCTTATCGCCCGCGTTGGCTCCATTGAGTGCTCCCTTTGTGTAACCAGTGACATAGATAGCTCCGTCTTGTGCTACGGCCAATCCATAGCCTCGGTCGGCTGCGTTGCCGTCGCCGAACTGAGAAATCCATAAGACAGTGCCGTCAGATGCCAGTTTGATCACAAATGGATCGTTGCCCTTGTTTGTGGCATGTTTTCCATCGAGATTGCCGCTTGTATAGCCGACCACCACGATGTTATTGGCCGAGTCGACTGCTACACCGTAAGGACGGTCGGCAGCGTTGGTGCCGATCTGTCGCGTCCACAGAACTTGGCCCTCCTTATTGCGCTTGATGACAACAACGTCCAAATCTCCGGAGTACGGCTGGGCAGCTATGCTTCCTGCCGCCCCAAGGACATTGATCAGTGCTCCTTCACTATCGAATACCACTCCGCCGGCAAAGTCCATTTCGGACGTTCCCAACAGATCCCCTCCAAGCGTCATGCCAACCATCTCTTTTTCTTCGGAAGTCTTCAGAAACTTGGCGAGATATTCCATGCCTTCCTCAAAACCATGTTTCCACACGTCCCAATCGTGTCCACCATTATAGACGCGGAACTCTGCCATAATATCGCTCACCCGTGCCAGGTGGTTGATTAATAAATGTGCTTCGAGATCCAGATCGTGAAACTGATCTTCGGGATCAGGATGTTTCCACTCGTCGTCGCCCACCGCGATGAATATATGGAGCGGTTGTCCGCTACGCTTAAACGTCTTGAGTAGGACTGGATAGTTATGGTTCCGGTAGATTTCTTCGTCAAAGGTGATATCGCCCCTGCCAAATGCACCAAATTCTCGGGCGCTCGAGTCGGCAGGAGGTAAGGGCGTGTACACAGCGGGGCTGAGAATCAGCGCACCAGAGAACATTTCCGAATGCGCCAGAGCGTAACGCATGGCACCATAGCCACCCATCGAGTAACCGCCTATAACACGGCTGGCCGGATACGCCAAGGTACGGTAGGTAGCATCTACATAGGGGATCAAATCATTAAAAAAGGCGCTCTCCAGAGGTTCACCACCTTTATAGAGAGAGTCGATGTAATAACCAGCAGCGCTCAGAGCGGGCATATCCGGCAGTACAGCGATTACTGGCGGAATTTTCCCGTCCTCTATCATAGTGTCGAGCCTGTCGCGAACGTTCAGCCAGGCGTCTTTCGTATCACCGCGCCCATGCAGCAAGTAGACCGTCGGATAGCGAAAGCCCGATTCTTCGTATCCGGCGGGGAGGTAGACATTGAATTCATACGAACGCGCTAACGTGGCAGAATTGAATCGAGCTGCGACGACTGTTCCTTTGGCCTCTTTTGCTCCTTCGGCGTAGAGGGGCAAAGTTACGAGTGACAGCAATAGGAGTGTTACAATAAAAATTCCTCTTCTCTCTTTCATATAAAAGCCTCCATAAAGTTTATTTTCAAACCCTTGACGGGATAGATACCTTGATAAACACACAATTCCCAGGCGCTCGGGAATAAATCCGAAAGTCGTGGCTGTATGGAACAGATGGCTCTATTCGGGCTCCATCTGCCACACCGTGTCGATGATGCTGCCGTCCCGCCACTCTATGAGGGCCACGGGCCTGTCCGTAAAGCGCGGCGATGCCGGCACGCCGGTGATGGCCTGAACTTCGCGCATAAGCTGTGCAATATTTACACACGGGAGGTCGGCCTTTTTTGCCTTCCAGAGCAGGTCCTCGCGCTTTGGATTGACTGCGATGCCTCGTTCTGTTATGAGCACATCGATAACCTCTCCGGGGCAGGTCACGGTCGTTACTTTCTCGCGGATAATGGGGATTCGCTTGCGGAACGAGGGGGCGGTAATGATGGTGCAGCCTGCAGAAGCGCAGGCATCGCTGTGGCCGCCGATACCGTGAAGGAGGAAGCCGTCCGAATGCGTCACCACGTTGACATTGAAATCGATATCGATCTCCGTGGCTCCCATCAGGGCGACATCGAGCATATTCGCCACTGAGCCACGCGAATGGGGTCCATAGGAAACATAGGGGTCGGACTCGATATGCTTCGGGTTTGCGGCGCACGAGCGCACTGCGTCGAGATCGAAGCTCTGCAGATCGATGATCGAACCGAGCAAGCCTTCCTCGAGAAGGGCTACGAGCACTTTCGTTGCTCCGCCGTGTGCGAAGGAAGCGTTCACGCCGGCCTTTCGCATCCGCTCAGCCAGGAAGACCGTGGCGGCGAGCGATATGCCTCCCGCACCCGCCTGAAAGGAAAATCCATCTTTCATTAAGCCCGTTGCCTCGATGAAGCGTGCTGCCAACTGGGCGATGCGCAGCTGGGTCGGGCTCTTTGTGATCTGGGTCGTGCCGGAGACTATCTTGGAGCTATCCCCAATGCTCTCAACCTTGAGCACATAGTCGACATTCGCCCCACTGATCGACCAAGGCGCACAGGGGTACGGCACAAGATTGTCGGTAATGACCACGACTTTACCCGCATATTCCGAATCAGGCTTCGCGTACCCGAGGGGACCGCAGGCCGAAGGACCGAAGAGGCCGTTGGCGTTGCCGTACGGGTCGGCCGTAGGAGCAGCGATGAATGCTGCGTCGATCGATATATCTCCTTCCTGAATCGCTCTCTGGCGTCCACCGTGCGAGCGAAGCACACAGGTGTGCTGGATTTCACCCCGTGAACAGGCGGCTCCGATCGCACCGTTCATCGATCCTTCGATCTTCGTGACGACACCCTCCCTGATATAGGGCACTAGCGCATCGTGTACGGGGAAAAGCGCCGAGGGAACAATCGTCAGATCGCGCACGCCGCGCGCGGCGAGACGGGCGACCACCTCGTTCACGATCCTGTCGCCGTTGCGCAGATGGTGATGGAACGAAATCCTTGCCCCATCGCGCAGCTCGAGTCTATCGAAAAGTTCGTCCCAATCCGCAACTCGCTTGTCGGGTTTTTGTCGAGGAGGAATGGTCCGATGGGCCCTCTGGGAAAAGGCCGCCGAAGGCTCTCCTCCTCTGCTGTCTGCAAAAGCCCCCTGAAAGGGCAGACATAGTTTCCCGTCTATTGCTGTCGGAATCTTTCTTCCGAGCGCGTTGTTCGTCCATTCCATGTTATTCTCCACGGGTGCTTTCTTCGATCACGCGTCGCGCCTTGCTCACAAGAGGCGCATCGATCATCTGCCCGTCGAAGACAACCGCCCCTCTGCCGCCCTTTAGAGATTCCTCGTAGGCCGCCACAATGGCCTTTGCTCTCTCCACCTCCTCTTCGGAAGGCGAAAAGACCCTTCGCACATGCTCGATCTGCGAAGGATGAATGACCGCCTTTCCCTCGAAACCGAGCGCCCTGGCCTGATAGCAGGATTCGGTAAGGCCATCGGTATCTTCAATGTCAGAAAACACGGAATCGAGCGGCTGGATGCCGGCGGATCTGGCGGCCAGCACGATCATTTCCCGTGCCAGCAGTGCCTCGATTTGCGCGGACTTCCCCAGTACCGCGCCGGTGCTGCCCGCGGGGATAGGTTTTGCGCAGATGTCTCTCGAAAAATCTTCGTACCCGAAGGCGAGAGCCACATTACGCTCGGAAGCACGAGCAATCTCCACCGCATTCAAGACTCCTGCAGCTGTCTCGATAATCGGTATGATATGAATGCTGTTTTTTTCGATACCCTTTTCTTTTTCCTGAAGAGAGAGCAGTCGATCGAGCATCGCGACATCGTTTGACGATTCACACTTCGGCAAAAGAATCGCATGGGGGCGGGCAGCGACGATCTCATCCACGTCCGCCTTGCCGCATTCGTCCCGAATCATATTGATCCGCACCGCGACTTCGCTCTTCCCGAACAAAAGATCATTTTCGAGCAGGCGGCGTACAAGTATTCTCGCTTCGAACTTCCGCTCGGCGGCGACGGAATCCTCGAGGTCGAAGACGAGCATGTCCGAACCGTAGAGGTCCGCATTGATTGCGAAATGTGGCTGATCTCCAGGCACATAGAGCCGGATTTGCCGGGTTCGGTCGCGGCTGCTCGGTGCCCGCGCTGCGGTGGCACAGCCCTCGTCTGGTTGGCTCCCGAAACCTACCCCCAAACCCGTCTTGCGCGAAAATCCGGCCATTCTGAGGACGGCTTCGATGCGAGCACGTATCACAAGATCGAGCGCACCCTCGTCCTCAATTTCCAGACGCCCGGTCTCTACCCCGTATGAATCGAGCAACTCCAATGCGCTGCGCCGTATCTCTCCGCCAAAGAGCGCACCGACGCTCGATTCGATCGAGACCGAAATCGTGTCGGCTGATGGCGTATATCTCGCCAGACAGTCCGACTTCGAGGCGAACCCCGCCTCAACCACCTGCGATTCGCTCATAGTTCTTCCACCGAAAACGGGCCATAGAGCGCCCGAGAGGCCCGAAGAGAGCCGCAGCCGACAAGTCCGCTCTTGAACGTGGCATCCTTCGTTTCGAGGACATTCTCTCCATCGATCCAGAGAGAGAGGCGATCTTTCGTCGCCGCGAGCGACATTCGGACGCTTTCGCCGGATTTCCAGTCGAATTCAGCCTCGGCAAGCTTCCGGAATCCAAAATCTTGCCTGTAGATCGCCACCTTGCCCTGTCCGTCGAAGCCTCCCCAGTAGCCCTGCTGAGCGCCTCTCGCCCTTACGATGAGCATGTGGCAGTCCCCCGCCAAGGGCGTGAGGTTCGCACTGATCTTTTGATCGGCTACACCATAGCCCCCCGTGTACGAGGCCGCTTTGACCGGGGTCATCAGATGCAGAAGGCCACCTTCGATCGACCAGGTGCCTCCGTCGTGCGAGAAGGGAGTGACACAACCGAATTCGATCGACTGTTTCATTATATCGATATCGTATGAAGCCTTACCTCGTATCGCAAACCTGTCGATGAACAGTCTTCCCGAGTCACGCCTGCCTTTTCCCGAAAAGCTCGTGAGCTTAATGCCGACCTCGTCGGGGAAGGAGCCATCGAGCGCGGGAATCGCGAACTCGAGGTGGTATTTTTTGCCCTCATCCGGGAAAATGGGCGAGGTCGTGACGACATCCTTCTGCGACCACGTGTCGCGCACGTAGCCTTCAACGCCGATGCTCTGCCCCTCCCAGCGCTCCAGATTGAATTCGATTTCGACGCGCTGGCCCGCCCTTGCGATCGGGGAAAAAACCGGGCTGTACCGTTCGTCGTCGAAATCGGATCGGCGGTAGAATGGCTTGAAAAAGCATTTAC
>Ga0067045_1030461_pt1 | contig 15195 bp, 13 predicted proteins | sample TerdegcTABiofilm_FD_59184 | JGI IMG/M metagenome (GOLD analysis project Ga0067045, IMG submission 59184) | Combined Assembly of (Gp0054472, Gp0054536) Wastewater bioreactor microbial communities from Singapore -Terephthalate degrading...
CATAGTCCTTGCAAACATAAGGAAACAAGAGGCTTAGAGAGTCAGATTACTTTTAGATAGTAGTAAAATCAATAATCCCTGCAAATTTAATCTCTAAAAATACCAAAATTTTGGGGTATATTCAGAATTATGAGTATATATAAGGACACTAAAGAAATAAAAAAGGCAGGTAGAAAAACCTGCCTTTTTTTCTGTGTAATGTAATACCTTACTTAAAATTCACCTTTACCAGATGGACCGAGCAGCTGATACACGGGTCATAGGAACGGACCAGCATCTCGAGCATAAGCTGAACCTCGTCCTGAGGCTTGTCCATAATCTCCGGAACCAGTTTCTTCATATCATACTCGATGTTTGCGCAGTTCTGGTTTGTCGGAATTATGCAGTTTGCCTGAACGATATGACCAGTCTTGTCATATGTGTAATCGTGAATCAGAATTCCTCTCGGAACCTCGACGGCGCCTACTCCGCGACACTCTTTGAGCGGCATCGGGTCAACCTTCTCGTCCTTAATTCCTTTCGAGAGAAGTTTGTCAATCTGGATAAGTGCATCTTCCACCGCATGCACTGCCTCTACAACCTGAGCAATATTGTTCATAAAGGGGTTGTAGTTGATAGGTTTGAGCCCGAGCTTTTCTGCTGCTGCCTTTGCCTTCGGATGGAGTAGTTTTGCATTGAGATTGAATCTTGCAAGCGCTCCGACTGCAAGGGACTCTCTCTTGTTCTTTGTCCATTTTGCAGAGGAGTGAGGAACCACATATTCGTTTGTCCAGCTTTTGTAATTATGGACATCCGTCCTGCCGGCATCTGTCGAACCCAGTTCACCGTCATAGAATGCATATTCATCATCCCTGACAAGACCAAGGAATTCGGTCTCTCTGACAAAATTCGGAATCTTAGGTGCAAGGGATGCAAAGACATCAACGGTCTTGTCCATCAGAGGAAGTGCCTCTGTCTCGAGTGTCTTCTTTAATTCCCTGAGTTCCTTTTCTGTCGGGAGTTTGGTGAATCCGCCGACAACCTCTCTTATCGGATGAATCGTTCTGCCTCCGATAAGGTCACAGAGGTCATTGGCAATCCTTTTGAGTCTTAATGCCATCTTTGCCGCTTCGAGATGTGTCGGTATTATTGCAAAAACCGACTTTGCTCCCAGAAAATCCGGTGCGGCAAGGAAATATGTGTGCAGTATATGAGACTGCAATGTCTCTCCGTCCAGAAGGAGCTTTCTCAGAGTCAGGGTCTGTTCGGTAGGTTTGTAACCGAATGCATCTTCAGTGGCCCTGATGGACGCAGTGGTGTGACCGATTGAACAGATTCCGCAGATTCTCGAAACGATTTCAGAGACATCCTTATAATGAACACCTCTTATGAAACCCTCGAAAAATCTCGGGGCCTCGATGACTTCCCATATACACTTTTCGACTTTTCCGTCCTTTACGTCCACAACAATATTACCGTGACCTTCGACACGGGTAACATAATGGACATTGATATTCATATTCGTACTCATTTTTTCACCTCCTCAAAATAGCCTGCAAAAATTCTGAACTTCTGCACGGCATCCTCTACTGTAAGCCCTGCCTTGGTAAGAACTTCTTTCTCGGAGTTTTTGTTTGGTTCATCCACAAGGCCTCTGCAGCCTTCGCATCCGCTCCCGTTGGAAGGACACCAGGCACCGCAGCCGGCTCTTGTTACAGCACCCAGACATACCTCACCCTTGTCATACATACAGACATTGCCCGCAAGTTTGCACTCTACACAGACAGGGTGATTCGGAATTTCAGGTTTTCTCCCGATGAGAAGTGATTTTACGACACTTAAAAATTCCTTCGGGTTTATGGGGCAGCCCGGAATCTCGAAATCCACAGGGATTACCGCCTTTACAGGTCTGGTGGCAAAGGTATCAAAGTACTTTGCACTCTCTCCGTAGACGTAGTTCCGGATTTCACCGAGTTCATAGAAATTCTTCCTGAAATTTACGCCGCCTGTACAGGCACAGGCACCGATCGGGACGACCAGTTTTGCATTTTCACGGATCTTCTTCAGTCTCGGGATATCTGCCTCTCTCGTGACCGAACCTTCGATGAATGCTATATCATAATCATCAGATGCCTCGGTCATAGCCTCTCTGAAGTTGACTATATCGATGTGTGATACAAGGTCCAGAAGCTCATTCTCGAGATTTATCACCGCCAACTGGCATCCCTCACAACTTGCAAAATCAAAGAATGCGACTCTTGGTTTCATATTGCCTCCTGCAGTTTTCTGACTGTTGGTAAATCAAAGACAGGACCGGACTGACAGACATAAACGCTGTTAATCTGACAGTGACCGCACTTACCTACACCGCATTTCATCCTTCTTTCCAGTGACATATAGATATTCTCTTCCTTGAAATTCCTGTTTTTGAGCTCTAAGACCACGAATTTGTACATAATCGGCGGTCCGCATATTACAGCAATTGTCTTGTTGACGTCGAAGTTGACCTTTGGAATAAGGGTGGTTATAACACCGACATTCCCCTTCCAGTTTGAATCAGTGCACTTGTCAACAGTGAGATATGTCTCTACATCAGCCCTGTTCTTCCATCCCTCGACCTCTTTCTGATAGAGCCATTCCTGATTGTTCTTGCAGCCGTAAAGTATGTAGACTTTTCCGAAATCTCCCCTTTTTGTCTTGTCGAGTGTATAGTTGATAAGTGACCTCAGAGGAGCAACACCGAGTCCACCGCATATAAAGAGCATATCGTGTCCCTTGAACTTCTCAAACGGGAAACCATTGCCGAACGGCCCTCTGATACCGACATAATCACCCACATTCAGATTATTGTGCAGATAACTTGTAACTCTTCCGACAGACCTCACACAGAGTTCGAAATAGCCCTGCTGGGTCGGACTTGAACTTATTGAAATCGGAGCCTCGCCGATACCGTAAATCGACAATTCCACAAACTGGCCCGGTCTGTGATTGAGATTCGAACCATCATCGAATCTGAACTCGAAGAACATCTCCTTGTCCGTAAAACGTTCCTTCTTGGTCATCTTTGCCAGTTTTGGAAGATAAAGGCTCTTTTCCTGAATATTTGCTACCATATCTTCCTCCTTACTTTGATAATTCGTTTACTATCTCTACCGGGTCAATCTTTACCGTGCAGGCTCTTACGCATCTGCCGCATCCCACACAGGTAGGTGAATTGAATCTGTCATAGAGATAGTTCATTTTTCTGTTGATTCTGTGCCTGATTCTCTGGCTTCTGTGTTCCCTGAAATTCTCACCACCGGCAACCTTTGCAAAATCAACGAGCATACATCCGTCCCACAGTCTCTTTCTCTCGCCGTCATTGAGATTCAGACTCACATCGTCCTGAACATCAAAGCAGAAACAGGTCGGGCATACAAGATTGCAGGAACCACAGGCAAGGCATCTCTCTTCAAGTTCCTTCCAGTGTTTGTGGTCCCACGTCTTCTCCATAAGCTCTTTTACCGTGGAGGCATTTACCTTATTGAATTTACGGACGATCTTCTTCTCTTTCTCTGCTCTGAACTGCTCTGCCTTTTTTGCATCCGATTCCTGAGCAGGTTTTGCCTGAATGCTCTTCAGAATCTCCTCACCCTTCTTGCTTCCGGCCTCTGCAAAATAGGAGTCGCCTGCGGGTGTAAGCATTATATCAAATCCGTCCTTTGCAAATGTAGAGCCTACACTCGAACAGAAACAATAGTCATACGGCTGGCACTCGAGACCGATAATAAGTGACTTCTCCCTCTTTGCCAGATAATGTCTGTCGTAATTGTTGTTTTCAGAGAATGCCTGGTCCAGATGTCTGATTGCCTTGATGTCACATGGGTGCAATCCGAAAAGAGCAACCGGTGTATTGTCGAATACCGGTTCTGCCTTATTCTCTGACCTTTTGAATTTCAGAAGCGTTTCAACAGGCGGAGAGAGATGTTTCTTCGGAGGCAGAATAGTCGTATCATAGTCCATTCTGATATCTTCGAACTTCTCAATCTCACAGAAATCAAAACGGGTCTCCTTCTTTACAGGAGCCACAACCCTGTATGACTTCATCAATTCTGAAACAAGCCCCTTTATATTTTCTTTTGTCAATAAAAATCCCTGCATATATCCTCCTTTACTTCTTTAGTAACTTTTCAACTTTTGTCAGCAGGTCCTTGGGCTGAATCGGCTTTTCACAGAATTCATCCGCCGCAATAAAATCACCATCCTTGTCTTTGGAAAATTTGTAACCGGTGTGCTGGGAGACCGATGTCAGCATGAGAATTGGAATATCCTTCAGCTTAGGATTATTCTTGAGTTTGTAACTGACCTGAAAACCCTCCGTTACCGAGTCCATCATAACATCGAGAATTATGAGGTCCGGACGCTGGGTCTCCACCTTTGTCAGTCCTTCGGTCCCGTTACTGGCTGAAAGGACTGTATAGCCGTTCTGCTCGAGAACTGTCCTGATGATCTCGACCAGATCGGCATCATCGTCAATGATCAGAATTGTCTTTTTGTCATTCATAGTTCATCTCTCCTCTTAAAAATGGTTAATATCCCTGAAAAAAACGAACATTTTACTCATCCCAATCAGTATTCCTGAGGAAGGACCTTAAGCTGGGAATAACTGAAAACAGGCCCGTCCTTACAGACATAAATATTCCCGATATTACATCTTCCGCACTTCCCCAGACCGCATTTCATACGGTTTTCGAGAGTTGTAATAATATTTTCCTCCTTAAATCCCAGCTTCATCATAACAGGGAGTGTAAACTTTATCATAATCGGAGGACCGCAGATAATCGAAACCGCATTGTCGCTCTTCGGAGCAGCCTTTTCGACTATAGTCGGGACAAAACCAATCTCCCCTTTCCAGTCAGGCGTCTCACCACCCGGGTCAACGGTAACCACTGTCCTTACATCACTCATCCCCTGCCACTCCCTGAGTTCCCTTTTGTAAACCAAATCCCCGACCGACCTTGCACCGTAAATAATCGTGATATCCTTGAATTCCTTCCTCCTGTCCAGAACATTGAGTATAACAGACCTTACAGGTGCAAGCCCGATTCCTCCGGCAATAAAAACGATATTCTTCCCTTTCATCTCCTCTACGGGGAACCAGTTGCCGTAAGGTCCCCTGAAACCAATTGTATCACCGACATTGAGCCTTCTGAGTGCATTCGTAACCTTTCCGACCTGCTTGAATGAACATTCGATAAAATCCATTCTCGTAGGAGGAGATGCAATACAGAACGTACACTCACCTTCGCCAAAGACTGAATATTCGGCGAATTGTCCTGCCTTAAACGAGAATCTCTTCTTATCTTCCTCCGACCTGAACTGCAGCCTTAAAGTCCTTGTATCAACCGTCTCGTCAATAATCTCTTTGATTTCCATCAGATAAGGTTTGTAAATATTTTCCATATTATACCTCTATGTGAGATTGCCGATTTTGGTAACAATTGAGCCTATATCTATCGTGACCGGACATCCCCTCGAACACCTGCCGCATCCGGTACACAGAATCTCCTTGAAGCGGTCAATATAATATTTGAACTTGTGGTTTACTCTCTGTCTGTATCTCTTTGCCTGATTATCTCTCGGGTTGTGACCTGAGGCGTGCAATGTAAACAGTGAGAACTGACAGGCATCCCAGTTTTTCATCCTCCTGCCCTCGCTGTATGAATAATCTTCATCTACTATATCAAAGCAGTGACAGGTCGGACAGACAAATGCACACTGACCACATCCGAGACAGGTATCGCCCACCGGATTGAAAAAGTCGGTTTCGAAATTTTTGTCGAGCCAGTCCTTTACCTTCTTCGAATCGAATTTCCTTGCAGGTCCTTTTATGGACTCGAGGGCCGGTTTGCTCTTTGAGGAATCACCCTTCGCAAACAGCTGGGAATATTTCTTTACAAACTGAATGCCCTTATCCGTGACAGCGCGTGCCGCAAACTGAGCATCCGAAAGTCTTACGAGAAAGATATCAGAACCTGTCTCTGATACAGGACTCAGTCCGACCGAAGTGCAGAAGCAGTAATCATCCGAATAGGTACAGGCGAGCCCGATTACAAGTGTATTCTCGAGTCTTTTATTGAAGAAGTTATCTTTATAATCCCAGTTGAATACCTTGTTCATAATCCCGAAGGCCGCTGCGTCGCAGGGCTTGAGACCAAAAAGGACCTGATTGGCCGATGGCTCTGCATCCTTCAGCTCTACTGTGCTCTTATCCCGTTTATAGAAGAGAACCGGGTCACACTTCGGGAATGCAGCCTGTTTGGCAGAGATATCGGAAGGACGGGCCTCAGGTGCAAGTTTCAGTTCATCTGCCTTTTTGAGTCTGACAAATCTGCTGTTGTCCGGAGACGGGAGAAAGAGATCCGTCCCTTCCTTAATCAAATTATCTGCAAGCTTCTTTAAGTCTTCAAGGGAAATAATATATTCTTCCATCGTTTACTCCGTTTATTTAATGAATTCCTCTTTGTCCTTTAGGTCATAGGTGCCTATCAGAGTGGGCGCATCTGCACTCATACCGGACTCATAACCGAATTCGGATTTTGCCACCATAACCATCTTTCTGTTCAGAAGGGAGAGCGGTATTCCGGCCGGACAGACTCTCTCACACTCATTGCAACCTATACATCTGCCGGACAGGTGAAACGCCCTCACTATATTCCATGCAAAATTCCCCCTCTTTGTGGGACTCGACTCAACCCATCTCGGCATAGATTTATCGGCAATACATCTTTCGCAGTAACAGAGCGGGCAGGCCTGACGGCAGGCATAACACTTTATACACTTTTCAAACTGCTCTTCCCAGAAGGCAAATCTCTCTTCGGCGCTCATAGAGTCGAGTTTTTCGATAAGTTCGGCCTTCTCATCCTTTCCGGTCAACCCTTCATCACTCATATCAACCGTCTCGTCTGCAAGGTGAGGAGTCCTGACATTGCAGTTAAGACATTTCTCGGCGATCTTCTTTGAATCCTCGCCCTCGAAACTCCGCTTTACACCGTTGCATTTTACCCCGATTATATAGACATTCTCTCTCTTAATCTGACTCTCTGCAATCAGCTGGACAATGGACTTTATATCACAACCCTTGGCAACAATTGCAACCTTTTTCCCCTTATTCTCTTTGCGTGTCAGGTAAGTCGCGAGATTGTTCAGGCAGGATGAATTGAGCACAAGATTCTGCACCTCATCAGCGCTCCTGACGATAACCGGCCTTGTCCTTCCCTCTGAAGTAGCCTTTGTATATCCGATAAGAATATCGGCCTTTTTATTCTCGAAAACACCTCTTGCTATAGAAATTATGTCAGCCATTTATTGTAAACTCCTTATTAAGTTTCTGGTAATTCGTGAACGGACCTTTGCTGCGGACCGTATCTGTAACCTCATTGATAACATCTACCCACTTTTTCCCCTCGGAGGCAGAGACCCACGAGAAGAAGACTCTGGATTCGTCTATCCCTACGAATTTCAGAAGCTGCCTGAAGAGAATCCATCTTCTCCGTGCGTGATAATTGCCGGCGGTATAATGGCAATCCCCGGGATGGCAGCCGGACACGAGAACACCGTCTGCACCGGACTCGAAGGCCTTGATAATAAACATCGGGTCTATTCTCCCGGTACAGGGGAGTCTGATCATCCTCACATTCGACTGATATTTCATCCTTGAAGTACCGGCAAGGTCTGCACCGGTATAAGTACACCAGTTACAGACAAATGCCACAATCTTCGGTTCAAAACTTGAATCTGACATAGTATTATACCTCTCTTTAGAGTGCCTTTATCTGATAGAAAATCTGCTCGTCATTGAATCCGATAAGTTCGATGGACTTCGAGGGGCAGGTTGCATTGCACGTACCGCACCCCTGACAGAGACCGGTATTGACCGACGCAACCACCTTTACAAGATTCCCCTTCTTATCCTTTATCTCTTTCAGTTCAATTGCATTGTAGGCACAGACTTTTTTGCAGTAGAAACAGCCCACACAGGTATTCTCGTTGACCTTTGCAACAATCGGTTCGCGCTCCAGCATCTCATTCCCAAAGAGAACGAGAGCCTTACTCGCCGCAGCAGATGCCATTGCCACCGATTCAGGAATATCCCTCGGCGACTGACAGGCACCGGCGAGAAAGATTCCGCCGCTCGAGGATTCGACAGGTCTCAGCTTCGGATGGACCTCTGCATAGAATCCATACTTGTCATACGGAATTCCCAGTGTCTGTGCGAGTTTTGCCGCCTCAGGCTGGGCAACGATTGCAGTTGCAAGTACCACCATATCGGCCTCGATTTCAACCGGCACTCCCGAAATCGTATCCTCGCCTTTTACAATATATTTTCCCTTCTTCTCGTAGACTCTTGAGACCCTTCCCCTTATGTACTTTACGTGGTCCTCCTCGATGGCCCTCCTTACGAACTCGTCATAACCCTTGCCGCCTGCACGTATATCCATATAAAATACATAGGCCTCACCGTCGTGAACCTTGTGCTTATATAGCATTGCGTGTTTTGCAGTGTACATACAACAGATCTTGCTGCAGTACTCGAACCCCTTCGACGGGTCTCTGGAGCCCACGCACTGGATGAAGACAACCTTTTTGGGTTGTTTCTTGTCCGATGGTCTGAGTATTTCACCGGCAGTAGGACCTGAAGCGCTTGCAATTCTCTCGAACTGCAATCCGTCGATAACATCCTTGTATTTGCCGTAGCCGTATTCACCATAACCCTTAACCGCTGCATCCTTTGATTTCTTATCTATCTTATAAAGCTTATAACCTGTTGCAACGATGATTGCGCCCACATCCTCAGTAATAAGTTCGTCCTTCTGCTCGAAATCTATGGCATCCCTTCCGCAGACCTTCTTGCACATCTGACATTTGCCAGTCTTAAAGAATGTACAGACTGTCCTGTCGATTACAGGAATATTCGGAACTGCCTGCGGGAACGGGACATAGATTGCAGGTCTGTTTGCAAGTCCCTCGTCGAATTCGGAAGGAGCCTTCTTTATCGGGCATTTCTGGACACAGAGTCCGCATCCTGTGCAGAGATTCTCTTTTACGGAACGTGCCTTCTTACGTATAGTAACCTTGAAGTTCCCGATGAATCCGTCTACATTATCAACCTCGGAATAAGTATAGAGTTTGATATTCGGATGCTGATAAGCCTCTACCATTCTGGGTGTCAGAATACACTGTGAACAGTCAAGTGTCGGGAAGGTCTCGGAGAGCTGACTCATATGACCGCCTATCGAGGGTTCCTTTTCGACAAGGATTACCTTGAATCCGGCACCTGCTATATCTAGCGCTGCCTGAATACCGGAGATTCCGCCACCGATAACGAGAGCCTTCTTCGTAATGGGAACCTTGATTTCCGAGAGCGGGAAATTGAACTTGATTCTCTCGACTGTCATTCTTATTAAATCGACCGCCTTTTTTGTGGCCTCCTCCACATTGTCGTGGACCCACGAGCAGTGTTCCCTGACATTTGCAATCTCACACATATAAGGATTCAGACCCGCCTGAGCACAGGCCTTTCTGAAAGTCTTTTCGTGCATATGAGGTGAACAGGAGGCAACAACGACAGCGTTGAGCTTATGCTCGGCGATTGCCTGCTTTATCATATTCTGTCCGGGGTCAGAACACATATATTTGTAGTCAATCGAATAGACCACATTCGGAAGTTTGATTGCCTCTTTGGCAACAGTGGGGCAATCTACTGTCTTGCCGATATTTTCACCGCAGTGACATACAAAAACACCTATTCTCATCATTTCAGATTACTCCTTTGCTACGATTGCAGTTGAGAAACGGGATAAGACCGGTTCGGTATCTGTAAAGTGCAGTCCGAGTCCCAGACTCTCCTTGTCGAGACCGAGAGAAAGTCCTATCAGTTCGGAGAGATAAAGTATGGGCATATTCTTATGTTGTGAATCCTGCTTCGAAATATTCCTCTGTCTCATATCCAGATTGGAATGACACATCGGGCAGGCTACAATGATTGCCTCGGCCCCGTTTTCAGCGGCATCATCGATAATCCTCTTCGAGAGCGTAAGGACGACGTTCATATTCGTAATGGAATGGGATGCCCCGCAGCATTCAACCTTGAAATTCCAGTCGACCGGCTCTGCACCCGTAAGTTTTATAATCTCTTCCATCGATGTCGGCATCTCGGCATCATCAAACTGTGTAATACTGTTTGGTCTCACAAGCAGGCAGCCGTAATATGCCGCCACCTTGAAACCCTTCAGTTCCTTCTGCCTCTTTGCCAGAATCAATTCTTTGTCAATACGCTGAAACATCTCAACCATATTTACGATACCAATATCGGTATCGGCCTTCTCCTCGATCATTTCCTCCACTCTCTTTTTCAGCCCGGGATTCTTCTCCATCTCATACTTTGCTACTACAAACCTGTTGTAGCAGGCGGCACACGGAATAAATATCTCTTTAAGTCCCTGCTTTTTTGCCAGTGACAGATTCCTCGCAGGCAGGGCAACCGAGAGAAGATGGTTTGTTGCGTGGGCAGATGTGGCACCGCAGCAGGACCAGTCGTCCAGTTCCACAAGATTTATTCCAAGCTCCGAAAAGACCCTCCTGATAGACTGGTCATACTCTTTTGCAGTACCCGTAAGTGAACAACCGGGATAGTATCCTATATCCATCCTTTACTCCTTATTTGCTTTGTCAAAAATCTTCTTTATGGCATCCCTGTTCTTTATCTTGTGCGGGAAGAGCTTTATCTTACCCTTAAAGAACATCTCAGGGGCAATATCCATATCCTGAAAGAGATTGAAGGTAGCAAGTTTATAATCCCTGATGAGCCCGAATTCAAAAGCCTTCCCGTTTGCCTCAATCTGCTTTAGAAATGCCTTATGGAATTTGAGAATGTCCTTTCTCGTAATTACGCCCTTCTTAATTGCTATCTCCTTTAGGGCGTCCATAAATTTTGCAAGGTCAAAGTTCTGAGGGCACCTCGTTGAACAGGTAAGACAACCTGCACACATCCATATCGTCTCTGATTTCAGAGCCTCATCGTCAAGCCCGAGCTGAACAAGTCTCACAACCTTATTGGGGGAGACCTTCATAAATATCCTTACGGGACAGCCCGCAGAACATTTGCCGCACTGATAACACTTCAGGGGATTAATGCCTGTAAGTTCCTCAATCTCATCAGCGAGTGTCATTCTTTCCTTATGTTTTGCATTTGAATGAGATGACAAACAGCACCTCCTTTTTAATAAAATACCACCTTAATCAGGTGGTAAATACTGCAATTGATTTTGGTTATATGAAATTCCATATACACTTCCACTAATTCACACGTCGTCCTCCCCTTTAATTGTAGGGAAAATACAACAATACTTTACGCATTGTGTCAAATAAAAAATCAAAATATTTAATTAATGTTTTATGGTATTTGTTTTGCCAAAAGGTTTCAGAAAAAGTGCTTATCTGTCCAATAAAATCAAACAATTAGATGACATATCAAAACCTCATAGCCAAAACACCACAAAACCTCATAACTGGTACCGGCGGTCTGTATCAATTCCGGCCGATTTTCTTTTCTTTCAGTAATAAATGTATGATTTATGCAACAAAACGAAAATAGTAGTGTAAAAATAGTTATAATTGGGTTATATATTACTAACCAAATGATTTGTTCAAAACATAACATTTATGACGATAACCAGTTTAGTTTTCAAGAGGGTCATTAATGCGCAACAGATATTTCATACTGCTGCTGGGTTTTTTTGTACTATTTATTTTCTCCTGTAATTCAGAAGAGGAATCCGGGCTTCTGGACACTATTAATAAGAACCCTAAAGATTCTGTATCTGAATCCCCTCTTGACAATGAATCTGATGAAACCGGAGAAGAGACTGCTGATACAGAGAGCGACACCGCTCTATCCGAAGATAGGGCTTTTAGTGATTTGCATGTATTGGACGATATTCACAATATCAATTGCGGTAACGGCATAAAAGAGACCGGAGAGATATGCGACAAAGATACCAGAGATTGCAGGGAACTGGACAGCCGGTTTATATCGGGTCTGGCAGAATGTAAAAAAGACTGCTCCGGATATGATACCTCTCTATGCAAAACAAATATCATTAATGACGGCGGAACCGATATTTATCAGGATTCTTTTACGGACTATGGAACTGATACTGAAGAGACATCAAATGACACCGGAACCGATACGGCGAACATAAGTGATATATATAGCGATATCAGCGATGTATCTTTTGACACCGGGTATGATGCCGGACAGGTTATTTATCCGGAATGCAGCAAAGACGAGGATTGCAAAGACATTAACAGGGGCTGTTTTAACGGGATATGCAGAGACAAATGCATACCTTATGTCAAACCCTGCGACTGGAAACCTTCCGGAAACATATGCACTTTAAAGGGTTATTGTGTTGAATGCCAGAAGGATTCGGATTGCCCCGGCACCCGATATAAATGTGATACGAGTAAATTTCTCTGCGTGGATAAACCTTTCAATCCTAACAACACTGTAATCGGCGTCTTCTATCACACCTGGCATTGCCCCTCAGCCGAAGATGTCCACGACTTATCTAAAATCCTTGCCGGACAGGAACAATGGCCCCCATGGCCCCAGAATCCTTTCCCTCCGACATCGTTCTGGTGGGGAGAGCCCGAGGCGGGATATTACTGTCTTACAAACAATAACGCTCTTTTGAAAAAACACGCCGAGACACTGCGTGACATAGGTGCACAATTCGTTTTTGTGGATGTAACCAATCATCCGTACAATACCGGTACTCTCTGTGACAGACCCGAAAAGATGATAATCGAACCATTTACTACTATGGTCGCAGTATGGAGTCAGGTCCCGAATGCCCCAAGAATTGTACCTTGGGTGCCAGTTACATCAATAACCACATCGGACACAAGCAAATATATGGTTTTTACATTACTAAATCTCCTAAACAAATATCCGGGTCTTCAGTTTGTGTATAAAGGGAAACCGTTAATCCTTGTGACCGTAAATGACCAGTGGCCTGCGGACGACAAGACAATTTCCACACTTGCCAACAACTATACAATCCGGAAAATGTGGGCTATCGAACCTGAGGGAACGGAAAAATGGAGTTATCTCGAAAGATGCAAGGCATCACCGCTCGAAGGTCAACCCTGCTTCCAGAGAATCTCAAAACTAAATGGTCTGCCCGAGCAGTTCCCGATTGCGCTTGCATACGGTGCCGACTATATGAGTCACACGGATACAGCCACCCCCAAATACCACGGAAAGACCTTCAGGAAACAGTTCGAAACACTCTTTAATAATCCGGAAATCCCGGTAGCAACAATAGCCGGATGGAATGAGTGGGTCGTCGGACGTCAGCCCTGCGATCTGGTACCGCTCTGCCCCTGCTCTGACCCAAGAAACAAGAACGGATGCTTTCTGGACCAGTACGATAAGGAATACAACAGGGATATCGAGCCTGCCAAGAATGAAATGGGTGATTACTACGTACGACTCGTCAAGGCCTGTATTACCTTATTCAGGAGCGGAGGAAGATGCGATGCGGCACACAAAGATGACCTCTGCTGCAAGGACTGGCAACCATAAAAAACCTTTTCCCCGGATAAACCCAATCCAAACAGCAGTTGCCAAGGATTTCGTTTCAGAGAGTCTTAAGCTATGATAGCGCGGTTTCTCACTATCTTAGTATAGTAATTATCTGTAAATTAACTTTTTAAGATTTAAAAATGGGAAACTCAGAAAACTAACCCCAAAACCTCAGTTTTGAACCATATCATTCCCTGATTTTGACTTATATGTAGCCGGAAAAAATAACAAAAAAGCCCTCATTTCTGAGGGCTCAAATTCAATATTCTATCAAATTAGCTGGTAAGGATTTAATTAATTATGGAGCAGGAACATCCGCTTTCCACAATACCATCATTCGTTCCTTCCTGACACTCCGGATCACATTCACAATCAGGGTCACATCCGTATGTCTCATCGCATTTACATTCTTCTTTGTTAATATCGTTCGTCTTTACATCCTTTACAGGATAGGTATCATAACCTGTATCGACAACTACATTCGTATCCGGCTGGACATTAGTATCTGTAACTACATCTTTACTGGTATCATATACTACATCGGGAGGAACATAGGTATCTGTAATGACATCCTTGCCTGCATCATATCCTGAATCAAAACCTGTATCAATACCGGAATCATATCCGGTATCCACACCGGTATCCACACCAGTATCGACCCCTGCATCTACCGGATTGGCAGGAAGGACCGTAAACAATCCAGTTCCTACTCCCTGCTGACCATCAGGATTATTTACAGTAACATTTCTCTTGCCTGTAGCAGCAGTAGAACCGATCCTCACATTCTGGCCCTTCAAAGTATTTGCATCAACAAAGACTGTCGTCTGCACATTGGTATTTGGCCCGAGAGATATCTTTGAGCCCTGCTGAAAATTCGTCCCTTTTACAGTAACTTCTGGGATAGTATCTCCCTGTTTTGCCGAATCCGGTGTAATTGAAGCGACAGTCGGGGGAGGACCCTTGAATGTGAACGTAAAAGAAAACTGATAAAGCCCGTATCCATCGCCAACGGCAAGAACATAATATTTTCCGGGCTGAGGACTGTTTATTGTCTGGCTCGGGGTATTTACCCATTTGTAAGTTGCCGTAGTACCGGAAGTTGAATATTTAACATAACTGTTATAGTTTACATAAAATGTAACTTTGCTAGTGGCATCTGCACCTGTCTGCAGATTCATTGCATTCATATCTACACTTATCGACTGGGCGCTTGAGGGAACTGTATAGACGAACTGAATCACAAACGGCTGTTTTCCGCTTACACCGGAATATTCCGGTACAAGGGTCCACCCGCTGGCAGTATAGCCGTTGGGGACATCAACCAGTCTCCCGCAGTTCAGTAAGTTCCTCTCATTATAAGCCTTCTCTACCTGATCTGCCATTGTGTTTCCCCCGATAGTCTGGGCCGACGAGAGAACAGCATTTGCAGCATCCTGCAGAGATGCAGTCCTGCTGATTGAAGCCATGGCGAGTGCTACTGCCTTACCGAAGTTGTCATCACCATTCAAATATTTTCTCGCAAGCCAGGTCGGACCTGCAAACACTTTTCCATCCTCGTGTGATTCTCCTACTATATTATCTGGACA
>Ga0067045_1030464_pt1 | contig 15190 bp, 15 predicted proteins | sample TerdegcTABiofilm_FD_59184 | JGI IMG/M metagenome (GOLD analysis project Ga0067045, IMG submission 59184) | Combined Assembly of (Gp0054472, Gp0054536) Wastewater bioreactor microbial communities from Singapore -Terephthalate degrading...
ATCTGATACTTCTCTTCCGGCTTATACCGTTTCTGATTTTCCATGTCGAGACTCCTTTCTGTCTGTATATTACTAAAGAGTCTCCAAAATTTAAACCCTTATTTTGTTCGGTTTCATCTTAGGAAAAGCAGGGGCACATTCGATACGGCAGACTGCTCCACGGAAACATGACAATACCGGCAGTCTAACCCCAAATCATTTACATGCAGTTTGTGGCTGTACGGCACCGGCTGAGTGGGCATGTATCCGACATCGGTAAATTTCGGCGATCCATAATACCAGAAAAATCCCACCCCGCCGAACAGCAAGGCCAGCACACCGGTCAAAGTCAGCAACGGCAGTTTATTCGCTGACTTTGGAAAAATCTGTGGCACAAAAAACTCCTTTTGTATGGTTCAACCCGCCGGCCGGAAATGATTTCCCCGCAACGGTAGATTTTAAAGTAATGTTTGCAGAACCGGAAAAATTTAGCTTTCCTGAAAACGAGTTGCAAGTAAAAAATCCGTTTCAATCAGATTTCAGAAAAAGCATTGAATTTAATAAAAATTTATGCTATTAACGCTAACCATCTCCTGAGATTTATTGCTTAACCGATGTATGATTTTTTGTAAAATATCACCAAGGTTGAGGAAATTAACGGTATCCTGCTGCATGGCGTTAATCCTGATTGAAATGGCATGCAGTAAGACCCATGAAAAAGATAACGCAGCACCGGTAGTTTTAAAACCCGCATCACAGCCTGTCCTGACTCATAATGCTGAAATCATTACTCAACTTCCAACAGCCGATTCCGTTATTGCCCTGACCTTTGACGCGTGTGAAACCAAAACGCCGGCTTATTTCGATACCGCGCTATTAATGCTTATTCTTCAAAAACAACTTCCGGCGACTTTATTTATCAGCGGCCGGTTTGCGGAACGCAATCGGCACATTTTGGAAAAACTTGCCTGGATTCCATTTATTGAAATCGAGAATCACTCCTACGCGCACGCTTCGCACATGCAAAAGATGGACTCGTTGGCGTTTATCGCGGATGTAACCAGAAACGACGACCTTCTGCAATCCATTACCGGAAGGAAGCCGCGTTTTTTCAGGTTTCCCGCCGGAAACTGCGATACCACCGCGGTACGTTACGTATCTTTGCTTGGATATCAAACCGTGCACTGGAGTTACGCCAGCGGGGACGCCGACGCCACCTTATCTGCAAAACGATTGAAAAAATGGATATTAGAAAAAACAAATCCCGGAAACATACTGATATTCCACATCAACCGGCGGGGCTATCATACGGCGGAAATATTGCCTGAGTTGATCGATACGTTCAGGACCAAAAGAATTAAATGGGCGCTTTTAAAAGATTATTTAAGGTAATCAGATTTTATGTTTTTTCTGACAACTTCGCATCGGTAAGATCTCTCATACGGCCGAAGGTTTTTCTTTCCGAACCCAATCCTGCCCGGAAATTGCGGAAAATTTCGCTTTGTACCCCTCAACATTATTGCTTCGCTTTAACATTCCGAAATAGCAATTCCGGCTATTTCATTGATAATCGATTGGTATGGATAATCCTCCTGAACGAAATACTTTGCTTTTTTCTTTCAACCGCTCCGGCAATATGTCCGGAGAAGCCGGATCCTCAGCGTTTTATACGGTTTTTACATATCATCAGTCGAAACCAGACAATCAATGGCTTTCCCTGCTCTGGTAAAACTGTAAATATCTACCGCGCTTCTATCAGTCAGAACATATTGTAAAGTACGCATGTTCATGAATCGGATAAAAAAAAACATTGAACGCTTCCGGTTGTTGCGTCATGGCAATAAAAACGCTTTCGTCAATACTGGATGCCGATCTGCTTTTCGTTAAAAAAAGTTGCCAGGCGCCAGTATTCTGTTTCCTGCTCGGCCGTTTAATCCGGCACAGCGATCGTAATTTCTTTACGGTTCATTTTTGTATTCTATATTAAAAAGTATTCTCAAACACTGTAAAAAAGTAAATCATGATGGGTATCATATCTTTATCTGTTTCCATGTACCGGTTCTGAATTTCAAAAAACAGATAACGCCAAATGCGACCATGTACAGCGACCAGGCGATCCATAGGCCGTAGCGGCCGAAACCAAGCAGGAAAGCGAACAGATAGGTTGTGGGCAGGAAGATACCCCAGTTGACGAAAACCTCGGCAGCCATCACCCAGCGCGTGTTTCCGGCGCCTTCCAAAGCGGAGCCGAATATCATCCCCGCGGCGTCAATGATCTGCACCACGCCGATGATCCGTAGCGGAAAAAGGGCGTTGTCTATAACCTGTGGATCATCGGTGAAGATATTAATTACCCAGTGCGGCACGGCGAGAAATATCAGTCCGATGGTTCCCATAAACAGCATGCCTAATTTCACCGATTCATAAGCCGCGTGTTCGCCTTTTTCCGGATTTCCCGCGCCGAGGTTCTGTCCGATGAGCGCGGCCGCGGCCACACCGAAACCATAGCCGGGCATAAACGACACCGACTGGACGTTGATCACCACATTGACCACCGCGACCTGAATGACATCCAACTGGCCGGCCAGAGCGTAAAACACGCCAAACCCGCCGATGACCATTACCCCGCGGAGCGCATTGGGCGCGGCTAAACGGATTATTTCTTTTATCAGTTGTAAATTCAGATTCGCGCGTTTCAGCAGGGCATATTCGCGCCGGTAATTATGTCCGGTGATGCCCAGCATATAGAGCATAATAATAACCGAAGCTATAAAAATCGCCAGAGCGGACCCCAGCGCGGCGCCGCGGACTTCGAGGCGGGGAAATCCGAAATGCCCGAAAATCAGTACAAAATTCAGCGCGATATTTATCACCATCATTGAAAACGCGGTAATCAGATAAATCCGGGTCTTGCCGATGCCGCTGAAAAAACCGCGGATGACATACATCACTCCGGAGAAAGCGAGGGCCGAAACAAAAATTTGAATATACGCCGTCGCGTTTTCAGCGACCGACGGATGCCCGGACATGGCGCCGACGAGGAATGGCGCGCCGAGACCCAGTCCGGTCATCAGAATCAGACTAAGGCCCAGGGATACGGCCAGCCCGTTGTCAACGACTTTACCGCATTCTGCGAACGCACCTTCGCCGTAACGCCTCGCGACAAGCGCCTGCACGGCCACTTCCACCGCGCGTAAAACCCATCCCGCCAACCAGAGCACCACGGCGCCCAGTCCGGTCGCTGCAAGCGCCTCCGCGCTTAGCCGCCCAACCATAATCGTATCCGTTACGCCGATAGCCGTGATGGAAATCAGTCCCAGTACCACCGGATGCGCCAGATGCAGTACTTCCCGGTCAAGCGCCGGATCCATCCGCAGCACGCCCAACCATACCTTACGCGCGGCGGCTATTGTTTTCTTTGCAGAACTCATTGAAACGCTATCGTTATATGCAGCGCTTTAAGTTGTTCCTGATACTTTCTCCTGACTCCGTTGAAAAACCGAATGGACATCTCCTGCTTCATATCGGCAAATGTCCACGGCATCGGCCAGAATGTGCGGTCGCGAAATATCAGTTGCTGATCGGCGTAGATGCTTTTTCCGATATAAATCCGGTGCGCAAGGTTCTTGGTCGTTGCCAGAATCAGTTTGGCATCGGCGATATATCCCGGGTCGATGTTAACCGTACGTCCGGATTCCTTTAAAAAACGCTCCTCCACGGAATTGGACCAGATTTTATAATCGGGCATTAACTCAATGGAAAACAAATTTTCAAAACTGAGATATTTTTTTTTCAGACCCCGCCCGAACTCTTTTTCATAATAATCACTGTGGCTGAAATCAAACCATTCGGTTTGCATATCCGCCGGCCCCCATTGTTCCTGCAGAACGTTCATTACGTCTTCGAGTGGAGCCTGTTCATTAATCATCAGCGCGGCAATTAATTTTACGGGCGGCGGCGTCATGATATTTCCCATATGGTAATAGATTTTAGTTAAAAAAAAAGCGCCAGACCGTGCTTCGGATGCTGGCGCTGAAAACAGTTTCAGGAATTCGGGTCTATACGGCTTTCATCACGCGACCTGATTTGATGCATTGGGTGCATACTTTCAACCGTTTTGTGCCGCCATTATCCATTTTAGCCCGGACTTCCTGCAGATTGGGCAGCCAACGGCGTTTGGTCCGGTTGTTGGCATGGCTGACATTATGTCCATACAAAGGACTCTTGCCACATACGTCACAACGTTTCATAGTTACCTCTATAAATAATATAAAATTTCTTGCAACAGGCCGGTATCATAAAGAAAAAATATACTAAATGCAAGTTTTTTTAAAAGATTTTTTTGGGCGGTTTTGCTGTTGACAAAATCTTTCCGTTTATCTACATTAGGCCGCATTGAAATCGCAACTATCGAGAAACCATGTTATGACCAAAAACATTCTTGCTTTTATCTTTCTTGCCGGCGTGGCCGCCTGCGGGTCGCTCGAAGACCGTCCGGTTAACCGCCCGCCGCAGATCATTGCGGTCGAGGCGCCAGCTTTTGTGTCGGGCGGCGATACGGTACGCGTGCACACGTACGACGCCGAGGGCGATACGCTATCGTTAACGTGGGGCTTTTACCGGGACAACGGATCCTCCATCGCGTCCAGCGGATTTTCCAAAGCATTCAACGACAGCGGCCTCAACGGCGACGCAAAAGCCTGGGACGGCATATTTACCGGTATTCTAAACCGCGCATTCCTGCTCACCCAATCCACCCCGCGTTTTCATATCCTGGTAGGCGTTTCCGAACGCGGTGAAAACCCCGGCGATGCTTATGACATTGTAATACAGCAATATCAGGGCTCGGGGCATCCGCCAGTCCTGAGTAATCTGGTCATACCGGATACCATCAATACATCCCAGATTACCCAATTCCCAATAAGCGTAAGGGCTGTGGACGCAGACGGGCAAAATAATATCAAATCCGTTTACCGGATAACCGGTATCGGTAATGTCTATGCGCTGAATGACGCCGGACTGAACGGCGACGCCTTAGCGAATGATAGTATCTACACGGAAACCGTTTCCGTTTCACCGCCGCCACCAGCCGGGACTTATACCTTCCGGTTTGAGGCCGTTGATCAGGAGGGCCTCAAAAGCAATACACTGATTGATTCCATTGTCGTCCTTAATTAAAAAAACGGAACATAATATGAAATGTTTTTTATCGCTGCTATTACTGTCTTTTTACAGTGTGACAGCCGTTTATTCACAATCCGTTCTAAAAAAAGATTTCCGTCTTTCTGAAAATCCCGGTAAAGCCGCCGGAATCCTGTCTTCCTGGGACCTTAAACCGCTGGCTAATACCGTCAGCGTTATCCTGACCCAAATGGATACGGTTTATACCGCCAACAGCTCCGGGTTGAGTATCACCACCGACCGGGGCGCCAGCTGGTATAATCTCACCGGCCGGGACGGCATATACAAAGGCGGCATTGCGGCTATGGATTTGAACCGGAGCCGATTGTACGTTTCCACAATTTACGATACCCTCTCCGGAGCGTACGGCGTATACGGCGGAGGCGGCGGTTTGAGCGTCACCACGGATTTCGGCGCGCATTGGTGCCACATCGCCCAGCCGGAAGACACGGTCAATCGCGCGTTCGATTCCACCGGGCGGTACAGCTACATCATTCGTCCTAACGGCGATACGATAACGATTGTCTGCATACGCACTTCGGTTAATAACCTGACGTACGATATCGCGGTAACGGATTCCATGATCTGGACGGCCAATTTCGCAGGCGGTCTCCGTAGCGCCCGGATCTTGCCCAACGGCGATATCGGCTACTTCACGATTAACGCCCTGCCTTCGGACGACATGACCGAAGTCCGCGCAGATTCATCCTACAACTTCATCGTCGGTTCCGTGGTCAACGGCAAACAGGTATACAACCACACCGTTTTTTCCGTCCTGGCTTCCCGCACCGGCATCTGGGCCGGTACTGCCGGCGGCATCAACCATTCTACCGATAACGGCCTCAGCTGGAAACGCTATACGCAACAAAACAGCGGCATTTGCGGCAACTTCGTGGTCGCGCTGGCCGAACAACTCTATGAGGAGAATAATACTCCGTACTGCAATCTCTGGGCCGCCACGAACAAAGCTATCGCCTCCAGCGAAACTGACGGACTGAGTTTCTCAGCTGACAGCGGGCGTACCTGGCGCACTGTGTTAAGAGACGTCTTCGTTAATAATATTGCTTTCGACGGCAAAACGGTTTATGCCGCCACGGACGAAGGTATGTACCGATCCTCTGATCTGGGCCTGACCTGGGAATGGTTTTACACGCTGGTAGACGCCCGCAACGGCGATCAAACCTTTTCCAAATCCTTTTATACCGTCGGTGTGCAAAATCCCGGATCGTCCCGCACGCTTTATTTCGCGAACCTTGACGGGCTGGGCATCTCCACCGACAACGGGCTTACCTGGAATATTCTCCGCGCGTATCCCGAACCGGGAAAAAACAGCCAGCCGAAAAGTTTCGCTTATCCCAACCCCTTTTCGCCAAGCATTGATCCGGCTGTGACGCGCTTCCAGTTCGACCTGGAAGGCCTGAATGCCAACACCGACCGGGTCACCATCAGGATATACGATTTTGCGATGGATCTGGTGGCTACCGTAGCCAAAGACGAACCCCTGACAAAAACATTTTTCTGGAACGGACGAAACAATCGGGGCAAACGGGCGGCTAACGGTACTTACATTTATACCATCGAAGCCGGCGGAAAAAAATTCTGGGGTAAAGTTACGGTCCGCAATTAATAATTACATAATAAAGTTTTTGTTAACAAAATACAAAATCCTATGAAAACCATTATCAAATTAATCATGTTTATATTTGTAACATCCGGATTCCTTTACGCCGGTGAATCGGCGGGACAGGCCGGAGCTTTTCTCCGTATCGGGCTTGGGCCGAAAGCACGGGGTATGGGCGACACGTACACGGCGATCGCCGACAACGCTTCCGCCGCGTATTATAATCCCGCCGGCCTGGCATTTCTCGGACAACGGGAAGCCTCGCTTTCTTACAGCCTGATGTCGTTTGACCGTACGTTCAGTTACGCCGGTTATGTCAGTCCCCTCCCCCCCAACGCCGGATTCACGGTTGGAGCCATCCAGAGCGGTTTTCGGGATTCGGACGTGCGCCTGCGCAACGGCGAAACCACCGGTGAAAACATCGAGGATACGCAGTACGCGGTGTTTCTGGGCTTCGCGCTCCGCCTGGGTTCTAAATTTGCGGTCGGTATCTGTCCCAAGTTACTGTATTCCAAAGTCTATGACGTATCCGCCTCTTCGTTCGGCGCGGATGTCGGCTTCATGGCCAAACCGATTGAGCATCTGACGCTGGGGCTTGCTGTTAAAGAAATCGGACAGAAGTTTAAATATTCCCGAAACGCCACCGGTCAGGGCGACCAGACCACCCAGGACGAACTCCCGCGGATTACCCGGCTCGGCGCCGCGTATGAAATACCGCTCGCCGGCTCCACTTTTAAAAGCATTCTCATCGCTTCGGATGCGGAAATAAACTCGGCGCAAACCACCAAATTGCATTTCGGCGCCGAAACCAACGTGATGGACAAATTCCGCTTCCGCATCGGCCTTGACGAACGCGACTTGACCGCAGGATTTTCAGTGCCGTTTAAAATCAAACAGCGTCAATTCCGGCTCGATTACGCGTTCATACACGACAGCCGTTCCGGAATTGCTTTCGGTTCGCAGGATATGGCATTATCGTTTGTGTTTTAATAAACGATTAAAATAAGAAAATGCCGCGCGTTTAGAATCCTATTCCGTTATAACAGATGTTTTACGAATGCGATGCCCCGGCTGTTCGCCACAGAAAAGTTTTCGTGTCTCTGAAAGCCCGTCTGAACAGCAAGAGTAACGTAGGCCTCAAAATCTTTTTTGGACACATGTCCTTTAGGTTCCGCAATCAACAGTTTGGCGCCGGGTTTAAGCACTGTATGAATTTCTTTAAATAATCCCGGTACATCCGGCACTTCATGGACCACATAAAAAGCGACGGCGCAATCGATCTGATCTTTCAAATCGCCGATGTTAAGTGATTGACGGTCTGCAAGCCGGGTTTCAATCTGTTTTTCCATATCCTTTTTTGCAGCACGTTTTTTGAGTGCCGTAAGCATTTTTTCCTGAACATCCACGCAAATCAATTTACCGTTATTTCCAACAAGCCTGGCCAATGTCAGACTGAAAAAACCCATGCCTGGCCCGATCTCGAGAACCGTCATGCCGGCTTCGATATGGGGTTGAAGAATTTTTTCAGGATTCTGCCTGAACTTCCGGAACGGATTAATCAAAAAATACCCCATCCAATAAGGGCACACCCGATGAGCCTGCTGCTTTTGAGCCATTCGGTCAGAAACCTTACTTTTCCAAATAAAAAGTCAGCGCCTGGGGATTCCGCCATGCGCGGAGAATTTCTGCCAGTTTATCATAATCCTGAGCAGAAATAATATCTTTATTTAAAATCGTTTTTCGAGTAATTAATAGTTTCCCTGATTCAAAAACGGTTTTTATCTGTACCATGCCGACGGCATTCTGAATATTGATATCCACAGGCGATTGTCGGCAGACATAGCCTTCCGGCAAATGAATGATCCATGAATAGCGTTCCGAAACCGGGTGCGCGAGCTGAATCGGCGTGGTACGGGTTGTACTATTCAACGGTATATGAAATGGCTCCATGATGCCTTTGGGTAGATCCAGCAGCATAAACATTCCGGAAGCATCCTGTTTGACGGAACCGCTGACGGCGGCGGTCCACTGACCCGGATTATCCTTTTCCATAACCGCTTTCGTCTCATCGATTTTCATTTCCATACAGGTTGAGGCCAAAGCCGTTTTTAACAAAGTGGATATACCGGCGGGATTAATATCATACTTTAAAAGGCCATCCATGGTAAGGGCGGCCTTCCCGGATAATTTCATATGGGCATCAACCGTTACCTGAGCGTCCATAGATATGGTATTTTCCTTTTCACCGCGGAAAGCGATAACACCGCCGGATGGTTTATCCTTAAGTATGCAGTATGTGTGGCCGTTAATAACCGCCGGAATTCCCGTGGTCTGAGCGTGGCACGGATCGATGTATCCGTCATAGCCCTTCACGCGGACCATCACGGAATTATACTGCGCCAGATAGGAAAAATCATCCACCGCTTTCTGATGAGCGCTGACCAATACGGGATAGGCTTCCATGCCCAGCGACCGGTAAATCGCCGTCAGCAGAACCGCTTTATCCAGAGGCGACCCGACATTATTTTTAAACGTGGTGGCCGCCGGCATGGCTTTGTATCCCAGATAATAATGATCGGCCGGCATGGTACCAACGGTCTTTTCTACGAAATCCTTAATGGTAATCAGCTGATCGTTAAGCCCCGTTTTTTCTTTAATCAGCGCTTTGACTTGTTCTTTCAGGACATCGGGAATGGCATAGATTGTTTTTTCATCCGGAATCATGTGCCGGTAGTTGGTTTTGATGTCGGAGGTGCTGAAATATAGCGTCGGTATAAATTCTTCAAAAGCAGGTTGGCCGGCCTCGTTTTCGACCAACGGTATATTCTTCATAATCCATGTGTAAATGGTTTTGCCGCCGGATTTCTGAACCGACGGTTTTATATCGCCGTTCATGACCGTGTACTTCAGTGAGTAGGCATTTGGTACGATAACCTTAACGGTTAATTCCTTAATCGGACTGCGGTCGCCGAATATCACCTTGCCGGTCAGTCCCGGATAATATCCTTTTTTGGTATCCAGCGTATATGCAAAGTGTATCAATGCGTTTTTTTCGATGCCGGTGTGCGTCACCACCATTTCGCGTAAATGCATGTACGGAGCGGCCTGGTTGGCAAATTGCGGGAGGACTTCGTTGAAAGCGTTCACCGGCGCGGGCACTTTTTTGCCGTCCGCCATAATCGTCTCCGATTCGCGGATTTTAAGCTTCTGCTGGCGCGGATTATATACAATGAAGGATTCCCCGTATTGACGCGTAAAGGCGAAAGAGGTTTTCAACAGCAGACGGTGTTCATAATTATACGTGAGGGATTGATCGTCATTCATCACATATTCATGCAGAACGGATTGATAGACGGCATCAGCTCTCTCTTCGGCGTATTCTGACTGCGAATAAGCCGATACGACAAAACCAAGCCATAAAGCAACTATTAAATAATAACGTATCATAGCGGATGTTCCTACTTTTGCAGTATAATGTTCGAGTGGATTAATTGGAACCGCGCCAGAAGGGCTTTCCGGAAATCATTCCATTCTTCGGGTTCGTAAATGCGTTTATGCATACGATGCCTGGCGGTCAATGTCAGAGTCCGGTCATTAACCGAATATTGCGCGTCAAAGGCCGCCGCTTCGGATTCGAACGGCGTAAAAGACGGCGCCCATTCGAGTTTATAATTATCAGGCAGGCGGATATTTTCCTTGATTTCGACCCATTTCGAACAACGCGTCACAAAGCCGTACTGGCGTTCGGTTAAGGCTGTATCGATATATAATTCCGACGCATTAACAAAGTCATTAAAGGGATTCAAAGCGGCGACCGGCTTAACAATCATTCGCTTCCCTGAAATGGCCGCAAAACCGGGTACGGCAATCTTCATAATCATTTTCATTGGTTTTGAGAGATCATAAGGATTGGTATAGGAATATTCGGATATTGCCGCGTTCGGATAAACGGCTGTGATGAGCGAAGTAAAATAATCCTCATGACCGCTCAAAAAGGATCGTCCGAAAACACGCCGTATGCCCGCATCGGATTGGCCTTCCGCTTCCAGAGTCAGAGTCGAGGTGAGTTGGCCGTTGTCATCGATTGCCGATTCCGCGTAAAGTTTCCAGTAATGATTTTGGGCGGGCGATACCGGTGTGTACATCAGGTCGGAACCGCCGGGAATGCCCATCAGGAATCCCTGTTGCTGTTCCGCGCTGGACCATAGCTCGCGCACGCCGGGTACCCAGGTCGGATCAAGCAACATCCATTCTCCGCTTTTCAGTTTCACGACCGTCACGCTGTGATTGAACTGATCGGCAGGAATCCGATCGATACGCGAGCCCGCCATAGTCATCGCCGCATAGGCTTCGTAGCCGGCCGCCCGCAGCATCGTGATCAGCATGCCCGCCTTGTCCTTGCAGACGCCGCAGCGATCGGTGAAGGTCATCGTCCCTTTATGCAGCGTGTAACCCTCCCCTTCGCCCATCGAAATGCCGGAATAACGGATCTCCTCGGCGACCCAGTGCGTAAGGATCGCGATTTGCTCCATCTCGTCGGTAACGCCTTTCAGCAGTTCATCGGTTTTCTTTTTGATCGCCTCATCGTATTCAAAACTTCCGAAATCTTCATTGACCTTGTAAAACCACACCGCTTTTTCGTACCAGGTTTTCGTTGTGGACAACAGCAGTTTCGGCGCTACGTCGGAAAGAGCCACCATATTGCGCTCGCGCCGGAAAGGTTTAATGTTGGCGCAACGCCACTGGTAAATCTTCTTGCCTTTGGAATGGATGTAATTTTTTACCGGCGCTTTGGATGCCTTGAGCGTTCTTGTCGGTTCCACATAGACCGCTTCCTGCTTCTCATTAGTCACATAATGCAGGAATGAGGTGGCGGCACCGTTGTAAAATTCGTACTGCAGATCCATCGTCGCGGGTAGGGTCAGATGATAGACTTTTTCTTTTACGGGCACGGCGCTCCAGAACTCCACGATATCGTAGAAATGGCCTTTCATCGGCGGGATAAATTTATCGTCTTCATCAGGTCGCTGCAAAAGCGCATAGGTAAATCCTTTCCGGAATACCACCGTTTCCACGGCGTCGCCGGGTTCGAGGCGCCCGAAGTTCACGGCTACTTGCCGCGCACCCCAGTATATAGCCCGCGCCGGGGCAGGTATGTCGATAATGCGGGCGCTATCCAGCAACTCCACCGTTCCGTTGCTCCGGTATATCGCCGCGGAAAGGACTTTGACATACGCAGACAGCGGATCATAATCGAATTTTACAACCTTATTCTCCTCGGCCCCGGCGGCGGTCATGACTTTTGTAAGTTTATGCAGGCGGACATAACTCAAACCGGTCTCCTGCACATCCGTCATGGTGCTGTCATAAACCACCACAACATCGGCTCGGGGATACTCCTTATCGGTAATGACCTTTAAAAGACTGAACGTCTCATCCTGTGCGTGGATACCGTTCAGCGAAGACACAGTAATAATCAGAAAGAGCAGCAACGTTTTGGTTTTCATAGATGAGAACTTTTCATTTAATTTTTTATTATTAAAACACAACGTATATGATATTTATTACACCCTTAATAAGCAATGGTTTTCTGTTATTATGAATACTTCGCTAAAACCAAAAACCGATAGTTCACAAAACAAAAATGGATTCTTTAAATTTACCCCAGTGCAAATTAATTCTTCCAGACCAATATGCTATGCTCCTCATTAAGTCCGATAATGTTTTCATCGGTGTTACGAGCATCTCCAAAATTCAATATTTGCCGCCACTGTTCAAGTATGGCTCGGCCAAATGATATTTCAAGACAGGATTTATTATCTTTAATTGACCAGTCATAATAATTTGAATCAAAAGGGTGAAATTTCAACACCAGACGCGGAACATTTTTGACCGGTGAATCGTATTCAGGAATGGCTAAGATCCGTTGCGTAACAGGCGTGATAACTACATCCTGTTCAATGCCAGTCTCTGAACAGGACATCCTTTCGAATACATGCATGAGATAGTTAAATCCATTATCATCCGCTGACAGATGCCATTCACTGCCAATCCATCCGTCGGTCTTGTATTTCCAGAAATATATGCGGCCGGTTTGTTTTCGCAACGCCTGATTCAACTCCAATAATGAGCAGTATATTTCTTCACAATGATTTTTTCTGTGAAATGATTGAGCTTATCCGCATACAGACGGATAATCGTTCCGCAGAATTCGCAGAAATCGGTCTATACGAGAACGGTATGGCGTCGTAAAAGTCCTTTTTTTCAATGCTTAAAACTCGGAATGAAATTAATTAAGCGCAATGAACTTTGCAATGTAATTTAATTTTGTTCTATAATTTTTAACTTCTTGATGTTTTTAATAAAAAATCTCTTTTTACTGCTTTCTTTAATTATTTTTGTTACCTTCAAGAAAACTACGCGCTCACTTTAAAAGGAAACCTCTTATGGAAAAAGAACTGATTGACTTACGGGAACTGGTGATGATGATTAAGGAAAAAAAGAATATGAACGCCAATCTCTCGTTGGAATTTGACTGCCGCGTCGAGGTCGAGGATTATAGGCCTCTGGTCAAGGTTATCAATTACGCGATCAATTATATCACCGCGCTGACCGACCAACCGATGCAGATCACACTAAACGCCGGAGGCGGGGGTTACATGCTGGCGTTCACGGCGTTTTCATCCCGGACGGAATTCCCGCCGGTCAGCGAACAGGTCATGGAAGCGCTCAAACCATATAACGCCACCATAACACCGGGCGGCGAACCGAGTAAATTTGTTAAACTGGTTTTGTTTTTTAAATTATAGTCGCTTGAATCTCCAACTTTCCAGCATCCGGAATTTTTCTCATGAAAACACCACTGAAAAATAAAGACATTTTTTTCCCGGTACCGGCGGCTCTTGTGGTTTGCGGCGAGTCGATGAACCCTAATATCATCACCGTGGCCTGGATTGGTATGGTCAGTTCCACGCCGCCATCGATTCAGATATCCATAAATAAAGAGCGGCACTCGTTACAACTGATAAGGAGCCACAAAGAATTTACGGTTAATATTCCTTCGTCATCCTTGTTTCGGGAAACCGATTATTGCGGTATCGTCAGCGGCAGAACAACGAATAAATTCGCCGATACAAAACTAACACCGCTGAACAGCATCGCTATCAAAACGCCTATTATCAAAGAATGTCCGTTTAATATGGAATGCAAAGTGATTCATGAACTGGAAATCGGCAGTCATGTCATGTTTGTAGGCGAAATTATTGAAGCCCATATCGATACGGATAAAATGAGCACGGAAAACCGCGCCCAGGTGGACATCGATAAAGTGGATCCTCTGGTATATTGCGCCACAATAAGGGAATACCGGAAAATCGGCCGTAAATTAGGCGATGCCTATCAAAGCGGATTAACATTGATAAATCGTTAACGCTATAAACACCTCTAATTCGGTTGAGACAATAATTTGATACCGGAAATGACCCCTACGCCCAGCGCCACACATGCATAGGAATCGTGAATACCGTCGGCGCCGGTGGTATTTAAAATAATTTTTTCCTGTTGGGCACCAAAATATTTTTAAGCCAAAAAAGGTTCACTCTTTGAATGAACCTTTTTCTTGTTTAATAACGTAAAAAGTAATTATCCTGCCGTGCTTCTCAGACTTTCTAATTTCATCAGCAGTTTCTCTTCCAACTGCGGATCGCTCAGCGCCGGTGGTAGGTACGACGGATCCAGCGCCTGAATTTTAACGATACACTGGCTGTAATTGCCGGTATGAAAGTAAGCATACGCCTGGTGCAGTTTGATATCTTCGTCGGTGACCGTACGGTCATGCTCGAAGACATACCGCGGTTCCTTGCGCAGCACGAAATCACCCTTACCGCAACAAGCCGCATACTGGCCCAGCGCCCATTGGGCAAACAGCCAGCCGGCATAGGCGTCCTTCATGGAGTCTGCAGCGATCTGGGTGAAATAACGGTTGGCGGCATCCATCGAGTCCATCCGCAGCACCGTCCATCCGAGCCCCTCAATCGCAGGCGAGCCTTTACTATCCACCAGGTCCAGGAAGGCCGTATACGCCTCCGAATAATCGTTGGTTTTCTTTGCGTTCTCAAACTTAGTCCACGCCGCATCCAGAGGATCCTCATCCCCGCAACCGGCATAGAACACCCATCCGGCTATTCCGAGTAACATCATTAATTTCTTCATGGCTTTATTTCCGACTTTTTATTATTTAAATATTTGCTTTTCTTTATGAGCACCGGGCGTCTTGAGTGTCCCCGACGCCCGCTTTATTCTTATTCCTTTACTTCAGCAGCAGCATCTTCATCGCCTTCACGCCGGCATGGGTTTCTAACCGGTACACATACACGCCGCTGGATACCGCCTGTCCGTAGGCGTTCCGGC
>Ga0067045_1003851_pt1 | contig 15184 bp, 15 predicted proteins | sample TerdegcTABiofilm_FD_59184 | JGI IMG/M metagenome (GOLD analysis project Ga0067045, IMG submission 59184) | Combined Assembly of (Gp0054472, Gp0054536) Wastewater bioreactor microbial communities from Singapore -Terephthalate degrading...
CAGTTGCACGAAACTGCGCCCTTGTTGTCGGCACGTGGCCGCCAGGCTGGTTAGCACCTCAAAAGTTGCCGCGCCATTGGCTGTCTTGTTGCCGCACGACAGCTTGCGGGCGATGGCCGCCGGGCGCAGTTGCCGCTCCGCCAGATTGCTCGTCGGGTCCACACCCGGCACGTGCAGGAAGGGCAGCAAGTGCGGTCGCTGCTTGGTCAGGCGCTTGCGGATGCGCCTCTCGGCATGATGCCCTCGGGGCTCGGCCAGCAGCCTGTCCAGGTCGCGTTCCAGGTGGTGCGCGCGGTGGATGTAGTCCGCCGGATCAATTTCGTCGCGCAGGCTGTGCCAGAGGATCGACGCCTTGAACAATGTGCGCACCTGGCGCAGGAACTGGCTTCCGGGAGCCTGGTCAAGGGCTTCGGAAATCGCCTTCAGGTGGTGCGAGCAACACTTGCTCTTGCGGCCCGGATGCGGGTCGTAACTCGCCAGACAGTCGCTGATGAGCACGCCTGGGAAATCGCCGCCGAGGATGCGGCGGATGACTTCCTGGCGCTTCTTTTCCGGGACCCGGAAAGGCGCCGCCTGACGCTTGCCTTCCCGCTCGAGTTCTTCGAGCCGCTAGACAGTTCCGGGGTTGCAGACCTCCTGCGGGGTGGGGGCTTCCCCACCCAGGTCGTCGAGCTCCCGCTGCGCCTGGGCGATCTCAAACCTCAGCCCCGCCTGCTGCTCGCCGAGTTCGCAGCAGCGGGCCTTCATCCCCTCGGGCACCACCTCGGATTCCTCGAAGACGGCCAGCAGCCGGACCATCCTCCGGTCGGCATCCGCCAGCTCCGACTGCAGAAGCCCGAGTCGCTCCTGGAGCTGGGCCACCTTCCTGCGGTCGGCGGCCACTCCTGACATCAGCCGTCGGAGTAGATAAGACACCACTGTATTGCGACGGGTCGAATCAACTGGGTCCTCATGAAGTCCGACCTCTTCTTCGCACAAGATCCGGGCTCCGCTCCTGTAGAGCTCGCAGGAGTCCATGCGGCCAGCGGCTCGACCAGAGAACGCACGCCCGACGCCCTATTGGAGGGTACGCTCCCGCGAGCCCAGGAGACCTACGCAAGCGAGTTGACAAACGACATATCAATTGATATACTCGATGACATGGAAAGCAAGCCGGACATCGATCCCAATGACATCCTGTCCTTCAGGAAGGCCAGGGGCCTCTCCCAGCAGGAGTTGGCCTCCATGCTGGGTGTCGGGGTCGCCACGATCAACCGCTGGGAGAACGGGAAGGCCGAGCCCACGGGCACGGCCGCATCGGTCCTCAAGGCGGTCATCGCAGGCTCCGCGATCGGGGGCGTCGGTGTCGGGCTGGCAGGGCTGAGTGCTGGAGCGGCGTTTTTCGGGGGGCTGCCCGGAGTGCTTGGGGGCGGTTACGCGGTCTACAGCCTGCTTCGCGAGACCTTCGGCCGTCGCGAGCGTCTGCAGGAGATACGCGAGAAGCTGGAGCGTTCGACGACGGTTCTCAGTCGCAAGCGGCGGCCAGCACAAAGCTTGGACGCGAAGCTCCAGGCACTCCAAGCCCGGGTTGCCGCACTGCTCGCAACCCCGAACCCGACGGACGCGGAGGTGGAGGAGGTCGCCGCACGCCTAACCCTCTTCGAGATCGAGGTTCGTGAGGCGATCGAACCCGAGTGACGTCGCCTACGATGGTCCGACACCATCCGAGTGGGGACGGCTTCCGGTGAAGAGGGAACGCAGAGCCTGTAGCACCCAGATGAGGGAGGACTCACAGAATGGCGATGTCAAAGACGTCCAAAGTCTGGCTCAGTGCGATGGGTGGGGGTGCCCTCGCCGTAGTCGGATGTGCACTCCTCGTGACTGGTGTCGGTAGTGGGGCAGGAGCCGCCTTGCTCACTTCTGGGCTGGCAACGATCGGGGGTGTCGTCGGAGGAGGCATGCTGGCGGGGATCGGGGTTCTTGCAGCCGGGTCCGCGACCGCTGCCGCCATCGCTGCCGCCATCGCCAACAAGCTGATAGAGAGCCCGGAGCTGCGTGACCTCGCAGAGCGGCTGCAGAAGGCCAACGAGCTCTACGCGGCGGCGAGACGGACCACCGAGGAGCAAAAGCGGGAGATCGAGCAGCTCAACAAGGAGATCGGCAAGCTGCTGGAGTCGAAGGACTGCGATGCCGAGAAGCTGGAGCGGCTCAAAGAGCGGCTGATAGTCCTGATCGCTGGTCTCAGCGACGAGGGCCGGTAGAAACGGACGCGGCGACTCGCAGAAGGCAGCGATTCCATCGTGTGGCAAGTCATCGCAGCGGTCGCCATCCGTGAAGGCACGAAGCAGGTACTCAAGTACGTTGCAGTGGCCGTCGCTGGCATGGGAGTGGGCGGAGGGGCAGTCGGCTTGGTCAAGTCCCGGGAGGTCGCCAAGCTGGAGCGGAAACTGAGGGAGGCGGAGAGCCTGCTCGAGGCTTCACGACGAGCGACAGCCACCGACAGGGAACGCTACACCGCACTGCAAAGCGAGCTGGCGGATCTACAGGAGCGTCAGAGGGCGAGTTCACAGGAGACGGAGAGTCTGAGACGATGGATCGACGCCCTGATAGTGGGGCTGCGGGCGAAGCAGTGAGCGTGAGGGCCGCCCAGCGTGGACCCGAGCTTCAGCAGATGGTCGGACGGGCCCGTTTCAGCGGGCCGCATACCAGCCGTCGGGTGATCGCGGGCACGGATCGAGTGGTGACCGTGTCACTCTCAGGAGGCCACAACGATGTCCGTCTTCCCGGTGCCACCCGTGGTGCTCATCGGCCGTGAGCCCAGGACCAGGGCCGAGGCCAGTGTGATCCGTTGGGTGCTGTTGCTCACGGCGGGCCCGGATGGGTCGTGGCACACGAGGTCTGGCGGGTGATGAACCGGTATCGGGTCGTCCGCAGGGAAGACATCGAGACCATAATGGCGGCCCTTCAGCGATCCGTCCTCGACCAGCGGGTGGCCCAGCAAGTGACAGCGGCACAGCGAGATGAGATCGAGGCACTCAAAAGGGAGATTGCGATGCTGGCTGAGCAGAGGGACGACAACGCCTCCAGGATCGCGGAGCTGGCGGCCCGGGTCGAGCGAATCCTCGACGGCCTCAGTAGAGATGGTGCGTAGCATGTTCCTTCTTCACGTTACTGACGAGCAGTTCGACCGGCTGTCCATTCTGGTGGAGCGGCACGACGATGGGGCCAGGAGCGTCGCCGCCGCGGTGCTCGGCAACCGGCATGAGCTCGCCGAGGCGAAGCGGAGGCTCTGCCTCCTGCGAGAGGGCGACCGGTCACTGGCGACCAACCTCGACCTCCTGGAGAGGGCGGTGGCGTGTCTGGAAGCTGATCTGTCCGATACCGAGACTGCACTCGCCGTCCTGTCCGGCTGGGAGCAGATGATCCTCGATGATCCGTGCCTCCCCGATACGAGCCTGGCCTGCCTCGGCCATACGCGGTCGGCGGATTCAGTCCTCGCCGAACTCCTCTCGCCCGAGGAGGTCGCCCAGCTCAGGGCCCACCTGGACCGCCCGGTCTTCGAGCGGCTCCGCTGGACCAAGGGCGACTACGTGGTTTGCGGTGCCTGCGTGCTGGTGGGGTTGGCACTCGAGATGCTGAACCTGGCTTGGCGACCCGACAGCCCCATAGACCGCGATGGCAAGCTCCGCTCCTGGTTCGACCAGAAACTGCACCACCACGCCCCTGGCAGCCCCATCGACTACCAGGGCCCCGGCTTTGGCGGAGACCTGCACCGGGTCCGGAGTCCCGGGCACGACGTGGCGAGGTTCTTCGAGGCGGTGGACCAGACTGCGACCGGGGAGTTCCGGGGCACGACGTGGAGCTACGGCACCCCTTCGGACGTGTTCAGCCGCGTGAACCAGTTCGGCGGCACCTATCCGCAGATGGACTGGATCGCGGCCTTCGCCAACGTCGTCGCCCACCTCTTCGGTGACTTCTTCTCGACGCACTCGTTGCCCCTGCCACTGAGCTCGGTGGTCTACGAGAACGCCGGTAGGGAGTTCAGGGTCTTCGTACACGACCTCTACAAGGAGGGCTTCAACCTGCGGCACGTCGCGATCGGCAGCCTGGAGTTCCTCCTCGCATTCCTGGCCATCGAAGTGTGGCTGTGGATGCAGCACGGATCGGCCGGGCGGAAGACGGATCCCGTCGCCTTGAAACGGTACGAGATGAGGTCCGCCGTGACGGGCTTCCTGACCGGGGCGAACGTGGCGGGATGCGTCGTCTTCGAGGACCCCTTCCTGCTCAACGTCCCCATGCTGGTGGCGGCGGTCGACTCCTCGGTGCGGATGCTCCAGCTCCGTGCGAAGCGTGACTCGTGGGTGCTCAAGGGAGTGCGGAATCTCGACGAGCTGACCGAGGAGTGGAACAGGCTGGCGGCGGACGTCGGAACCGCCTGAAGCAGCCCCGCCTACGCGGCCAGGTGCCGAGGCCGACGGTGCGACCCCGCGACGACGGCAGGTCACTGGGGTGATGGGGTGCCCAAGGCTTCGTCTGCACCGTGACGCCGTCGACCGTTGCACCCACGAACGAAGCACCGGCAGGAGCGGTGACGCCCATGATAGACTTCAAGTGCAGTGCCTGCGGTGCCATGCTCCAGACGACCGACGACCGTGCGGGACGGAGCGGCCGCTGCAAGGTGTGCGGTGCGATGGTGACCGTGCCAGCGGCTCCTGAGACGGACTCCGGTCGGCAGTGGAGCAGGCTCAGGGAGCTCTATGGCCGCGAGGCCGAGTTGGCTTCGGAGATCGTGGCGTTCTGTGCGATCGAGGAGTGGAACGAGAGCCAGGACCGGATCCTGGCGATCGTGGAGGCGGTGAGGGAAGAGGATGACCCGGACCGCGTACGCGAGCTGATCTACGAATGGATCGAGGCAGTTGGCCCAGCAACGGCGGCCAGAGCCGTCCGCGGCGGCAGGCGGCTGGTCATCGAGATGCTGCTGCGTCTGAACGACCAGAACATCGAGTTCATGTGCGAACACGCACCGACTGCATCCGTCGCACTCCGCAGGCTGCGTAGCTCGCCGCAGGACGAGGCGTTTGTCGAAGACATCATTCCGGCCGAGCCGCAGTGGCTCGACGCAGAGCGGACCCGCCTCGACAAGGCGTACCGTGAGTGCAAGCAGGTCTGGGGAGATATGACCGCCGACGAGGGGTGGATGCCGGTCATAGCGAGTTGGGTCAAGGGTGCCGTCACCGGCTACATCGCCGGAGCGACCCTGGGGCTGGCTGGCGTCATCCTGAGCGTCGCGAAAGCGTTCGCTCCCGATGAGGAGGACAGCGACCCGACCCCCAACGCATGGGATGCGGCAGTCGACGAACTCTTGGAGGCCAGTGACTCGCTCGCGGAGCGGCTTGGCGAAGCACTGCCGTCTCTGACGCGGTCGGTTCGGTACGTACTCGACGTGTTCAACGACCGTTGCATCGACGCGATCCTCCGCACGGGTCTGGGCGACGACGAACTCGCACGCCTCGTCGCCGCCCAGGAGCAGGCCGTCGCTGAGGCGGAACAGGAGTACGAGGAGTTCCAAGCCCAGTTCGAGGAGGACGGCGAGGGCGGGTGAGCCATAGGAGGCTGTTTCAGAGCGATCGGAACAGAGCTCCGAGCACGACGACTGTGCAGTCAAGATCCGGCAATGGCCCTCTGCGGGTGGTGTATATAGCAGATGCAATAGAGATTGACGTGAAGCAGGCGACATACTATCGTGTACCCGTCTGGATGATCGTGTTATAGACCCAGCTAGGGGGCCACGACAGGTGGACGCCCAAGTCCCAGAGGCGTACCCAGAGCGACTGCGATCACTAAGGAGCAGGCTGGGCCTCACACAGACCAAGCTAGCAGACCTGCTGGGCGTCTCCTTCACCACCGTCAACCGCTGGGAGAACGGCAAGTCCCGGCCGACTCTTGTCGCCTAGCGCCAGGTGGTACGGGCCGAGCAGGATGGCGTCGCTGGCCTGACAAGTGTGGCGGCAGTCCCGCAGGCACTTTCAGAGTCCGGGTCGTCCCCGGTGGCTAGACCTCTGCCCACCGACTTCAGCACCGACCCCGAGATCGTCCGCGCCGTTGTCGATGGCCCGAACGAAGGTGAGACTGCCCGAGAGATGCGCGAAGCGCTTCTAGGCTGCGATGGGTGCAGCCAGGCGACGGGAGGCCTCCTCTCTGAAGACGCCATCTGTCGAGTGCGGGGTGCCTCGGCTTCCTGGTTTGACCTGGGCCCTCCCTACCACTTCCCAGCCGAATCCCATAGCGGCATCCAATTGGCCTATGGGCCCGAAGACATCCACACGGGCATCATTGGCTTCCCTCGGTTCCGCGATTACCCCGAGTTCGCTGCGCGTATCGCGGAATTCCGGTACAATACCGGCTGCCTGTTCACAACGGTGACCGTGCCGCTGCGCCAGTTCCCGATCGACGCATCCAGGGAGTTCCCTGGCGTACCCAGGTTCGACGACCAGCACGTGACGGATTGGATACGGAGCACAACCGACAGGCTGGCGCCGAAGGGTAAGCCCGCACGGGTGAGCCCGCACGTGCTCAGGGCGTTGCAGGACCTCGGCATTGCGGCGCGCGGCTTGCTTGGCACCTGGGAGATCGCCGCCGACGCTGACGACATACTGGCAGCGCTGGCTGTCTTGCCCCGCACCGTCGAGGACCTGTTGGGTCGAGACGGGGAGCCCGCGGTCACTCAACTGTTCGAGTTCCTCACGTTGGCGATCTACGAGCGTGAGCAGACCCTCTGGGCCGAGGCCGCCCCGCCAGGGGCACCATTCCACTCGGAGGGCGTAGGGATGCACGTTCTGGCAAAGGCCGTCGAATGGCTGGTTGGCTACGTGTGCAACCACGCACTGGTGGACGTTCGCGGCCAGGATGTGGGCAAGCCCCCGGCGGCCCCCCTAGTGGAAGGCCAGTCTCGGCGCGACCTCTGTGCCCAAGTCTCGATCACACCCGAAGACGCTAAGGCGGTTCACGCCGCAGGCGCCCCCGCGCTCAGGAGATGGACTGGCTGTCTGTGCCTCACCGTACTGCAGGGCGTCTACACTTCGCCTGGTGGCATAATCCACTACCCCGACTTCTTCGCGCAGGAGCTTTGCGCCACGGTGCCGAGAGTGTTCCATGAGATCGGCCATCTACTCTTTGAGTTGAGCGAATACGCAGAGAAGGGCGTGAAGCGGGTCAACGAACGCTGTCGACACACGCTGGAGGCCTGGGGTGCTGCCGATGCTCCCGTCGAGGACCTCGTCAGCGAGTTGTACGCCCACTGGGTGGAGCACAGTCTGTTCGCGTGCGAGACCGACTTCTGCATCCGCTCGCTGTGGCAGAACTGGATGAGTGGCCCCTACATCGAGGAGCACCCCGTAGACGCACTCATCCGGACGGCCGCCCTAGAGCTCATCGGTAGGTGGACCAAGGAGCAGAGGGCGGAGCGCGCCCTGGACGACGGGCTTGATGCCATCGTGGTCCATCCGGAGGAAGCCCGCAGGCTGTCATGGGAGACAACCGCGGCTGTGATAGAGGGCGCGAAAGGCCCAACGCCGTTCGGGATACGTTCTCCCAGAGCGTCGCGGCGACTTCTGTCGGTCATGCAGGCCGCGGATGTCCGCTATGGCGAACTCGTGGCCAGGGTCGTCCATGATCTTGCTGTGCCCGCCCTGGCGGACCTTATGGTCGCTCACTGGAGCATTGGTCAGAACCTGCTTGGGCTTCACGACATGGATCGAGACGACTACTGGGGCGGCGTACCAGGCGCACCCACGGATGATAGCATCGCGGTTCGGTTCGGGACGCAGACCGACAAGCTGATGGCGGGGCACATCCTCACCGAACCCATGGTAAAGGTGATTGCCCAGGCACTACAGATCCATAGGCAGACGACTGACTCTGCAAGGGTCCTTCCAAGTGATCCAGAGCGCGCAGAGGTGGTTGGAAACGCCCACGTGGACGCGGCACTTGCTCTGAGCTTGAGCCACATCTGGGACATCAACAGCACCTACCCGGCATTCGTGACGTCCGCCGGGCGAACGCGCAGAGCCGAGGAGGGGGACATGCATTGACAGGCAAGCGCCTTGCCGTAACCTGGGTAACGGTCCCTTGGGAGGAAGTGCCGGACAATCAGAAGCGTCCAGGCATGGCTGCCAATCCCGAACAAGGAATGGCATCACTGCACGCCGTCAGGAAGGTCCTGGCGGCCCACGGACTCATCACTCGGCCGGACCTTCCAGCTCCCGAGATCGAGGCCGCGCGCGCATCCGAACTCGATCTGTCCGACCTGAGGTCGCTGTGCGAGAAGTACGGAACGATGGGCCCAACGCTGGTAGTCGTTTCGTACGCAACTCAGCAAGGCATCCCCATCTTCGCTAAGCTGGGCAGCACCTGTGCGGTGCGGGTGCCTCTGGATAGGGACATCGGGCGCCCCCCACTGTGGCACAGGCTAATGCGGGCCGCAGTGCGGGCTCTCCTATCCCACAAACTGGGAGACGCATCGTGTGACTGGCCAACGTGCATCACATGTGGGGAACGCTACTGGGACGGAGTCCTCCAAGCAGCCGACATCGTGCCAGCCAGCCTCTGCACCGATTGCCGCAATCTGGTCGGCCATCAGCCAACTGCTGATCGTCTGGCTGAGTTGGCACACTGGATACATTCCAACAATGCCCTGTCCATGGCCCGTGTCGGTAAAGAGCGGCTAAGCCGGATTCACGCCCTGTGCGAGATGGGCGATCACGGAGTCCTGCTAAACAACCAAGTGCTTCTCGCCCATGCAGAGAAGGTGCAACTCGGGGCCACGAAACTGGGCACGGCAACTTACCCTCCGCATCCGGCCAAGCGAGTGATGGCACTTGTCGAGGCGCGTGATCCACTGCCTCCAGTCAAGGCATCGGAGTCGCTGTTGTTGGGTCTGGTGGAGTCGGTGGGTGCGGCTGATGGGGCCGCACTGGCAGCTGGAGTTCAAGCCTTGATAGGGCTTACACCCTACGTCGACAGTGCCCTGCACGCCACCACCAAACGCGGCAGGGACCACGCAACGCACATGGCCGCGACGGCCCTCTTCTCCCAGTTCTTGGGCGACACGGTGTGTCCCGGCAGAGGCGGTAAGCGCGTCGAGATGCGCATCGCCGACCATGCTGCGAGAAACACCAACGGAGAACTGGAGTACTCCCAGTGGTGCCTCGCGATCTGGTTTGCGGGTATGCTGCACGACGTCGCGTACCCGTTCAGCGAGTTCATGCAGATCTGGCATCTGGCCGAGACGGCATCGGTCTCCCGCAGGGGGAGGGCGCCGGTGCTTTACAAGGCGGAACTAGAGGCGATGCTCAACGCACTGGCCGAGTACGTCCTGAGTCAACAGAGATCGCCAGCAGCCAATGCAGTCAGAGACTCTCTCGTTGCCATACTTGACCCCGCCCCTCAAACCAATACAGGCCTGGTCGATCGGGCCAAGTCCCAACTCCTCCATCAGTTGTGCGTGCCGAGATACCTCAGGCACGAGGGCCTGGTCGAAGAGATAATAGCTTCTCCCAGACTCAGCCACGAGCGCGAGCGTCCATTCCTCATCCTGAATCATGGACTGCTGTCCGCGCTCATCTGTCTGGCGGCACTTCGCGGCTCCGGGTTCGTTTCCAGAGATGGCGATGTACCAATGTGGCTGAGGTACGGTCTGCAGGCAATTGCGGTGCACGACTATGAGATCCATAGGCATCAGCCACGGTCGGTCCGGAAAGCACGCTCTGTCCGTGCCCCTGTCGGTAGCGACGGCGGCCCGGACGCACAACGCCAGTTCGTCTTCGAGGCGGACCCTGTATCGTTCGTGCTGCGCCTTGCTGACAAGGTACACCACTGGGAGCGGTATGTCAGGGGACAGTACGCGTTCGCTGAGGAGTGTGAAGAGATTATGCTCCATGGTCTCCTGTGGCGGTTGCCCTCGGCGGACCGGGGCGACGTGGTAGCGCGGCAACTGTGGGACGGGTCTCCCCGCTGGGTCGGTCATCCCCAACTGAGTCTTGTCTACGGCCCCCAAGACCAACTTGACGCCACGGGCTGGGACCACAAGAAGGTGGCGGATGACCTAAGAAGGTACCTCGCCGAGTTGCCCTTCCCGGCAGCGTGGGGGATGCCATCGGGTAGGCTCAGGTTCCAGACAACGCTCCCCGTGGTCGCGCCCTAGGATGCGTGCGTCGCCAGACTACCCCGTCTTCCGAGCACGCGCGCAACCTGGGCCTGGTGTTCCCTCGCCGGGGGGAACCCCATTTGTGCCGCGAACGGGCCAGTGTTGTCGCCCCTCGGCACATGACAAGCGGGGGGACCGCAGATCCGCACACAAGCAACTGTTGCATGTGGAGGGGACGTGTGCAAACGCCGGTTGAAAAGTGCGGTGGGTGGCGGCCAAAAAACTGCAGCACCCTTCACTACCCTGAGTGTACTCCCCCGCTGGTCGTTTCCCTGCCTTCTTCTGGCTGCTTAGGCTGTTTGGGAGCTTGCTTCTTGAGGCGCTGTTTGCTCTCCCGGAGCCGGTAACTCTCGTCATTGGCTTCCAGGATATGGATGCGATGCGTGAGCCGGTCGAGCAGGGCTCCGGTGAGACGCTCGCAGCCCATGATTTCCGTCCAGTTTTCGAAAGGCAGGTTCGTGGTCACGATCAGGCTGGTGCGCATGTGGAAGCGATGAACATGCTGTAGCAGACTAGCGGTCTGTGCGTCGTCCAGGCTGTTGCCCCGGCACTCAGATGGGTACCACTTGCCCGCTGGGAGGCGGGGGGTCGTCGTTTCCAGGTGGTGATTGAGGTGACGCAGCACGGTCTGGACGCATCCGGGCATTGTGACGGCGAGGTGCAGAAGGACAGTCGCGAGGTGGTGCGGCTGACGCGGCGCGGTGCGAGGGAACGGTACCGGGGCGGCTCGGCTCATCCGGCAGGAGCGGCATGGGTACGACCGTCCCGAACCCGGCTGGGCAGCACGAGAAGGAAGAAGCGCTGCTGCTAACTGGTTGTGGCGCCCTTCAAGCGTGTCCACATCGTGTGATTCCCTCTGGGGTGTAACGTGTTAGACTCCTACCTGTCCAACGCCCCTGCTGCCGACGCCGCGACGGAACGCGGGCAGGTCCTGGCTATCGTCTTCGTCACACATTGGGCGGATCGCGCCGGTGGGCGTTCGCCAATGTCGCCCGAATGCCGTCACTGTTGTCATCGGCGTCATGGATAGCCGGCAGAATCCGCCGTGCTCCATCGCAGGTGGATCAGATCCCGGGGGACAGAGCGGCCAGTGGAGGCTTCGACCTAGACGACAGGCTGAGAGGTCTCCCTCATGCGTCTCCGTTCGCTGACCGCTTCCTCGCGTCCAGCCCTCGTAGTGCTCTGGTGGCGGCGTTCCTCACCGAAGAGCTCCCGTCCTGCAGGCTCCCCCTGGCCACCTGTTCGGCGAGATCCGCATCAAGGGCGTGTTGCGGCAGGAGATCGAGGCAGGTCCTGCGGACCGTGCTGTGAGTCGATCCACAGAGAGCCAGCAGTTCGCTCTGGACGGTGCGGAAGACGTCACGATCGGCTTCGGCCAGGGCTCCGAGAACGCCTACCGCGATGTCCCCGGTCTCGATATCCGCCAGAACCGTGGGAAGAGCTTCGGGGTCGCTGCGGACATGCTTGACCAAGATCGTGGTCGCTTCTCGGCCGACATCATGGGATTTGTCCTTGATGAGACGCTTCATCTCGTCATAGGACAACACGCCAATGCGTGCGAGCTGGTGAACGATAGGCACCCGGGGCGTCGTCAGGGAGATGTGGCACTTCCTGCAGGCATCAATGCAGTGGTCTTCGCCGCAATGAGGACAGTCGAGCTCTCGCCCATCCCAGTAGTCTAGCGCCCTGCGAAGTTGCGGTGCGATCCTCATCACCATGTCCTCGCCGAGGTCCTCGCACCCGTCTGCTGCTCGTTCCGCTTCCGATCCCCTTTCGCCCAGCAATGCCGCTTGGACGTGCCCCAGTACATGCTCGACTTCATCCTCAGTCCTGGCGAAGTGGACCGCAGCACGCAGGACGTGCCCTCGTCCCTGGACGAATGGCCCACTGAGCCGATCGAGGAGGACAGACGTCGACGTCGGTCCCCATACTCCACCGGCGATTGCAGCGACGAGGCGGATGGGCTCACCCTTCCAAGACCACAGGAGCCTCTGAAGCATGAGTGGTGCCGACTCGCCTCCGGCACCATGGGCCAGAAGGTACGCTGCCGGTATCGAAACGGCACTGGTTGGGCTACATAGCCCGAGGACGAGTCTCAGCGCACTTAAGCCGCCATCAGCGGTTCTTGCCCAGTCTGGACTCGCCTGCACACCGGACATCGCATCCCAGAAGCGTGGGCCTTCGCACCCATCATCCAGGACGTCGAGGAACCTGTTGATCTCATCCGCAAGAGCAGTCTCGTCTGCTCCCAGAGCGAAGACCGTGCCTCTGATGACCTCGACCAATGGTTCGATCTCAGTACTGGACATCCGGCCGACATAGACGAACTCGCCGACAGGGACGCCATGGACGCCCATGGCCTGGAAGACGGCCCCACCCCAGCTGCTGCAGTGGCCTAGGGTATGGTCAGAGGGTGCCCTAGCGGCCCCGATGGCCGTGACCGTGGCTTCCAGCAGTACACGCCATGCTTGCGTCGATTCTGCGAGCCACTTCTCATGGTACTCGAGAGTTCCCCGCATTCCGCGTTGCGCCGCAACACGCTCCAGCAGGGGTGCCATTCCGTGATATTGGACAGCTTGTACGACCGCCCGATACTCAGCTGAGGTGACGCTCCCATCCAGAAGGAGGCGCTCCAACGTGGCTTCGGCGTCGTCTGCGGGAAGATCATCCATGATGCGTTCCGCTGCGCGGCGTAAGGCGACAGCGGTCAGGTCTCGCCCCACGCTGTCGTCGAACGAAGACCAAGGGTGCGACACGAGGGCGAGGACGTGCTCCTTCTTCCGAATGAAAGTGCCCAGCCAATCCTGCGCTTGATCGGTGGTGATGTACTCGCTGCCGGCAGTCATTGCGATGGCCACGCCGGCGAAGTTCGACCACGGATGCTCATGACCAATCAGATCTCGCCCGATCGGGCCCAGCAGCTCGGGCGCAAGAGACGCCAAGCCCACAGCCGCTTCCGCCGCCTCCATGCTCACCATCTGCACTGGGGACTCAAGGCGACTCTTGATGCATTTCACGACGGGCCCCACGAGCCGGGGATCCTGTTGCGACTCTTCGGCGAGCGCCGCCGCTGCTAGGCACCCTTCCGTAGCCGTCACATCCGAAGGGTCGTCGCCCTCCACCAGGAGTTCCACAATGTCCTCCGCACGATGGGCGGCCGCCAGCAGGACCACCTCCCGCCACTCAGGGGCACGGGCCGCCACATGGAGCCACTGGGCGAGGTCCTCACGCTCCATCTCGGTCACACGAAGCGCAGCAGCGTATTCACCGATGGCGGGGTGAACGAATGTGATTGCCGACAGACCGCGTACTGTCAGTTCCTCCAGGATGTGGCATTCCTTCCACGCGTCGAGGTACTGGCTAGCGGTCCTTGTAGCCTCGAGGCGAATGGCGCCAAGGCTGCTCTCGATGTAGGGGGACACCGACGATCTCAGTTCGTCGGTCGTAGTCGTAGGGCGGTCGATCAGGGCATAGCCGACCTGCCCGAGAACCCCCATCGCGGTGTCTCTATCGAGTTCGCCATTGGGCGCACCACGCCATGCCAGGCACAGGACCCTATGCAGCAGATCCCCTCTGTCACCATCGAGCGGCTGCCCATCGAGGAACAGGCTGACGAGGAAGGTGAGAAACAGCGGGTTACGTGCAGCAAGTGACTGTGCGGTCGTGGGTGGTTCTTCGAAGGAGAGCCCCTCCAGGAACTCGGGAGCCTTCCTGAGCCGCCCATCTTCCACGAGACGGGCCTCCACCATCCGCGAAGCCATGTCACCTGCGGAGATGCGGTCCAGGGGCAACAGGTCCAGATGAGTGAATTCGGGAAGCAGAGCGGCGCTGTGTCCGATCGGACGGGTCGTCACACAGACATGACATTCGGGGTGCCCTGCCGACCACTCGACTATCGAGCGTGCGATCTCCTGTCGTCCCTCGGCACACTCGTCAAGCCCGTCGAAGACCGCAAGCGTTGCATCGTTGATTAGTGCCATTCGCTCGAGGGCCGCCAGTCCGAGACCATCACAAGCCACCAGGGACACGGCTTCCTCGAATGTGGCGCCGTTCCCCACCTGTCTCCAAACTGTCTTCAGGTTGGCGTGGATCGCTAGCCTGTCGCCGGCAAGCCACCAGCGCACGAGACGAAGCGACAGGGTGCTCTTCCCAGATCCTGCGCCCCCGACAAACGCCGTCCTGCGCCCGATGCCCACGATCGCTTCAGCCTAAGTCCCTCGCTCGCCGAGTCCGTATCGGGCCAGACGTGACCATTCCGAGTACTCGTCGATCCGCCGCCTCAATGCCTCCTCCGATGGGACTGCAGCTTCCGTCGATGTACATGCCCTGACCCGGTTCCATGCTGTATCCGTGGGAAGCTGGACGTCCAGGATGGGTGCCTGGAATGTCCCAGACAAATCAGACAGCCATCGAGTGTACCGCCCAAGGAGAGATGCGGGAGTCGTGCCCGACGTGGCGATGTTGACATGCCGTCGCAGGAAGTTGGCTAAGCGGATGGCGTTTCTTCTTCCACGGCGAGCCGCGAGGCTGTGCCCTTCCTCGCATAGTAGGTTCCAAGCGGTCGCCACAGCGCTGTGGTCGGCAACCACCCGGGAGAGAATGGCGAATGCACCAGCCTGTCCATCGTCACCACTGCCCAAATCGACCTTGACGATGCGCAGGCGCGCACACAATGCGGTCGCTTCGTCCGTGAAGTGCCCGTTCGCAACGAGGCCGACCTCCTCGAGGGCGCCGCGCGCCTGGGCTCTGAGGCCATCGCTGCGCCCTTCACCGACCCGTTGGATGTCTTCACGCAGATCATCCCTGATCCAAGCTGACGAGCTACTGTCGACTACCACAACAACCCGCAGGTCTGGATCACCCCGAAGACCTCCGATCACCCTCTCCATACACTTGGAGAACTCGGCGCCCTTCGTCAGGGAGTGCTTGGCCTGAACCTCGATGCATCCGCCATCACGGAGCTCCACCCGCATGTCATCGCCGGCCCCGCCGGTCTCCACC
>Ga0067045_1030466_pt1 | contig 15181 bp, 12 predicted proteins | sample TerdegcTABiofilm_FD_59184 | JGI IMG/M metagenome (GOLD analysis project Ga0067045, IMG submission 59184) | Combined Assembly of (Gp0054472, Gp0054536) Wastewater bioreactor microbial communities from Singapore -Terephthalate degrading...
GGGGATAGGATTTTTCTGGATATGATTGACCATCAAGAAAGAGCCAGACGTATCTTCTCTGCTCTTACCAGAACTATGCAGGAATTTGTAAATTTTATCAGAAGTGAAACTGGAACATCTTCTATTTCAGTAAATCGGAATATTAAATATATAGACCCCACCATAAACTTACATTCCAACTGTGCAGTAGTAATGATATCTCCCGCAATGTATCAGGATTTGCTTTTAGAGTTTGAAAGAGAGCTAAGTAACACTTTATTACCCTATGGGATTCATCATTGTGGCAATAATATGCATATCCACGCCCAAGGCTATGCCAGGATTAAGAAGGCTACCTTTTTTGACGTGGGTTGGGGCTCAGATATTTCTGTTTGCCGTAAGATACTTCCTGAAGCTTTTTTAAATCTACGCTATGATCCAGTAAAAATGCGAGTGGCTAAGCCAGATGAAGTAAGTAAAGATATTAGTCAGATGATTAAACAATCTGCCTATCCTGAGAAGACCGGTCTTTGCTGTATTAATATGGGCTGGGATGTACCCGATGACAATATTCTGGCTATAGTAAAAACGGTAGAAGAATATCGTCAAAGAATTATTTCCCAATAATTAAAATTGCCAAAGTATAAAATTAACCTATTTATGATTATTATGAAATAGGTTATTATATTTTATTATTAAGATTGTAAATAGTGATATTTAGGCATAATGAAGAAAATGAATCAGAAAGAAAATTTGAAGATTGTTGATACTATAAACTGGCTTCTGGATTCTTATTACCAGGCATTAGGAATGGGGGTAATTTTTGTCTACCGAAATGATAATTTTCTTTTCCCCACTGGTAGGAATAGATATTTTTGTGAATTCTGTAAATTGATTCAGAAGAGTTCAACGGGGAAAGAGCGTTGTCTCAATAATTTTCATAATAGTGCCAAAAAAAGTATTGAATTTGGTTTTCCATATATCTACCAATGTCATGCTGGCCTTATTGAATGGTCAGCACCTTTCTGGTATGAGGGGGAATTATTAGGTAATTTTGTCTCAGGTGGAATATTGATAAGAGAGCCAGATACTTCTTATTTAAGAGAGATAGGAAAGATAAGTAAATCTTTGGGGTTGGAAGAATTACCTGTAAGAAGAGCGCTGAGCAAGATAAAACTGGTCTCAGCAGAAAAGGTTAGAGCAGCTGCCGATATTCTTTATATTATGGCCAGTTATCTGGTGAAGTTGGAGTTAGTAGATATTAAATTATGCCAGGAGAAATATCTGCAGCAAGCAAAAATTTCTGAAGAGATTCAGCGTATGAAAAGAACTGAATTTGAATTATTGGAGCAGAAAGAAGAAGATGAAAATTCTTTTTTTCCTATTTCCTCACTTTATCCTTTAGAAATAGAGAGAGAATTACTACGTAGAGTTAAGTTGGGAGATAAGGAAGGAGCCAAAGAAGTATTAAATGAGATTCTAGGTCAGATATTATTTAAGAATGCTGGACAGGTTGAGTTGGTTAGGGCTCGCATTTTAGAGCTGGCAGTGGTCTTATCCCGGGCAGCAGTAGAAGCCAAAGCGGAATTAGAAATGATTTTAGGATTAAATTTTGAGTATATTCAGGAAATTGGTAAGTTAAAATCTATAGAAGAATTGTGTATCTGGATTGTAAAGGTTCTGGATAGATTTACAGAATCAGTATATGAAAACAGGAATATTAAAAATGTAGATATCATCAGAAAAACCCGAGAGTTTATTCGAGCAAACTATAAGAAGAAGATAACCTTAGCAGATATCAGTAAAGCAGTTTATATCAGCCCTTATTATTTGAGCCATATTTTTAAAAAGGAGACTGGTTTTACCATCCTGGAATATCTTACCAGAGTACGAATAGAAGAAGCAAAAAGATTATTAGAAAATAGCACCTATAACACTACTCAAATTGCTTTTGAGGTAGGTTACCCCGATCAGAGCTATTTTTGTAAAGTTTTTAAAAAATTAGAAGGAATTTCTACTTCTGATTATAAAGAAAGAATGAGAAGGTAACTAACTGATCTGGAAATTTTAATGCAGATTCCCCCTATTTATGGGCTCTCGTTTTTAAGTAAATTTACCCAAATCTTGGTTAGTAATTAATTATCATTATTAGTTTTATTCATTTACCCGAAGTGCAATTTTCTTGAAAAAAGCAAGTAATTACCTAATAAGACAATTATAATATGGTTTAATGATTTTTTGTTTTCTAAAATTAATTAAAATAATTTATAAAAAATTAATTATTGGGGAGGTAAAATTATGGTTAATTTAATTGATATATCGGAAGCCTTGCAAAGAGGGGATGCATCAACAGTGGAAAAATTAGTTAGATTATCTTTAGCAGAAGGATTAACCCCCAAGGAAATATTAGAGAAGGGTTTAATTCAAGGTATGGATATTATTGGAGAAAAATTTAAGAAGAATGAAGTTTATGTCCCGGAGGTGTTAATTGCTGCTCGAGCGATGCACGCGGGAATGGATGTTTTGAAACCGAAGTTAACTGAAACTGGAGTGAAAAACATTGGGAAAGTGATAATAGGAACCGTAAAGGGTGATTTACACGATATCGGGAAAAATCTGGTAAAAATGATGCTGGAGGGAGCAGGTTTTGAGGTTATAGATTTAGGAGTAGATGTTGGTGAAGAAAAATTTATTGAAGCGATTAAAGAGCAGAAACCGAATATTGTCGGGATGTCTGCCCTTTTAACTACTACTATGATTAATATGCCAAAGGTTATTAATGCCATTAAGAATGCAGGACTAAGAGAGAAAGTAAAAATAATGATTGGAGGAGCTCCAATTACCAAAAACTATGCTGAACAGATTGGTGCCGATGGCTACTCTCCAGATGCAGCTTCCGCGGTAACAGATGCTAAGAAGTTAATATTTTAAATCTTTTATATTATCTTAAGAAGATTTTTTAGGTATATAAAGATGGTCTTTAACTTATTTTAATTATTTGTGGAAACAAAAATCTAAAAAAAAAGATAAAAAAAGAGTGGGTAGAAATTAATTGGCTTCATAGAGATTGGAGGGTGTTATGATTTATCACCTTATAAACAAGAAATATCTGATTGAAGTTTTACCCCCTAAACAGGATACAGAAAATCTGGAAGAAGATCTGGAAAAATTTACTACCAGATATTTAAAGGTTATTAATAGTGGATATTGTGCCTGTATCACTGATAATGCAATGGGATATCTATCCTTCCAGGGAACAGAAATAATTGAAGAGTTTAACCTTCCTGTCTTACCAGAACAGGTGATAATTCATTTAAATACATTTCACCGGAAAGATGATCTAGATAACATTCTTCATACCTGCAAATTAAAAGGCATTAAGTATTTACTGGTAGTAACTGGTGATGGCTCGATACGTCTTCCCAAGCTTAGACCTCAAGATTTATATTTTACCGGAGTAGATTCGGTTACCTCTGTAGAATTAATAGAGTACATAAATCGTGAGTATCCTTATACTTTTATACTTGGAGTTGCCTTCAATCCTTATGAGCCCGAGGAACATGAGTTTGAAAAGTTGGACAAAAAAATAAAAGCAGGAGCTGATTTTATTATTACCCAACCTTTATTGGGAGAAAATTTAGTAGTAAAGAAGCTTATAAAAAATTATCCAGGGATTCCCATATTTGTAGAAGCCTGGATGAGCAAAAAGTTGCATCTTCTTTCGGAAGTAGTAGGTTATGAAATACCAGAGAATAGAGAATTTGATCCTATTGCTACCTTAAGGATGCTTCATAGATTATATCCAGAATGTGGATTTTATTTATCTCTACTTGGATTTAAGACTCAATATGATTTGATTCAAGATACCTGGGCATAAGGAAAGTTATTCATTAGGAGTTATTATGAGGATAGTAGTTTGTATTAAACAGGTACCAGCCAGTAATGATACCAAAATTGATCCAGAGACAAAAAGAATAATTAGAGAAGGGGTAAAGGCAATTTTAAATCCTTTCGATACTTATGCTATAGAAGAAGGGATTCAATTAAGAGAAAGATTTGGTGGAGAGGTTATTACCATTTCTATGGGTCCTCCCAAAGCTGAAGATATCTTAAGAGAAGCACTTTCGCTTGGCGTGGATAAAGCTATCTTGCTTAGTGATAAAGATTTTGCTGGCTCGGATACCTGGGCAACCAGCTATATCCTATCCCGGGCGATTAAAAGAATAGGTGATGTTGACTTGGTCATTTGTGGAAAACAAGCCATAGATGGAGATACAGCCCAGGTAGGTCCTGGCATTGCGGCTCATTTGAATTGGGGTCAGGCAACCTATGTTATGGCAGTTGAAGAGCTATCTTCTTCTTTCATTCGAGTGAAAAGAATGCACGAAGATGGTTATGATATTTGTGAAATTTCACTACCTGCAGTGATTACTGTAGTTAAGGATATAAATATTCCCCGGGTACCTACGCTAAAAGGAAGATTAGCTTCTCTTAAGCGGGATATTCCAGTATGGAAGCCCGAAGATATAAATGCCGAAAAAACAAAGATCGGTCTTGATGGTTCACCAACTAGAGTGGTAAAAATAGAACCGCCTCCCTCAAGACATACTAATAGCAAAAGGATTGAAGGTTCAGCAAAAGAATGCGCTCTAAGTCTACTGCGAGAGTTAAGAAGTCGTAATTTAATCTAATAATATAATATAATCAGAATAAAGGATGACAGAATGAAAGCTTTTACCGAATCAGAAAGAGAAAAGTATCGTAATATTTGGGTAATAGCAGAGGTCTTATCGGGAAAAATTCAAACAGTAACTTATGAATTAATGGGAGTGGCTAGAGATTTAGCTGACTTGAGAAATAGCGAGGTGTGGGTTGTTGTTCTAGGCTCTAAATTAGAAGAGAATTGGAAAATGTTTTTTGCCTATGGGGCAGATGTTTTAATAATAGTAGATAATCCAGCATTGTCTGGTTTTATTGATGAACTAGAAGCTAGAATATTAAAAAAACTTATGGTCAAGTATAAACCGGAAGTAGTTATCTGCGGTGCTACCTCCAGAGGAAGAGCCTTAATTCCCAGAGTTGCGGTAATGATTCATTCCGGTCTTACTGCTGATTGTACTGGGCTTGCTATTGACCCTGAAAATGGAGATTTGCTCCAGATCAGACCAGCTTTTGGTGGCAATATTATGGCTACTATTCGCAGTTCCCATTATCGACCTCAGATGGCTACTGTTCGACCGAGGGTTATGAAGATACCAGAACTAAATTTTAATCGTAGTGGTAGGATAATAAAAGAGAAGATTTTTTCTAGTGGTTGCAAAAAAATCAAAAAGATAATTAGCATTTATCATGATACTGAATCTGCAGTTAATCTTGCTGATGCCCGGATAATAATTTCAGGGGGAAGAGGAATGAAGGGGAAGAAGGGATTTGACCTCCTCAAAGGATTAGCTGAAAAGATAGGAGGGGCAGCTATAGGAGCAAGTAGAGCAGCTGTTGATGCAGGTTGGATTTCCTATGCCCATCAGGTGGGACAAACAGGACAAACGGTTCAAGCAAAGGTTTATATAGCTTGTGGTATCTCTGGACAAATTCAACATTTAATGGGAATGCAGTCCTGTGATTTTATAATTGCTATCGATAAAAAACCTGATACACCCATGATGCAGATTGCGGATCTAGCAATAGTAGGTGATTTATTTGAAATTATTCCTGAAGTTATTAGAGAGATAGATGGTCTTTAAAGTGGGATTTGGTAAAATTTGTTTAAATTTTGGATTCTTCCAGGTGAAAAGATTAGAGAGAACTTGAATTATTAAAGAAAAGGAGCAGGTTATGTTAATAATTGGGGAAAAATTAAACTCTACTCGGGAAAAGGTGCGGGAGATGATTGAAAGAAGAGATTCAGAATTAATTAAGGATTTAGCAATCAGACAGGTAGAGGGAGGGGCTGATATTCTGGATGTGAATTCCTCTGCAGCCAGTGGTAACCGAGAGGAAAATATGGAGTGGCTGGTTAGTACTGTACAGGAGGCAGTAGCTGTTCCTTTATGTATTGATAGTCCCAATGTCGAAGAAATCGAAAAAGGCCTGGCCGCACATAACTGGGATACGGGAAGAGCTTTAATTAATTCTATTACTGGAGAAAAAGAAAAATTAGATAGATTATTGCCTATTATAAAAAGATATAAATGTACTGTAGTAGCCCTGGTTATGGACGAAAGTGGTATTCCGGATAATGCGAAAACACGTATTGAAATTGCCCATAAATTAATAAAAATATTAACTGATTCTGGCGTACCTTTATCAGATATTTATATTGATCCTTTAGTAATACCCATTGGAACTAATGATAAAAATGGATTGATCACTATGGACACTATTAAAGGAGTCAAAGAAATATATCCGGAGGTGAAGACCATAATAGGTTTAAGCAATATTTCTTATAGCCTTCCAGAGAGAAAATTAATTAATCAAATTTTTATGGTTCTAGCTATGTCTTGTGGTTTAGATGCTGCCATTATCGATCCTACCGATAAGAGAATGATGGCTGTGATTAAGACCTCTTGTGCTTTGTTGGGAAAAGATAGTTTTTGTAGGGAGTATATTCAAGCTTATCGGGAAGGGAAATTGACTTTTGAAAAATAAATCCTCTTCAAGAGGGAATTAATGATAAAGATTATTTTTTTACCCGATAAAAAAAATATTGAAGTAGAAAAGGGTACCTCCTTACTGGAAGCTCTAGCCAAGGCAGATCTAAAAATTAATACTGTTTGTGGTGGAAGAGGGATTTGTGGAAAATGTAAAATTCTATTTAAAAAAGGAATAACCACTGCTACTGATCTAGAAAAAAAGCTTTTATCCCCAGAAGAAATAAAAAATGGCTTTAGATTAGCCTGCCAGAGTAAACTTTTTAAAAATAGTGCAATAGAAATACCTTCCGAAGTTAGACTAAATCTTCAACAGGTATTCTCTTCTCATTATAAAGGAGAGATTAAAGGACTTAAGAAAAGTTGGGGATTAAGAACTAATGTAGAGAAAATTTTCTTAACTTTAGGGGAGCCTACCCTAGATGACCAGAGATCGGATTGGGACAGAATTAAAGATGAATTATCTAAAAAGAAAGGTGGAAACATTCCCCCTTTGAAGATCCCCTTGTCACTATTAAAAAAGATTCCGTTTTTAGTTAGAGAAGCAGACTTTAAAATAACGATCACCATCTGTAATAACGAAGTTATTGCCATAGAAAAAAAAGATACTACCCAAGAGATGTATGGTATAGCCTTTGATTTGGGGACGACCACAGTAGCTGGTTATTTGATTGATTTGAAAAGGGGTAAAGAGGTTTCTGTAGTAGCTAAAACTAATTCTCAGATTATTTATGGAGATAATATTATTTCCCGAATTGAATTTGCTCAGAGGGAGAAAAATGGCTTGGCCAAGTTACAAAAAGAAATAGTAAATACTTTAAATGAGATAATTAAAGAGAACACTAAGAATGCTCAGATAGATAAAGAAGATATATATGAAGTAGTGGTAGTGGGTAATACATGTATGCATCATCTCTTTTTAGGTCTAAACCCTGTTAATATAGCAAAATCTCCCTATATTTCAGTGATGAGAGAGAGCCTTAACTTGAAAGTAAAAGAAATTCCTGGTTTATTACTTAATCCTGAGATTAATATTTATATTCCTCCCAGTATATCAGCTTTTATAGGTTCAGATATCTTAGCTGGAATTCTTTTTAATTCTATGTGGCTTAAGGATAAAAACTCACTATTATTAGATTTAGGTACTAATGGCGAAGTAGTTTTAAGTTTAAAAGGGGAATTATGGGCTTGTTCGACAGCAGCAGGACCAGCATGGGAAGGACTTCGGGTCAGTTCTGGGATGAGGGCGGTAGAGGGGGCTATAGATAGAGTAAAATTGGGTAAGAAAACGATTAATTGGCATACTATTGGAGATATCAAGGCTAAAGGCCTATGCGGTTCGGGCATAATTGATCTGGTCTCAGAGATGCTCAAGGTTGGGTTAATAGATAAAAGTGGTAAGATGGTAAATAGAAAAGATTGTCCACCAGGGATAAGTGAGAAAATTAAAAATAGAATACTTAATGAAGCGGGAGAGAATAAATTTCTTTTAGTTAAAGATGATGAGATAGAGGGAGGTAAAGAGATTTATCTTACCCAGAGGGATATCAGAGAAGTACAACTAGCCAAAGCTGCTATATTTGCAGGGATAAAAATACTTTTAGAAGAAGCGGATATACAAGTAGAAGAAATTCAAGAGACATTTTTAGCTGGTGCCTTTGGCAACTTTATTAATAGAAGAAGCGCGTTAAGAATTCGATTATTGCCAGATTTACCATTAAAGATAATAAAAACAGTGGGAAATGCAGCCGGCAAAGGAGCAGAATTAACCTTATGTTCTAGAAAGATAAGAGAAATTGGTGAAGAAATATTTAAAAAAGTAAAATATGTGGAATTATCCTCCCATTCCAATTTTTTCCGGGAATTTATAGATGCAATGCCCTTCTAAGTTATAATGCAAAGTTAGATGAATAGAGCGAGTTGGTTAACTTTTAAAGTTAGAAGGGGGGATATATTTTCAAAGTAAAGCCCAGAATCAAAATCATTATGGAGAAAATAGCTCAGAGCATTAAAAATTATCTCTGCTCTTTAAATCAGTTCAAAAGGAGAATTTAACTTTTTACTTTTAATCAAAATTTGTCTAGGAATTTTGAATTCCACCAGCTTATCATATAGGGCATCTACAAAAAATTTTTCAGTATCAAAATGTTCTACCTCTAAAATATTCAAATTTATTTCTTTAGCTCGTAGAGCATCATGATATTTTATATCGCCCGTTATATATAGATCTAAATCTAACTTACTTACTTGTTCCAACAGAAAACTACCTCCTCCAGCACAGAGGGCGATCTTCTTAATTGGTCGAGAGTGGGATTTGATTAAGCGGACATATTTGGTCTGGAGTCTTGCTTTAATATATTGAGAAAATTGATTTAATAATAATGGTTTTTGTAGTTCTCCCAACCAACCAATCCCACTGGGTGAGGTAGAGAGAATTTCGAATATATCATAGGCTGGTTCTTCATAAGGATGAGCTTTTTTCATAGCCTGAATTACTGGTTTTAAAAATCTTTCTGTAACTACAGTTTCAATTTTTATTTCTTCAACTTCTTCTCTTTTTCCTATTTCTCCCAGGAAGGGTCGACTACCTTCCATTGGTCTAAAGGTTCCTTTTCCAGTAATATGAAAAGAGGTTTCTGTATAATTACCGATTTTACCTGCTCCAGCTTTAAAAATTGCTTCGCTTATTTTTGGCGTGTATGGTATGGGAGCATAGACTGCAAGTTTATAGATTTTTTCCAAACTTCTCTGAATAGGCATGATTTTCTTAATATCTAGTAATTTGGCCAGATAATCATTTAATCCGTTTTCAGCAATGTCGAAGTTAGTATGCACAGAAATAAGGTTTATATTATTAGTAATCACTCTAAAAAGGATAGGATTGTTCTGTTTGGAGATTTTTTTTACAGGAGAAAAGATTAGTGGATGATGGGTAATTATCAGGTTTATTTTATTTTTAATGGCTTCTTCTAAAACTTCCTGAGTTACATCTAAAGATATTAGGACTTTATTTATCTCCTTATCTAAATCAGCAAATTGAATACCACTGTTATCAAAGCTTTCCTGTAAGAAGAAAGGAGTGATTTGATCCAGTATATTGAAGATTTCATAAACTCTCATAATATTTTTTTAATGGCTCGTAGAGCATTAACCTCCGTTTTAATTTTTATTTTCTGCTAACTGAGAGAATTAAAATTAAAGCTCACTTTTTATTTGATTAATCGTAACATTTTTAAAGGAATTTTAATAATTTTTTATTTCTTTGCCTTATTTTTAAAGTAAATTATTTTTTCTGGCAATATTCTTGCTTGGTTAGATTTAATTCCAGAACTGTTCTAATATATTCAATAAATAAAAAGAACTAATATTTGGTTTAATTATGAATACTAAATTATGGATAAAATAACCATCTATCTATATCAAATATTTTGATAACCTTAAAAAATAAAAAGAATAGGTTGACTATGTTAATTTATTTAGAGACTAAAGAAAAGTATTTTAAAGCTGAATTAGAGCTTCTTTGATTTTTTTAATATCTTTCCAGGTTAGTTCCTTAGGACTCCCCGGGAAGACTTCTTCATTTCTTAATAGATAACTAGGATGGAACATGGGGAAAATCTTTATTTGACCCAGCCAATCATACCATTGCCCTCTTAATTTAGTGATACCTTGAGTCGTTTCCAGGAGGAATTGAGTGGGTATATTCCCCAATGTAACCATAATTTTTGGATTGATAATAGCTATTTGAGCTTCCAAATAAGTAAAGCAGGTTTCTACTTCCTTAATAGAGGGATTACGATTACCTGGTGGTCTGCACTTTACCATATTGGTGATAAATATCTCCTCTCTTTTTATCTCCACGGATTGTAAAATTTTAGTTAGAAGTTGTCCTGCTTTGCCGACAAAAGGTCTACCCTCCAAATCCTCTTCTTCCCCCGGTGCTTCTCCTATAAATATGATCTTGGTTTTCTCATTTCCTTCTCCGGGGACGACTTTAGTACGAGTAAGGTATAAGGGACACCTTTTACATTTTATACATTCTTTGGCTACTTCTTCCAGGGTAAGTAAATTATTTTGTTCTGGATTAACTTTATTTTCCAATTATTGCTTCTCCAAAACATTTTTTCTCTTGGTCTATAATTAAGAGATTGGCTACTCACAATTTTAGCATTTTACTCTCTTTTTTGGCAAGAGAAAGGGCATATTTGGTGAGGGTAATATTTGCTTAATACTATTTTACCAAAGAAGTATGTTGAGGAAAGGTATATTGTTAATTACTTTTATAAATAAAAAGGGATTTAGGCGTTTTTGGGAGAATAAATATATCAAAATTGGCAGAGATTTTATAAAATTAAATTGTAAGACTTTTTTCGGCTATCATCAACGCGGGTATACCGAGAAATAGGTAGAGTTTATATTAATTACTGGATAATAATAAGTGAGGTGAGGGAAGTGAGAAATTTAGAATTATCCCGAATATTTGAGCAAATTGCCAGAATATTAAAGATTAAAGATGAAAATCCTTTTAAGATAAGAGCTTATGAAAAAGTAGCTTTAATTTTAGAGAATTTACCCATTGACCTAGATACTATTTATTATCAGGGAGGTTTAAATAATATTCCCGGCGTTGGTGAGGGAATTGCTAAAAAGATTGAGGAATTTATCACTACTGGCAAGCTGGAGTATTATGAAAAGTTAAAAGAGAGTATACCTGCTGGAGTGATAGAATTACTGGATATTCCAGAGATTGGGCCTAAGACCGCAAAACTCCTTTATGAGCAATTAAAAGTGGATAGTATAGAAAAATTGGAAGAAGTAGTTAAACAACACAAGGTTAAAGATTTGCCAGGAATGGGTGAAAAATCTGAAACTAATATTTTAAGAGGAATAGAATTGTATAAAAGGAGTAAAGAGAGAGTTCCTTTAGGATTAGCCCTTCCTTTAGCAGAAGAAATAATAAAAATATTGAGTAAGTTAAAGGAGATCGAAAGAATAAATTATGCCGGGAGTTTAAGACGAAAAAAAGAGACTATTGGAGATATTGATATATTAGTAGCCTCACAAAATCCCGAAAAAGTTATGCAGACCTTTGTTTCTTTGCCCCAGGTTAGGGAAGTACTGGCCAAGGGTCCAACTAAGTCCAGCATTATTACTAAAGATGATATTCATGTGGATGTCCGAGTGGTAGAATCCAAAAGTTTTGGGGCTGCTCTACAATATTTCACTGGTTCTAAAGCACATAATATCAAGTTAAGAGAACTAGCAGTAAAGAAGAATCTGAAGATCAATGAGTATGGGATTTTTACCTCCCGCACAGGACAGAGAAAGGGAGGAGAAGAAGAGGAGGAAATTTACCAGGCTTTGGATTTGCCCTTTATTCCCCCAGAATTAAGAGAGGACTGGGGAGAGATTGAGGCAGCTCAAGAGAATAAATTACCCCAGCTAATAGAACGTTCGCAGATAAGAGGTGATTTACATCTGCATACTACCTGGAGTGATGGAATGCACAGTATCAGAGAGATGGCGGAGGCAGCTAAAAGAGAAGGGTATCAATATATTGCTATTACTGAACATTCTCAATCGTTAAAATTTGCCGGAGGGCTGACTGAACGAAGGTTAAACGAACAGATAGAAGAAATTCAAAAATTGAATCAAGAGCTAAAAGACTTTACTATTCTTACTGGTATCGAAGTGGATATCAAATCAGATAGTAGTTTAGATTTTTCTGATGAGATATTAAGTAAGCTGGATGTAGTGATTGCGGCCATTCATTCTGGCTTCAAACAAGAAAGCAAGATTAATACAGAAAGAATCATTAAGGCCATGCAAAATAAGTATGTTCATATTATTGCTCATCCCACTGGTCGTTTGATTGGCTTTCGTGAAGCATATGAGCTGGATATGGAGAGAATAATGCAAGTAGCAGCCGATACCGGAACTATATTGGAATTAAATGCTCATCCGGAAAGACTAGATCTGAACGAGGTTTATTGTCGGATGGCCAAGGAAAAAGGATTACCAATTGCTATTCAGACTGACGCCCATAGTATTGAAGGGTTGTCTATGATGGATTTTGGAATAGCTATTGCTCGTCGCGGCTGGTTAGAAGAGAGAGATGTAATAAATACTTTGCCTTTAGATAAGTTAATGAGCAGGTTGAAAAATAATAGGGAACAGAAATGATTATGAATAGATAGTTTTATCGTTGACCGAATTGATACTTATTCGCACCATCCTCTAGCTCATCAGGGGGATATAGATATTCTTAAATATATTATCTAATCAGATGACTTAGTTTAATTCAACTACAACTATTATTACTATCTCGATTTAAGAGGAATATTTTATAGAGAGGTTTCTCTTTGGTGCAGGAAAAATGAAAGAAGTAGCGGTCAAGATAGAAAGAAGCGGTCTAAAGGCTTTTTTCTTCTTTTTCCCTTTCTGAAATTTTCTTGGCGATTATTATAAGCGATAATTTATCTATTAAATTTTAATTCGATTATTGAGTATTATGTATTAATTTAAAAAAATTTTTTTGACAATGTATTATAATAGAATTATTATTATTTTAGAACATCGTTCATAAAAATATCTCACCGTATTCTTTTTTACCATAAATATAAATAATAAATTAACAGAAGATAAAGATATTTTTTAATTATTAAATTTTTTTCGAGATAAGGATGTTTATATCGATTACCATAAGCACAAAATAAGATAAATATTTAATTAGGGGTTATAGATAATGGAAAAGAAAATAGTCAAATCCATAGATCGAGCTTTACAAGTTCTGGAGTTATTTAGTTTAGAAAAACCGGAGTGGGGAGTAACTGAAATAAGTAAAGTTCTGAATATTTATAAAAGTAATGTATATAATATTTTATCAACCTTGGCTGAAAGAGGTTTCATGAAAAAAGATTCTAAAACAGATAAATACAAACTTGGTATAAAGTTTTTTGAATTGGGGAGTGTGGTTATTAAAAATATGGATTTAAGAAAAATAGCTCATCCTAATATAGAAAAATTGTCTAAAGAATTTAATGAAACTGTTCATTTAGGAGTTTTAGATAAAGGAAGAGTTGTTTCTATCGAGCGAGAAAAATCTAATAAAGGCCTATGTTCCCATGTTGAAATTGGTAGAAGAGCTCCTCTGCATTGTACTGCGGTGGGAAAGGCAATAATGGCCTATCTTTCTGAAGATGAAATTAATTTGATAATAAGAGAAAAAGGATTAGAAAAATTTACCGAAAATACTATTACTACAAAAAAAGATCTGGAAAATGAATTTAAAAAGATTCGAGAACAAGGATATGCAGTAGATAATATGGAACATGAAGAGGGGGTACGATGTGTGGCAGGACCTATACGAGATTGTACCGGAAAAGTTATTGCTTCTATGAGTATTTCTGGTCCAGCATTCCGAATAAATGAAAGTAATATACCTGTTATTGCTAAGAAAGTAAAAGAATATTGTAATTGTATTTCTAAAGAAATGGGCTACAGTTTTACACCTAATAGAAATTAAAAATTATTTAGGGGAGGATTTTGATGTTTGATCGAGAGAAGTACGGAAAAATATTAGTACCTATGGTAACACCGTTTAAGGGAGATCAGAGTATAGATTATGAAGCAGCAGTAAGTATTGCTGAAAAATTGATTGAAGACAATAAGGCTGATTCTATAATACTATCTGGGACCACTGGAGAATTTTTTACTATGAATTTCGAAGAGAGGGTAAAGCTTTTTAAAATTATTCGAGAAGCAGTAGGTGATAAAATCGCCCTAATTGCTGGAACAGGTTGTGTCTCTACCATTGAAACTATTAATTTGAGCAAAGAAGCTGAAGAATTGGGTTATGAAGTAGTAATGGTTTCTTCTCCTTATTATACCAAGCCAACGCAGGATGAGCTCTATAACCACTTTAAGAAGGTTGCTGAATCGATTAATATTCAGGTTACCCTCTATAATATTCCTATATTTACCGGCGTTAATATTAACCCCGAAACTGTAGCCAAGCTTTCCCGAATTGATAACATTATCGCCATAAAGGAAGAAGCAGAGCTAAATCCTAAACAGATAACCGAATTTATTAATGTTACCCCAGATGATTTCTTAATTTATTGTGGTGATGATAGTATGATACTAGAAGCCTTTGCCCAGGGTGGAGCCAAGCGAATTGGGGGAATCATCAGTGGTGCCTCCCATATAATAGGAAAACAATTGAGAAATATGATTGAGATATTTCTTCAAGGTAAAGTTCAAGAAGCTGCAGAGATGCAGCAACATTTTTTACCTCTATTTAGAAGTTGGGGACAAAATGGTCGACTTAATCCTGCCTCTCTTTTGAAAGAATCTATGAAGATAGTAGGTTATAATGCAGGGATTCCTCGGCTACCCTTGAATCCTGGTACAGAAGAAGAAATCGCAAAAATTAAGAAAGTCATGGAAAAACTTAGAATTATATAATTATTTAAATTAAGGGTTTATATTTTTTTATTCAACCAAAATAAACTATAGTGAAAAAATGTAAACATTTTAGAAGAGTTATAAAT
>Ga0067045_1030469_pt1 | contig 15181 bp, 13 predicted proteins | sample TerdegcTABiofilm_FD_59184 | JGI IMG/M metagenome (GOLD analysis project Ga0067045, IMG submission 59184) | Combined Assembly of (Gp0054472, Gp0054536) Wastewater bioreactor microbial communities from Singapore -Terephthalate degrading...
CACCACCCGCCGCAGCCCGTAGATCAACGCCAGCCCCGAGCACATCACGATCAGCAATGACCCGTACACCAGACCGTTGAACAAGTTGATCGTCAACATGCGCTTGTCTCCGTGTTGTTGTGGGATGCGCGGAAAGCTCCATCGGCTCGCCGTTCGCATCAGGAATCTGTTGACACAAAGCCGGCCAACAAACGGGACAAGTATTCAGACAAACCTATGCCATGAACAATGACTTATTCATCTAATCCATATTGAAAAACGCATACCTCCCGCTGAGCAGGACGCACGGGCACAAAGCCAGAGACAGGTGGCTTGCCGCCACCGTGGTGGGCGAAGGGGGGGAAATCAGGCCATCCACGCTCTGCCGCTGCACCGGGAGAACCGGTACGCAGCACGCGGGATCGGCGTGTCGTTCAGGCAGCAGGGCTGCCCGGGCGCCGACGGGTTCCTCAGTGCACGAAACCCATGCTCCGGGCTTCGCGCACTTCCGGTTTGATGCGGTGTTCGGCCTCCAGCTGGGCCAGAAACTCCTCGGGCGGCAGGGCTTCGGCCAGGATTTCCACCTGGCGTTTGACGGCCGCGAAATCGCCGGGGCAAAGCTGGTCCAGCCGGGCCAGCCGCGCGCGCCAGGCGGTCGTGAGGCCAGCCTCGTCGCCACCCAGTGCCTCGACCACGAACATGCGCTCGCGCTGTTCGACCCGCAGCGGCTTGAACTGGATCTTGAAGGTGAAGCGCCGCAGGGCGGCCTGGTCGATGCTGTCCATCAGGTTGGTCGTGCACACGAAGATGCCGCGAAAGCGCTCCATGCCCTGCAACATCTCGTTGACCTCGGTCACTTCGTAGGTGCGCTGCGCATGCCGGCGGTCCTGCAGGAAGCTGTCGGCCTCGTCGAGCAGCAACACCGCCTTCTCGGCTTCGGCCTCGCGGAACATGGCGGCCATCTGCTGTTCGGTTTCGCCCACGAACTTGCTCACCAGATCGCTGGCACGGCGGATCATGAGCGGGCGTTCCAGTTGCTGGGCGATGTGTTCGGCCAACGCCGTCTTGCCGGTGCCGGGTGCGCCGTGAAAGCACAGGGTGCCGTGGCCGCGCGCCTTGAGCGCGGCAATGATGCGCGGCACGTCGTAGCGCGATTCGACGTGCAGCATGTCCAGGCTGTAGCGTGTGGGCGTGGGCCGCGCGGTGGCGTCAGGTTGCCGGCCCAGCGCCTGGTCGGCATTGCGCAACTGGCGCTCGATCAGATCGTCCAGCAGCGGCACCGCTGCCGGCGCCTTGCGCCGGCCTGGCGCGCGCACCGGCGCACAGGCCAGTTGCGCGAAACGCACCGCGGTGCGGATCTGCGCCGGCGTCAGGCCCTTGCGCGCGGTCAGCCGCGCCACCAGCGCGTCGGACACGGGCACGCCTTCGAGCGTCTTGCGCACGAGCTGCTCGCGCGCCCCCGGCGGCGGGCTTTTGAGTTCAAGGTGGTAGGCGAAGCGGCGCCGGAAGGCCGGGTCGATCTGCTCGATGCGGTTGGTCACCCAGATCGTGGGCACCGCGTTCGATTCGAGGATCTGGTTGACCCAGGCCTTGCCGCTGACGCTGTGGCTGTGCGAGGCCGGCACCTGCTCGGCGCGCGCCATGAACTGCGCCGCCTCGCTGCTGATGGGCGGGAACACGTCCTCCACCTCGTCGAACAGCAGCGCCGAATGCGCCGTGCCTTTGAGGAACACCTGCGCGATCTGCAGCGAGCGGTAGCGGTCGCGCCCGCTCAGGGCGTTGCCATCGCGGTCGGCGTACTCGACCTCGAACAGCTCCAGCCCGGCGGCGGCGGCCACCACGCGCGCCAGCTCGGTCTTGCCGGTGCCCGGCGGGCCGTACAGCAGCACGTTCACGCCCGGCTCCTTGCGCGCCACGGCTTCGCGCAGCAGGCCCACCAGCAGCCGCACATCGTCGGCCACGTAGTCGAAGTCGCCCGCCGCCAGCGCCGAACGCGCCGCCGGCCGCGTGAACACCGCCATCAGCTCGCTTTCGCTGCGGTATTCGCGCATCAGCACCGGCGGCAGCTTCTCGCTGACCTTCATGAGATCGGCCAGGTCGGTGATGTTGTGCTCGGAGATCAGGTTCTCCACCATGCCGATGCGCTCCAGCCGCGAGCCGGCGCGCAGCGCCTCGCCCACTTCGCTGGCCTTCACGCCGGCCACCTCGGCCAGCGCGGCGTAGGCCTCGGGCGCGTTGTTGACCTTGAATTCGACCAGGATCGAACGCAGGTCGCGCTGGTAGCGTGCCAACGTGCCGTACAGCAGCAGCGCGCGCTCAGCGCGGTTGAGCTGCAACAGGTTGGCCAGTGCATCGATGTTTTTTTCCACCAGCGTGGACTGCTTCTTCAGCGCCTGCGACAGCCAGTCACCGGTGGCGGCCAGCACGGACAGCAGGTCGCGTGGCGTCTCCTTGGCGTACTCATCCAGATAGAAGAACAGCGTGCCCTCTTCGTAAGGGCCGCGCCACACGCCGTAGCGTTCCATGAAGCCGCCGGTGGACAGCCGTTCCTGTCCCTGCCAGAGTTCGTTGTCCTTGCAACGGCGCACGAGGAATTCGCGCAACCGCGCCAACACCGTCTGCGGCCAGACCAGGTGCCGGCCCGCCAGCGCCAGCAGGGTATTGAGGTCGCGCCGCACGTTGAAGCGCGGCCCCTGGCGCGCCGCCAACGTGAGCACGAAGTGCGAGCACATGAGGTCGAGCACCGGCGCCTGGCGCAGGCCCGGTGGCACGAACACCCGGGCGTCCAGCGAACCCGCCAGTCGGGGCTCGCGCGGCTCGGCGACGCGCGCTCCCGCGCCCACACGGGGCACGGCCATTCCGGGCGGCGGCAAGCGTTTGTTCATGCGGACACCTCCAGCAATCAACCGGTAGAGATGCCACGCCAGACACCTCACAGGGGTTGACGGCACCATAACGCAGCTTCATGAAACAGGGAAGAGCCGAACGAGCCGATGCCGAGGTGGCCGTGGGGCTTTTCCGGTTGCCCGCCAGCGCCCTGGAAAAGCCGACAATGCCGACATGCTGCAACTGAGTGACATCGAAAAGGCGGCCGCCTTGCTGGCTGGCCAGGTGCTGGAAACGCCGTGCGTGGAGTCGCGCACCTTGTCACAGATCGTGGGCTGTCAGGTGTTCCTGAAATTCGAGAACCTGCAATACACGGCGTCGTTCAAGGAACGCGGTGCCTGCAACAAGCTGGCCCAGTTGGATGCCTCCGAACGCCAGCGCGGCGTGGTCGCCATGAGCGCGGGCAACCATGCGCAAGGCGTGGCTTACCACGCCCAGCGCGCCGGCATCCGCGCGGTGATCGTGATGCCGCGCTTCACGCCCGGCGTGAAGGTGGAACGCACCCGGGGCTTCGGGGCCGAGGTGGTGCTGCATGGCGACACGCTGGAAGAAGCCCGCGCCCACGCCCACACCCTGGCCGAAGCGCAGGGACTGGTGTTCGTGCACCCGTACGACGACGAGGCCATCGCCGCCGGCCAGGGCACCGTGGCGCTGGAGATGCTGCGCGCGGTGCCCGATCTCGACGTGCTGGTGGTCGCGGTGGGGGGCGGCGGCCTGATCGCCGGCATGGCCACGGCAGCGCGGGCATTGCGCCCGGCACTGCAGATCGTGGGCGTGCAGACCGAGCGATTCCCGTCCATGTACAACGCGGTCAAGGGCACGCACCTGCCCCAGGGGCAGAGCACCATCGCCGAGGGCATCGCCGTGGGTCAGCCCGGCCGGCTGACCGAAGCCGTGGTGCGCGAGCGGGTCGACGACCTCCTGCTGGTGGACGAAGGCGACATCGAGCAGGCCATCGTGATGCTGCTGGAGATCGAAAAGACCCTGGTCGAAGGTGCTGGCGCCGCCGGCCTCGCGGCGCTGCTGCGCCACCCTGGCCGCTTTGCCGGTCAGCGCGTGGGGCTGGTGCTCAGCGGCGGCAACATCGACCCGATGCTGCTCGCCTCCATCATCGAACGGGGCATGGTGCGGGCTGGGCGGCTGGCCCGTGTTCAGGTCAGCGCTCGCGATGTGCCCGGCAACCTGGCCCGCATCACGGCCACCGTGGCCGCCGCCGGCGCCAACATCGACGAGGTGCACCACCAGCGCGCCTTCACGTTGCTCGCGGCGCAGAACGTGTCCATCGAACTGGTGCTGCAAACGCGCGGCCATGCCCACGTGCAGCAGGTCATCGAGGCTCTGCACAGCGCCGGTTTCGAGGCGCAAGCCCTCTGACCGGAGGCGTCAGCCGCCTCACGAAACCCTGATCTGTGCGCTACCGCACGCATTGAATCATCATTTCAGGCAATTTGCCGGGAATCTGTAGTCATTTGCTGTCTTGACGCCGTCACAGGTTGACGCAACCCCGCTGCGTTTGCATCATGCCCCTGTTGCCAACTGTGAACAGGAGTAAAGAATGAACATGAACACGTTGTGGGAGTCGCTGCAAAGCACGATGGGCGGGCACATTCCCCAATTGCTCGGTGCCCTGGGCATCTTTATCCTGGGCTGGTTCATCGCGGTGGTCGTGCGCGCCGGTGCGCGCCGCAGCCTGGGCGCGGTGGGTGTCAACCGGCGCTTCGGTCAGCTCACAGGCACCCAGGTCGACATCGAAGGCGCCGTGGGCCTGGGCCTGTTCTGGGTCGTGCTGCTGTTTGCGCTGGTGGCCGTGTTCAATTCGCTCGATCTGGCCACGGTGTCGGGGCCCTTCTCGGCCTTCACCACCGAGCTCTTTGCCTACGCACCGCGCCTGCTGGGTGGCTTGGCGCTGGCGCTGGTGGCGTGGCTGCTGGCCAGCGTGGTCCGCATGGTTTCGCAGAAGCTGCTGGACCGCACCACCCTGGATGAAAAGCTCTCGGCCCACGCCGACATGGCCCCCATCGGCGAAAACCTCGCCGGTGCGCTGTTCTGGCTGGTGATCCTGCTGTTCGTCCCGGCCATTCTGGGTGCCCTGGGCCTGCAGGGCCTGCTGGACCCGCTGACCCAGATGGTGACCAAGGCGCTGGACATGCTGCCCAACGCGGTCGCGGCCCTGGTGATCGGCGGTGTCGGCTGGATCCTGGCCACCGTGCTGCGCAACCTGACCACCAACCTCAGCCGCACCGCCGGCATCGACAAGATCGGGCACCGCGCCGGCATCGGCGAAACCGTGCGCCTGTCCAGCGTGGCCGGCCTGCTGGTGTTCGTCGCGGTCTTCGTGCCCTCGCTGATCGCCGCGCTGGACGCGCTGAAGATCGAAGCCATCTCCAAGCCCGCCACCGACATGCTGGGCATGCTCATGGCGGCCGTGCCGCACCTGATCGCCGCCGCGCTGATCCTGGTGGTGACCTGGCTGGTGGCCACTTTCGCCAGCCGCCTGCTGACCAGCCTGCTGGCCACGCTCGGCTTCGACACGCTGCCCGAACGCATCGGCCTGTCCCACGCCTTCACCCAGGTCAGCGCCTCCGCCTTCGTGGGCCGCGTGGCTTTGTTCTTCGCCATGCTCTTTGCCACCGTGGAAGCGGCCAACCAGTTGGGCTTTGACCAGGTCGGCGGCATCGTCGAGACCTTCATCCGCTTCGGTGGCGACATCCTGCTCGGCTCGGCCATTCTGGTGATCGGCTTCTGGCTGGCCAACGTCGCCTACCAGGCGATCGACCAGGCCAGCGGCGCCCACACCAAGGGCCTGGCCCGCATCGCACGCTTTGCCATCCTGGCGCTGGTCATCGCCATGGGCCTGCGCGCCATGGGCATCGCCGACGACATCGTCAACCTCGCCTTTGGCCTGACCCTGGGTGCCGTGGCGGTGGCCGTGGCGCTCTCTTTCGGACTCGGTGGTCGCGAGGCAGCCGGCAAGCTGATGGACCACTGGCTGGCCCGCTTCCGCAAAGACGGGGGTCAGTGATCCCATGACCCACCCGGCGACCACACCATCCAGTCCGCCGGACATCGCCGCCCTGGCGGAATGCCTAGCGGCGTGGTTCGCGCCCTGGGTCCAGGACCTGGGGCTGGCCGTGGTGAGCCATGGGGACGGAGAGGTCACGCTCCGCCTGCCGTTCTCGGACCGACTGGCCCGGGTCGGCGGCATGGTCTGCGGACAGGCCCTGATGGCGGCGGCCGACACCGCCATGGTGCTGGCCATCGTCACCCGCCTGGGAACACGCCAGCCCATGACCACCGTGCAGCTGAACACCAGCTTTCTCAAGCCCCTGTCCGGCCAGGACGCGCTGGTGACCGCCCGCGTCGTGCGTGCAGGCAAAAGCCTGGTGTTCGGTGAAATCGACATCGTGGCCGCCGGAGACGGCAAAAGCGTGTGCCGCGCCAGCACCACCTACGCCCTGCTGTGAGCCGCGCGATTCTGGCGGAGCCGGCCAAGCTGACCTAGAATGCCTATTGATTTTCGTCAAACAGTCCGGAGACCGACCATGGCCCACCCGCAAACCGACTCTCACAGCCAGCCGCCCGAGGACGTGATCGAAGCCATCACGCCGCTGATGCCCATCGTTCTGCCCGTGGCCGGTGCCGTGCTGATGTTCCTGCTGGCCTTCATTGCCGTCTTCATGGCCTGAAAGCCCTCCAGCCCCGCCAGCCGGCTCCAGGGGCCGGCTTTTTTTTGGGTGTCTTCGGGTCAGGCATCCATCCAGCGCCGATGGGCGGCGGCACCATCCCCTTTGTCGGCGGCATCAGGTTATGCATGTTTTGCATGTAACCACCCAGTAACCAGCCCGGCCCTTCCCTAAAATTCCGGCATCAGGCCGACACACGGACCAGAACCCGGGTCAAACGCCCCGCTTCTGCCGCCACGCTGCAAGCGTCACCGCCCCGCAGCCCCGCAGCCCCGCGCGCCGACCGCCCCGATCCCGCTCCAGGGACCCAGCCGCCCACCCTTGCGTGGCCAGCGGCTGTTGGTGTCGCTGGAGCCCGCTGGTTTTCAACTTCTGGAGTCTTGACCGATGAACTCTCCCGTGATGCAGGGCCTGAACCTGAACACCCCCGCCTATGTCAAAAACGCCCAGCTGATTGCCTGGGTGGCCGACATGGTGGCCCTGTGCAAGCCCGACAGCGTGTACTGGTGCGACGGCAGCCAGGAAGAATACGACCGCCTCTGCCAGGAACTGGTCGACGCCGGCACCTTCAAGAAGCTGAACCCGGCCAAGCGCCCCGGCTCCTTCCTGGCCTGGACCGATCCGTCCGACGTGGCCCGCGTGGAAGACCGCACCTACATCTGCTCCGAAAAGAAGGAAGACGCCGGCCCCACCAACAACTGGATGGCCCCGGCCGACATGCGCGCCACCCTCAACCCGCTGTTCGACGGCTGCATGAAGGGCCGCACCATGTACGTGGTGCCCTTCAGCATGGGCCCGCTGGGTTCGCACATTGCCCACATCGGCATCGAACTGACCGACAGCGCCTATGTGGCCGTCAACCAGAAGCTGATGACCCGCATGGGCAAGGCTGTGTACGACGTGCTGGGTGACAGCGGCGAATTCGTGCCCTGCATGCACACCGTGGGCGCCCCCCTGGCCGAAGGCCAGAAGGACACCACCACCTGGCCCTGCAACCCCCAGGTCAAGTACATCGTGCATTTCCCCGAAACGCGCGAGATCTGGTCCTACGGTTCGGGCTACGGCGGCAACGCGCTGCTGGGCAAGAAGTGCTTCGCGCTGCGCATCGCGTCCAACATGGGCCGCGACCAGGGCTGGCTGGCCGAGCACATGCTGATCCTGGGCGTGACCAACCCCGAGGGCAAGAAGTACCACGTCGCCGCCGCCTTCCCCAGCGCCTGCGGCAAGACCAACTTCTCCATGCTGGTGCCGCCCGAAAGCGCCTTCCCCGGCTGGAAGGTCACCACCATCGGTGACGACATCGCCTGGGTCAAGCCTCAGGCCGACGGCAAGATGCTGGCGATCAACCCCGAAGCGGGTTATTTCGGCGTCGCGCCCGGCACCAACATGCACACCAACCCGAACTGCATGCGCTCGCTGGACAAGAACGTGATCTTCACCAACGTCGCCCTGACCGACGACGGCGACGTGTGGTGGGAAGGCATGGAAAAGGACACCGGCACCCTGCCCGATCACCTGATCGACTGGCAAGGCAATGACTGGACGCCGGCCATCGCCAAGGAAAAAGGCACCAAGGCCGCGCACCCGAACTCGCGCTTCACCGTCGCCGCCACCAACAACCCGGCGCTGGACCCGCAGTGGGACGACCCGGCCGGCGTGGCGATCGACGCCTTCCTGTTCGGCGGCCGCCGTTCGACCACCGTGCCGCTGGTGACCGAGGCCCGCAGCTGGACCGAAGGCGTCTACATGGCCGCCACCATGGGCTCCGAAACCACCGCCGCCGCCTTCGGTGCGCAAGGCGTGGTGCGCCGCGACCCGTTCGCCATGCTGCCCTTCTGCGGCTACAACATGAGCGACTACTTCCAGCACTGGCTCAACGTCGGTGAGACCGTGGCCAAGACCGGCGCGAAGCAGCCCAAGATGTTCTGCGTGAACTGGTTCCGCAAGAACGCCGACGGCAAGTTTGTCTGGCCCGGCTACGGCGACAACATGCGCGTGCTCAAGTGGATGATCGACCGCATCGAAGGCAAGGCCCAGGGCCAGGCCACGATGTTCGGCACCGCCCCGGCCTACGCCGAGATCAACTGGACCGGCCTGGACTTCAGCGCCGAGCAGTTCCAGCAAGTCACCAGCATCGACAAGGCCGCCTGGGCCGACGAATTCAAGCTGCACGATGCCCACTTCGAACAGCTGGCCTACCACCTGCCGAAGGCCCTGGTCGACACCAAGACCGATCTGGAAAAGCGCCTGGCCGCCACGGCCTGACACAGGCACCGGGGCTGTGGCCCCGGCGTGCGCCCACAAAAAAGCCCCGATGGATCGGGGCTTTTTTTATGGAGCGGGCCCCAGCGGTGGGCACGGGTCAGCGGGGATTCACAGGTACGGCAGGTAGCCGGCATGGCGGCGCATGGCGGTCTGGGCCATAAGGCGCGCGCTGACCGGCGAGACCACACCCGAGTCCAGTCCCATCGGTGCCAGTGCCTCGCTGAAGACTTCTGCGCTCTTGGCGACCGGAGCGACGGCCGCGGCATCGACCTCGGCCGACTCGCGGATGCGGGCCTGGATCAGTTCGGAGCGCAGACGCGGGTCCTGCTTGGCCAGTTCCCAGAGGCGGGCTTCGGCGCGGGCTTCGGCCAGGGAACGCGACCAGCCGTCCAGCGCCTTCAGCGTGCGCAGGGCCAGCGAACGGGCGGTGCTGCCGAACAGGGCGAGGCCGGCGAAGACCACGACCCAGAGGCTCACCCAGGCCAGGAACAGGTGCCCGTCGGCCCAGGTACTGATGAGGTGATCGGCCAGCACGACCATCGCGGCCACGGCGGCGGCCAGCAACATGGCGGCCAAACCCCGGGCACTGTCGAAGGAGCGGCGGGCGCGGTAGACACCCTCGGACCGGTGGCCCAGGGCGGAAGAAGAGGAAATTGCAGTGCTCATGGCGTTACCCCCGAAACAAAAAGTCGGAATGTCTTGTGGACGGAACGAATACTAGGGTTAACCCCGATGTCACGCCAGTTTATTTTTGTGATGAATTACATTCACCATGGAAATGATTGATCGCAACTTTCGCACCCTCGACCTGAATCTGCTGCGGGTGTTTGACGAGGTCATGGCCGAACGCAACCTCACGCGGGCCGCCCACAACCTCGCCATGACGCAACCCGCCGTGAGCAATGCCCTGCGCCGGCTGCGCGAATCGCTGGGCGACGAGCTGGTGCGCCGCAGCGGCTACGGCGTCGAACCCACGCCGCTGGCCCTGGCCGTCTGGCCCACGGTGCGCGACGCGCTGCAGCGCCTGCAGGAATCGCTGGCGCCCGGCGGCTTCGACCCGGCCCATGCGCGCAATGCCTTCGTGATCGCCATGGCCGACGCCACCGCCGCCAAGATCGTGCCGGGGCTGATCCGCCTGCTGCAGGACGAGGCCCCGAACGTGAACCTGCGTGTGCTGCCCCTGACCACACGCGACCCGCGCGACCTGCTGGAGTCGGGCTCGGCCGACCTGGCCATCGGCCACTTCCCGGGCGTCATCACCGAACTCAGCGCCATCCATCTGCAGGAGGATTCGCCGCGCTTCCTGCACCAGCGCCTGTACGACGGCGAATACGTGGTGGTCATGCGCCGGGGCCACCCGCTGGCCACCGCGCCGCTGGATCTCGACACCTATTGCCAGGCCCGACACCTGTTGGTCAGCTTTTCGGGGCGGCCTTTCGGTTTCGTCGACGAAGCCCTGGCCGCGCAGTCGCGCCAGCGGCGGGTGGTGCTCACGGTCAACCAGTTCTTCACCGCCGGGCGCGTGGTGGCCACCACCGACCTGCTCACCGTGCTGCCACGCCACTTCGTGGGCGCCACCGGCATGGAACACGAACTGGCTTTGCGTGAGCTGCCGCTGGCGGTGCCCGCCGTGCATGTGGACGCGCTGTGGCACCGCCAGGCCACCCAGCAGGGCGCGCACCGCTGGTTGCGCGAACTCGTCGAACGGGCTTCCGTGCAGGGCTTCCAAGCCGATAACATACGGCGTTCCGTTCCGTGATGTCTGCAGGGAGATTGCCATGGCCTTGCCCATGAAATTGCTGTTGGCTGTCGATGGCAGCCGGTACACGCGGCGCATGCTCACCTACATCGTGTCGAACGAGCTGCTGTTCCGCCCCCAATACGACTACGTGCTGCTGCACGTGGTGCCTGAAAACGCAGAAACCGCCGCCGCCGACTCGGTGCTCGATGAGGCTTGCGATTTTCTGAGTTCGCAAGGCCTGGAGGCGCGCCGGCTGGCGCGGCGCGGCGCACCCGCCGATCTGCTGGTCAAGGTCGCCAGCGAACTGCAGAGCAACCTGATCATCATGGGATGCCGGGGACAGACTTCCCTGGAAAACATGATGCTGGGCTCGGTCACGGCCGCGGTGCTGGGCCGATCCCACGTACCGGTGCTGGTCATCCGCTGACGCTGGCGCCTGTCCCACAATCGGGGGCATGCGTTTTCAGTTGCTCAGCGACCTTCACCTCGAAACCGACCCCACGTTCCAGCCCCAGCCGGCCCCCGAGGCCGAACTGCTCGTGCTCGCGGGCGATGTGGGCTCCTACCAGCAGCGCAGCGACGGCAGCGTGATGGCCGAGCCCGACTGGGGCCTGCGCCGCTTCTCGCCCCTGCCGCAGTACGCAGGCTGGCCCGTGCCGGTGCTGTTCGTGCCCGGCAACCACGAATACGACGCCCTGGACGTGGACGATGCCCACCAGCGCCTGCGCGAAACCTGCGAGCGGCTGGGCATCACCTGGCTGGAGCGTCGCAGCATCGAGATCGCCGGCGACCGCTGGATCGGCGCCACCCTGTGGAGCGACTACGACGCCCTGGTGCCGTCCGGCGCCACCCTGACCGAGCGCCTGCGGCGGCGGGAGAAGGCCTTTCGCGCGGCCAATTTCTATCTGAACAAGATGGGCGGCCAGCGCCGGGGCCGGCTGTTCGACGCGGCGGCGATGCGCGAACTGGCCCTGGAATCCCAGGACTGGCTGCGCGCCGAGCTGGCCCGCCCGCACGCCGGGCGCACCGTGGTCGTCACCCACTTCGCGCCCACGCTGCACAGCGCCGACCCGCGCTACGGCCTGACGCCGGGAACCGCGGGTTTTTGCAATGCGCTGGACGATCTGCTGCCCCAGGTCGACCTCTGGCTGCACGGCCACCTGCACTGTCCACAGGACCGGCAGGTCGGGCGCTGCCGCATCGTGGCCAACCCGCTGGGGTACGCTGACAAGGGCGAGCAGGCCGGCTTCCTGCCGCAGCAAACCATCAGCTTCTGAACCGCGGGCGGGCGTGCGTGGAAGGCCGTATGTCCGGCGCTTCGCCAGAAGCTTAAACTCAGCAGCTTCACACCCGAAGGAGTATGTGCCCATGAAGATCCTGCTTGCCATCGACGGCAGTGCCTACACCAAGAAGATGCTGGCCTACCTGACCACGCACGAGGAGACGTTCGGCCCGGCCAACGAATTCACGCTGTTCACCGTGCAGAACCCGCTGCCGCCGCGGGCCCGCGCCGCCGTGGGCGCCGACGTGGCCAATGGCTACTACGCCGAAGAGGCCGCCAAAGTGACCGCGCCCGTGGTGAAGTTCCTCGCCCGCCATGGCATCGACGCCAAGGTCGTGAGCAAAGTCGGCACGCCGGGTGAGCTGATCGCCAAGCAGGCCACCGCCGGCAAGTTCGATCTGGTGATGATGGGTTCGCACGGCCACAGCGCGCTGGGCAACCTGGTCATGGGCTCCGTGGCAACCCAGGTGCTGGCGCACTGCAAGGCGCCCGTGCTGCTGGTGCGCTGATCCAGCCCCGTTGGCACCCCGCCCAGACGGCCCCGCGAGGGGCCGTCTGCGTTTGGAACCCGCAAAGCGCCTCTCGCCTCGCCGCATAATCCGGCCGCCATGCTGTTCAACTCGGCCGTCTACCTGTTCGCCTTCCTGCCCACGGCACTGGTGGTGTATTTCGGCTTGTGCCGGCTGCGCTGGATTTCGGCCGCGCAGGGCTGGCTGGTGCTGGCCAGCCTGTTCTTCTACAGCTACTGGAAACTCGAATACCTGCCGCTGCTGCTGGGCAGCCTGGTGGTCAACTTCCTGGTCGGACAGGAACTCGCCCGCCCCCGCGCCGCGCGCTCCGACGTGCCCCGGCAGTGGCTGCTGGGCGGTGCCATCGTCGCCAACCTCGGCCTGCTGGGCTACTACAAGTACGCGCACTTCCTGGCCGACAACCTCAACGCCCTGACCGGTGCCCAGCTCGACTGGCCCCAGGTGGCCCTGCCGCTGGCGATCAGCTTCTTCACTTTCCAGCAGATCGCCTATCTGGTCGACAGCTACCGGGGGCTCACGCGCGAATACGACTTTCTGCGCTACGCGCTGTTCATCACCTTCTTCCCGCAGCTGATCGCCGGGCCGATCGTGCACCACCACGAAATGATGCCGCAGTTCGCGCGGCGCCGGAACTGGGTGATCCATTCCGGCCACGTGCTGACCGGGCTGTGCATCTTCGCCATCGGCCTGTTCAAGAAGGTGGTGATCGCCGACGGCTTCGCGCCCTGGGCCGACCAGGGCTTCGACGGCAGCCAGGCCCTCGGCTTTTACGAAGCCTGGGTCACCAGCCTGTCCTACACCTTCCAGCTCTACTTCGATTTCAGCGGCTACTGCGACATGGCCATGGGCGCCGCGCTGCTGTTCAACATCCGGCTGCCGCTGAACTTCCGCTCGCCCTACCAGGCACTGGACATCCAGGACTTCTGGCGCCGCTGGCACATCACGCTCGGCCGCTTCCTGCGCGACTACGTCTACATCCCGCTGGGCGGCAACCGGGGCGCGGCCTGGCACACCGGGCTCAACCTGTTCCTGACCTTCGTGATCGGCGGGCTCTGGCACGGCGCGAGCTGGATGTTCGTGATCTGGGGCGCGCTGCACGGCGCGGCCCTGGTGCTGCACCGGCTCTGGCAGGCCACGGGCCTGCGCTTGCAGCGCTGGCTGGCCTGGCTGCTGACCTTCCTGTTCGTGAACGGGGCCTGGGTGTTCTTCCGCGCGCCCTCGCTCGACAGCGCCTGGCGCGTGCTGCGCGGCATGGCCGACTGGCGCGGCGCCCTGGGGCCGGCCGCCGCCGATCTGCCGACCGCGGCGTTCGCCTGGGGCGGCTGGTCGGTGGACCTCTGGCTGCGCTGGCTGCCGCCCGCGCTGGTGGCACAACTGCCGCAGTACGCCGCGCTGGCCGCCGCAGCCTTCGTGCTCACACGCGGCCATGCGGGGCGGTTGATGGACGCGCCACCGCGCTGGCACACCACCCTGGCCTGTGCGGTGCTGCTGGGCGTGGCCTTTTACGCCACGCTGGCCTCCACGTCCACCGTGTTCCTGTACTTCAACTTCTGACATGCACCGCAAGGCCGGCATCGCCACCTTCCTGGCCATCAGCCTGGCGCTGATGGCCGCCGCGCCGCTGGTCAACCTGCGGGACGACAACGTGCGCACCTACGCGCGCAAACTGCTGGCCGAGCGCAACTACCCGCGCCTGCAGCGCCTGCTGTTCAACGCCGACTTTCTGGTCGCCGAGTTTTCGGCCCTGACCTGGCGCACCGGGCTCAGCACCTCGCCGGCCAAGGTGGTGGTCGGGCAGGACGGCTGGCTGTTCCTGGGCGACGCCTATGGCGACAACGTGAGCCAGCACCGCTTCGGTGAACAGCCCGGCGACCCGGCGCTGGCCGCGCGCATCGCCACCAACCTGCTGGCCTGGCAGGCCTGGCTGCGCGCGCAGGGTGTCCAGGGTTTTGCCCTCGTCATCGGCAGCGACAAGCACCACATCTACCGCGAGGCCCTGCCGCACTGGGCCGACCTGGGGCGCCCGCCGCGCGTCCGCAGCCTGCTCGACGGGCCGGCGCGCGCGCTCATCGCCGATCCCGCGCCGGCCCTGCGACAGGCCTCGGCCCAGGGGCCGGTTCCGACCTACTACCGCTCGGACACCCACTGGAACCTGTACGGCGCGGCCCTGAGCCTGGACGCGCTGCGCCAGACGCTGTCGGGCCAGGGCGTGGCCCTGCGCTGGCCGACGGCCAGCCCGCCGGCGATTGAACGCGTGGGCAGCCGCATCGGCGGCGATCTCGGCCGCTTCCTCTACATCCAGGAACGGCTGGAAGAGCCCGAGCCCCACCCCGCCGTCACCAACCGCGAGGCCATCGACGGCAGCGACATCCGCGTGCTCGAAACGGGCGAGCGGCTGGAGCCCGGCGCCTTCGGCCAGTTGCAGTTCCCGCGCCACACCGTGCGCGTGCTCACCCCCGGCGCGCTCAACCCCCTGAAAGTGCTGTGGCTGCGCGACTCTTTCGGCATCGCGCAATCGCCGCTGATGGCCGCGGCGTTCCGCGAAACGATCCAGCTGCACTGGGGCACCGGCTTCGAAAATGGCGCCCAGCGTCTGGTGGAACTGGTGCGCCAGCAGCGGCCGGATCTGGTGGTGCTCACCGTGGTCGAGCGCGGGCTGCTCAGCGACGTGTTCCTGACGCCGCCGCCGCAGGACTGAGTAACCGTCTTGGAAGTCAAGCGCTGTGAAGCGATTTGTCCCAAGGTTTGCCAGTTCGGACCATGGCATTGAGCGTGGTCAGCAGCTTGCGCATGCAAGCGACCAAGGCGACCTTGG
>Ga0067045_1030468_pt1 | contig 15173 bp, 14 predicted proteins | sample TerdegcTABiofilm_FD_59184 | JGI IMG/M metagenome (GOLD analysis project Ga0067045, IMG submission 59184) | Combined Assembly of (Gp0054472, Gp0054536) Wastewater bioreactor microbial communities from Singapore -Terephthalate degrading...
GCCTCGACTTTGTAGGATGAGTAGATTAATATAAAGCAAGGATAAAAAGATATAATAATAAACTTTTCGCTTAGAATTTTTTTCCAATAGGTAATAGAAAAAAGCAATAGGCATTGCCATAAAAAGGAAATTAGAGATCCAGTTACGCTGACCTATAGTAGAAGTTAGTTTTGGTATTTCTGGAATAAAAGGATCCCAACCATAGTATTGAACAATAGTGTATATTGCAACAAAAAAAGTTGCCAGAAATATGGTATGAATAATCCGAAATATTTGTTTATTATCTTTTACCAGCTCAATAACCAGAAAATATATTAGAAAATAAGAAAAAAATAAGATTAAATCCTGAAAAGAAAGCCACTTATAGGGGCTGATGACCAGAGATAAAATCATTAATAACATAAATAAGAAAATCGTCTTATAAAATGATTCATGGAAATAATGAGACAGATTTAGTGACTTTTTATTACCGAATAAAGTTTTAATACACCAAAAAAATAATATTAATATAATAAAAAAATAGAGTACTGCCTGTTGGCTGATGCGAAAGCGTAATACATTTTTATTAAAATAAAGAGGGACTAAAAGGAAAGATAGCTGTAATAGATAAAGAGGAATTTGGTTAACCAATATATTTAATGACATTTTTTTAAATCTACCAATCCTATAATTAAATATTTAAAAAATGGAGACCCCCATTTTTTACAATAGGGATCTCTCATTTTTTAAAATAAACTTTCGAAAAAATAAACTTATTAACGTTTAGCAGTTAATGTTTCTGGTATAGGGGTGTCATTAGCTCCAATTCCAGTTACTTCAAAATGAATACCCGACTCTATTTCATTTATAACAATCTGTCCTGCAGTTGCATTAGCACTATCTGGATCGCCCTCTATAAAATCCCCGGCATCCATTGCTACTCCCGTAAATGGATTATGCAAGCCAGCATTAGCTAAGCCATCTGTTATATAGGATGTAAGATCAACAGGGCCATCAGCCAACTCGGATTGAAGTAAGGTTTGCACAGTTCCGGCATTTGCTTTTACAATTGCTTCTTTTGCTTTATTCTGCTGACCGGTGTAAAGCCGCAATCCTAACAGAGCCAGGACTCCGATGATGGCTACCACGACCATCAATTCGATTAAGGTAAAACCTTTTTTATTTTTGTGTAAGTACATAAACATTTTAAATTTCCTCCCATTTTATTATTATTTTTTAATTTTTAGTTATAAAGTTTTTGGTTTTTTGTTTTCAAATTTTGGTTTAAATATTTTATATTATTTATTATTGAGTATTCAGAATAATCGGTAATGATTATTTTTTTCAGATAGTAATGAGTAGCTTTTTACTTTCAATTAAATGCATAAGACCTACTAAACAGATTAAAATCTATTAGGATTATCACTTCCTTTCCTTAAAAAATTTAGCTATCTTTACTGTATCTATTACTATTTTAAAGATTTGTCCTTTATCTTATCAGATGTAAACTGCTTCTTTTATAATTATTCCCTATATAAATATTTTTAGACATAATCAAGAATTATTTTTTTGCTTCCAGGTGATTTGCAAAGACCCAACCAGTCTCCTCAGCATTAACGCCATTAATATAAAATACCAATGGATCAGTTACATCATCGACAAAGACAAAGACCCATCCACCATTTCCAGTAATCTCAGGTTCTGAGTTATTTATTCCAGGAATATTGGTCTCTTGAGGATTGCCAGCAGGAAGATGGATTCCAGACATAGCAATAATATCATCTACCCTTCCCCAAACATCTAAGTTGCTTACTGTATTATCAGCCAATTCAGATTGAATTAGTGAGTGAATTGTAGAAACATTGCCTTTTAACAGGGCATCTTTGGATTTATTCTGTTGGCCAGCATATAATCTAAGCCCAATGAAAGCCAAAATTCCAATGATGGCCACTACCACCATTAATTCAATGAGTGTGAAGCCTCTATTGTTTAAATTTCTATTTATTTTTTTAGGTTCCATTTGTTCTCCATTTTTCTTATTTATGAATTCATTTAAGGAAGAATCAATGTGTAATGAAATGAGTAACAATTGATTATTTCATATATTTCTTTAATAATTAAGGAGCAAAAATATTTTCTTTTATATTTTTATTATTCCCTATTTTTTAAATGTTAGACCATAATAAGGATTTTTTTAGGAAAAATTTTAGGTTTTTTGTAAATAGGATCGGGTATAGGTGGATGAGATTGCTTCGTCGCTACGCTCCTCGCAATGACATATTGGTCATTAGTCGTTAGTCGTTGGTATTTGGTCTTTGGTATTTAGTATATAGTCGTGCATATTAAGTTGTGTGTAAATAATTCAGTATATCAGTATAACATATAATGTAGTTAGTCGTTAGTAATGCGTAGTGGGTAAATTAATAGAAAAAAATATTCTCAAAAAATTTAACTAAAAACTATGAACCAAAAACTATGAACTATGAGCTATACTGCTGTCAATTATTCCCGCCAAAACTATATACAATATATTATTACTAATCATTTTACACTTATAGCTATAAATTCATTCTGGGAATTCAACTCTTTCGGTGGCATCTTTGAGGACAAAAATGCGGATATTATTATCCAAAGGATCAACAGGATAAACAAAAAATCCAGACTTTACTGGATTATAACTATAGCTGGTGCCATAAAGCTTTTCCCCGTCTTTAAAATGAACTATAATATGGCGCTGAGTGGGGGTACTGGCAGGATAATTTTCAAAAGTTCTAACTTTCCGATAATAGCGATTACCAATAAAATCTTTTACAAAGAAGATAGCTTTAAGTTCACTTAATTTTATTTCTAATCTTTCTTCATCAGAATATTCCTTTAAGGGTTGTAAAATAAATATATCACGGTCGGGTTTGAAATTTTCTACCCAACCTTTTATTATTCTTCCATCTTTGTATTTAACAACCAATTTGTGCCCAGCCACTTTAAAAGCCCTTCTGATAATATTGAAATTTATGATATAGTATATCAGTATATATTCTTTTATACCAGTATATAGTATATCATAGTTAGCAGTTAGGTGTTAGTATTGAGTATAAATTTATAGCATTTATTTCAGGTATAATTCTTCTCAAGTATAAGTGGATGAGATTGCTTCGTCGCTACGCTTCTCGCAATGACAAATTCGTCGTTGGTATTTGTTATTTAGATTTTGATATGCGTAATGTGTGCTTGTCAATCAACGCCAACAATATTAACCCAGAATATTCCACTAAAAACCATAAACCAAAAACTATAAACGTTAAGGTCATTGCGAGCACTGCTGGGGCAGTGCGTGGCAATCTCATACTTATATTCCCGCATAAAAAATATACTGTATGTAATATAACGGCATAACGTATACCGTAGTCAGTAGTTAGTCGTTTGTATTTAGTATTAGTATTGAGTATTTAGTATAAATTTATAGCATTAGTTTCTGGTTTTTATTTTCTCAGGTAGAATTGTACGGTTTTAGTTTTCGTAGAGGTAGATGTCAAAGTCTTCACTGCCAAATTTTTTAACATGTACTTTTTCCAGGGCACTTTTTGGTACAAACACCCGGTCATTGTTATCCTGCTGGTCAATGGGAAAGACAAAAAAACCGCTTCTATCCGGGCTATAGCTATGAGTGGTACCGTAAAAATTTTCCCCATCTTTAAAAATCACTATAATTTTACGCTGGGAAGGAGGACCAGATTCATAGCCCTCGAAGGTTCTCACCTTCTGGTAATCCTTATTACCCAGAAAACTCTTTACAAAAAAGACGGCCTTTATAGTATTAAGTTTAACCTCTATTTTCTCCTCTTTAGGTGTTTCCATATCCTCCCCAACCAGATAGATATGAAAACAATCCTTATTGGGATTAAAATCGGTAGTGTAGCCTTTTACAATGGAACCATCATGGTACTTTACTACTATCTTTTTCCCCAGCATTGTCTGCTACTCCTTTTTTTATTTATAGATTTCTTCTTAATTCCTCTAGAGTTTCTTGTTTGATACGAGAAACCTGTCTCTGAGTTAATCCCAATTTTTCTGCGACTTTAATCTGGGTTAAATCTTTATAGAAGAGAAAATATATTACTTGCTTTTGGATTTTTTTCAGAGAATACAGGGCTTTTCTCAGCTGAATAATATCCTCAATTGGTAATTGAAAAGATCGGTACTCTTTGCTTTTAATCAATTCTAATATGGGAATATTGTCCTGTTCCTTTTGTCTCATCTCTTTATCCAGAGACACTACCTGGACAGCATTTCTACCTCTTAATATTTCTCTGATACCATCTTCTGTGATGTTAAAATGATGAGAGATTTCACTTACGGTAGGAAATCTATTATGCTCCTTGCGAAATTTCTCTACATACTGGTCGATTTTTCGGTTAAATTCTCTTAACCAATGAGGAATTTTAACCAGAGCAAATTTATCCCTTATGTAATGACGAATCTCTCCATTAATAAGCCAGGTAGCATAGGTTTCGAATTTAACACCCTTTTTTCTATCAAAAAGATATAAAGCATTGAGCAAACCCAGATAACCGATCTGTTCCAGGTCCTCAATAGATTCTCCTGATTTTATATAATTTCTGGCAATGGCTTTAACCAGTGATTCATATTTTTTAATTAATGAATCATTTATTTTTTCTATTTTTGATACCTTCTTTTCTTTATTTCTTTTCTTATTTTAGTAATATCAATCGGTTCCTGTAAATCTATCTCCTTCCTTCTCTTCTGATCAATAGAAACTTCCTGTACCGCCTTGCGTGCCTTTAAGGCTTCTTGGAGTATTTCCGGAGAGATATCGAGCATTCCAGAAAGCTCGCTAATAGTGGGAAATCTGTTATGTTGTTTTCTATAAGCAGTAAGCATCTGATTTAATAATTTATTGATCATTGTAGATAACCAATCAGGAACCTTAATCTTTTTATTTTTTTCCCTTATGTAATTGCGAATTTCACCACAAATTAGATGTCGGGCATACTCTGGAAAGGTAAGATTAAGCTCTTTCTTATAGAGATTTACAGCATTTAATAGACCGATATAACCTGCCTGCATCAGCTCTTCCTCCGGTTCTCCGGAATTTCGAAATTCCTGTACAATATTTCTTAATAAAGCCATATGTACCTCAGTTATTTCTCCATTACTTCCGGTTCTAAAAACGTTATTTACTACCTCTTCTTTTACCACCATTTTTTACCTCTACTACTTTTCTGATTTTACTGAATTAAATTTACCATACTAAAGATGGGCAGATACATAGCAATGACCATTACTCCTACCACGCCGGCAACAACTAACATTAAGATTGGTTCAATTACCGAAGTCAACTGTTCTACTGCTCTTTCTACCTCCTGATCGTAGAATTGAGAAACATTCAAGAGCATCGTCTCCAGTTCACCACTCTCTTCTCCTACCAGGATCATCTGAGTAACCATAGGTGGAAAAACTTTACTTTCTTCTAAAGGTGCAGAAATACTCTGTCCCTCTTTAATACGCTCCGAGGCTTTAAGAACTGCATCAGCAATAATATCATTACCAATAGATTCAGCTGAAACTCTCAAGGATTGAATAATGGGAACTCCACTACGGATTAAGGTACCAAGTGTTCTGGTAAAACGGTTGATAGCCGTTTTTAGAAATAGATTTCCGAATATGGGTAATTTTAATTTTAATCGGTCAATATTCCTATGACCCTGTTTGGTCCGGTTATAAGAGATGAAAGCAATAATTATCAGGGCGAAAACTGCAAAAAAGATATACCAGTAACGATTAAAAGTTATAGTCAACCAGACCAGCATTTTAGTTAAAAAGGGAAGCTGGCCTCCAAACTGCTGAAATATTCCTACAAACTGGGGCAAGATAAAGGTCAGCATAAAAACTGCCATTATTAAGGCAGCACCAAAAATGAAGGAGGGATAGGTCATAGCTGATCTTATCTTCTGCCTTAGTTCATATTCCTTTTCCATAAGAGTAGCCATACGATTTAAAATGTCATCCAGAACTCCCCCTATCTCCCCGGCTTTAATCATATTGATATAAAGTCTGGAAAAGGTTTCCGGGTGACTGGCAAAGGCATCAGCCAGGGTAGAACCACGCTCCACACTCTTTTTAATATCCTCAATTTTTTTAGCCAGAAGCTTATTCTCGGTCTGTTTAGATAAAATCTCCAGACAATTGACCAGAGTCAAACCAGCACTGACCATTGTGGCAAATTGGCGGTAAAATATTGCTAAGTCCCTTATTTTGATAGTCTTAAAAAGGGTTATTTCAGTAGAAAGCAAACTCTGGCTCTTTTGTTCTACTGAAATAATAAAATATTTCATTTCTCTTAAGCGATCAATTACAGCTTCCCGACTATCCCCTTCAATCACTCCAGAAAAGATCCGTCCAGAATTATCTCGGGCTCTATAAGCAAAAGTCGGCATTTTTAATTTCACCTCCTGAGCAATTCTTTGCTATACCGATAATTATTATTGGTGCTGCTCTTTATTATCCAGTGGTTAGTATTTGGTTTAAAGATTATTAAACTTTTTAGTTTATAGTTTATAGTTTTTTGTTTTTGGTTTTTGGTTTATGTTTATAAAAATATTTGCTACTTTCTTCCTTATTATTATATTATATCACCATCTATTCTTTATGCTCATTAAATTTTTCAATTAATTAACTGAACTAAAATATCTTGACTTGGCTCATTAATTTCATACTTCATTCTTAATTCTTAGTACCAGCCTGTATTCTCTAAATATCAGGTAGAAGTAGCCCGCATAACTTCTTCCAAGGTAGTAACACCCTCCCTAATTTTTCGTAAACCATCCTCTTTTAAGGTAATCATACCGTTCTTTTTTATGGCTACCTCTCTTATCTCGGCTAAGGGGGCATTTCTATAAATCAGTTCTCGGATGTGTTCATTGACCACCATTAATTCAAAAATAGCTGTTCTGCCCTTATATCCCGTCCGTTTACAGTGAGGACACCCCTCTCCATAGAATAACCTGATTTCTTCAGGAGCGATATTAAATTCCTCCATAACCATTTTAATTTCCTTAGTTAGGGGCACCTCCTTCTTGCAGTAGGGACATATCTTACGGACCAATCTTTGAGCAAGTATCCCTATTACCGAAGAGGAAATCAAAAAAGGTTCAATACCCATATCAATCAAGCGAATAACAGAGCTGGGGGCATCGTTGGTATGCAAGGTACTTAAGACCAGGTGTCCAGTAAGTGCTGCCTGAATGGCAATTTCAGCAGTTTCCCTATCTCTGATTTCTCCTACCAACATAATATCTGGATCCTGACGTAAAAAACTACGTAATCCGGCAGCAAAGGTGAGACCTATTTTGGGTTTGGCTTGTAATTGATTAATGCCATCCAGACGATATTCTACCGGGTCTTCAATAGTCATTATTTTCTTCTCAGTGGAATTTAAGATATTCAAGGTAGCATATAAAGTTGTAGATTTACCACTCCCAGTAGGACCAGTAACCAGAATAATGCCATTGGGCTTCATAATTAAGTTCTGGTATTTTTTAAAATTATCATCAGAAAAGCCAATAGATTTCAAATCTAACATAATTTGGGCTGGATCTAATATTCTCAAAACAGTACTCTCCCCATTAATAGCAGGTATAGTAGAAACCCGAAAGTTGACTTCCCTACCCTGCACCTGGACCTTAATTCTCCCATCTTGAGGGAGACGGCGTTCGGCAATATTTAGATTGGACATTATTTTTATTCGGCTTATAATGGCCATATGTAGGCTTCTGGGAGGAGTCATAACATCATGCAATATTCCATCAATTCGGTATCTTACCTTCAATAACTTATCTCCATAGGGTTCAATATGAATGTCGCTGGCTCCTTCTTTTATGGCACGAAGCATAATCAAGTTAACCAGGGCAATAACAGGGGCTTCGTGGCTTTCACTAATACTTTTGGTAATTTCTATCTCTTCTATATCTTCTTCTACGGCAGTCACTGGTAATGAAGTAATCTCTCCGATCATCTGTTGCCAATTTTCCGTAATTCCATAGACCGAATCCAAAACCTTGCCAATATCATCACTGAAGGCCAAATAGGGTTCTATTTCATAGCCAGTTTTGATTTTAATTTCATCATGGACAAAAACATCTAAAGGGTTAGCCATAGCCACAATTAATTTATCATTCTTTTTACCGATAGTTACCAGCTTGTGTTTACGGGAAATTTCCTCAGAAAGCATAGCCACAATTGAGGGATCAAAGCTCTTACCCTCTAAATCTATATAGGGAACTCCCACTTCTTCAGATAATAATTGCATCATTTCCTTTTTACTGATAATACCCGATTCTAAGACAATGTTCTGAATAGAAGTATTATTATTCCCTTGCTTTCTATAAATTTCCTCTCTTTCTTTATTGGTGATAATCTTCTTATTAACCAGTAGGTTTAATAAGAATTCACCAGTAATTCCATTTTCCTTAACCAAACGAGCCGCCATTTTTAACCTTTCTTTATGTTCTTTAGAGTATTATATATATTAAGTATATTAATTATTACTGGTAGAATCGGAATTTGATATATTTTTTATTTCTTTATTATAATAATTTTATTTTTTATGATAACATTATACCTATAACCATTAGAAAGGGCAAATATTCTCAGAAAATTCAACCCTGGGACAATCATCTTGTTCAATTAATAGTACATAGTATTCCTATGTGGTGCAATAACTAATAATATGATGCTTGGTATATAATGCGGCAGCAAGAAATAACAATTATTTAAATATATAATTTAGGTTGGCCATTTCCCCTTGACTAATTTTATTTTACCACTCTTCAGCCAGTAGGATATAATAAAATGTTCTAAAGCTCTATTGACAATGGTAGTACCCAGGGAATCTGACTGACTTAGGGGGCAGACCAATATAGTTAAAAGCTGCAGGCGATTCCCACCTAGTACATCCGTAAATAACTGATCTCCTACCACTGCAGTTTCTCTATGATCAGTGTTCATTACTTTCATCGCTTGCAGAAAGGGCTTTTTCATTGGCTTATAGCGACTATAAAAATAGGGTATACCTAACTTACCGCCAATATCTGAAATATTATTATGGGTATTGGAAACAAGACAAATCTTTATTCTACTTCGTTTGACCTGCTCAATCCAGAAAAGAATCCTCTCATCCAGGTATTTATCACCCCAGGGTACTATAGTATTATCCAGGTCCACAATAAGACCCTTAATGTTCTTTTTTTCCTTTAATCCTTCTATATCGATAGAGTAAATATTCTCTAAATAGACATGGGGGATAATCAATTTACACCATGGTAACATTATAAGCTCCTCAAACTTTATATTTTGGCCATCGATTAGTTACGTCTTCTCCAATTTATCTAATTGAGCATTAATATTGCTGGTAATAATATCAATAGCCACCTTATTCAAACCGCCCTGGGGTATGATAATATCAGCATAACGCTTGGATGGTTCTACAAATTGTAAAAACATAGGCTTAACCCGATTAAGGTACTGCTCTATCACTGAGGCAAGGCTCCTTCCCCTTTCTCTGGTATCACGGATTAACCTGCGAATAAAACGTTCATCGGAGTCAGTATCAACATATATTTTAATATCAAGTAAATTGCGAATAGTTTCTTCTTCTAAAACCAATATACCCTCCAGGATAATAACATCAGCCGGCTTTATTTTGATGGTCCTTTTTTTTCGAGTATAATCCTGAAATGAGTATACCGGCATGTGAATGGTCTCACCTTTCCTTAATAGATTAAGATGTTCCAGAAGTAACTGATTATCAAAAGCAGAAGGATGGTCAAAATTAACCTTTCTTCTCTCTGGTAAAGTAAGATGGGACAAATCCTTATAATAGGCATCTTGAACGATTATGACGGCATTTTTCCCTTTAATTCCCTGGCAGATATTTTGGGCTACTGTAGTTTTTCCACAGCCGGTACCCCCGGCAATACCAATAATCAGGGTTAACATTTTAACTCCTTTCAGAATTGTACTGTTATAAAGTTAAAGGTGTAATGTGTGTTTTTATAAGTATACCAGAAATTTTTATAGTAGATAAAGTTTAAATTGGCCTTTAGCGCAAAATTATTTTATGTTTTTTGTTTTTGGTTTTATTTTTCTCGGGTATATATGGATGAGATTGCTTCAGCGCTGCGCGCTTCGCAATGACAAATTGGTCGTTAGTCGTTGGTCGTTGGTATTTAGTATAAATTTACAGTAGTAGTTTTTGTTTTTAATTTTCTCGGGTATAAATGGATGAGATTGCTTCGTCGCTGCGCTTCTCGCAATGACAAAAGAAGGAAAAATGTGCTTTACAAGGACGGAATAGAAAAAAGTGCCTTGTAAGGAGACAAAAAGAAAAGTGCTTTGTAATGATGGAAAAATCAAAGGCTGCTAGAAAGGACAGAATAGGTAAAAACCACTTACAATAACGGGGAAAGGTGAATTGCCAGGACAGGATAGGAAAAGTACTGACCATGGTAATTTTATTATATTTTATAGGTACTGCTTATTTAAAAAAATATTGGTAGCGGTTAGTCTTTGGAAATTTAACTCAAAATCTTTATCCTCATCCAAAAAATTGAATCTTCTCTCTCATATTCCTACTGTAAATTATAAATTATGGTTTATTATCCAGATGTTCCTGATAAGTTCTGGTAAAAATGTGTTTACCTTCTTTACCTAAGACAAAATAGAAGTAATCTTCTTCAGCCGGATACACTGCAGCCAGGATAGATTCCAGACCAGGATTGCAAATAGGCTCTGGTGGTAATCCGGGATTGAGATAAGTATTAAAAGGTGATTCAATAGCTAAATCCTGTTGAGTTAATCTTTCCTGGGGTTTATCTAGTAAATATTGGATAGTAGCACAAGATTGTAACAGCATACCCTCTGATAATCTGTTATAAAAAACTGAAGCAATCTTAGGTTTATCTTCGCTTCCCTGAGCTTCCTTTTCAATAATAGAGGCTAAAATAATAACCTGGTTCCAGCTTAACCCGGCGGGAAAGCTTTGTTCTCGTGGGATATGAGGCAATACTGTGTCTTCAAAATTTTTCATCATAAATTTAAGAACATTTTCTGCTCCAAAATATTTAGGAAATTCATAGGTATCCGGAAAGAGATACCCTTCCTTATATTGATTATCTTCCTGAACTAATTTAATAAATTCATCATAATCTACAATTTTCCGGTCAGCTAATAGGCGAGCAATCTGTTTGGCTTGAAACCCTTCGGGAATAGTGATACGATAACGCATTACCTTTCCCTGAACCAGTTGTTCAATTATCTGCAGAAGATTTTGGGAAGAGCTAAATTTATACTCTCCCGATTGTAATCGACTATCAATCTTAGTTAACCTCGTTACTATTGGAAAAAGATAATTATGGGGTCTAATTATCCCTTCCTCCTCTAATAGCTTTCTGATATGGGTACTATTGTAGCCATAGGGTATTTCTATCATCTTCTCTACTGGATCATCACTTGTGAGGGGTATAAAAATCCAGGTAGCAGAGAATAAAAATAGTAAAATAGCTATTGAGAATAATAAAATGAGAAGATTAATAAAACTATTAATCAGTGTTTTCATTTTTTCTGCTTTTCCTTTCCTGTGCGATCAAGATAGGATTGCAATATAATCACAGCCGAAAGACAATCAATCACCTTTTTTCGCTTAGCCCTGCTGGTATCTGCTTCCAGTAGCACTTGTTCCGCCCTCACTGTGCTCAGTCTTTCGTCTTCAAAATCAATTGGTAAATTACTCATTCGTCTTAGTTTCTGGGCAAAATCTTGCACTTTCTTAGCCTGTGGTCCCAGGGTTCCATTCATATTTCTTGGTAAACCAAAAACAAGTTTATCCACCTTTTTTTCCCTAATTATATCCATAATTTTTTGATTAATATTAGAGCCATTCTGCACCACAATGGTCGTTAATCCCTGAGCAGTAATACCTAAACAATCACTTAAAGCCAGTCCAATTCTTTTCTCTCCCAAATCTATAGCCAATATTCTCAAATAAAAATTCTCCTTTTTGGTTAATTTCTGATTTTTTCTAATAACCGGGATAATTAATTACTTATCATTATAACGATAATTCTAGAAAATTAAAAATAAATGTTGTATAGATAATAGAAATAAAAATATTAGTGAAGTATTGCTCTTTACAGTTGAAGGTATTGCTCTATATTTTTGAAGGCATTCTTTAATTTTTCCTGGCCTGTTCCACCAGCTTGTGCAAAATGTCTTTTACCGCCACCCTTTCCGTTAATAGCCCTGGCTAATGGTGCGATAAGCTTACTGGCATCATATCCTCTCTTTATTAAATCATCGGTGACCATAACAATTAAACTAATCTTATCATCTTTTAATTTAGTTGCTAAAAATATGATTCCTGATTTTATTCTTTCCTTGATTAAATCACCTGCAGTCCTCAATTCGTCCTTCTCAGTATTATCGAGCATGGCCATAAGTACTGTAATTCCATTTACTACTTGTTTCTCCTGAATAATCTTTTCCAGACGGTAAGGTAGAGTGCTTTTCCAGAGTAAACGATAGTCACGTTTTAAGGTTTCATTTTCTTTTAATAGCTGTTGTACTTTAGTAAGTATTCTGTCCTGAGTCACATCCAGAATATAGTACAATTCTTCCAGGAGAACTTCTTCTTTTCTAATACTATCCCAGGCTTTTTCCCTGGTAACTGCTTCAATTCTTCGTATTCCACTACCGATACCCTGTTCCGACACAATTTTAAATATACCTATTTGAGAGGTCTGCTCAAGGTGAGTACCTCCACACAGTTCTCTACTAAAACCTCCGATATCAATCATACGAACCTTATCTCCGTATTTTTCACCGAATAAAGCCAGTGCACCTTTTTGTCGAGCAGTAATAAAATCGATTACTTCCGAAGTAACACGATGATTTTCACATATTTTCTGATTGACTAATCTTTCAATATGTTCTAATTCTTCCCTTTTTAGCGGGGCATAGTGAGTATAATCAAATCTCAGGTGTTCAGAGGTAACTGAAGAGCCAGCTTGTCTGACATGACTGCCCAATACTTCACGTAAGGCATAATGCAGTAAATGGGTAGCAGTGTGATTGGCGGCAATGGCAATTCTTTCCTCATTATCAATCTGAGCCTTAACTATCTGACCTTTCTGGAAGTAACCTTTTTTTACCTGGACATAATGGGCTATTAATCCTTCCCAGGGCATTTGAGTATCATACACATGAGCTTGAGAACCAGTATTATCACTACTGGTAATAGTCCCGGTATCCCCTTTTTGCCCTCCTTTTTCAGCATAAAATGGTGTTTCATCCAATATTATAATCCCCTGTTCCCCAGCGTTAAGCTGCTCTACTGGTGTGAAATCACGTAAGAGAGCAATGACTCTGGTATGGGTGGCAATTTGGGCATAACCGCAAAATTTAGTGGCACCACTTTCTGACCATATATTCTGATAAACCTCTTCTTGTTTTGCCCAAAGTTTACGGTCCGGTTTTTCTATTCCCCATGATTGACGGGAGCGCTCTTTCTGTTGGAGCATATATTTTTCGTATTCCTGCTCATCTACTAATAGTCCTGATTCAGAAAGTATATCTTTAGTAATCTCTAAGGGGAAACCATAGGTATCATAAAGGGTAAAGGCATCTTTTCCATTTAATACCTTTTGATTACTACTTTTTAACTTTTGAATATATTCTGCTAAAATATTGAGACCAAGATGGAGAGTTTCCTGAAACCGTTTCTCTTCAGTTAAAATAACTTCACAGACTGTTTTTGCTCTCTCTTTTAATTCAGGATAGGCCTGTTGCATAATCTGGATTACTTGAGGGGCAACATCATACAGAAAAGGTTCATTTAAATTTAGTAGTTTACCAAAGCGGTAGGCTCTCCTTAACAGCATTCTTAATACATAGCCCCGTCCTTCATTAGAGGGTAAAATACCATCTGAAATCATAAAAACCAGAGCCCGAATATGGTCTGCAATTACCTTTAAAGCAATGTCACTTCTCTGATTCTCTCCATAAGGAACTCCGGCTTTTTGTGCAGTATACTGAATAATTGGAAAGAACAAATCTGTTTCAAAATCTGAAGAGACATTCTGTAATACCGAAGCAATCCTTTCCAAGCCCAAACCGGTATCAATATTCTTAGCAGGTAAAGGAGTCAAGGAACCATCCTGATTACGGTTGTATTGCATAAATACCAGATTCCACAATTCCAAATAGCGTTCATTTTCTCCCACTCCTCCACCATTCTGGGAAGCTCTTTGTGGACCTAAATCGATATAAATCTCAGAACAGGGACCACAAGGACCTACCGGGCCAACTTTCCAGAAATTATCTTCTTCACCTAATCTTACGATACGATCTCCCGGTAATCCAATTACAGTATGCCAGATATCAAATGCTTCATCATCATCTTTATAAACTGAAACATATAAACTATCTCCTGGAAACCCGATAACTTCAGTAAAAAATTCCCAGCCCCAGCTAATAGCTTCCTTCTTAAAATAGTCTCCAAAGGAAAAATTACCGAGCATTTCAAAAAAAGTGTGATGCCTGGCCGTCTTTCCTACATTTTCGATATCATTGGTACGAAGACACTTTTGAGAGGTAGTCGCCCTCTTCAAAGAAGATTGTACCTGACCCAAAAAAATCGGTTTAAAAGGAACCATACCAGCAATAGTAAATAAAATGGATGGATCATCAGGAATAAGGGAGGCACTGGGTATAATCTTGTGCCCTTTTGATTGAAAGAATTGTAAAAATGCTTCTCTAATTTGGTGACTACTCATCTTGTTCATAGATTACTCCATATTTTAAATTAACAAAATTATTATCTATTACCTTAACAGCCCATTATAAAATTCTTATCTTAATCCTAATTATGTTAGTTCATACATATGTGATTTAGAAAACATGGCAACCGCCAGGCAGGTGGCAGGTTACTTAAACAACCTCATATTTACTTAACCATTACCAGCTATTAGGAAGTGGGGTTTCCTGGTTAAATAAACTAAAAAATGTGTACAAAAATTAATAAATTTTATACTGCTACCCGGAATACTTCATCAATAGTGGTAATACCTTCTAAAGCCTTGGTAATTCCAATATCAAGGAGGGTTTTCATTCCATAGCGTATG
>Ga0067045_1030470_pt1 | contig 15172 bp, 9 predicted proteins | sample TerdegcTABiofilm_FD_59184 | JGI IMG/M metagenome (GOLD analysis project Ga0067045, IMG submission 59184) | Combined Assembly of (Gp0054472, Gp0054536) Wastewater bioreactor microbial communities from Singapore -Terephthalate degrading...
GGGGGGGGGAGCGATTGACAAGCCAAATTCCCCCATTCAAGATGACGATTGTCGGCTCGCTGCCGTGGGGTTCCAGCGGGCATCACAAGAGCAAGAACCCCGTGAACAATCACGTACTCGCAGAGCCCGTGGGCCCTCGCCTCCACCATGCGACGAAGTTGCTCACCGATCGGATCACTCATGGCCCATGTGCCTGCGAGCGCGGGCCTTGGCCAGGCGCATGATGTGCTCGAGTTCAACGAAATGGTCGAGTTCGCCCCTTTCCTCCTCGGACAAGCCGGTCGTTTTCTCTCGTGCGAGCAGATCGGCGACGCGAGCCTTCGCTGTCGTCGAGGGCTGGAACCCGACGATCCCACTCGGGCTGGTCCCCGCCGCTAGAAACTCCACGATTTCCTCGTAGGCTCGCGTCGTACTCACGGTGTATCACCCCACTCAGCCCGCGTGCAAACCAAAATCCTCCTCCAATGCTACCACTGGTTCGCCCACAATCCCAGCCTGACGAACTCGATGGCCCTCTGACGGGTTGTGCGCCAGGCCTCCCCGGGTGGGTGGTTTGGGGTTGAAACAATCCCTGCTGCGCGGTTTACTGGGGGTTTGGCTCGAAACCCGCCCTGGTAGTCGTTGCCCCATGTTCCACGCCGTCGAAAGCAAGGTCTCCTTCCCCCGGATGGAGGAGGAGATTTGTCGTTTTTGGAAAGAGCGAGCAATCTACGACAAGTCGTTGGCCGCAAGGGCCGACGCGCCGGCTTTTGTCTTCTTCGAGGGGCCTCCGACGGCGAACGGGCTGCCGCATCCGGGCCATTGCCTCACGCGGGCGATCAAGGACCTCTTTCCACGCTACCGGACGATGCGCGGCTACCGCTGCGAGCGCAAGGCCGGATGGGACACCCATGGTTTGCCGGTCGAGGTGGAGGTCTGCAAGGAGTTGGGGATCCACGCCAAGGACGAGATCGAGTCCTACGGCGTCGAGCCGTTCATCCACAAGTGCCTTCAGAGCGTTTTTCGGTACGTTCAGGAGTGGGAGCAACTTACCGAGCGGCTCGGATTCTGGATCAAGCTCGACGAGGCCTATGTCACCTACCATCAGAGCTACGTCGAGAGCGTCTGGTGGGCCCTGAAGAACCTCTTCGACCGGGGGTTGCTCTACCAGGGGCATAAGATCGTCTGGTGGTGGGCTCAGGGGGGCACCGCCCTTTCGTCGGGCGAGGTGGGCCAGGGCTACCGGCAAGTGGCCGACGCGAGCGTCTACGTGCGGTTCCCGCTGGTCGATCCACCAGACCGCGTCCCACGCGACACCGACTTGCTCATCTGGACCACCACACCTTGGACGCTCCCAAGCAACCAGTTCGTGGCCGTCAAACCGGACCTTGAGTATTCAGTGGTCAGTGTGGAAGGGGAACCCCGTAATCTGATCGTCGCTTCGGCACTCATTGAGACGATCGCCGGAAAGGTCCGCAAGAAGTTGACGCCGGTGGCGGTTCTCCGTGGCCAGGACATGCTCAACTGGCGCTACAGGCCGCCCTTCGACTATTACTACAAAGCTTGCGGTGGCGTGTTTGGGCAACTGAAGGGGGCCGAAGCAGACCACGACAAGAGCCTCGTTGCAGAAAGCGCGGGTGACGTACCGTACGCTTATCAGGCCTGGCGGGTCGTGGCGGCGGAGTTTGTCACGATCGACACGGGGACCGGCGTCGTCCATCAAGCGCCGGCCTTCGGCGAGGTGGACTACGAGGTCTTGCTGAACGAACGGGCCAGATTTGCCGAGGGGCAAGGGCCAGACCTCTTGTGTTGCGTCGCTCCAGACGGCACGTTTACGGAACAGGCCCCCGACTACCAGGGCCGCTGGGTCAAGGACGCCGACAAGGACATTATCCGCAAGCTCAAGGCCGACAAGGTGCTGTTCCATCAGGAACAGTATCTCCACGACTATCCGTTCTGCTGGCGGGCGGACGACGATCCGTTGATCCAGTATCCCCGCCGCAGTTGGTTCATTCGCACCACGCGGTTCAAGGACCGGATGCTGGCCAACAACCGGCAGATCCACTGGGTGCCGGACCACATCCGCGACGGGCGGTTTGGCAATTTTCTGGAGACGAACGTCGATTGGGCCCTCTCGCGGGAGCGTTTCTGGGGGACGCCGCTGCCGATCTGGGTCTGCGAGACGACCGGCCATGCCGAAGCCGTGGCCAGCTACGACGACCTTCTGGCCAAGCCCGGCGTGCAAGGCGTGGAGGTTTGGCAGGAGGCCAAGCTGGCCAACCCCGAGCTTTCGGAAGATCTGAAGGTCCACAAGCCGTATATCGACGCGATCACCTACGACTCGCCGACCTCGCCCGGCAGCCGCATGCGGCGCGTGCCGGAGGTGATCGACTGCTGGTTCGACTCCGGGGCCATGCCGTTTGCCCAATGGGGCTACCCGAATCAGTCCGGCTCTCGCGGGCGTCTGGCCGATCAGTTCCCCGCCGACTTCATCAGCGAGGCCCTCGATCAGACCCGCGGCTGGTTCTACAGCCTGCTGGCCATCAGCACCCTGCTGTTCAGCGAAGACGTAGGTCAGGCTTTCCAGCCTGACGAATCGGCTGAGGCTTCCCAGCCTGATGCGAGTGCTCGGGAGGTCAGGCTGGGAAGCCTGACCTACGCCTCCCCTCGCCCGCTTGCGGGAGAGGGGCCGGGGGTGAGGGCGTTTGGCGACTCGACCACGCCGGCCGTCGCGTATCCCCACCCGTTCCGCAACTGCATCGTCCTCGGCCTGATGCTCGGCGAGGACGGCAACAAGATGTCGAAGAGCAAGCGGAACTACCGGGAGCCGCAGGAGATCTTCGACCGCTACGGGGCCGATGCCCTGCGTTGGTACTTCTACGCCAACCAGCCGCCGTGGACGTCGATCCGCTACAGCGAGTCGGCTATCCGGGAGAGCGTTCCCGAGTTCCTGCTGCGTCTGTGGAATGTGTACAGCTTCTTCGTGATCTACGCAAACATCGACGGCTTCAACCCAGCCGCGTCGATTTCCGGCGACGCCGGCCAGTTGGACCCGGCGACGCTCGCCGCCGGGGAGGGCTACCGGGCGCCGGCCGAGCGGGCGGAGTTGGACCGCTGGATCCTGAGCGAATTGAACCGGACCGTGGCGGCCGTCGTCGAGTCGTTGGACGCCTACGACAACTTCACCGCGTGTGCCCGGCTCAACGAGTTTGTCGACGCCCTCTCCAACTGGTACGTCCGGCGGAGTCGCGATCGGTTCTGGAGTCACGGGCCGTCGGCGGAGAAGTCCGACGCCTACTGGACCCTCTACGAGTGCCTGCTGACGACCGCGAAGCTGGTCGCCCCGTTCGTCCCGTTCCTGGCCGAGGCGTTGTGGCAGAACCTGGCGGTGGCGGCATTTTCGGGCCGAACGATCGAGAGCGTCCATCTCTGCGACTACCCCAAGCCCGATCCCGCGGCCATCGACGAAGGGCTTTCCCAGCGCATGGCCCTGGTCCGGGAGGTCGTCTCCCTGGGCCGCAGTGCCCGGATGGGGGCCAAGCTCAAGGTCCGCCAGCCGCTTGCGCTGGTCGAGGTGGTGCTCGCCGACGCCGCGCACAAGGAATGGCTGGAAGAGCACGCGCCGTTGATCGCCGAGGAATTGAACGTCAAGCGGGTCGAATTCGCCGCCAAGGCCGATCAGTACATCACGTACAACGTGCTGCCGGACCTGAAGCGGTTGGGCCCGCGTCTCGGGCGGAAACTGCCGGCCCTGAAAAGCCTCCTGGCCGAGAGCGACGCCGCGGAATTGATGCAAAGCCTGGAGGCCGACGGCAAGGTGGTGTGCATGCTCGCCGACGGTCCGGTCACGCTCGATGCCGAAGACCTCCAGGTCCGTTTGCAGGCCAAGGAGGGCTGGGCGGCCGCCCAGGGACGCATGGCCGTCGTGGTCCTTTCGACCGACGTCACGCCGGAATTGGTCGCGGAAGGTCTGGCCCGGGAGGTGGTCCACGCCATCCAGAACCAGCGCAAGGAGATGGAGTGCGACTACACGGCCCGCATTCGCGTGGTCGCGGTTACTCCGTCGGCCGAGTTGCACGCAGCCCTTGCGGCGTTCACGAAGTACGTCGAGCAGGAGACGTTGACGATCGACCTGAACGTGATCCTCCTGCCCGACGGCGTGCCCGGCGAGCAGGAATTGATCCAGTCGCAGCCAGCCCTTCTCAGCGCCATTGCGGACGCGACCCGCACGGAAGTCAAGGTGGGGACCTATCCGTTGGCGTTGTACATCAAAGTCGGGCGGGGAGAATAGACCGGCCTTTTCCTGGTCGAAACGTCCCCGTTCGGGGCGACGAGGCTTGCCACCAGGTGCCTTAGCGCGCGATACTGCAGTTAGCTCCTCCTTACCCAAGGATCCACGGCCATGACGGAATCCCTCACCAGACCGGCTGCGCCGCTTCGCATCGCCGTGTTGATCTCCGGCACCGGGCGGTCGCTCAGCAACATGATCGAGCGGATCAAGACGGGCCAGCTCGACTGCGAGATCCGGCTCGTCGTCTCCAGCACGTCGGAGGCCAAGGGCCTCCGCTTCGCCGAGATGGCGGGCATCCCCATGGCCGTCCTCGAACGCAAGGACTTCCCGTCGCAGGACGATTTCAGCCGGGCGATCTTCGGCCGGGTCCGCGCGGCGGGGGTGGACCTTGTGGTCCTGGCCGGCTTCCTCAAGCAGCTCACCATCCCCGACGGCTTCAGCCACCGCGTGGTGAACATCCATCCCGCCTTGATCCCTTCCTTCTGCGGCAAGGGTTTTTATGGCCACCACGTCCACGAGGCGGCGCTCGCCTACGGCGTGAAGCTCAGCGGCTGCACGGTCCATTTTGTCGACAATCAGTACGACCACGGCCCGGTGATCCTGCAAGTGCCCGTGCCGGTGCTCGACGACGACACGCCCGACACGCTCGCCGACCGCGTGTTCGCCGCCGAATGCGAGGCCTACCCGAAGGCCCTGCAACTCATCGCCGAGGGCCGGGTCCGCGTCGAAGGCCGCCGCGTCCGCATCGCGGAGCGACCGGCTTGAATCAACTCTCGCGATCTTGGGAGCGTGCCACACGGCCAACGCGGGCTCCGAGAATCCTGTTCAGAAGTCGTACCACACGCCGGCGCCGATCTTGCTTTCGTCGTGGTCGAAGAACTCGTACTGGTCGCTCTTGCCGTTGAAGTATTGCGCGCCGATGCGCAGGCGACGGCCCGAGGCGTTGCGCCACTGCCAGCCGGCCTGAACGACCAGGTGCCCGCCGAAATCGACTTCCTGGAGCAGGTGCCCGTTGATCGCGGCGAACGGCGCCCCGCGGACGCCGGTTAGGGCCGCCGGACTGAAGTCGACGCCGAACTGGAATTCCCAGGGCTCGGCGCCGCCGTCGGTGTGGAAGGACCAGCCCGCCTCCGCGTAGAGACGAAGATCCTCCGTGGCATACCACGACCCGCCCAGGACGAAGGCATCACGGACGTAGTTGATCCGCTCGACGTCGGGATTCCGCAGCATGAACTCGTCGATCAGGTGCGAGGAGAGGTGGTAGTAGGCGAATTTGAACTGGAGGGGGCCGTAGCCGTAGGTCAACGGCAGGCCGGCCCGGAAGTCGGTCGCGACGACGTCCATCTCGTGCTCGTAGTCGAGTCGGGCCAAGGCGGCGCCCTCGACGTCGAGTTCCCATCCGTCCGGCCGATCCGCCCGTTCGGTGCCATAACGCATCAGCCCGACCCGGCCTCCCAGGGCGACGTCCCAGATCCAACCCAGGTTCTTGTCGTAGTTCCAGACGCTCGCGAGCCGGGGCTCCTTGACTCCTGCCAAGTAAGAGCGGTAGATCAAGCCTTCCGGAAGCCAGTGAAAGGACCAGGATTCGTCCTGGAATGGCAGACCGGACTCCGGGCCGATCGCGCTGCCGGAAACAGGCCCGCCGAACGGCACGTCCGACGGGAGGAACGTCGCAGCTTGCGGCGAGGGATTCGCGAAGAACGTGCCGGGCAGGTCCGCCTGCTGCGCCGGAAGCGACGTTGTCGTCCATACCAACGCCGCGATGGCACCCCAAGGCGTCGGATTGCGCACCATGATCGACTCCTTTCGATCTACCGTATGTCTTCGGACATCGCGGGTGCGGACGATAATGCTCGCGTTGCCTCTACGGATTTATCGACCGGTAGGTAGAGCCAGGATCAGACTCGTCAGCACGCGGCGCTCTCATGCTGGGCAAGCTGCTTAGCTTAGCGAAAGGCGAAGCCCTGCAGGAGGTTATCGACGATCCGCTCTGCCGCCGCAGGGCTAAGATCAACCCCCTCAGTTATGTTGGCTATGTGCCATGCGGCGATCATGCCATCCAGGGCCATGGCGAAGTCTTCCTCGCACCCACGGCGAATTCCCCCCGATTGGGCCAGCCCCGTGGCAAAGCGGCTCAGGAACTCCCGCTTCCGTCGCCTCAATCCCCGGACATCCTCCGCAAATCGGTCTCGTTCCGGCCCAAAGCAAAGGCCAACGAAAAATCGAGCGATGTCCTCGTGCTCACGCGACTTCATGAACTCGAAGTGCGTGTTGATGAACCCCACGATGGCGTCACGCGGTTCCCGAGCCTCTCCGAGGAACGCCTCCAACCGCGCAAAGAAATGGTCGGTGAAGTACTTCACTCCGGCCTTGCAGATTCCCTCCTTGTTGCCGAAGTAGTAGTAGAGCATCGGTTTGGTGACGCCGGCAGCCTCGGCGATTTCGCGGGTCGAGGTTGCCTCGTAACCTCTTTCGGCGAAGAGCTTTATCGCCACACCCAGGATGTGGTCTGCACCGGTCTTCTGCTCAGCAATGTCCATGGCCGCCTCTACTTACCATTCAGTAAACACATCATCGCCGAAGCGCTCGTTCGGTTCAAGGTCATTTTTCAAGCCTGGGAGGACATGGCCCTCCTCCCTCGGCCCGGACGATTCACCCCTCGAGAATCCCGACGCACCCTGCGTCACACTGGCCCGACGCACAAGCGAGGGTAACTCGTTGCCCGGGGTCTATGTTGGCTGACGGTTTCCTTGTAGCATGGGGACCGGGTTTTACCTCTTGTTCACACAGTCGGCTGTTTTGGGAAGATCCGACCTCAAGGAGCGACCCCATGAACCGTGCGGCAGCGGCGGTCTTGGCGATATCGGTCCTCTCGGCATGTTGTCGTGCGGGGGCCGCTGTCGAGTATCAGGTGACCGAGAGTGAGGATCAGATCCGCATCACCACCCCGGACCTGGAGGTCGCGGTCCGCAAGAAGGGCTACGTCAGCGGCGTGGCCGCCCAGAGCTTCCTGGATAAGAAGACGGGAATGCGCGACGCCGGCTTCGGGCTCGACATCGTCGATTGGATCATGGAGCCGGGGAGCGATGAGGCCTATCGCGACCAGTTGAACCGAGAGCTGGTCTATCCGTTCGGGAACCTCTACCACGGGAAGCGACCCAAGCGGTCGATCGAGGGGCCGCAGATCTGCACCCAGGCCCGCCAGATCAAGCCCGAGGTCCTCCGCGGCAAGGACTTCGTGGCCGTGCGTCAGCAGTTCACGTATCGAACGGCAGCCCCGGGCAAGAAGACCGGGTCGAAGTGGACCCAGGTACTGGTCTTTCCGATGGGAAAGCGGTACTTCGTGTCGATGGATCGAATCGACGCCGTCAATTCCAGCGAGGCGATGTTTTTGCGGGTCGACATGCCGGGCCACATCCGCCACAAGCAGGGCGACACGTTCAGCCAGATCTACCTGAGCTACCAGGGCGAGATTCCCTCCAGCGAGTTCTTCCAGGATTTCCCGCCCGACGACAAATTCAACTATCGTCGCGACCGCGACGGCGTGCCGGAGCGGATGATCCGCGCGTATCGGCTCCGCGATTCCAAGAGCGGCGCGTCCGGCCCGTGGCTGGCCGGCATGGCCCTGGATCCCTCGGTGGTCAGCGAGGCATGGTGTCATCAGCGGGGCTACGTGTGCATGATCCTGGAGTTCGGGGAGCGTCCGGTTCGGGCGGGCGAGTCGTTCAGCGCCGCGTTCGTGGTGGGGTACTTCGATGCGATCGACGAGATGAACCGCGTCTACGACCAGTACAAGGGGCATACGCGGTTGGAGGCGTCGTCCGAAGGGTGGAAGCTGCTCAAGTGATCGCGACGAGGGGGCGGGAGACGAGCGGATCTCGAAAGTGCGAAGGGACGAAAGCACGAAGAAGAAGCCCCCTCAGAGGGCGAATGACGACGGCGTTGCACCGGGGGAAGCCCGACCGGTTCCCGGTGACGATCTCCGACCATTTCTTCGACGCCCCCGTCGAGAACCTCCGAGCGTTCTCCGTGGCCGCCGTGGAGTGCGCGTATTGACGATCCAGTTATGACATTGTCCGAGGATCTCTCGTCCCTGACCGACGACTGGCGCCGCCGCGCGGAACAGGTACTCCAGGGTCCGGCCTCCCCGTGGTCCGGCCTCTTGGACCTGGTGCGCGAGGGGATCGTGTTGCGTCGCCGCTGGGACCGGGCCGACCGTGAAGCCCCGGAGCGGCGCGCGATCCTGCGTCTCCTGCCGGCCGTGCAGACGGTGTGCCAGGAGCAGATCGCCGTGGAGCTTCCAAGCGACGGGGCGGCCTCAGCCGAGCTGGCCCAGAAGACATTGCGCCATCTGGCGGAGGACGAGGAGTACCTGGGGCTTCTGACAGGCGACGCTGCGGTCTCGGCCGAAACGGCGGCGTCGGCCGCGGAGTGCTTTCGCGACGACCTGTATTGGCAGGGCGCCCTGGTGGCCGTGGCCGAAGGGCGTCCGGGCCCGGATTCCCTCGGCCGCGTCCTCATGGAGCAAGAGTCGCTCCAGCACCAGATGGAGGCGTGGGACGGACATCCGGCGGCGACCGGGGACGTGAGATCGCGTGGGCCCGTCGCCGAGCTTTCCACCGGGCCGCTCCGGGCGGCCTCCGACCGCCTTCGCGAGACGGCCTTGGCCCGCCAGGCCGAAGCGATCCTGTCCCAACCGACGCCCTGGGATTGGCGAGGCTGGTTCGATGCCTGGCAAGCGGCCAGCCGCCTGGCGGGCCGGATCGCATCCGTTGCGGTTGCGGAAAGCGTAGGGTGGGACAAGCGAAGCGCAGTCCCACCAAGCTACCGCCAGAATCCCGGTGGGACTGCGCTCCGCTTGTCCCACCCTACTTCTTTGTCCGTGTCGGCGGCCGAAGCCGAACAGCCGCCCGTCGCCCCAACCGCCGAAACGGAAAGAGAAGCCTCCCGCCCCCTTTCTCCCCTTTCTCAGGAAACGTGCGAGGCCGTGGAGGAGTATCGCGCCGGGGCCGCACGCCGGTGGGCCCAGTCGATCTCGGACCTTCCCGGCGCCGAGGCCGCCGACGCGCTGGGCGAGGCGGCGGGCGAGCTGGTCGATACGGCGGCCGAATCGCTCACGTTTCTCGAAGACCTGCCGCTACCCCTCTCGATCCGGATCGTCGAGGTCCTTTGCGAGGACTCGCAGACGTGCCTCGACGCGATCGACGCGTGCCCGGCCTCGCCGCCCGTCGAGCCGCGGCGGGCACTCGGCCGGCAGTACGGCCGGGCCCGCAGAGAACTCCAGGACCGGCGTCTCGCCTGGCGCATGGAATGCCTTTTGGGGCGGCGGGTGGTTGCGGCCCTGGAGCGGTTGGTCTTCCTCCTCCTTCTGCTCTTCATCGTCCTGCTGGTGATCGAATCGCCGCTGATCGAATACGAACGGCAGTACTGGCTCGCACGAGGCGTCCCGTCGCCGAACGTCGTGGAAGCCGTGTTCGCCTGGCTCGACCTGGCGATCTGCCTGGTCTTCCTCGGCGAGTTCGGATTGAAGCTCAGCCTGGCGCAAGGGAAGTGGCTCTACCTTCGGAGGAACTGGATCACGGGGCTCGTGCCGGCGATCCCCTTCGGGTTCCTGGCGTTCGCCACGCACCAGATTGTGCTGCTGGTTGAGGAGGGGGAGTGGTTCGTCTTGCTCCGGTTCCTCCGCTATCTGCGTTTGCCCCAGATGGCGAGGTGGTTGCGGGTCGCGAGGCCGGCGCTTCGGGCGGTCCGCCTGGTAGGGTTCCTGATCTGGGCCTCCGACCGTCTGGTGAAGCAGCTCAGTCCCTTGTTGAACCGCAACCTGGTCCTCTTCGAGCGGGCGACGATCGACGAGGTCCCGTCGCCCGAGCGCGTTGCCCTGGCGGCCTTGCGGGAACGCTTCGCTCATCGCATGACGGAGATGCTCTCGGGACTGAGCGGGCGAGGCCGGTCGGAATTCGTCCGGGCCCGAATCGACGACCTCGAGGCGATCCTTTCTTCGCCTCCCGTTCCGTACCGTCTGCCCCCGGCCCCTGCCGATTCACTTGAAGACCACGAAGTCCGCCTGGAGGACGTAATCGCCCGCCTGCAATCGGCCACTCCGGCGGCCGCCTCGGAGCAGATCGGCCGGAATCTGGCCCAGAGCCTCACGCGCTGGTGCCGCGCGTTCGACGTGTTCGGGCTGCGGCGACTCCCCTTGATCCGCGACCTCGTGGCAGCGGGCCGGCTTCCCAGCCCGTACGACACGGCGGCCCATCTCGCCAATCGCGCCGGTCAGGTCTTGCAGGGCGTACTCGATCGGGTCTACTGGTTCGCCGACCTCCACGGCACCGTGACCGCTCCTCAACTGGTCGATTCGATCGGCGACTGGATGGTCAAAGGGACGGCCCGGCCCGCGCGGCGGTTCCTCCTGTTCGGCGGCCTCTTTCTCGTCCTCTCCTACCTGGCGAGCCTCCTGCCGTATGGTCCGCTGCGGACGCTGACCGGACTGATCGAACGCGTGGTCGGCACGCCGCTGATCGTCCTCGGCACGCTCTGCCTGGTGCCGCTGTTGCTGGGGATGTGGTTCCGCCAGATTGCCGGCGAGGCGACCGATTATTGCAGCCGGGTGGCCGAGGCGCAATTCCTCGCGGCCACCAAGGACTTGAAACGCCGGGCGGCGGCCCGCCACCGGGCCCTGCTCGATCGCCGGGTGGCGGTTCCGGGGGCCACCGAGTCCGCCGGCACCATGGTGGACTTACTCTGGCACGACTACCTGGAAGGGGCCCCCTTTCACCGTAGCGACACGCGGACCACCACCCAGTTGCTCGGCAACGTCGCCCTGCTCTCACTCCGGCAAACGCGTTTGCGCTACGGGCGGCGCCGGATGAAGCAGCTCCGCCGGTTGGACCTGGCGCACACGCGGGGATCGATCCGCGGGCCCTATCTCTGGTTCCACTGCATTGCCCGCAGCCTCGCCCAGCAGACCGCGCGTCTCCTGGTCGACTACAACACCTTCGCGATCCCGTTGGCCCGGGCGGAGACGGCCGACGACGACGAAGTCCGCCGCTACCTCGCGTGGCTTGGGCGACGGCTTCGCCGGCCCGTCGAGGAGGGCGATTTGGCCCCGGCGTTCCTTGCCAGATCATCGCGGCTCCCGCCCGGCCCTGCGGCCGGCCAGGGCAAGCGGGACCGTCGTCCCCATGTTTTCGAGGCCGCCGATTTTACGTCGATCCACTTCCTCAGCAACGCGCCGGAGTTGGAGGCCGACATCCGCCGCCGCTACGGAGATCCCGTGGCGGACCTCATGCGACGTGACCGTCGCGACAACATCCGCCGCGTGTTCCGCACGTATCCGCTGCACCGGCTGCCCAAGGAGCGACGGACCGTCAATCCGCTGACGTTCTACCAGCGGCACCTGGCCGGCGGATGGGTGCTGCTGTTTCCGCTGAAGGTGGCCTGGTGGCTGCTCCGGTTGGCGTGGCGGGGGTGCCGGGCCTTGGCGGCCGGGGTCCATGAAGTGCTCCGCCACCGCGTGGCCGACGCCGGCGCTCTGGAGTATCCCGACCCGTTCGCCGTGGCCGTGCGCAAGATCCATCGCATGCGCAAGCCGGTGTTCATGGAATGCCTGGAGATGCGGGCCGAATTCGACCCCGAGTACCTGGGGGTGCGGCCCGCCCCCGACCGCGCGCCCGCCTCCGACGCGATGCCGACGATCGACGAAGACCTCTCGCTCGTCAACGCAGCGGCCTCGGTGCGGCGTCGCTTCGGACGCATGGCCGCCGAGCGGCGACGCCAGGTGGCCGAGTTCCAGGCGTGGGGGCCCCGCCTCGGGCTGCCCGAGGGCGACGGCGAGGGCCTGCGTGCCGCGGCGATCGCCTACACGATCGACTACCTCGGGGTCCGCAGCCGCCTGGAAGCGGTCCGCGGGCTCCAGAGGGCGTTCGCCGAGACGCAGGCCGAGTCGCCCACCGGAAGAAGGAATCACCGCGTGGGCCTGGCGGGATGGCTCCCGTGGAGGAGGGGCCGTGCGAACCGCTGCGTGGGCCGGCTTCTGAAGCAGTCCTGTTTTGCGGACCTCTCTCCCGAACGGCGCACCGCGCTGCGGGACCTCCTGCTCCGAAAGCCCCGGTTCCAGCGCCTGGCCGAGCAGATTGCCGGCAAGAACGCCCCCGACGACCCGGTGGAAGACGCACGGCAAGTCCTCGTCCACGTCGCCCGCGACCCGGCAACCTGGACCCAACAACTGGTCGTTCTCCGGACGGTCCAGACCCTCAGCGTCCTCGACTTGATATCCTATTGCGAACTGGTGCAGGAACTGGGCGAGTACGGGCCCTGTGCCGGCGATACGGGGTAGGGGGACAGGGGGCAGAGGACAGGGTTCGGGGTTCAGGGTTCAGGGTTCAGGACTGTGGATTCGGCATCAAGATCCCACCTCGCCACCCTGACCCCCGAACCCTGAACCCTGAACCCTGACCCCCGACCCCCGACCCCTGAACCCTGAACCCTGACCCCCGACCCCTGAACCCTGAACCCTGAACCCTGACCCCTGACCCCTGACCCCTGAACCCTGAACCCTGAACCCTGACCCCTGACCCCTGACCCCTGAACCCTGAACCCTATGAACGCGCAAGAAGCGGTTATCTTCGACATGGATGGCGTACTGGTCGACAGCTACCAGGCGCATCGTCAGAGTTGGCAAGTGGTGGCGGCTTCTGCCGGCCGGAGTATGAGCCAGGAGGAGTTCGAGGCAGGCTTTGGGCGGACCAGCCGGGAGATCATCGCCTCGCTATGGCCTGAGAGTGTCTCCAGCGAGGCGGACATCGCCCGGCTCGACGCCCAGAAGGAGGCCGCCTTCCGCGACATCCTGGCCGCGGACTTCCCGCCGATGCCCGGCGTGGAGGCCCTCCTGGAATCGCTCCACGCGGCGGGGTTCGCGTTGGCGGTCGGTTCGTCCGGTCCGCCGGAAAACGTGGATCTCGTGCTCGACCGGTTGGGGAAGCGATCGCTCTTCGGGTCCGTGGTCCACGGGATGGACGTCACCCGGGGCAAGCCCGACCCGCAGGTCTTCCTGCTGGCAGCCGAGCGGCTCGGCGTCGCGCCGGGCCGCTGCGTCGTGGTGGAAGACGCCCCGCTCGGAGTCGCCGCGGCCAAGGCGGCGGGGATGGCGAGCGTCGGGCTGATCAGCACGGGCCGGAGCCGAGCAATTCTCGCCGCGGCCGACCTCGTGGTCGGCTCGCTCGAAGAACTCTCACCGGAGGCCTTTCGCCGCCTGATCGCTGGCAGGTAGGGTGGGACAAGCTCTAGCGCAGTCCCACCAGAGGACTACTTCCGTTCCTGGAGCTGAAGGTCCTTGAACATCACGAGCATGTCGTTGCCGCCGTGGAGTTGAAGGGCGATGTGCCCTTGCGTCCACTTGCCGGAATCGTTCTTCAACTCCGCGGTGGTGACGCCGTTGACGGTCACGGTGATGTCGCCGGCCTTGGCCGAAACAACCATGTCGTTCCACGCATTCGGCTTGAACGCCTTGCGCACGACCTCCGGCTTGGGCTGGGCGGCCCAGGCGCGGCCGTTGGTCTCATAGAGCCCGCCCGTGTTTCCGTTGGGATCGATTTCCGCCTGGAAGCCCGACACGCCGCTCCCGCCCTTCTCCTCGATGCGGAAGTAGAATCCGCTGTTGCCTTGGAGGGCCTTGAACTTGAGCCGCACGACGAAGTCCTTGAACTGGGCGTCGGTCACAAGATGGCCGAAGTTGGGGTCCTCCTTCTTCTTCCGGCCGACGAGCGCTCCCTCCTCGATGGTCCACTCGCCGACGCCGATCTTATGCCAGCCGGTGAGCGTCTTTCCGTCCCAGAGGTTCTTCCACGAGCCGTCCTTCTCCGCGGCTGCCGCCGAAACCACTCCCGCGATCGCCACCAACGCCAACCCCAACCACGCCTTCTTGACCCAGTTCATGCTCGTACCCTCCGACCAAGTGGACGCACCCGGCAGCCGTCATCCCCGATCCGCCGCACGTCAGAATACGACTCAGAATAGGCCATGCTACGCGGAGACGCAAGCGGTACCTCGTCTCTGTCGCGGGAGCGCAGACACGACGTAGAACGTACGCACCTCCGTCTCGTCCCGGAGGGACGTTTGACAATGGCCCAGCGATTCATCGCTGGGATGCCAATCCACATGAATTCCCCTTGTCCCGTAGCGCGGCCTGCGGCCGCAACCAAAGTGTTCGTCAGGAGACCATTGGCCGGCATCAGGGCCGTTTGGTGGTTTGGGCGTTGGATGTTTTGAGGCATGGGAGGGCAAATGAATGAACGGATAGAGGCCCTGGCGGTGTGAGCCACCAGGGCCTAGCGGGATCATTCACCCGCCCTCGTCTGGTTATCCCTTGTCGGGTTGCTTCCCAGCCGACGCCCGACTCCGTTTCGCCAGACAATGGCCAGCATAACTCGCTGCCCAAAAGAAAGATAGGCATTGTTCAAGATGGTACAGACGCAACGCTTGCGGCGGCGGCTGGAGGAGGCGGCTGCAAGCGGAGGTCGTCCGGTGCAATACCTGGAGCGGGCCACGGACAAGGAAGCACTGGTCCAGAAGATTCGCGCGGACCAAGGGGAGACAGAACAAGGGTTGATCGCCGCGTTTCGCACGCTGGAGAATTGCATTTCCTATGACATCTACCACGATCGGCAGACGCACCGGATTGCCGCTGCGCAAGGGGGTGGCCGACATAACCCGCCGAACCGAACTGTCGGAAGCGTCCAACCGGCGCTATCTGGAAACCCTGGGGACCGTCGAGGCCGACACTCCCTTGAAAGAGTTGGCGGAAAAGCTTTGTTCTCCGGTGACGGAGGGATCGCGGCGCTACCGGGCGCTCAACCCGTTCTCCTCGGACGACGCCAAGCCTGCTGGAAATCGTTGCCCGCGGCG